>Ga0082335_1004492_pt1 | contig 20829 bp, 18 predicted proteins | sample Subgrocontami58m_FD_72375 | JGI IMG/M metagenome (GOLD analysis project Ga0082335, IMG submission 72375) | Subsurface groundwater microbial communities from S. Glens Falls, New York, USA - GMW37 contaminated, 5.8 m (SPADES assembly) (version 2) ... | reverse complement strand
AACCTAAAGGATGAGGTGCCGGAATGCACTAAAAAGATATATTACGGGAATTTTTAGACCTAATACAAAATAAAGTATCGAAAAAAATTTATTCTATGCTTTTTAAGCCAAATATATACCAGCACTGTAACTTTCATTTGACCCAGTCTGGGAGCGCACCCAACAAATCATGGAAATGATGGGTTCGCTTTCGTCTTGACCCATCCTCCTTGACTCGAACTTACGCCAAGAGTAAAGACCTGACCCTCATTGTTCAGACCCTCATTGTTCACCTTATAGGGGTTCGGCTTTTTCTTATTCCTAATAATTGAAATATGAAGGTTTGACCCTCGTCCCTTCCTAGCAACAAAGAGATCGGGGACATTTTTGAGTTAAACTATTCCTCCATTTGAAAAAGCGTTGCCACAATAAAGTCGCCCTTATCAAAAGACGGGAAGCTTAAGCAAAATTTCCAAGAAATTAATTCACTATTTAAGGTGATTCCAATTTAAGGCGTGACTCCAATTTTTTTCTCAATTCATCGATATAATCTTTTGGAATTTCAGATAATGCGTCTGACACTAGTTCGATGACCTTCAGGTAATTTGCAATTGCGTCATCGTATTTTTCCTGCTTCACCAACAGCAAGCCCAATCTTACGTACGCATAGGCACCCTTCGGATTGAGTTCAATGGCCTTCAGGTAATTTGCAATTGCGTCATCATATTTGCCCTGTTTCTCCAACAGCAAGCCCCAGTTTACGTACGCAGAGGCATTCTTCGGATCGAGTTCAATGGCCTTAATGTCCTTTGTAATTGCGTCATCGTATTTGCCCTGTCGCTCCAACACACAACCCCAGTTTACGTACGCATAGGCATTCTTCGGATCGAGTTCGATGGCCTTCAGGTACTTTGCAATTGCATCATCGTATTTGCCCTGTAACGTGAACACCGAGCCCAAGTTTACGTACGCAGAGGCATACTTCGGATCGAGTTCGATGGCCTTCAGGTACTTTGCAATTGCATCATCGTATTTTTCTTGTTTCTTCAACAGCAAGCCCCAGTTTACATACGCAGAGGCATTCTTTGGATCGAGTTCAGTAATCTTCTGATATGTTTCATCAGCATTTTTATAATTAAGTTTCTCCAGCGCGATATTTAAATCATCCCCTATATGATTGATACTTTCCGGATAGAGTTCGATAGCCTTCAGGTACTTTGCAATTGCGTCATCGTATTTTCTCTGTTTCGCCAACAGCAAGCCCCAGTTTGCGTATGCAGAGAAACGATTCGGATCTAGTTCGATGACCTTCAGGTACTTTGCAATTGCATCATCGTATTTTTCCTGTCCCGCCAACATTAAGCCCCAGCTTACGTACGCAGAAGCATTCTTCGGATCAAGTTCGATGACCTTCAGGTACTTTGCAATTGCATCATCGTATTTTTCTTGTTTCGCCAACATCAAGCCCCAGCTTACGTACGCAGAGGCATTCTTCGGATAAAGTTCCATAATCTTCTGATATGTTTCATCAGCATTTTTATAATTTAGTTTCTCCAGCGCGATATTTAAATCGCTGCCTATATGATTGATAATATTTGGATCGAGTTCGATAGCCTTCAGGTACTTTGCAATTGCGTCATCGTATTTTCCCTGTGCTGCTAACATCCAGCCCCAGCTTACGTACGCAGAGAAATGCTTATGATCGAGTTCGATGGCTTTCAGGTACTTTGCAATTGCGTCATCGTGTTTTTCCTGTTTCGCCAAGATCAAGCCCCAGCTTACGTACGCAGAGGCATTCTTCTGATCGAGTTCGATGACCTTTAGGTACTTTGCAATTGCATCATCGTGTTTTCCCTGTAACGCGAAGACCGAGCCCCAGCTTATGTACGCAGAGATATTCTTAGGATCGAGTTCGATGGCCTTCATGAACTTTACAATTGCGTCATCAAATTTTCCCTGTGCTGCCAGTACACAGCCCCAGCTTATGTACGCAGAGGCATTCTTCGGATCGAGTTCGATGGCCTTTATGTACTTTGCAAATGCGTCATCGAATTTTGCCTGTACTCCCAACAAAAAGCCCCAGTTTACATACGCAGAGGCATTCTTCGGATCGAGTTCGATGGCCTTCAGGCACTTTGCAATTGCGTCATTGTATTTTCCCTGTTTAGTAAGAATATAACCCCAAATATTATAAGCCGTAGTAACAGTATCGACATTTGATTTTAGGGAGGTGATCTTTTCTAAGGTATCAATACATTCTGATTCTTTGTTTTTTGCATAAAAATACTTTGCAAGGATGATAGGTTTGGTATTTTCATAGATGTATTCAGCAGTCTTAAGCAACATATCATCCAGTATAGCTAGATTTTCGTCCACGTTACCTGCTTTTTGATTCTCTTCTGGAATTGTTCTGGCGATTTTTTCGCCAACCCTTGTTGTTATGAATATCTGATTCTTACGAATAGCCACTTCACCCTTTATAAGAGCAGGTTCAACGTTAAAAACTTTTCTTATATATTGAATGATAGCTTGTAACGAAATACCAACTCCTGGTATTTCCACTTTTAATTGTTCAGCCTGTAGCCAAGTAAGTGTAAAGGTACACGAAGTATTTCTATCTTCGATTCTTGGAATCTCATTGTTTTGATTTTCGTTTCCTGAAGAGAATAAGGTGTCTAGTGTTAGGTTAAATTTCGATTCCGTGTTTATGCGGTTAAGCTGGTCTTTTAATTTATTTACTATGACACGACCATTATAGCCCTTTTCCTCAAGTTCTTTTGGTACATCAAAGGGTTCTATTAATACTGTTACTGTTTTCAGTTCACGATAAACGATGATGATAAAAGAAACGATAATAACAATGAGTAATAAATCAAATATGTTGTTACGAAATCCCCGCTTTGTAATCCATTTTGCAGTAACTTTGATATAATGCCATAGGTAATTCCCGTAAGATTTTATTTGTTTTCGTGTCTCGGACATTTTACTCCAGTTCATTTTCATACACAGGTAACAAAGGTAAAAAAGGTCTTTATTCTTGCTATTGAAGTTGATTCTTTTTTAACAATCTACTTACGGTCGAATAATGCAGCCCAAGATAATCAGCAAACTCCTTCTGGCTATAACTGTCTTTCTCCACAGAAGAGAGATCTTGTAACTCTAACTTGGCAAACTGGGTAAATATAACTCACATTATTCTTTGAAAATCCCTTCCATCGGTATGCCTTCCATTTGACCTTTCCTGTATGCTTTAAGTCTACGTTCGGCTTCCTCAGCCCATATATTATCGAGTATTTTATCAAGCGCATCCTAACATTTATTTTTATCTTTCTTCTTCAATTTTTAGCATACTATCTCTTGAAATAGCGGATGTCAACCCAAAATCGGCAGAATTCCATTGAATACTTGAAGATATTTTCAATATAATAACAAGTGTTTTAAACCACAGAGACCTCAGAGTTGATTGAGTTTGCCTGGTTATAGGGTTTGTTGAGTTAACCCGACAAAGCCTCACAACCCAACAGAATTGATATAACTAAAACCAGTCGTTTGGACTATACTTTCTCTGCGCTCCCGGCGTCCTCTGCGGTGAACTAACGTTTCTTAAAATAGTATCGCAGGTTAAATAAATTGAATAAACATATTAATCTATTCCTTCTTGCAACTGAAAACTTATTACGGCATAAGACAAAGACGATTGTCGTCTGTCTGTGCATTATTGCCATCCTTTCACCTTTTATTACTGCCATTGCCATTTCGGAAGGCATAAGGGCACAATCGTTGGTTTCCGTTGAAGCAGGTGCAGATCTGTATCTGACCTTTGATGAATTTGGCAGGAATGCGGCTATTCCCTTAAAATATCTGGATGAGATCAAAAAGATTTTTGGGGTAACAAAGGCAATACCGCGCATTATCGGCCGGGCTTTTGTGCAAAATAAACTGGCAGTCATCGTTGGTGTCAATAAAGAAGACCTTCCAGAGTCCATCTCCTGTATCTCAGGCCGGATGTTTGAAAATCCGAACGAGGTTGTTGTGGGACACGAACTGGCAGAGCATTTTCACTTAAGCACCGGCGACCAGTTCAGCATGCGAGGACAACAGCGCAAGACCTTTACTGTCGTAGGCTTCTTTTCCTCAGACTCAAGCATCTGGGGCGCTTCCATGATACTCATGTCCTTCAAGGATGCGGGGGAACTGTTCGGCAATCTGGATGTTGCCACTGACATACAAATCCACACCCTCCCTGGACACAACTCAGAGATTGCAACTGACCTGTATGATATTTTTCAGAACGAACCGTACAGATTGCAAGACAAACACATGGTGGAACTGTACTTTAAAAAAGGCTTTATGCTCAAGGAAGGTATTTTTAGTGCCTTATATCTCGTAGCCTTGTCCCTGGGCGTGCCTGCAATCCTGGTAGCCTCCGGTTTTGGATTATCTGAGCGAAAAAGGGAAATCGGTATTATGAAGGCCACTGGATGGAATACCCTGGAGGTGTTAGAAGTGATTTCCTTTGAGCAATTACTCATCAGTTTACTAGGCGCTACCATTGCTATACTATTATCCATTTTATGGGTGAAGGTTTTTAATGGTGTATTTATTGCGCAATTCTTTGTTGCCGAGATAACGATGCTGCCGAAATTCACGCTGCCTGCAAGGTTTCTGCCTTTACCATGTATGCTGAGCTTTTTCTTTGCCTTTATATTGACCATGGTCGGCAGCGTCTATTCTTCATGGAGGGCGTCAACCGAGTCACCGGTTGTTTCGATGAAATAATGATAAGAACTGAAAAACTATGTAAATCGTACCACTGCCATACTCGCCACGAAGTATGTGCTGTACAGGACATCAACTTACATATTTCAAAAAACAGCTTTGTGGTATTGAGCGGTCCGTCTGGCTCAGGGAAAACCACTCTCTTGAATATCATCGGCACTCTGGACAGACCCACAAACGGCAAGGTATTCATGTCAGGCGAAGATATCACTTCATTTTCGGACATTGCCCTTTCAAGGTTGCGGCGTGAAAAGATCGGTTTTATCTTTCAAGACTTTCACCTCATCCCAAGGCTCACCAGTTGGGAAAATGTGTCTTATCCCCTCATTCCTGTGGGCATCAGTCCCAAAAAGCGTTTTGAAAGGGCCAAAACACTTTTAGAAAAGATGGAACTCGGCGACAGGATAGACCATAGCCCAGAAGAACTCAGCGGAGGGCAGCAGCAGCGGGTAGCCATTGCAAGGGCGCTGATAAATAATCCAGAAATTATTATTGCTGATGAACCCACTTCCAATATTGATGACGAAACCAGCGAACGTGTGCTGGAACTTTTAAAAGAGCTAAAGTCCAGCGGTGCAACTATCCTCGTTGCAACCCATGATGTTCATTTCGAAAAGATTGCCGATGTGGTTTACAAAATGAAAAACGGCAGGATTGAATAGATACTAGACAGGATAACAGGATATTACAGGATAAATAAGCTGGTTATTGTGAACTACAAAAATGAATTAGGCATTCGGCGGCTACTCAAATTAAAACAATCCCTCCCTTGATGGGAGGGATAAAGGGAGGGTGAGGAACTATAGTTTGAAATTCCTGAACATTATCGTAGGGCGAGGCTTTTAGCCTTGCAATGAAGCTTAATATGGAATATGAGGAATTAACAGAAAATATAATTGGCTGTGCTTATCGTGTTTATAATAAAATGGGATTTGGTTTTCTTGAGAGTGTGTATGAAAAGTGCATGCTTATGAACTTATAACCACCCCTCTTTCCCCTCCTTCGCAAGGAGGGGACTTCGTCGTGAGCTCAGTCGAACGATGAAGGGGAGGTCTTCCATAGACTATTTACCATAGTAGTTATGGACACGAAAACCGCATAAATAAAATGAAAATCCCTATACAATTGAATTACGTAAAGCAGGACTTGATGCAGAATCACAAAAACCTATTACTGTCTGCTATGAAAATGAAATTGTAAGAGAATTTATAGCAGATATTATCATTAATGATACGATTATTTTAAAATTATCTTGTTTATCCTGTCATCCTGTCAAAAGTTAAAATATTACCATGATTGTTAATATCTACACCCTTATCATGTTGTTTGTAGCCATATTTTCTCTTTCCCTGGGTGGTTTTTTGTTTTTATTGACGATAAAAACCCTCATTAGTTTTAAAACAGCTGTACCCTTAGAGGATAAGACTAAATTTGAACAAAAGGGGTATCTGGTCTTTTTATTGGCATGTGTAACACTATCTATCCGGATGATTGTCTGGCCTTGGTTCTATTTCATGCTCCAGAGCTTCGTGTCTGAAATACCCGGCGCTATGTGTATGTTTGGCGTTACCCAGATTCTCCCGTCCACAGTCACCTTTTTACAAATCATCAAACCCATCTCTTTTTTTATCATGGGTGGGTGGCTGTTGTGTTATTACGTTGATAAATCTCTTCCAACAACCCCTCTGGCCAGGAAAAACCTGCTCTTTCTTCTCATCGTCTGCGGCGTGCTTTTAGCCGATGGTATTGGGGATATTTATTACGTAATCCGTATGAAACCATTGATGTCCGTCTCCTGCTGTGCCACTTTTTTTGATGTGCCATTAAGACCTTCGGCTATGATCCCACAAGCTATCTTTGGAAGAAACTTTCAAAAGATTTTATTTATTGTGTACTATGTTACAAATATAATCCTCATTGCCTTATTGTTTACAAGCATGTCGAAGAAATGGGTATCAGTGGCATCACTGCCACGAAAGATCGTCCTTTACAGTCAGTATGCAATTGGAATTATTAATATACCTGTTGTGATATACACGTTCATTGAAAATGTCGCCCCCAGACTCATGCATCTTCCCTATCACCACTGTATCTACTGTTTTATGGGGAATGGTATGGTGCCTGACGCCCCTATTATGCTCGGTTTATTTGTCATTGGGACGTTTGCAATCGGCTGGATGGGCATTCTAAGACTCCTTTGCAAGGATACAGAAACGAAATCTGTTACAGAAAAGCTTATCATAAAAGTAAATAATTTTTCGGCCTTTTGTTTACTCGCTTCAGTTATGATGATAACGATACATTTAATTTTAATTTAGACAGGATTAACAGGATGGACAGGATAAAAATGATGCAACTATGAAATTGCAAATCCTGCAAATCCTGTCAAATAAAAAATATGCTTTATAGAGACTTAACAGAAAAGATTATTGCGGCAGCTATGAATGTTTATAATACCCTTGGCTTTGGATTCATGGAATAAGTTTATGAAAATTCTCTCATGATTGAATTAGAGCTACTTGAGTTAAAAGCAATTCAACAATATCCAATAAAAGTGTTCTATAAAGGAAAAGTAGTTGGAGACTATATAGCAGATATTATTGTGGAAGACGAGATTACTATTGAGTTAAAATCTATCGAAAATTTAAATAAAATTCACGAAGAGCAACTGGTTAATTATCTCAAAGCTATTAACAAAGAAGTAGGTTTACTTTTTAATTTTGGTAAAGAAATACTCGAATCTGCTTGTCCGGTTGACTCCGGTAACAGGTGAGGTTATACTTTCTGAGACAGACTCCCATGGCAGCATTTCAAACTTTGCTTGGAATTGCGGTGACCAAAAAACCCGTCAGTCTCGAGAAAATATGCGAACCGGAGTCAACCGGATAAGCAATTACTCGAATTTAAAAGAAAAGTCTCAAATTTAGAAAAGTAAGACAAGATTAACAGAATGGACAAGATAAAAAAGATGCAATCATGAAATTGCAAATCCTGTAAATCCTGTTTATCCTGTCTAAGTAATATTTAGTATGTTTTTCTCCGTGTCCTCTGTGGTAAATTTTATATGACAAAGAAATTTTGGATCGGACTCATTATTATTTTCATTATTGCACTAATTGGTGTGTCATACCAAAAATTCCTGAAAAATCCGCACTGTGCCTACGATGGTTCTTCAGTTACCCCAATTTACGAAGTTGATATCGTCCTTAAGGAGAAGTCTACGAAGAAGTTTTGTTCCATCTATTGCGCAGCTCAATGGTTCAAAAACAACGTCACATTGATAGATCACGTTAGCGTCACCGATGAAATCAGGGGTAATAAGATAGACTCGTACATGGCCTATTTTGTGGAAAGCGAACTCATTACAAACGAAACCAACGACAACCGCATCCATGCCTTCCAGCAGCGTCAGAATGCCCTCACCCATGCCGAAAAATTTCACGGCACGATGACAGACGACCCGTTTGCCAGTGATGAATAAAAAGACAGGATGAACGGGACGGACAGGATACTAATTCTGCAAGTTTTTGTTGTGTGTGCTCCGCATCGTCCAACCATTCACTTGCAGGCATACTTTCCCACACCGGCAGGGGCGGACTAAACGCCCCCATCGCATCCGCTTTCCGGCTATGAAGCTCGTTTCGTTAGACGTTTGCTGTTTCACGAAACGGGTGTTGTTGCATCTTTCCAATTCCCTGTTGGGCGCGCTTCCCCTCACCCGACCTTACACACCTACTGATTTTCTTTGTCACAAATCACGACTTCCTCTCCAATGGACTCCAACCCTTTTACCTTTATATCTCCACCTTTATTGTCGCAAACTTTTCCCTTGTTAATGGATAGATCTCCGCCGACCACAATGCCTATCCCCTTGTTATTGATTACTGTGGCATCGTTCAGAAAAGCACCTCCCTTGTCGGCGCCAATACCGAAACGCCCATTTTCCTCCACCGAAATTATGGCGTCACGAGCAACGACATCTCCCGATTGACTGTATATACCGGCTCCTCCATTATTATTGAATTCGTTTGTCGCCGTTTCACTGCCGTATATGACAACATCGTATTTGGAAACAATTCCGTAACCTTTGTTGTCCACTACACGCGGTTCTGTTAACTCAACGTAGTTCGACGCGTAAATGCCATGCCCAGCATTCTTCAGACTCGGTTTTAGCGCTATCCCATCTTTATTTATTTTGACGCCGTTACCTTCCACTACTATATGGCTTGCTCTAACATTACCGTAGTATTCGTCGTCGGTATCTTCTTTCAGCTTCCCCCGCCCATTGGCAATAATCCCACTCTTGCCATTGCCTTTGATAATGCTTTGCTTTCCCAAATAGGTTGGTAGATGTGTGCCCGGCACGAAATTAATGATGACGTCTCCTCCTTCGGAAACGATACCGACATCTCCGTTGTTCTCGACTTGCAGCGTTGCATCATTGGCCGCCACATTTCCCGTTTGACTGTAAAGACCGATTTTCCCATTTTCATTGAATTTGCTTACCGTTGTTTCTGTGCCGGAGATGACAATGTCGTTTTTGGCAAAAACTCCATAGGCTTTATTATCCGTCACCTCGACCGTTGACAACTGCACATACCCATCGGATTTGACGCCGTTCTCGGAGAATCCGCTAATGGTAAGATTTTTTATTGTAAGGTTTCCCTTCTTGATAGAGAATCCATCGGCATTTTTGCCCGCGTTCGATCCGTTTAGTTCAACGTTGGAAGACTGGCTTGAGGCGTCAATAGTCACCGTTTCGGTTATGTCCGGTAGCGGTTTTTGTGGACTGATGGCCGAAACGCTCGATTCGAAGGTAATCGTGTCTTCCCCTTCTCTCTTGTTGGCCTCTTGGATTGCCGCCCTCAAGGTGCACTGGTTACCGTCTGTGGACAGGTCTACATCGCATACCCCATCCGTCAGGTCTGCGTCCGGTTCATCGCCCGTGGTGTTTACCACAAGATCGTTTGTGGTTGAGGTAATCGTGATTTGCACGGGTACAGAACCACTGACAGAATTGCATCCATCCGCAGTACGCGAGGGGTATCCACTGTATGAGGGTGTATAAACAGTTATATAATAATCCCCACTGTCTGATAACGTAGCAGTTAATATTCCGTTGGAAGAAGATGCCACCTGTTCAGCGGAGGATACTATGCCATCAACATTGTAAATAATACTCTTTAACTGTATTTCAGGTTTTTCCCATTTCTCTTCAGCAATATTTCCATAATTGGTAATCGTTGTCTCTACAACAACACTGTCTCCTTTTTCACCTAAAAATTTATACTGAACCATATCTCCATTTGGTGCTGCACTCAAGAAACTCACATCTTTTTCGAGACCCTCTGCTAAGGTAAATTCCTCGTCATAAGAATTGTACACATCATATATTCTATATTTTATATTCACCGGAGGGTCGTAACAAACAGGACAATATCCTCCGTAATACCAGCGTTCATATGCGGGGGACATTTTGAAAAATAATTGGATTTCGTTGACACCACTAGAAGTCGTGGTTACATAGCATCCACTCTGGCTACCTAAATTCCATTCAGCACCATAACCGTTGGTGCAGTAGGTGTTTACATAACACTCTTCACAATTATCAGATGCTCTAACAGTCGCATAAACGTTCGTCGATTCTTCGGCAGCAAAGAAAAATGTAAAGTATCCCCTAGATTCGTTACCGACTTTTTCTCCTACCTTAAGGGTGAAAGAGACTTCTTCTGAAGTATCTTCCCAGTAACCACATTCTATTATTTGTGAGAGTGTTAAAGTCCCCGTTATAGGCGCATCGCCATAGGATAAAGAGGCCATTATCGAAAAGCCCGTGATATTGCCCAGCACAAAAAATACAGCCAGAAATAATGTACCCAAAAATCTCTTCATGAATTCCTCCTATTGTTATCTATGTAAGGATGGGTTAAGCGAAGCGCATCCATCACAAAAACAAGACAGGATAGACGGGTTAGACAGGATACTAATCTGTGGTGGCAGGAGTTTCCTCCTACCACCACAGAATGAAGTTACACATCCTGTAAATCCTGTTCATCCTGTCTTACTTTAGATTTTTTCCTGGCGGATTCGCATTCGCTTAATCCACCCTACCCAGATTTATTTTCCTGCTCTTTGAACAATTTATATTCAATACTGTCCACAAGGGCGTGCCAGCTCGCATCAATCAGGTTTTCAGACACACCAACGGTATTCCAGACGCTTTCTTTGTCCTGCGACTCAATAATCACCCGCACCTTGGCTGCTGTCCCTTTTCGCGGATTGATCACGCGCACTTTATAATCCACCAGTTTCATATCTTTTAATGATGGATAGAACCGTTCTAAAGCCTTGCGCAATGCTGAATCGAGGGCGTTTACCGGGCCCGCCCCCTCGCTTGCAGAGAGTTCCTGAACACCGTCTACCTTTACCTTCACCGTTGCTTCCGTTACGGGCAATCCGTTTTCCCGTTTCTCAACGATTACCCGAAACCCTTCGAGGTCAAAAAAACTCTTGTATCTGCCGATCTTCTTCCTTGCTAGCAATTCAAAGGATGCCTCGGCAGATTCAAACTGATACCCTTCGTTTTCCAGATTTTGAACCTCTTCGAGGATAGCCCTCATAAGATTACTATCATGGGTTAGATTAAACTTCTCTATCTTTGCCAGAATTGTAGAACTGCCCGACAGCTCAGATATTAATATCTTCCTTTCGTTTCCCACCGATTCAGGTGGAATATGCTCATACGTCTCCCTCTTTTTCTGAACAGCATTGACGTGCAATCCGCCTTTGTGGGCAAAGGCGCTGGTTCCGACGAATGGTTGATTAGGACGTAAAAGGAGATTTGCCACCTCGTAAACATACCGGGATACCTCAGTCAATTTTTTAAGCCCCCCATCTCCCAAACAATGATACCCCTTCTTCAAGACCAGATTGGGGATAATGGAGCACAGGTCTGCATTCCCGCAGCGCTCTCCAAAGCCATTGATCGTCCCCTGTACCTGTCTGACACCGTTGTCAACAGCGGCAAGTGTATTGGCCACCGCAAGGTCGCCATCGTTATGAACGTGTATACTTAATAATGCACCCTTTATTTTTTCCCTGACATCTTTGACAATCTCGGCAATCTCTGCAGGTAAACTGCCTCCATTGGTATCGCATAATACGATGGCATCTGCGCCTGATGACTGGGCTGCATTGAGCACTTTCAAAGCATATTCCCGATTTTTCTTATACCCATCAAAAAAGTGCTCGGCATCAAAAAAGACCTCTCGATTTTTTGCCTTAAGATATACAATGGTATCGGAAACCATCTTCAGGTTTTCGTCCAGCGAGACCTTCAATACGTCCGTCACCTGGAAATCCCAGCTTTTCCCGACGATGGTCACAACAGGCGTATCCGCTGATAACAGCGCATTCACATTTTTATCGTCCTCAACACGCTTATCCGCCCTCCGTGTGCTTCCAAAAGCGGCAATTTTAGCATGCCGCAGCTTTAATGATTTTACTTCCTGGAAGTATGATTCATCCTTGGGATTGGCGATTGGATAACCGCCTTCTATAAAATCCACCCCAAGATCGTCTAGCTTTTGAGTAATGGCCAGTTTGTCCTGCAAAGAAAAGGAAATGCCCTCGCCCTGGCTACCGTCTCGCAATGTCGTATCGTAAATGAATATCCTGTTCACACTCATGAAATACCTAAAAATTCAAATCAGCACAGTAAACACCGAACTCATAAAGAACTACCAAACGTTACACAGAAAAATAGTTTTCCATGAAGATAATTTTTCGGCGTCTTTGATGTTATCAACGGTGTAATATATTGTCAAGTTTAAAGAAGTCTGCCACAGCATAGCATTGCTGAAACAAAAAAGTAAAAACATGTGTGAACCCGTAGGGGCGGGTTTTAAACCCGCCCCCTACAAAGCAATTCAATAATGCATGAAACGGACATTGTAACCATATTACAATAATGGATAACCAGCAGAAAAGATTGTTTTATTAATTGACCAGACAATGGATATTCCTTTATAATAACTTTACAGAATTTAGTATTATTATAATGTTCAGTTTACAAAATCATTTTTAATTTATTGCAATCGGAGGAAAACATGTCGCATCCACATCATCCAGGTGGTCATCCTGTATCTCCCGGCCATGGCGGTCATCCCGCACCACACGGACACGGCGGCCATCCTGAAACCATAAAAGAGACCTATTCACGCATCAAAGACGATACTTCCGGTAAACCTGCCATAGAATACATGAAGAACATGAAAAACCAGTTACGTCTGGTTTTCTGGGAGACTACTGTAGGGTGTAACCTGGAATGTGTTCATTGCCGCCGGTTAGATGTGAGCACTACCCTTGCCAAAGATGATATGACTACACAGGAGGCATTTGCCCTTGTAGATGCCATTGTAGAAGTTGGCAGACCAATTCTGGTACTCAGTGGCGGCGAACCCCTTTTCAGGCCAGACATCTTTGATATTGCAAAGTATGCAGTAAGTAAGGAATTGAGTGTTGCACTGGCGACAAATGGAACATTGGTTGATGATGATACTGCCAGAAAAATTGTTGATGCCGGTATTGCCAGGGTATCTATAAGCTTCGACGGCGCCGATGCCAAGACCCATGACGAATTCCGGAAGATACCCGGCTCGTTTGAGCGGTCAATTGCAGGATTTAAAAGACTTAAAGACCTGGGCATGAGTATGCAAATCAATTGTACCATTGCAAAACACAATGTTGAACAGATCGACGATCTTTATAATATGGCCTTAAAAATGGGCGCTGATGCGATACATGTCTTTATGCTGGTGCCCGTAGGATGCGGCGTTCAGATTGCCAATGACCAGATGCTTCACCCAAAGAAATACGAAGAGGTGCTCAATCATTTCTATGATCTTTCCAAAGAGGCAAAAATTCAAACCAAGGCTACCTGTGCCCCCCACTATTTCCGTATCATGAGAGAACGCGCAAAAGAGGAAGGGATTACCATCTCGCCCAAAACACACGGCATGGCTGCCATGACGAAGGGATGCCTGGCCGGTACGGGTGTGTGCTTCGTTTCCCACAAGGGAGAGGTTTTCCCCTGTGGTTATCTGCCCGTTGAGGCAGGACACGTGAAGAAACAAAAATTCGCAGATATCTGGAACGATTCTCCTGTCTTTCAAAAATTGCGTGACCCCGAGTTATTGGAAGGCAAATGCGGGGCATGCGAGTACAAGAAGGTCTGCGAAGGCTGCAGGGCACGCGCTTTCTACGACACAGGCAACTATCTTGCCGAAGAGCCTTACTGCATCTACCAACCGAAAATGACTCGTGCAGGTAAAGACTAGCGAAGCAGAACCTCAAACTAATAAAAGAGTTTGGAACCACAGACTTCGTCGTGATGGTTCGACAGACTCACCATGAACGGCACTGCATCCTGAGCTTGTCGAAGGATCAGTAGAACGATTTCACTGATTACACAGATAAAGATCACAGCGGGTTCAGGTTTGCAACCTGAACCTTCGAGGCTGGTTCAATCTTGCAGATTGAACCATATATTTGAACGGTACTCTAAAGCTTGAACTCGTGCTGTGAGACGGAATTATACCAAATGTTTCGGTTCAATCGAGGACGATTGAACCAGCGAAATATCCGATGGATACGAAAACAAATTTCATAGGAAGAGTAAAAGAGGTCTTTAATCTTGCTATTGAAGCTGGTTTTTTTATCAAGAAACAGGACACGATTTGTGTCAGTAATAAATATGGGTTCTCTTGCGTTGCCTCTTGATGTAACGTAGTAAAGCACTCCGCCAAATTCTATCCTTAAAGGAGGTGATTATGATTTTAACTGAAATAGAGAAAATGTCTACCATTGAACGTTTACAAGCAATGGAAAAGTTATGGGACTCATTATGCAATGAAGAAGAAATCGAATCTCCGGAATGGCATAAAGACATTCTCCAAGAAAGAAAAAAGAAAATTGAAAAAGGTGAAGCTGAATATATTTCTTTGGAGGATTTAAAAGGCCGCCGTCATCAATGAAAGTAAGGAAAGTATTTCTTTTAAAGGAAGCAATCTCGGATATAGAAGAAGGACGCATCTTTTATGATAAAAAAGAAAAGGGCGTTGGTGATTATTTCTTTTACAGTCTAATTTCTGACCTTGAATCTCTAAAACTTTATGCTGGAATTCACAATAAGAAATTTGGATTTTATAGAGCTTTTTCAAAAAGATTTCCATTCGCCATTTACTATGAAGTAGAAGATGATATCGTAAAAGTAATTGCCGTCTTGGACATGAGACGAAATCCCTCTTGGATTAGAGAAAAATTAGGAAATCGAAAAACCTAACCATTTAATTCAGGTGGCGCTAAAAAGCAGCGCATATAATTAAGGTCGTTAGGCGTCTTTCTCAGCTCATGTAAAATAAAGGAGATTCAATTATGCTAACGACTGAACTCACAGGTGCGGCAGTTGTTTCGCCGCACCCTGTGGAGTGATTTGTTATGTGTTATTTTGTTATTGTTTCTACTATGGATATGTCTTTTTTTATCCACTCATTTACTATTGTCGCAACCTCAACCCCTTTTTTCTTTGAAAATTTCCTCAGCACTTCCATCATATCCGGCTCGATGTAAATAGGTAGGTACAATTCTGCATCTGGACGATAAAACTTACCTCTCTCACCTTTGGAAAAATCGTATTCTCTTTTCATCTATTTTCCTCCTGATACTGTTTTGATTCTTTTCTGGTTCTTGGATCAAGAAAAATAGCGGATGCCTGCTCAAAACTAATCCCATGCTTTTTTCTATTTGATTTTGCCTTATTGGGATCCCAATCAAAATAATAACGCATGCGATTCTCCGTTTATATTTTATACATAACCAGAGGACATTAATCCTGTCCGCGTTGTAGCGGGAAAACCAAGTGCAATTGCGCGGTAAGTATTTTAAACTTTAACAACCTCCTGCTTTTCCACTTTATCAAGCCCAAATGCCGTATGGACAGCCCGCAGGGCACGATCGGCATGAGCATCGTCAATGACACAGGAAATCTTGATCTCCGAGGTGCTGATCATCTGGATGTTAATCTTTTCTTCTGCCAGGACGCTGAACATCTTCTCGGCAACACCACAGTGGCTCCGCATACCGATCCCCACGACCGAAAGTTTGGCAATCTTGCTGTCATGAAGGACTTCCTTGGCGCCGAGGTCATTCTTAATCTTCTCCGCAGTTTCCAGGGCTAGTCGTAAATCGCTTCTCGGCACCGTAAAGGTCACATCCGCTCGATTCTCAATACTTGCGTTCTGGATAATCATGTCCACGTTAATTTTTTTTCTTGCAATCTCATGAAAAATCTTGGCAGCCTGGCCTGGGACATCCGGTACTGCCCTGATCGTAATCTTTGCATCGTCCTTGCTTACCGCGACACCGCTTACAACAATATCTTCCATCTCTTTTGCCTCCTTACAAATCAATGTCCCCTCTTTGTTGTTAAAACTTGACCTGACATAGAGGGGGACGTTATATTTTTTCGCAAATTCAATCGAACGGGAATGCATCACCTGCGCGCCCAAACTCGCAAGCTCAAGTATTTCATCATACGATATCTTATCGAGTTTACGCGCAAGAGGTACTTTTCTTGGATCAGCCGTATAGATTCCATCCACATCGGTAAAAATGTCACACCGGTCCGCCTTCATGATAGCCGCCAGGGCCACAGCCGTCGTATCCGAACCTCCGCGGCCCAGAGTGGTAATGTTTTCATTCGCATCGATACCCTGAAATCCAGCAACAATGACGATTGTGCCTTTGTCCAATTCTTTCTGTACACGATGAGTGTTGATATTCCGGATGCGCGCCTTGGTATGATAGCTATCGGTAACGATGCCGACCTGGCCGCCCGTAAAGGAAACAGCCGGATAACCAAGGGCGTGAATGGCCATTGCCACAAGGGCAATAGAAATCTGCTCCCCGGTCGACATGAGCATATCCATTTCACGTGTCGAAGGATTATCCGTTAGTTCATGGGCAAGGTCGATCAGCTCGTCAGTCGTTTGACCTCTTGCGGAAACTACCACGATGACCTTATTCCCCGCCTTGTATGTCTCTACTATCCGTTTAGCAGCCGCCTTTATGCGCTCTGCATTAGCAATGGAAGTCCCTCCAAATTTCTGTACAATCAGTCCCATATTCATTCCTTACATGCGTTATTTCACAGATACTATTGTGAACACCTTAAATAACAATTTGACATACGAGTGTCATTGTGAGCGACAGCGGAGCAACCTTATACATGGATTGCTTCGTCGCTTTGCTCCTCGCGCAATGACATGCTATTTTAACGTTTACCATAAATGACCGCCCATAGCAGTTTTCGGTTTTGCGCAACCGAGACGGTTGCGCTACCAGTTTGAAATTCCAAACAGTAAAGTAGCTATTTAGATTATTAAATGTATTCATCAAAGTCAACTTTTTTCTAGAACAGATGAAAATACAATACTTTTTTGTAATTGACAAGGGTTCAGAATGTCTATAAAATACCCAAAACTAAGGTTGAAGATAACCAACTTTACTCATATGAAAATTTTATCACTCCGGGAGGTACCATGAAAGGCGATCCAAAAGTAATAGAAACATTAAATGAGGTACTCAAGGCAGAAATATCTGCCCTTAACCAATATTTCGTGCATGCCAAAATGTGTGAAAACTGGGGTTACCTTTCCTTGTATGAGTTTAATGAGAAAAACTCTATAGAGGAAATGAAACACGCAGAAAAACTGCTTGAACGCATGTTGTACCTGGAAGGCATTCCAAAAATGGAAAAAGACAAACTGGACATTGGGAAAACCGTAAAGGAACAATTGGAAAATGATTATGCGTTAGAAAAAGCCGCTATTCAAAGGCTTCAAAAATCAATTACGCTGTGTGACAGTTTAGGAGATGCCGGTTCAAGCGATTTACTTGAACACATATTGCTCGACGAAGAGCGGCATGCAAACGACCAGGAGTCTTTCTTGCAACAGATTAAGGATATGGGCATAGAAAACTTTTTAACCTTGGCAGTTGATAAGAAAGAAAAATCATAACAATTCGCAGAATCGGGCATCGGTGGTCAGGTATCAAGTCCCTCTGATCACCGATCGCATACACGAGAAATGCTACCTTAAAAGAACAAAGATAATTAGAGATTCGACCTTATTGCTTCTCTTCCCATATTGTCTTGTGCCTTTCTTCCTCTTCCACCTTTTTCAGGGTTTCTTGCAGTTTCCTTTTTTCTCGCTCTAACTGTTCTTCAGTTTTCACTGTATCCTTGTATTTTAAGTATTCCTGCGCCTTTTCCTGCCCTATCTGCTCCAATGATTTTTCTAACATTTTTTCCTGAATTTCTTTTACCGTCTCAAATCTCTCAAGATCTCTGGGTTCGTAATAGGGAGGATTGTAATAAAAAAAAGCATACTCTGCACACCCTACAAATCGCGTTGCTACATATGCAATAATCGCAGAACCCAGCAGGATGAGGAACAACAACCTTACTCGTGGCTTTTTTCTATGACGTTTCTTGTGTTTGGTTTTTGTATCCATGTATTTATAGTGAACGAATTTAAAAAGTACACCTAGCGCGGCGTAGCCGCAACCAAAATAGAATATCTAAACAGCAAAACCCGTAAAGTCCTAAATCCGAATATCGAAATCCGAAACAAATCCTAATATCAAATGAAAAAAAATAAAAACGAAGTTTTTACAGGGTAATACTATAATGCACCCTCCCCCTGCCCCTCCCATCGTTCGACTGAGCTCACGACGAAGTCAAGGGCGGGGAGATAAAGTACACCTCTCAATAATGGGAGATGCAGGAATTTCCTCTCCCCTGGTGGGAGAGGTTAGGTGAGGGGAATGTATACTTAATTTTGTCATTTACTATAGTTATGCGCCGCAAGGTTTTTGGATATGCCGATGCATATAGTACATCGAGTTACCGCATTTATCGCATATTGAAATCTCCTCCCTCTTTTTCATATACCGTATCATGGTAGTCACAAAGCCTGCATGACTCCAGGTCAAAGGTGATACCGATAACGGTGCATTGGTGTAGGGGTCGATCTGTTCTGCAAGAACACCAGATGCCAAGGCTCTGTCTACCACCCATTCGAGGATGGGCAATGCATTATTCAGTTCGGTCAAATTTTTTGCACGCATGATGTCATACTCTGCCAGCCACATTGTACAGATAAACCACGGGTTTCCAGGCGCACGCTCCGTATCACTACCAACCCGGTGATACAGGTCATTGGTATATCGGGCAATTCCACCCACAGACGTCTTTACCCACAGTTTTTCCTTCACTGCATTCATTGTCGATACCACCATTGATAATTCAGGACTGAACGTCCCAAAGGCCGCCAGCCCATAAAGACTCGCATCTACCGTCATATCCAGTTCATACCCCTTTGCAGTCCTCTTCCCCATCCTTGCGAATCTTCCTTCGTCCTTATGATAAAAATATGCTATCAAGGCCTCTTTCATTTTTTCCGCAATTTCATAATATTTTTTGCCATATTCTTGTTCACCAAAGGCGCAGGCAAAGTTACCAGCCGCCCGCAACCCTGCAATAACCGCTGATACAGTAAAAGTATGCACACCGTACCGCTCTTCCCACAAATCGTAAGAATTTAAAGGCAAACCGGTCTCTTCGTCCCTGAATTTAACCATAAACTCCGCAGCATTGATGATCAAGCACCGGTACAAAGGCTTCACAAATTCGATATCCCTGAACTCGTCGTAATGATTCCACAATGCCCATACAACCAGCGCAATGCCATCTTCCTGGATAGGGAGACTCTTCTTATCATCCTTCATCCACGGATGCCACGAACTGGCAACAGACCTGTCTGGATTATACTTGTGGAGTAAATAACCGTCTTTGGAAATAACGTCTGCACAAAATTGGAAAAATCGCTTCGTTATGTCCATGTATCCTGATTTGATCATGGCGTATGCAACCAGGGCGCCGTCTCGCGGCCACATATAAGAATAGGTGTCTCTGCCCATCTGGACTATATCGGAATCATTCGCAGCAATGATGGCGCCGTTGTTATCAATCTGTGTCCGGATAATCAGCAAGCTTCTTTTAAAAAACGATACCAGCCTTTGAGGGAGGTCGTAGAAATTAAAAACCTCTTTATTAACCCACGTTTTCCAGTAATTTTCAGTACGTCGGATCAATTCCTCAGGCGTTTTCTCCCAGATGACTTTATTGAGTTTTACCACGTCACTGTGCTTCATCCCCGCAGCAATCCAGTAGTGGGCAACATTTTCACCGTTTGCTTTTATCTGAAGATTAATGCCTAAGGTCGAATCGACCGATCCCTGTGCAATGGGATTTCCGCTTAATGTACCATCCTCAGCATCTCTCCATGTCCCCTCAGCGCCGCGTAATTCCTTGATACCTGTGGCAAAATGGTCTACCCCGCATTTCGTAGGATCGCAACAATTAATCAAAAAATACCTCTGGGATTTATAATGAACAATTGCCCTCGTATCCGGGTCGTAATAGGCCGTGTCCCCTATCTCGTTCTCGTAAATATGAAAATCATGATTGAAAAACAGTCGTATTTCCCGGTCTCTTCCTTCTAAATTCCTAACGACGATTTCCTTTACAAAAATATTCAAGTGGAAATCGACCGTGTCATACATCTGGAGTTCGATTTTTAAACGATCATTCCTTGCCTTCACATCGGTCACCAGGGTGTCTTCTTTGTATTTCATCGTTTTTTGCCATTCCCCGCCCATCCAGCTAAACTGGCCATCAACCCAGACACCCATCCGGCTTGGATGACCAATGGTGTGATTCTCTTTCCCCACGTAAGGATAATAAATATCCCTGATCTGATACTCACGATCGAAGGTAACCAGCATCGAACCATTTCCTACCGGTATATCTCGTGGCATATATTTTTCCTCATTTGTAATTATTTTAACGTTACAAGAAAAAACGCACCCGGTAGGAGCCAACTCCTGTTGGCGACTGTGGCTCTTGCTCACCATTGAGAATGCCGGTCGCCGTCAGGAGACGGCTCC
>Ga0082335_1004490_pt1 | contig 20832 bp, 18 predicted proteins | sample Subgrocontami58m_FD_72375 | JGI IMG/M metagenome (GOLD analysis project Ga0082335, IMG submission 72375) | Subsurface groundwater microbial communities from S. Glens Falls, New York, USA - GMW37 contaminated, 5.8 m (SPADES assembly) (version 2) ... | reverse complement strand
AACGGCGATAATCAGCAGGCACCATTCCAACCGACTGAGGTCGCAATAGAACCCCAGGGCGGCAACTGCCAGGGAGACCGCAATGTGAAACCGGGCATGGGGCTCGGATCTTATTAAGAAGCCTGCTCCCTGCAGCGCGTAAGCAAAACTCATTATCTGTTTTTTTATAAAAGATTTCACTTAACCAATACTCAGAAGCCAAATGACATCATCAACCCGTAACGCTCGCCCGTTACCTGCGGCAACAACATAAGCTGCCTGCCTTTCTTGGCGTGTAAACGCAGTACGGCCCGGCCCGTAAAATAGCCCAGGGCCGCTCCCAGGAAGGCATCCGAACTCCAATGTTCGTTGTCATTCAACCGGGAGAGGGCAACCAGTGATGCTATCCCGTAAGCCGCGGGGGCCACATAGGCGTTCTCACTTTCCGAGGCGATGACTGTGGCCAGGGAAAAGGCCGCACTGGCGTGCTCGGAGGGAAAGGAGAGGTTGCCGGTGGAAAAACCCGGTCCGTCCCAGCGATCATACCCGTCACCCCTGTCAGGGCGACGTCGGTGACCGGCGAACTTTATGAAACCCGTAAAGGCGCCGGCAAGGATGACGCTCTCCGCCCCCAAGAGGCCAATCCGCTTTGCTTTTTCGCTGCCCTGAGTCTCTCCATAATAATAGGCAAAGCCCAAAGCCGGCAGGATAGCAAAGGGATTGCCGAAGGGGCTGAAAACCCCGGCCAGGTCGTCGGTCGTCCCGCTGCGCCGCGCCTGAAACCACTCCTTGAGGTCCTGATCATAGGCGTACAACCCGGCGGACAGGGACAGGACCAGGGCGGCGGCTGACCAGTCCCCGGCATTCCAATAACGGGGAGAATTGACCATTTTGCCCGCATCGGCAAGGTACCCTTTCAGGTAGGCTTCATTTAGCTTCAGGCCGTCCTGTGGGCGATCTTGCACTCCCTCGTAACCGGGGGAACGGAGAGGCAGGTCACCGGCGCCGGCCCCCGAATCAGGAGCGGCAAGCGCAAAGCTTATCAAAAGAACGGCCAGCAAAACAACCGGTTGCCTCCTCATGACGCGGGCCAATAAACATGACAACGCCGGCAGGACAAACCGGGAGGTTGAGGCATCGCCGTCGCCAAATTCCCGGCTTCCCACCGGCGTGGGCGCGACCTGGTTGTCAGCAAAGTGTAAAAGGTCTTCATTATTTAAGGTAAAGTCACCGGCACCGGGGTTAAGCTGTCGGTCGTGGCGCCGTTACCCAGTTGGCCATTGCTGTTATTTCCCCACGCCTGGACCGTATTGTCGATCGTCAGGGCCAGGGTGTCTTCATTACCTGCCGCAATAGCGATGGCCGCCGATAATCCGCTTACCTGCACCGGCGTTGCAATGTTGACCACGGTGCCGTTGCCCAGCTGGCCGTGGCTGTTCCCTCCCCAGGTCCAAACCGTTCCATCGCTCTGCATCACTACGGAGTGGTTAAGACCAGCGGCGATGCCCGCTACGCGCAACAATCCGCCGACCTTGGCCGGCGTCGATCGATCAAAGCTGGTCCCATCTCCGAGCTGGCCGCTGCCGTTGGCGCCCCAGGTGATAGCCGTAAAGGCCGTAACCTCGTTCCTCAATGCCATCGTGTGCGTAGAACCAGCGGCTACGGCGACCACCGCCGCGAGACCCGGCACCTGCAAGGGAGAGGAACTGTTGGTCGTTGTGCCGTTGCCCAACTGGCCGTTGACGTTATTCCCCCAGGTCCAGACCGTGCCGTCGTTTTTCAGGATAACGGAATGGCCGTTGCCGGCAGCAACGGCCGTCACACCCGACAGCAAACCCAGGCCGCCGGCCCCCACAACCTGTACCGGGATCGTTCTTTGGGTCGCGGTGCCATCGCCCAGCTGACCGATGCTGTTGTTTCCCCAGGCCCAGACCGTACTATCATTCTTCAGGGCTAAGGTATGGCCAACGCCCGCTGCCACGGCGACGATGCCGGACAGTCCATTTACCTGACCGGGGATGGATCTGGGGGTCGTGCTGCCATCACCGAGCTGACCACTTACGTTATTTCCCCAGGTCCAGACGGTACCATCATTCTTCAGGGCCGCCGTGTGGTCCAGGCCGGCAGCCACAGCGATCACATTCGGCAGTCCGCCTACCGGCACGGGGGTGGTTCTCTGGGTCGTACTCCCATCTCCCAACTGGCCGTTTACGTTGTTCCCCCAAGCTAAAACCGTGCCGTCGTTTTTCAGGAAAAGGGTGTGATTTGCCGTCGCCAGCCGGCCCGAAAAAATTGCATTGAAGTCAAACCCCGTGCCGTCGATGCCGTTTAACCAGCCGGGCCGGCTGGGGGGATTAAAGGAAAATCCCGCCCGTGACGGTGTAACCGTAAAAATACCGCCGGGAACGTTGCTAAAGGTAAAATTGCCGTTTACATCCGTCGCTACCGCCAGCGAAGCGTCGCCGGAAAGGGCCACGTTAACGCCTTCCAGCCCCGACCCCCCGCCCGTGATCCGGCCGGAAAGAGTGTAAGTCTTATCACTGCTGCCGCATCCGGAAAGCAACAGCATAACCGCCACCAATAAAGAAAGCCCCGAGGCGGTGAAAAGATCAGCCTGTTTCGCCCTGCCGCATGTCGTCATGATTATACTCCCCATAGTTTCGTTTGCTTATCGCTTGCACCGTTCCCCCCCTATCACGATTGGCATAAGAAATCTACTCTTCAGAAACAAACAGGTATTGACACCACAGCGTCAAGTGTATATTGCTGTTTTTGTGTTCACTGGGAGGACGATTTGGGGCGTATCAGTTTCGAAGGTTTAAGGGTGAAGTCAATTCTTCTGGTCTTGACCGCCGTCCTGCCGTTGTTTGTCCTCATCGTCTATGCCGGGATACAGGAACGCACCCACTCACTGGACCTTGCCCAACGGGACGCCCTGGTTCTGGCAAGGAATATCGCCGCCTCCCAGGACGATGTTATCGACAGTGTCCGCCATATCCTTTTTTTCGTAGCCCAGATGGTGGACGAACATGAACACCGGCCGGCAACCTTCAAGCAGATGTTTGCCCGCCTGTCGCAGCAAATGCCCGAACTTACCGGAATGATCGTCGCCCGGGCGAACGGGGAAGTGATCGCTCATACCTTTCCGGTTGACACAGAACTCAATATCTCGGATCGGCCGATTTACCGGCATCTGCTGCAAAGGAAAAGTTTCGTCATCGGTGAATATCAGATTATTGAGCCCACCGGCACACCCATCGTCACTTTAGCCCTTCCCATCTTAAATAAGGACGGCGAGATAAAGCAGATTATCGCTACGGACATTGATTTAAGAAAACTCAATCGTTCCCTCATCCACCAACAACTCCCCGAGGGTGCCGAGCTGACCCTAATCGATAGTCGGGGAACCGTTTTACTCCGCCATCCCCGCCAGGACGCTTTAATCGGCCAACCACTGCCGGAAAAAGACCTGGCAAACATCATCTTCGCTTCCCCCCAGGGGGTTGCCCAAACCTCCGGTCCGGACGGCAAAAACCGGCTTTACGGCTTCGCTGCCTTTGGCCAGCCCGCCGGAACAATCTATGTAAGCATCGGCATTCCCAGCAAGCTGGCCTTTGCCCATGCCGACCGGACAACCTTGCAGCACCTGTTCTGGTTCATTATCGTCACCCTGTTAGTTTTAATCCTCGCCTGGCGGGGAAGCGACGTTTTCATCATCCGCTCTCTGAACCGCCTGTTCGTTACTGCGAGGCTAATTGGAAACGGCAATCTGAACGCCCGTGTGGGAGGCCCCTATGGGCAAGGAGAGATCGGGCAACTGACGAGCGCCTTCGACAAAATGGCCGCGGCCCTTCAGCAACGGGAGGAAGAAAACAAGCAGGCGCTGGCAGCGCTGCTCGCCAGCGAGGCACGTTACCGGAGTCTCGTGGTAACCTCGCCCGATGCCGTTTTTCTTGTCGCGGCCAATGCCTGCATTCGCATGGTTAATCCGCAGGGGATCTCACTGCTGGGATATGAGCGGGAAGAGGAGATAGTCGGCAGGCATATCCTGGATTTTTTTCCCCGGGAAGAACACGCGGCCGCAATTGAGAACTTCGAAAAAACCGTGGCCAAGGCGAGCACCAGGAATGTTATTTATAATGCCTGGAAAAAAAACGGCCGCATCTTCCCTGTTGAAATCAACGCGTCCGTAATCGCTGAAGAAAGTGCTTCCCCGGCGGTTGTGGCCGTCGTCCGGGACATCACCGCCCGCGTGCAGGCGGAGGAAGAGCTAAGAGCAGAGGAAAAGAAATACCATCAACTCGTGGACACGCTGCAGGAAGGCATCTGGGCTGTCGATGACCAGGCCGTGACCACCTTTGTCAATGACGCCCTGGCCGAGATGCTCGGCTACCGGAGCGAAGAAATGATCGGTAAGCCTTTGTTTTGCTTCATGGAACAGCGATGCCAGGAGGATTCCGGCCAACATCTCGCCCGGCGGCGGCAGGGAATCAAGGAACGCTATGATTTCGAATTCCTGAAGAAAGACGGAACTATCGTCGTTACGACTTTGTCGGCCAGTCCCCTATTCGACGAACTGGGTAATTTTATCGGCTCCATGGCCGGTGTTGTGAATATTACGGACCGCAAACAAAAAGAACAGCAGATTCAACTGCACCTCAGCCGTCTCATGGCCCTGCGCTACATCGACATGGCCATTACCGGCAGCCGGGACCTGCGCCTCACGCTGAAGGTCATCCTGGAGCAGGTAACGGGCCAGCTCGCCGTTGATGCCGCCATCGTTCTACTTTTGGACCATCATTCCCTGGTCATGGAATTTGCCGCCGGTCATGGTTTCCAAACCTCCGCTTTACGGCACACCAACTTGAAAATGGGTGACGGGCTCGCCGGCCGGGCGGCAATGGAACGCCGCACCATGACCGCCAGGATACCCGATGAGGGAATATATATGGAGCAATCCCCCTTGCTGGCAAAAGAAGGGTTCCAGATGCATATCGCCGTGCCCTTGATTTCCAAGGGCCATGTTAAAGGCGTACTCGAGATTTTCCATCGCACCCCCTTGACTCCCAATCCGGAATGGCTCGACTTCCTGGAAGCCTTGGCCACGCAGGCGGCCATTGCCGTGGATAATGCCGCGCTCTTCAGTGAGTTGGAACGCGCCAACCTTGACCTGGTAATGGCCTACGATACCACCCTGGAAGGATGGTCCAAGGCCTTGGATTTACGCGACAAGGAAACGGAAGGGCACAGCCGGCGCGTAACGGAAATGACCGTTCGTTTGGCCCGGGCGCTGGGGGTGCACGACAGCGAAATCCCCCACATCCGCCGGGGCGCCCTGCTCCATGATATCGGCAAGATGGCCATTCCCGACGGTATTCTGCTCAAAGACGGACCTCTTACCGGTGAAGAGTGGGAAATCATGCGCAAACACCCGTTGTATGCCTATGAACTGCTGCGTCCGATAGACTTTCTACGCCTTGCTATAATTATTCCTTACAGCCATCACGAAAAATGGGATGGAACGGGTTATCCCCGAGGCTTGAAAGGTGAGACCATCCCTCTTGCGGCCCGGATATTTGCCGTGGTGGACGTCTGGGACGCCTTGAGTTCGGAGCGTCCCTACCGACCAGCCTGGACCGGGGAAAAAGTGTTTGCCTATATCAAACAGGAAGCCGGCGCCTATTTTGATCCCCAGATCGTTGATGTATTTCTAAAACTGATGTCGGAGCCCCCTGACGCCTGACCCACTTCGACCTTGACAATTGGCCGCCACTATGGTTTAGAACGTCTATTAAATTAGATTGGAGCGGCTGATGAAGAAGAATCTGACAAATTTTTCGAACACCAAAAGAAAGAGGACGCACGGTTTTCTTGTGCGTATGGCCACCAAAGGGGGCAGACTGGTATTAAACCGCAGAAGGGCCAAAGGCAGGAAGAGGCTGTCCGTAGTATAAAGCGCCGTAGAGCTGAAAAGGAACTTCTGCCGTTTTGAATGCTCTGGCGAACAAAGGAAGAAATACCTTCCGCAAACATGAAAAAATTCGCAAGAGAGCGGAATATCAGTCCATATATGAAAAAGGGGCGCGGACATTTTCCCGTCATTTTATCATCGTCTCTCAGAACAACCGGTTAGGATACCGGCGATTAGGAATAACGGTCAGTAAAAAGGTAGGGAATTCCGTACGGCGCAACAGGATAAAACGCATGATCAGAGAGTTTTTCAGATTGAATAGAAACCGGCTCGCCGAATCTCAAGATATCGTGATCATTGGCAAGAAAGGTATGCCCCGCCTGAATTATCAGGAAGTTTGTGAAGAACTGGAAAGCCTTGTATCCCCTAAGGCAGCCGAATAAAAGCATGATCACAAAAATATCGGGAAAGATCTTTATCTCCATGATAAGGATTTACCAGCTTTGCATATCGCCTTTGCTTGCACCCTCTTGCCGTTTTTATCCTACCTGCTCTGAATATGCCGTTACAGCGATCAGGCGCCATGGCCCGCTCCGGGGGTCATATGCCGCCGCCAGACGTATTCTTCGTTGTCATCCCTTCCATCCCGGCGGCTACGATCCTGTCAAGTAAACGGGAAATTCTTATTTAAGTTGACTTCTAAATTATCTGTTTACCGACAGAGGCATTGGCGCCGGTGGAAGGAAAAAAGGACTCAGAGGCTTTGGTTTATTACTTTATGAACGGAGGAATTTAATTTAATGGACAAAAAGACTATTCTCGCCATTGTCCTGTCGCTTGCGGTCCTTTATTTATACCAGGCCTTTTTTGTCAAACCCCTACCGTCAATAAAACCGGCGGCGGAGCAACCGCAGACGGCAACGACGGTTCCGGAGAAAGCTGCCGGCAGGGTAAGCACGGACGGAGGAGCGCTGTCGCAGGGCAAGGCAAAAGAGGCGGGCGCGGTATCGGTGCAACAAAAGAAAGGCATCACCGATAAGGAAGTACCTGTCGAAACGGAAGAATTTTCGGCTGTTTTTTCCACCCGCGGCGCCGCTTTGAAATCTTTCCAGCTCAAGAAGTTCCGGACCGCGGTGGAAAAAAATTCCCCCCTGATCGAGTTGATAAAAGTAAACGCCGGCACTCCGGAGCCTTTAACGGTATCCTTTGCGGGTTCCGATTTCAGCGTGTCCGACAATGCGCTTTATGAAGTGCAAATGGAAACTCAGGATGTCCAAAATGCTGCCGTCACCCGGAAGTTGACCTTCATTTTGGAATACCCTGACCTCGTGAAAGTCGAAAGAATTTACCGCTTCTATCGGGGCAAGTACAGCTTCGATCTGGAAATACGCGTCACCAACTTAACGGGCAGCGCCCTTAGTCAATTGCACAGTATCAATTGGTATGAATACGCTGATCCGCAGGCCCCGGTGGATGAATACGGACACGACGGGCCGGTCTCTCAGGTGGCCAAAAATATCGAACGTGAAAACGTAAAGAAACTGACCGCCCTCAAGACTCTGGGACCCGATGTTTCCTGGGGGGGATATGAGAGCAAGTATTTCATCGCGGCGATGATTCCCCAGACGCCGTCGCTCACCACCTTGTCGCTGGACAAGAGTGCCGACCATACCGTGCTTTTGAGTATGAAGGCGCCGAAAAACGTAATCCCGCCGGGACAAACGACAACTGCCGGCTACTTGCTTTATCTCGGGCCTAAAGACTACAGCCTTCTCAAGGCCTATAATGTGGGGCTGGAAAATGCCATTGACTTCGGCAGCTGGCTTAAGTGGCTGGCCATGCCTCTCTTAATCGTTCTCAAATTCCTCCACGACACGATCATCCAAAACTATGGGGTCTGCATTATTTTCCTGACGACCTTGATTAAAATCATTTTTTGGCCCCTGGGCAACAAAAGCTATCGCTCGATGAAGGCAATGCAGAATCTGCAACCCAAGATGGCCGATTTGCGGGAAAAGTATAAAGACGACAAAACCCGTCTCAGCCAGGAGATGATGGCCCTTTACAAGACCCACAAAGTGAACCCCATGGGCGGCTGCCTGCCCATGGTTATCCAGATCCCCTTCTTCTTCGCCCTTTATAAGACCTTGCTTTACTCCATCGAGCTGCGCCACTCCCCCTTCTTTTGGTGGATACAGGATCTCTCCGCCAAGGACCCCTATTATATTACGCCGATTATTATGGGTGGCACCATGTTTCTCCAGCAAAAAATGACACCTCCGGCCGGCGATCCGATGCAGGCCAAAATTATGCTGTTCATGCCGATCATTTTCACCGTGATGTTTTTGAATTTCCCTTCCGGACTGGTCATCTACTGGCTATTCAACAACATCATCAGTATCGGCCAGCAGCATTACATTAACAAAAGTCCATCCTGATTTTTGCGAGGTAAGGAAATGAAATCATTGGAATTTGAAGGAAAGACCATTGACGAAGCAATTAATAGGGCCTGCGAGGAATGGCATGTTTCCCGGGACAAACTGAACATAGAAATCATTGCCGACGGAACAGCGGGTTTTTTCGGCATTCTGGGAAAAAAACAGGCGAAGATCAGAGCAACCTTACTCTCCCTCGCGGAGCCCTTGGACAGCCCTCCGGCCGGCACTCCCACAGGTCCCTCTAAGCCCGCTCCCGCCAGGAAAAAGCCGGCGGCGCCGGTTGAGGTTGAAACCGCGGACAACAATACCGGTTTAAGGTACGAGACGGATGAGAATACCGCCCTCCTGGCAAAGACGGTCGTCGAGGGCATCCTGACCCGGATGAGCCTCGATTGTCCGGTCACCATCAGGGAAACGGCGGACAAAATCATCCTCAACATCGAGGGCAACAGCAGCGGGCTGCTGATCGGCAGAAGAGGACAAAATCTCGATGCCTTGCAGTATGTCGTGAATAAGGCCGTGCATAAGACGCCTAACGGCCGTAAAATGATTGTCGTCGACACGGAGTCCTATCGCCAGCGCCGCGAAGAAACCCTGACCGCCCTGGCCGCCAAGATTGGGGAAAAGGTAAAAAAGACGAAAAAAGCGGTAACCCTGAATTATCTTAACGCCCACAACCGCCGCATTATTCATATGGCCTTGCAGGATGAAACAGGCATCACCACCAAAAGCCGGGGCGAAGGCGAATATCGAAAACTCATCATCGTTCCGGTGAAGAAGGATTAGCTTGGCCTGGAACGACACAATTGCCGCTATTGCCACGCCTCCCGGCACAGGAGGCCTCGGCGTCATCCGGATCAGCGGTCCCCGGGCGGAAGAAATCGCCCGCGGACTGTTCAAACCGGCCAATAAGATAACTGCCTTCGAAAGCCATCGACTCTACCACGGGGATATTGTCGCCTCCGGTTCCGGCACCGTCCTCGACGAGGTACTCCTCGTCCTGATGAAACAACCCCGCTCCTACACCGGCGAAGACACCCTGGAAGTATATTGCCACGGCGGACAGCAGATCCTGCACTCGATCCTGGAGGAAGCAGTCGCTCTGGGTTGCCACCCCGCTGAGCCGGGTGAATTTACGAAACGGGCCTTCTTGAACAGCCGCCTGGACCTCGCTCAGGCGGAAGCCATCTCCGACCTGATTGCGGCCCCGAGCTCCGGCGGTCAGCAGCTGGCCCTCTCTCACCTTAAGGGCCGCTTGTCGGGCAAGATTAACGACCTCCGGGGGGAGATAATCGCCGCCCTGGCCCTGCTGGAATCAACCATCGACTTTGCCGCCGAAGAAATCTCCGCTGACCAGGGCGTGCCGGCCACGGATGTCGCCGCCGCGCTGACCGGCATCATTCGTAAACTGCAGGACCTGCTGTCCACATATGATGCGGGTAAAATCCAGCGTCACGGCGCCCAGGTGGTCCTGGCAGGCAAACCCAACGTGGGCAAGTCAAGCCTTCTCAATGCCCTGCTGGGTGAAAAAAGGGCAATCGTCACTCCCCTGCCGGGAACGACCAGGGATTTTATCGAGGAGTTCATCAACATCTCCGGCGTGCCGGTCAAACTTACCGATACTGCCGGCCTGAGAACGCCGGAAAACCCCATCGAAAGAGAAGGCATTGCCCTTACGCGCCAAAAAATAGACCTCGCCGACCTGGTGATCCTGATCCTTGACGGCAGCGAACCCTTGGGCGATGAGGACCGCCGGCTGCTGACCGATCTGGCGGAGCGTCCCCTCCTGCTCGCCATCAACAAGAGCGACCTCCCCCCGGCACTCGCGGAAGACGAAATCAGGGCGTTAAAGCCGGCCGGGGAAGTTTTGAGAATCTCGGCAAAATACAGCCAGGGGCTGGGCAGGCTTAAGGAGGCTATTTCCCGGGCGTTTTGCTGCAGCCACGGGAGCGGCAGCACGGACGTTGCCATCAGCAATATCCGCCACAAAAACGTCCTGGAAAGAACGGCCGCCCTTTTATCCCGGGCCAGGGAGGGCGCCCTGGACCAGTTGCCGGCGGAATTAGTCGCTATCGATATCCGGGAAGCACTTACGACTTTGGGCGAGATTGCCGGCCGGACAACGGACGAGGAGCTCCTTCAGCAGATCTTTTCCCGCTTCTGTATCGGCAAATGAGCCGGTGGACGGAATAATCCCGGCTATTGTTCGGCTTTTTGCGGCAAAAAACACTGGGGGTCTTCAGCGAGGAAGTCGTCTGCTCCCCGGGTTCGTGAAAAAGCATAGGCAATAGCCCGGCAGCCCCGGCAATTCGCCCAGCGCACACAGGCGCCGCATTTCCCGCCGTAGCTATCCCGGTCCCGGAGCGCCGCCAGAACCGCCGATGTTGCCCAGACCTCCCTCAGTGAATCCCGGCGGATATTCCCCAGGGGAATAAAGAGCCGGCGGCAGGGAACGATCGTGCCGTCCGGCAGCAAGGTCAAACCCGAAAGCCCGGCGGCACATCCTCCTTTCGGCACGGGACCGGCATCGGCACCGTCAAAGACGGAACGCATCTGCGAGGCCACCGGATCGCCGGTGACAATTTCCAGCCCCGGCACCTCAAGGGAAAATATTTCTTCGTAAATTTTTCTGACCTTCCCTTTCCCCAGCATGTCAGGTACCAGCGCTTCACCCCTGCCGGCCGGAACAAGCCTCGAAAAACCAAGTTTCTGAACCCCCAGCGACAAAGAGAGGGCGACGAGGTCGGGAAAATAGTCGGCATTTATTTCCGACAAGGTAACGTTCAGAGAAACGTTGAGACCGGCGGCCAGGAGATTCCCGATGCCCTGAAGCGATTGCGAAAAACTGCCCTTCCCTCTGATCTCATCGTGGATGACCTCCGGCCCTTCGATACTGACCTGCACCCCCTTAATACCGAGCTGCGCCAGTTTATTCGCCTTTTCCTTAGAAACAAGCGTACCGTTGGAAAGAAGATATATTTCATATCCCCGGCTGCCGATTATGCCGAGGATCTCAAAGATATCCTTTCTCAGAAAGGGCTCGCCGCCCGTGATATTAAAGCTTGGTGAAAAAGGGAGGCCGTAGCGGGCGCTCCAGGTCTCCAGCATATCGCCGACCTCATCCACCACAGCTTCCACCTCCGCCAAAGACAGTTCAGTACCAATGTTACCGGTCTGATAGCAGTGGGTGCATTGGAGATTGCACCTTTCCGTCAGATGCCACTGGATGAAAAACTCATGGCTTTCATTGCTGGACATAGGCCCTTCCTTCTCCCATTGAGCGGGGTTGTGGGGAGTTATAAAAAAAGGGTCCCAAGGTTCAGGGATTTGATGGGGCCGCCTGTCGGCGGCTCCACCTCTCCTTAAACCTCGGGACCCTTCCCTTCGTCGTTGCCGACCGGCAACTTCAACTTTTTCAAGCTTTTCATTTGTGGCATAGCTTGCCAGGATTCTCTTTTACGGCTTTTGTGAACCGTGACCAGAATGCCGCTTCCTTAGCAAGGGCCTCTTTACTCACTGCCTTCTTCATCCTGCTTCACCTCCTTTCTCATCCGCCGACGCGGGATTTGTAAAATTCCTTACAGGAAACTAAAACAGCTTATCATTCCCATTTAGAATAACTTATTTTGAACAGCTGTCAAGCAAAACCTGAAGGTATAAAGATGGGGCAGGCTTATCACGTCGCCGCAGATAAAAAGCTCAATGTTTTTATCCAGATCTGTCACTATTTTAAGATACTTTATTAATTTTGATCAGGCAAGATCATAGCGGGTAGGATTGGATAAATCCCTCCTCGCGCCCCCGCGAGGGGTGGGATTTTGTCTGGAGGAGAACCTTGCCGGGATGTCTTTTGCGCAGTTCCCGGACGAATGACTCCCGGTCGGCCAGGAACCGGGAAGAACCCCAGGCCATGATTACGATATCGGACTCACCGATCGCCGCCTCAATCACCGCCTCATTGCGCGGGTCGCTCTTCTCCGCACCGGGAACAAAACCCTTCGTCTGGATAAAACCGTACAAGTTGACCACAATCAACCTGTCCACGCCCGCAAATTCAGGCCGATTTCCCAGAAAGACAATCTTTTCCATGAACTGTACCGACCGGTCGGCTATAGTCTCGCCGGCATAGCTGGGATTCTGCATGATCACGCAGACAGTCAGGCCCGCTCCGGCACCGTCCGTCCTGGTTACTTCCAATCGATACCGGTATTTCCGGTCCGCTGAGAAGTCCGCTTTGACGCTCACCCCTTCGATGTGACGGTAGACCAAAGCATCTCCAATCATTCCTCAGGCCAGAGGCGGTGCGCGGCTTGGGCGAGAATGGCGGTTAACTCCTCGGCGTCACCGTGAGCAATGTGCGATTTTATCTCCTCCAGCACTTGCCGGTAAATTTCCACTATTCTCGTCATGTCATGATTATTGCAGATGATTTCCGTATACAGGCGGGGATTTTCGGAGAATATTTTCTTCACCATCCCGGCTTTGGCGTCAAAGAAAGGGGTCGTAAATCCGTCGAGCTGAGCCAGGGGGGCGGACGTCCGGCTGAGCGCCAAACCCATCATGATCGTATTGAAATGATTCAGTCCCTGCACAATGGACATGATTTCATCGTGCTTTTCCGGCCCGGTCTCGGTGATCAGGGCGCCGCCCCTGGTCAACAAATCTTTCAGCCAGGAAAGCCACCGCTCCCCCCGGGCGGGGCAGACGATGACATTTTGCCGCATGAGCGAGGGGACCTGCGGCCCGAAGAGCGGGTGGCAACCGATGACCTCGGACCGCGAGAATTTCAGCATGGCCCGGACCGGTTCGCTTTTCAGCGACGTCAGGTCCATGAGCAGGGATTCTTCCCCCATCAAGGGACCCACCTGCGCAATAATATCGGTGGTCGCGCCGATGGGTACGCTCACCACCACCACCTGGCAACGGGCGGCCATTTCGGCCATCGTCAGACCTGATTTCCTGCCGGAAACGTGCACGACGTAACCCTGGTCTTTCAGAAAATCGGCGAACCATTTGCCCATGCCCCGGGTGCCGCCGATAACCCCTATCCGGATATCCTTCATCCCCTGACCGCCCTCTGCCGTAACAGATGATCCGCCAGGACAATATTCACCATGGCCTCGCAGACGGGAATGATCCGGGGGATCGTGGCCACGTCGTGCCTGCCCTGGACCCTCAATTCCTGAACATTACCGCGAAGATCAATAGTTTGCTGAACCTTGCCGATCGACGGTATCGGTTTGGTCGCCACCCTGATGACCAGGGTTTGGCCGCTGGTGATCCCGCCCAGAATACCGCCGGCATGGTTGGAAAGGAACCCCTCCGGGGACAGGGGATCGTTGTTTTCCGAACCCCTCATTTCCGCCACCCGGAAGCCGGCGCCGATTTCCACGCCTTTGATCGAGCCGATGCCCATCAAGGCCTTGGCCAAGTCGGCATCCATCTTATCGAAAACCGGCTCTCCCAGGCCGGCCGGGCAGCCGCGCACGATAATCTCCACCACGCCGCCTAAAGAGTCGCCCTCCTGCTTGGCCTGCACCAGGCGCTCTGCGATTTTTTTTCCAGCCTGCTGATCGGGACACAAGAGCTCATTTTGCCCCAATTCAGCCCGGGAGATATCCAGCAGTTCCTGCCAGGACTGGCTGATCATGATGCCGCCCAAAGCCTTCGTATAGGCCACAACCTCGATCCCCGCCGGGGCGATCACGCGGGCGGCAATAGCGCCGGCGGCCACGCGCGCCGCCGTTTCCCGGCTGGAAGATCGTCCGCCACCCCGGTAATCGCGGCGGCCGTATTTATGGTAATAGGTATAATCTCCATGGCCGGGACGGAAAAGGTCCTTGATATTCTCGTAATCGCGGCTTTTGGCATCGGTATTCCGGATGAGGAGCGAGATGGGCGTCCCCGTCGTTTTTCCTTCAAAAACGCCGGAGAGGATCTCCACCAAGTCCTGTTCCTTGCGGGCCGAGGCCGAGGCGAGACGTCCGGGCCTTCTCCTTTCCAACTCTTTCTGGATATCACTCTCCGTCAGATCAAGACCGGGCGGACATCCGTCGACCACGGCTCCCAGGGCCGGCCCGTGCGATTCCCCCCAAGTGGTCACCCGGAAAAGCTCACCGATGGAATTTCCCGACATTATTTTCTCCTCTCCGGGGCGCAGCCCGCCGGTGGCACGGGCAGCCCGCCAGTGCGGGAAAGTAGAAACTCCACAATCCTCTCTACACTTTCCTCTATCCCCGCTCTTCCCGTATAGACCGCGTAATCCGCCAAACGCCGGTAAACAGGCGTTCTTAGGGCCAGCGTCTCGCTGATTTCCTTCTTTAGGTCCGCCCCGGAAAGGGAAGGTCTCTGTTCCGCCGTCGCGGCGTCGGCCAGCATCCTTTTTAAGACCGTTTCTTCGTCCGCCACCAGCCAGATCAGGACACCTTCCTGCTTGAGGTCAGCGGCGTTATCCTCGGCCATCACGGCCCCGCCTCCCGTAGCAATGATGCTTTGATCCAGTGCTGCCAATGACTTGATTGCTTCTCGCTCCTGCCGGCGGAAAAAGGCCCAGCCGCCGGCGCCCACCATTTCCCGGATGGTTTTTCCGGCCCTCTTTTCCACCAGCTCATCGGTGTCGACAAACGGCAACCCCAGACGCCCGGCCAGTCCTTTGCCGATAGAGGTCTTACCCGAACAACGGTAGCCAATCAAAATGATTTTATTGCCTCGGTTCATAAGATTCGCCGATTAGAATTCATCGCGGTTCACTTCTAATCACCAGTCACCGTCCAGTTTTTCCAACTCCTCCCAAAAGGCCGGGAAGGATTTACCTACGCACTGCGGGTTAACAATTTTCATGCCCGGAATGGCCAAGCCGGCAATAGCGAAACTCATGGCGATCCGGTGGTCGTTATAGGTCTCAATTTCGGCCGCCTGCGGCCGGCCGCCGGTGACGATGAGACCATCGGCGGTTTCTTCCGCCCCAATCCCCATCTTGCTTATTTCACTCACCAGGGCCGCGATCCGGTTACTCTCTTTGATCCGCAGGTGAGAGACATTGGCGATCACGGTCCGGCCCTCGCGGAACGCCGCCAGCACCGCCAGGGTAGGCACCATGTCGGGCATATCCCCCATATCGATGGTATAGTCACCGGCCGGGAGTGTCCCGCCCGTAATTTCCACCCAATCCTCGCCCCGGATAACGGTACTGCCCAGGTCTTCCAGCGTTTCCAGAAGACGAATATCCCCTTGCAGGCTCCGGGGATTGATATTCAGGACCCTTACCCGTCCGCGGCAAAGTGCCGCCGCCAGGAAAAAATACGAGGCGGTGGAAGCGTCGCCTTCCACCTGATAGGACCGCCCCTCGTAACGTTGTCCACTCTTGACAAAGAATTGGTCCTTTCCCTCTCTCCCAACCTCGACGCCGAAAAGGCGCATCGCCTCCAGAGTCATTTCAATATAAGGCTGCGAAACCGTATGTCCGTGCAACTTGATTTCCACATCTCCCCGGGCATAAGGCGCGCTGATGAGCAGGGAAGAAATGAACTGGCTGCTGACAACGTTACTGAAAGTCACATTGCCGCCGTCCAGGCCCCGGGCATCGATGGTAACGGGGGGGAACCCCCTGCCTTCCTCGGTACGGATCAGCACGCCCAGTTTCTCCAAGGCATCCAGCAGCGGCTTCACGGGCCTTTCGCGGAGGCGCTTTTCCCCGGTCAGGACAAAACGTCCCTCGCCCAGCGAGACCGCCGAGGTGAGAAAACGCAGCGCCGTGCCGTTGTTCCCCAAAAAGATCGGCTTTCCGGGGCTGTTTATCCGTCCCCCCGTTCCCTTGACCAGGACCTCGTCGCCGGTCTCCGTTATCTCGGCGCCCAGAAGACAGAGGGCCGCCATCAGGTACTCGGTATCCTCGGCAAAAAGCAGGTTCCGGAGGGAAGACGTCCCTTCGGCCAAGGTCGAGATAACGAGGGCCCGTTGGGAATAGCTCTTTGATCCCGGAATCTTGACGACGGCGTCCAATTTAGTGAGCGGTTTGACTTCCTTCATGGCTCTATTGCTCCTTGTTTCCACGGCGGCCGGGACTCCTTCCGCCCCAGCCCCGATAAACGGGCTAAAATAATTTCTAACTTACTAAGAGGTGATCCTTCACTGCCTCGCGCATGAGTAAACGGGGTGCTTCCCGGCCGGTCCAAAGCCGGATCTGTTCCGCACCCTGATGCACGAACATATCCAAACCCGATAAGATCCCGCATCCCGCCGCCCCGGCATCGCGCAGGAGCCTGGTCGCTAAGGGATTGTAAATGACGTCCAGCACCCAGCGAAAATTACCCAACACGGCGGCGGGAAGCGGCGATGCGCCAACCTGGGGATACATGCCTACCGGGGTGGTATTGATCAGGCAGTCCGCCCGGAGCGCGCCGATCTCCGCCAGGGGGTAAAAGGGACATCCCCAGGCCCGGGCTAATTGCTCGCCTTTTGCCGCCGTTCTGTTCACCACCACGGGCCGGCCTCCTTCCCTGGCAATGCCGTAAAGCGCCGCCAGCGCCGTTCCGCCGGCCCCCAGCACCACGAAGGTCCGGCCGGTAATATCCATGACCTCCCGGAGCGTCCGGACAATGCCCAGCCAGTCCGTATTGGCGCCCCGCAGTCTCCCCCGGTCGTTGATGATCGTATTTACTGCCCCGATCTGCCGGGCCTCCTCGTCCACCTCATCGAGATATTTCATCACCTCCACCTTGTGCGGTATGGTGACGCTCACCCCTTTGATGCCCAGGGCCCTGACCCCCCGGAGGGCATTCTCCAGGTCGGCAACGGCAAAAGCGACATAGCGCGCCGCCAGCCCCATCTCCCGGTAGGCGCTGTTGTGCATCAGGGGCGACAGGCTGTGGCCCACGGGATTGCCGATCACGGCATAGATGTCTTCCTGAATTCCGCTCATCATTAGTAAAGAGAAGAAGGGTTTAAGATATTAAGTACTTCTTTCATCTCCCCGACGGTCAGCTGGCCGGCCGCCGATTCGGCCCCCTCTTCCAGCGCGGCGAAGGTAAACAACGCCCCCATGAGGGGAGCCATTACCCGACTGATCATGCCCGGCGCCCCCATACAGAAAGCGACGATCTCAACATTGCGCTCGCGGGCATAAGGTATCAGGCCGAGAACGGTCAGATTATCTTCCGGCGTACGGGCCGTAGTCACGATCTTGACTACCCCGGCCCCCGCCTGCACACTTTTCTTAAAGTATGACCTTAAGGTAAGGGCCGCGGGCGTTTGACAAAAATCATGATGTGATACAATCAGGACCGTGCGAGCTTGACGGGCGGCAATGGCGGTGCGTATTTCCTCTCTCCAGGCGGCCGCCGTCGCCAGTTCGATATCCACAAAATCCGCTCCCCCGTCAATCGCCTCCAGCAAGACCCCGACCCGCCGCTTCTCATCCCGGAAATCGGCGGCCCGGATCGCCCTGTTCGTCACCAGGACCTTGAGGTCAGGCGCAGCGGACCGGGCCGCAGCGATCAGCTCCGCGACCTGGCCGTCAGCCAGCAGGTCCATTCTCAGTTCCAGAATGTCGGCCAGGCCTGCCGCCCGCTCGATGATCCTGAGCGCCTCCGACTGCCGCGCGGCCACCACGGGAATGCAGATCATTTAATGGCCTCGCTCCGGGGATAGGAACCCAGGATCTTGAGAAAAGTGGTCTTCTGCCTCAGATCATCGAGGCTTTCCCTGATTTTTTCATCCTGTCCATGGCCGGTGATATCCACAAAAAATAGATACTCCCAAAGCCGGTCCTTCACCGGGTAGGACTCTATCTTCATCATGTTGATGCCCCGGTCGGCAAAGGTCTGGAGGATGCGGCAGAGGGCGCCGGGAGTATCGGGAGCGCCGAAGAGCAGCGAAGTTTTATCATTTCCCGTGGCTTCGCCGCTCCCCTCGCCGATGACCAGAAACCTTGTCGTATTCGACGACTTATCCTCGATACCCTCGGCCAGGACGGCAAGTCCGTAGATCTCCGAGGCTGACTTGCTGCCGATCGCCGCCCCGCCCTCCTCGTGAACGGCCTTTTTTGCCGCAGCGGACGTGCTTTCTACGGCAACGGGAACTGCCCGGGGGATGTTAAAGCGCAACCATTCCTGGCACTGCGCCAGGGCTTGAGGATGGGAATACACCTTCTCTATGCCACTCATGCTGCCCTGCTTCGTCAAAAGGCAGTGGTGAATGGGCAGCAGTATTTCCGTGCGAATGCTTAAGGTCGTCGTAATCAACCTGTCCAACGTCAGGTTTACGGAACCTTCCACGGAATTCTCCACCGGGACCACCCCCCAATTGACCTTCCCTTTTTCCACTTCTTCAAAAACGCGGGCAATCGAGGTCTGGGAAGAAAACTGGCTGCTCGAACCGAAATGGCATTGGGCCGCCAGGTGAGCATAAGTGCCTTCCGGTCCCAGATAGGCCACCGTTACAGGACTCTGTAAGACCCGGGAAGCGGAAATGATTTCCCGGAAGATGGCCTGCAGGGATTTTAAAGGAAGGCTGCCGTCGTTGGTCTCGGCCAGGTTTTCATAGATCCGCTGTTCCTGGGAAGGATCATAGACCGCCCGGCCCAATTTTGCCTTGATTTTGCCGATTTCCAGAGCCAATCCCGCCCTTTTGTTGAGCAACCGCACCATCTCCCGGTCCACTTGCACTATACCATCCCGTAATTTCTGCAGCCGTGTTAAAGTCATCCTTTAAGTCCTTCGATCGTTTCCCGTAACAGTCCTTCCTGCACCTCTCCCGTCACAAACGGCTCCCCTATTTTCCTGACCAGGACAAAATTAATGGTCGTCCCTGATTTCTTCTTATCCGCCGTTAACTTGGACAGGATCAATTCCGTTGATATCTCCGGCGGAATGGCCGTCGGCAATCCCGTCCGTTCAATCAACTGCTCACCCCTTTCCCGGTCCTGTCCGGACAGACCGCCAATTTGCTCCGACAGACGCAGAGCGGCCATCATTCCCAGGGAGACGCCCCGGCCGTGGGTCAGCCGGTAATCGGAGGCGGCCTCCAGGGCATGCCCCAGCGTATGGCCAAAATTAAGAAAATGGCGCGGTCCCTGGTCCCGTTCATCGATCTCCACCAATCCCTTTTTTATCTCGCAGCACTTGGCAATGACCCGGATCAAGACTTCCCTGTCCAGCTGTTTAAGGGCAGTCATTTCCGCTTCGAGCAAAGCGAAGAGTTCTCCCGGATCGATGAGGCCGTATTTGACGACTTCCGCCAGCCCGTTTCTAAACTCTTCTGCGGGCAGGGTCTCCAGGAAAAGGGGGTCCGTCAAGACGGCCCGCGGTTGATAAAAGGTGCCCAGGAGATTTTTCCCTGCTGCGAGATCGATGGCCGTTTTGCCGCCGATGCTGCTGTCCACCTGGGCAACGAGACTCGTGGGAATCTGCAGGTAGGGAAGGGAACGCATGTAGAGGGAAGCGACAAAACCGGTCACGTCGCCTACCACACCGCCCCCCAGGGCCAAGAGCGCCGTCTTCCTATCAGCGCCCGTTTCCAGGAGTTGCCGAACGACCTCCAGGGCTGTGCCGATGTTCTTGGACGCCTCTCCAGCCGGGAAAGCGATTATTCCCGCGGACAGGCCGTCCCTTCTCAAATCCTCGATCAGCCGGCGGCCGTAAAGGTCGGCGACATTGGTATCGGTAATCACGACATACCGCCGGGCAATCCCCAGTTCCGCCAGCATTACACTGATACGTTCGCCGATGCCGTAACCGACACGGATATCGTAAGATAAAGACTGACTTCCCTGGAGGCTGAGCGTGATGGTCTTCATCGTTAATCTTGCACCCTCTTTTTGAGAACGGCCCCCAGCTCCCTCAATTCTTCCATCAACAGGCGGAATTTCTTCGGTTTCAGGGATTGCAGGCCGTCGGATATGGCTTTTTCCGGTTCGGGATGCACCTCCACCAAGAGTCCGTCCGCACCTACTGCCAGGGCCGCCTTACTGAGCGGAATTACATACTGCCAATGTCCGGCGGCATGGCTGGGGTCGATGATCACCGGTAAATGGGTCAATTTCTTTAGAACAGGCACGGCACTTATGTCAAGGGTGTTTCTTGTGGCATTTTCAAAGGTCCGGATGCCTCTTTCGCAGAGGATCACCTGTTCGTTGCCCGCGGAAAGGATATATTCGGCCGACATCAGCAGTTCCTCAATGGTGGTCATCATCCCCCTTTTCAGCAAAACCGGCTTCCTGGCCTGCCCTACCCGCTTCAGCAGGGGGAAATTTTGCACGTTCCGGGCGCCGATCTGCAGGATATCGGCGTATTTGGCCACCAGCTCCACCTCGGCGGTATCCATAACCTCCGTGATGACCGGAAGCCCAGTTGCTTCCCGTGCCCGCGCCAATATTTTCAGACCTTCCTCTTCCATACCCTGGAAACTGTAGGGGGAGGTACGGGGCTTAAAGGCGCCGCCCCTCAGGATCTGCGCCCCTCCCTCCTTCACCAGCAACGCCGTTGCCAGCATCTGCTCGTCGCTGTC
>Ga0082335_1004489_pt1 | contig 20834 bp, 20 predicted proteins | sample Subgrocontami58m_FD_72375 | JGI IMG/M metagenome (GOLD analysis project Ga0082335, IMG submission 72375) | Subsurface groundwater microbial communities from S. Glens Falls, New York, USA - GMW37 contaminated, 5.8 m (SPADES assembly) (version 2) ... | reverse complement strand
CCGCTCGCCCTGATTGGGAGTTTTCGAAAGATACTGCGTATCGAATCCTGATGGAGCACTTTGGAACCACCTCCCTGGAAGGTTTCGGTTGTGAAGACGTGGGACCGGCTTTGGGGGCTGCAGGCGCTGTAATCCAGTATTTAAAAGAGACACAAAAGACCTCGCTGAAGCATATTGGCAAAATTCAAAAATATCAGACAGACAACAGGGTACTCATGGATAAGGCCACGCAGCAGAGCCTGGAGATTACCCAGACCATAAGGGCGCGTGACCGGGAAGGCTCATTGCTGAGCGTAATCGATCAGACGAAGACGCCAATGGGCGCCCGATTACTCAGGGAATGGATTATCAGCCCTTTGAGGGTATCTGCCGAAATCAAATATCGTCAGATCGGCGTGAAGGAATTATCTGAAAATTCACCATTAATGCGGGAACTCCGCGACATTCTGGGTAACATCTACGATATTGAACGGATTTCAACCAAGATAAGTTGCGGTCGCGCCAATGGACGTGACCTTGTTAGCTTAAAACACTCCCTTTCCAAATTACCCGCACTCAAAGAAAAAGTAGGATTCTGTATGTCGGACGTTTTAGTATCTGCAGAAGAACAATTAGACGTCCTTGATGAAGTGCGCACCTTGATCGGTACGGCAATCGTGCCTGATCCGCCGCCTACGATTAAAGACGGAGGGCTTATCAGGGAGGGTTATGACACAGCGCTTGATGAATTGAAGTACATCAGTAAAAATGGGAAGAGCTGGATCGCCAATTTTCAGGCGGAAGAGATCACTCGAACGGGCATCAATTCCCTAAAAATTGGGTACAACAAGGTATTTGGATATTATATTGAAGTCACCAATGTCAACAAGGATAATATCCCGCAGACCTATATTCGGAAACAGACACTCAAAAACGCAGAACGTTTCATTACCCCGGAACTCAAGGAATATGAAACAAAAGTGCTGACGGCTGATGAGCGTGCAATGGAGCTGGAGTACGATTTATTTATCCAGATACGTGAACAGGTCAGTACCTTCACGGCACGACTGCAAAGGACGTCTGAGGCAATTGCACTGTTTGACGTACTGTCTACCCTGGCCAATCTTGCTGTAGAAAATCGATATATCATGCCTGAGATTACCGATAGCCTGGAATTAAAAATAATCGATGGACGTCACCCCGTACTGGATCGAAGACTTGCCGGTGAAAGCTTTGTACCCAATGATATTAATCTGGACGGCACTCAGGATACGATAATGGTAATTACCGGACCAAATATGGCGGGGAAAAGCACGTACATTCGCCAGGTAGCGCTCCTGATTCTCATGGCGCAGATGGGGAGTTTTATCCCGGCAAAAGAAGCGGTCATTGGAACGGTTGACAGAATTTTTACGCGGGTAGGCGCCTCGGACGAACTTTCGAGGGGGCAGAGCACCTTCATGGTGGAAATGAATGAGACGGCAAACATCCTGAATAACGCCACCGAACGCAGTCTCATTATTTTAGACGAGGTAGGGCGCGGCACGAGCACATTCGACGGCGTTAGCATTGCCTGGGCCATTACAGAATACATCTACCAGCACATTCATGCCAGAACACTATTCGCTACACACTATCACGAACTTACCGAACTTGCCTTGCTTTTTCCTGGAATCAAAAACTTTAACATCGCCGTCAAAGAGTGGGGAGACGAGATTATATTTTTGCGAAAGATTGTAGAAGGGGGAACTGACAAAAGTTATGGAATTCACGTTGCACGCCTTGCGGGCATACCGAGGGAGGTCATCCAGAGGGCGCGCATTATCCTGAACAACCTCGAGGCTGCAACCCTGGATGTAAACGGCAAACCAAAATTTGCGCCATTGAAAACTGCTCAAAATAATAAACAACCTGCGCAGTTAAAACTTTTTTTGTCGAAACAAGACATGGTAATCGAAGAAATCAAGAAGCTCGAAACGTCCAGAATGTCACCCCTTGAAGCGCTTAACAAGCTCGACGATTTTAAAAAGAAATTAGAAGAGGATAATGGTTTGTAATTGATAAATTTTTCGCGTAACTCGAATATCTTAATCGGGAATTTTAAAATGCCGCAAAGCCGCCGTATCAGTAAGTGCACGGTGCTGCTTTGCTGGTTCAATCGTCCTCGATTGAACCAAAATGTTTCGGTTCAGGCTACAAGGACATTAGCAGTAGAAAATGTCTTGGTGACAGTATGTAGTGGCAATTCATGAATTGCCACTACAAGATTGAAATTCCTATACGTCGAGGTAAAGCCCGAAGGGCTGACAGCGTATAGCCCAGGGCGACAGCCTTGGGATAAGGATTTAATAATATTTTTAGCCCTGAAAGGGCGGTACATTATATCAATTCAATGACATTGCCCATCAAGGGAGAGGTGATTTGTAATTTGATTTCAAGAATTTCAATCCCCGTTTACACGAGGACGAATCTTTTATAATTCCCCTCTAGAAAGAGGGGACTTCGTCGTGATGGTTCGACAGGCTCACCATGAACGGCACTGCATCCTGAGCTTGTCGAAGGATCAGTCGAACGATAAAGGGGTGTGTAAGTTTGCCGTAACCCCCCTGCGCTGGTTCAATCTTGCAGATTGAACCAAATATTTCGAATTGTACCATGGGTTTAAAAGTCTGTCTCTACTTTGAACTATGCAAACTGTTTCGTTCAATCGAGGACGATTGAACGAGCAAGAGCATAAAAGTCGCTGCCTTTGGCAGCCCAATTGAATGTACAGGAATTTCAAACAAATAGTTCCTCCCCCTTGACTTCGTCGTGAGTCTTCGGCGTGAGCTCAGACGAACGCTCAGTCGAACGATGGGGGAGGCTAGGTGGGGGTGAAAGAAAAAGCTACGCACCCTCCCTTAGTCCCTCCCATCAAGGGAGGGATAATTTGTATTTGTACGTTGCCGAAGGCCTAATTAATCCACGTAATTCAATTATTTTAACGGGGGAAATTATATGCAATATCTACCGCTTCTTACGATGTCCACAAAGGTTTCGGTTTTTGTATTCATTGTACTCTTTCTCTGTATCCTTGCATTTGCACTTGTTATCTTCAAATACGGATGGCTTTACATCAAGTCCGTTGCATCAGATGCCCCGGTATCTTTCTTGCAGATGATCGGTATGGGCTTTCGGCATGTCGATGCCCGCACCGTTGTGGAATGCCGTATTATGGCAAAGAAGGCGGGGATCGATATTGCCTCCTCATCTCTGGAGGCGCACCAATTGACAGGCGGCAATATTAACAATGTCGTTCGTGCCCTTATTGCGGCAAGCAAGGCAAGTATTGAACTGCGTTTTGACCGCGCCTGCGCCATCGACCTCTCCGGGAGGGATGTGTTTGACACCGTAAAGACCAGCATCAATCCAAAGGTGATTGATTGCCCCGACCCTGCTAAGGGTTATACGACACTAGACGCCGTAACAAAGGATGGTATCCAGCTCAAAGTAAAGGCGCGTGTGACCATACGTACAAAGATTGACAGGCTTGTGGGGGGCGCAACGGAAGAAACCATTATTGCCCGTGTTGGTGAAGGCATTATTACCGTCATCGGTTCATCTGAAACGTATAAAAAAGTGCTGGAAAAACCCGATTCGATATCAAACTTTGTCATGGCAAAGGAGCTTGATGGAGATACTGCATTTCAGATTCTTTCGATTAATATCGTGAGTATCGACGTGGGCGACAACATTGGCGCAAAACTTCAAGCCGATCAGGCTGAGGCAGACAAGCGGATTGCCCAGGCAGAGGCTGAGAAAAGGCAAGGTATGGCCAATGCGCGCGGACAGGAGATGAAGGCGCTTTCAGAAGAAAACATGGCGAAAGTCCTCGCAGCCGAGTCTGAAGTGCCCAAGGCCATTGCCCAGGCATTTCGTGAAGGGAATCTCGGTATTATGGACTATTACCACATAAAAAATGTCCAGGCCGATACCGAAATGAAGACATCAATATCAAAAACCGGGTTACCACCAAAGACACCGTTATAGATATAATAGAGGAATAATATTTTGAATTGTAACCTGACTTATGATTAAATTAGGGAAAAATACTACAGCTTATAAGCGCAAACCCTCATTTTGCTAGAGAACATGGTTTTGAGTATGTCAATCTTAAAGAAGCAGAGGTAAAGTGGTTTTTTTAGGAGACTATTACAATTTTAGGCATAGATTTTAATAATCTAGAAATTCTAAAGAACGTAAGTTTCCATGTACAATGGATTGCCATTGCTTTAATCTTTATTGGCGGTGTTTTACAAGTAATTAAAATTATATTAGATCGAAAAATTATACAGTGGATTGCCATAGTTTTAGTTTTTATTGGTGGCTTTCTCCAAGTAACTAAAATTAAATTAGATAAAAAAATAGATATTATAAAAAATCAGCTATCGAATGAGAAAAGATTAGAATACCTAAAAAAAATCAATAAATTACAAGAATTTCAAACCCAAATAGAAATTGAAAAAAATATTATAAGAGATTTCGAATCAATAATTCGAATAAAGTTTTCTGGTAAATGGAACAACCCACCTTATCCATATCAAATTTTTCATCATGTAAATAATCAATACTATATAGAACTGCAAGGAAAAAATCCCGACCTTTCAATCAAATTTTATGCAACAGAACCTTATCAATTTCGTACAATAAATAATAATAGTGCAATATTTGAATCAAAACAAGCTGTTAAAAAGGATATTTTCCCAATCGGAAAAACTATCAACGAATTATCCTCTATTGACAAAATCATATTTCAAATACCACTCATTTGTTGTGAAAATATTGAAGACAGAAAAATTATTATTGAGCAGGTTGAAATAATTTTTTTCGTAAATAGTGAAAAACACGTTATGATATTTAACAAGCCGTCAGAAATACCAACCGGTAATCATGAAGGAGCTGCATTCCTCTATAATATTCCTCAAGACACCCTAGAAAATGTTTTAGTACAAAAGTAGGGGTCGGTTAATATAGTCAATAGCAAACCTTCATTGTTCAATTATTAAGTGGAAATCATCCTCTTTAAAGTTTACGTTTCAAATAAATCTATCCAAAACATATCCCAGGATTTTGCCTTACACATTTTATTTTGATTGCTATTCCATATATAGATTTACGGAGAGTTAAAATTGAAGGTTAAAAATGTAACCATTAGAATTAAAAGCCTTGAGAATGTGCTTGCAGAGGCTAAGGATGTGATGAAACGCTTGGAGAGGGGTGAAAAGGTAAAAAAACACGAGGGTGTTTCATTTAAGGATCTCGAGACAATGAGAAAGGTCCTTACGGAAGAACGTCTAAGAATATTAAAGACCATAAAAAAAGAGCATCCTCCCTCAATTTATAAACTTGCAAAAATTCTTAAGAGAGATATTAAAAGCACCTTTGACGATGTACAATACCTTGCAGAAGTAGGTCTTCTTGAACTTAAAAAGACAAAAGAAGGGAGAGAAAAGATAACTCCGCTCGTGAATTATGATAAGATACTCCTCGAAATACCTGTTTAAGAGATTTTCTTACCGAGTCGCCTTTTTTTTACAAACTAAAACTCTTGCCCATAGACATCATGACATACTTTCTCATTGCATTATTTTAGGGAATTTGGTTTAATTTTATGCGTCTGAATTTACTTATGCCAGAGTGGTGGAATTGGCAGACACGCCAGACTCAAAATCTGGTCCCCGTCACAGGGGGTAAGGGTTCAACTCCCTTCTCTGGCATTTCTTTTAAAATAATATATTTACATAAATAGTGTTTGGACGGAAACTAGCAAAACTGTCATTTCGAGCGGAGCGAGAAATCTTCTGACCATTGAAATTACACGGTTTACAGATTTCTCCCTTCGGTCGAAATGACAAAAATATGGGTTTCCGTTCAAACACTAAATAGTATTTTGAGTTCTTTGGCTTAAGGTGGCTAACCTTAAGCCTTTTTTGTTTGTCACAAAGGTATTCACTTATAAAGGAATAATATATGTTGATAAAGATAATAGAACGTTTCACCTTTTACATTGGACAACAGAAACCGCAGATTTCGCAGATTACACAGATAAAAGATAAAAATAATCTGTAGAATTCGTGTTGTAAAATCTGTGCAATCTGTGGATTCTGTGGTTTCAAATTTTTTGATTTGACTGAGGCTTTGTCTCGTTAGTGGTTTAATTTTATCTATGGCAAGCATACAATCCACCCTTATAGAAATGTTGCATCACGTCTTTCCCCAGCACGCTAACCCTGCAGGCACTTTATATGGGGGATGGATGATGAACTGGATCGTGACGGCAGGGAATCTGGCTGCTTCACGGTTGACCAGGAAACCCCTCATTCTTGCCTCTATCGAGGACCTATTTTTTATCCAGCCAGTGAGAATTGGTGATGTAGTTACCGTCAAGGCTATGGTCGAGTATGTAGGAAAAACATCTCTTGAAGTGGAAGCCGTGGTATTTTGTAAACCGTTAAACGGAGAAGAAAAACTCTGCACCCGTGCAAGGATGTCCTTCGTCTCCAGCGATGCTCAGGGCAAGCCAATTTCAATAGAACAGCGTATTGAACCTGCTGATGAAAAAGAAATGAAAATCTACCGGTATGCAAAGGAAATAAGGGAAAGAAGGCTTACACGAATTGCTCAAAGAAAGCAAAAGGTACGAGATACAAATTTAGAGGATGTTGGGCAATTGAGCCTTCGGGTGTATCGGCTGGTCTTTCCGGAAGATGCTATTTATGGCAACCTCATGTACGGGGGAAAACTCCTCCTCATACTTGATGAGATTATGGCCATCACGGCAATAAAGTTCGCCAAAGGCACTATTGTAACCGCTTCCCTGGACGCCCTGGATTTTTATCACCCTATCTATGTAGGCAATATCCTGATCCTGGCATCGTCACTGAATTATACCGGCAGGTCTTCTATGGAGATTGGCGTAAAGGTGCTGGCAGAAGACCCAATGAACAATACCATTCAACATACCTGTACTGCCTTTTCTACCTGCGTTAAGGTAGACGAGCACGGCAGACCCAAACTTCTTGCGCCATTTACGCCTGTGACTGATGTGGAGAAGAGACGCTGGGCTGAAGCTGAGCAAAGAAAGCAGCATCGTATGCAAAGATTGAAGGAACTACAGTCAATTGGACTAAAAGAATACTAAATACAACATGAAAAAAATTATGGGGATTACAGATTTCTCTCGGAGTTTACCCTGAGTAAAAAAGATTCTTCACTTCGTTCAGAATGACAAATGCGAAGGGGTCGAAATGACAAAAGTATGGTTTTTTGTTCAGGCACTATGTAATAATTTTTTGGAATGCATCTAACGGCCATGCTTTTTGGGTTGCAAATCTTTCTAATGCCCTTGCTGTTTTTTGCTTCCCGATGAATTCCTTTAATTTACGTTAAAGATATTCGTCTACCGGCATTCCGGTATCGGCTTTGAGTCCGCTATTTTTGGAGACATTAGTGATTTGAGCGCTATTTTGTAAGGTAAATAACGTAATTTCTGGCCGAGCAAAGAACCTTACAGGAAAATTGGAAACTCCAATTCCCTTATTTACATACATAATGGTTTTTTCTTCATGAAACAGTCCCGCTGCATAACGGGCGCCGAATTTTGAGTATACAACGGGAGGTCCATAAAGAGGCAAGCTTACCTGCCCGCCGTGGGTATGGCCTGCCATCACAAAATCAACATTGGTATGTTTGATCTTTTCAATGGCATCCGGGTTGTGGCATAATAAAATTTTAGGTTTATCATCTGTGCCTTTCAGGGTTGTTTCTAAATCCAATTTGCCCGCCCACAAATCATCCACCCCTGCAATGAAGAGATAATCCTTCTTCCGGTAAAGTGGGATATGCTCATTAATCAATACACGGATGCCTTTTTTTGATAATATATCAGCAGTAACATCTTTACAATCGTGGTTACCCAATACGGCAAAGACGCCTTCTTTTGCTTTTAGTTCCGATAATTCCTCTCCAACAGAAGAGAGGAATTCCTTCGAGCCATAAACAAAATCTCCTGTCAATGCAATAATGTCGGGAGATAGCGCATTAACCTTCCGAACACACTTTTTGATGAATTCTCTGGGAACATATTTGCAATGATGAATGTCTGAAAGCTGTGCTATCGTCATTCCCTCGAATTGCTTTGGGAGGGCATGGATCTTTATAAAAACGTTTTTTATTTCAAGCCATCGTGGTTCTAAGAGACAGCTGTAACCCCCGACAGACATAACACCGAGTACGTATCCACACGCACCCTGTATGAACATACGCCTAGAAATCATATTTCGTCACCTTGTCAAATCTCTTGTATACATTCTTGTATTAATAGCCATTATCGCTTGAGACCGCATGGTGATATGCAATCCACACAAATGCCTTCTTCCCATTCTTCTTTAACAAATTCCATCCAATTCTCCGGGGCATTACGGCATGATAAACATATTCCCAGATCGCAGAGTCCCTCTGTTGTATTGTCTGCATCTTTTATTGCTGCGCCACAGCATGCGCATTGCCACGTAATCATATCGCTGCTTATATGGCCGCCAACGTCACACATGAGACTCTCCTTTTCGTAAAACATCAGGTCTTCTTTCTACTGTTATCCACGAAATATTGTAATACATCCGTCTCGGTAATCAAGCCAACTAACTTATTTTTCTCTTTTACTACAGGCAATCCACCCACCTTTTTGTCAATCATAATTTGGGCGGCTTCCTCAATTGTTGCATCCGGTGCAACGGTAATGACGTTTTTCGTCATTACCTCTGAGACCTTAATAGAATCCAAAAATTCCTTATTTTCCTTCCAGTTTGTGAGTATGGAAGTCAGTGATGCGCGATAGAGGTCTCTTTGTGTCAATATGCCTACAACAGCTTCCCCTTTCACGACAGGCAGATGACGTATCCTCCCCAAATACATAATATCATTGGCAAAACCGAGTTTCGAATCAGCGTTTAAGGTTACCAGTTGTGTCTTCATTACATCTTTTACCAGCATCTTTCTCCTCCATTTCTATGGCGTTATTAAGCTTCGCTTCCCATTCAGTCCCATAATGATTTTGAAGATTTTTTTGTATCTTTTCCTGCCATCTATGGTATGCCTGCTCTATCGTGCCGACGGGCGGATGTTTTTCTGATAGATACAGAATATTCTGCGTTCGTTTGGGTAATGGAATCAGAATGTAGTTCAATTCCGCAGTCCCTTGTGATATTGTTGCGAGGTGTACCCCCTCCGCTTTCAATAGTGATTCTCGTGCAATGTGTGCGTCTTCATTCACAAATATATTCCGGATCGCATCTCTATCGTCCAGAATTGCGTAAAAGGCATCCCACTTTCTCTTATATACAAGATCCTTATATGCACCAGAGGCGGTATACTCATTGAATATACACGGCCCGCTAATTTGCTGATATAACGATTCACCCGCGCTGTCTGGATAATCTTTGCATTGCCGGGGCCGATGCTTATAAATACTGCAGCGCAAGTCCATTTTCAGAATGGACTCTCCGGAATTTCTGGAGATTATAAAATCCAGAAACTTACACGAGTCGTATAACTCATTTTTGTGCCCTTCGCTGGTCACCAATAATTTGACATAGGGTGAGCCGGTTCCACTTTTCCACATGGACTTAAAAAATCCGATATGCCCATTGTTTGACGGAATGACACAGGTAAAACAGCACATTCCATCTGAGCACTCACTCTCCGCAAAGAGTATATCGCTCTGATTTTTAGCTAGTGTGCAATTACTATCCATGACAATCTAAGCTGTTATGCGAGTTACCTTTTCATCAATTAATTCACTAACAATCTTATATCCTTCGCTGGACTCATCGTAGTTGGGTATCCTCTTGATAATTGCCCTGGCTTTATCATGAAGATCTATAGGATTGATGTTGCCATTAATATTTGTAATCAAAACTCTACCCAGTTGTTTTGAATAGGCGCCAACAAAGTCATAAATTCCGCCAATGATTGTTAATTTGTTTTCCTTTACCCTGTCACCGTAATATTTTAATGCTTTTTCTATCTGGTAATCAACGTTTATTTGGCTCAGATAAGCGAGTTCCTTCATTTCGTTTTGAATCTTTCTTAGATCAGGAATTCCTCTTTCGATAGGGATAGTTAAAGGGAGCATTTCGGATTTTATTTCACGGCTGACCGATGAATAATCTGTCTTCATGAGTGCATCAAAAGACTTTGCTAAGTTGATAATTTCTTTAGACTGTGTTATACAGGCATGAGTCGCAAATTTTACTGCGCCACAATCGGTATGTCCCAGCACAAGCATGACAGGAGTATTCAGGACAAAGAGCGAATATTCGATAGAACCTCTATTGACAGCAAACTGATTACCAGCATTTCTAATAATAAATACCTTGTTAAAGATGTCTTTCCCTAAAATCTCCCCCTGCACCCGGGAATCGGCACACGTAAGCAGGGTAATGTACGGATTCTGGTGTGTGGCATATGCTAAAAACTTCGTCTCTTCTGTGTTTTTTACAAATGCCTCATTGTGTACGAGCAAATGCCGAAAAATATTTCCAAGTTCCATACATTCCTCCTCCTCAATAAAATTAAACTATTAATATATATTAAAGTTTTACAAACACTATCCAGCTTACAAAAAAATAACAATCATTTACCCAGTTGCGTAACGACTCACTCTGTTGGATTAATCAAGAGACTTTAATATATATTTTCCGTTTAAGTTTATTATGTTGTCTCGAAATATTTTTTATGTTCCCATTCGGTTACCTGTATCCTGTATTCATCCCATTCAGCCATCTTTGAATGTATATACACCTGGTATGTGTGAGCACCTAATGCAGTCTCCATCAGTTTGCTTTTCTTCAGTTCTTCAATCGCCTCTCCCAGAGAACCGGGTAATGTGGCAATATTTCGATATGCCAGTTCATCCTTATTAAACTCATAGACATTTTCTTCCACTGGATTAGGAGGGGTGAGGCCTCTTCGAACACCATCAAGTCCTGCTTCCAGCATAACTGCAAGGGTAAGGTATGGATTATTGCTGGGGTCCGGGCATCTCAACTCTGCTCGCGTTGCCTGTTCCCTTCCTGGAGAATATCTTGGAATTCGTATCAGGGCGGAGCGATTTTTTTGTCCCCAGCAAACATATACCGGCGCCTCATATCCAGGTACTAATCTCTTATAGGAATTTACCGTTGGAGATAAAATGGCGCTCATAGCCCGTACATGTTGCAGTTGTCCTGCAATAAATTGTCGTGCTGTCTTACTGAGCTTATATTCATCCTTTTCATCGAAGAAGATATTCTTTCGCGTGGTGATATCAAAAAAACTTTGATGGCAATGCATCCCGCTGCCACATACGCCAAAGATGGGTTTAGGCATAAAGGTACCATATAAATCGTGTTTATGCGCAATCGACTTTACTACCTGTTTGAAAGTCAAGGCGTTTTCTGCAGTCTTTAGCGCCTCTGCGTATTTAAAATCAATCTCATGCTGACCAGGAGCTACTTCATGATGGCTCATTTCGACATTAAGCCCCATTTTCTCCAGCGTAAAAATGATATCTCTTCTGACATTTCCCGCAAGGTCTCTTGGTGAAAAGTCAAAATAACTTCCCACATCATGGGGTGTAGGCTCCACCTGCCCGTCGCCCTTGGGTTTGAACAAGAAAAATTCTAATTCCGGTCCAACGTTATATTCAAAGTTCAATGACTGGGCATTTTTTATTGCCCTTTTCAAAATATATCTGGGGTCTCCTTCGAAGGGGGAACCATCGGGCATATAGACATCACAAAAAAGCCTGGCGGTTGGCTCTTCCGTTTCCCAGGGAAGCAAGGCATAAGTACTTGTGTCCGGCTTTAAATACATGTCACTTTCACAGATTCTTGTAAAACCCTCGATTGACGAACCGTCAAACCAGATCCCCTTTTCTATGGATTCTGGAAATTTTTCTATGGGTATCGTAACAGCCTTGATATGCCCGTTAATATCTGTAAATTGCAGTTGGACAAGTTTTACATTGTCTTCTTTTGCTCGACTGATAACTGCCAAATCTGTATGCTCACTGGTCATATAAATTTTACCTTTCTAACGCTATAGGTTATGTTTTACTGCACGGTAACTTAAACAAAATACAACGATAATTTATCTCCGAAAAGTTCGTTAATTCTAATCATATTAGTCAAAAAAAACAAGTAATTTATAACTAATCAGTACGTGGTTGGTACTTGACACTATAAACATGTCATGCTAAACTTCAATTCGAGTTCTAAAATTTTATGAAAAATATTTCTAATGAGACGATTATGGGAAAAGTAGTTGCCGTCTGTATTAGCGAAAAGAAGGGAACCCAAAAACGAGATATCGGTACATGCAACTTAATTGAGCATTTTGGATTGGAAGGGGATGCCCATGCAGGAAAATGGCACCGTCAGGTTAGTTTGCTGGCGAGAGAAAGCGCAGATATTATGCGCGAAAAGGGACTAAACATCAAAGACGGTGATTTTGGAGAAAATATTGTAACAGAGGGCATTGAATTAAAATCCCTTCCCATCGGAACCGTTTTAAAAATTGGTGACGGCATAATCATTCGGGTAACCCAAATCGGCAAGCTGTGCCACGACCGGTGCGCTATTTTTTATAAAGCAGGCGATTGTATTATGCCCCGTGAGGGCATCTTTGCTGAAATCCTTACCGGCGGCACCATTAAAGCAGGAGATGAAATTGCGATAGTTGGAAAGGAATCTGGAGTAAAAACATGATTCGGGCTGCTATTTTAACATTGAGTGACAAGGGTTCAAGGGGTGAACGAGAGGACACGAGTGGCGAAGTTATTCGCAATATGCTTACGGGAATTGATGCTACCATTGTGGTCTATGAAGTCATCCCTGACGAAAAGGATCTTATTACAAAAAAACTCTTTGAGTTTGCCGAAAAAGCCGACCTCATTGTCACAACGGGTGGTACGGGTGTAGGTCCCAGAGACGTTACTCCTGAGGCAACACGGGCAGTTATAGAAAAGGAATTACCAGGGTTTGCTGAAGCCATGAGAATGGAAGGTCTCAAACATACCCCCAGGGCAATGGGGTCACGGGCTGTTGCCGGCGTTTACAAACAAACACTCATTATTAACCTTCCTGGAAGTCCAAAGGGTGTTGCTGAAAACCTGGCCGTTGTTCTTCCTGTCATTTCGCATACCATCGGTCTTATTAAGGGCAAAGTCAGCGACTGCGCAAAAGACCGTGAAAAACACGTTGGGTAAAAATCTCAAATCGTTCACAGAGTAGATAATGAAAGAGACAGTTCGTGTCGTCAACACAATATTATATTGCCGCCGCTGGCAAGAAACGGTTACCTTTTATCGGGATATTTTAGGCTTTCCCGTAACGTTTAAAAACGACTGGTTTGTAGAGTTCAAAGTAAACTCTAATGCTCGCCTAAGCGTTGCACACGAACAACGTGCAACCATTAAGAGTTCGGGAGGTCAGGGTTTAACATTCACCTTTCAGGTAGATCTGGCCGATGATACATGGCAATGTTTGTTGGATAAGGGTATAAATGTGGGCAAGATTAAAGACCATCCGTGGGGAGGGAGGGCATTTTTTCTGTTTGACCCGGAGGGGAATCGTTTGGAGGTATGGTCGACGTAAAGCTTTGGCCTTTCAAACTGTGGAGTAATAGCAATCTTTTGCTGCACTTCTTCAAGACGGGTATTATAGGTCTTTTGTATATTTTTTAAACGGGAATCATGGTTGGTTTCCATATTTTCAAGACTTGACTCCATTTCTTGAAGTTTTCCAACAACCGCATCATATTCCTCTTTTTTCATACGAATTTCTTCAGCGCCAGCAATGGGTACTTCTGCGGTACTTATTGGTTGAGAAACCTTTTCCGTTATTTGTGCTCTTTCTTTCTCAAGGGCGGCGATCTTCTCTTGCATCTCTTTTAAACACGTTTCGTAATCCTGTTTCATGTTTTCAAGAACGGCCTTCATACCTTGTAATTGACCGGCAATCTCATCAAATTCATCATGATTTTCTGCGCTTTTTTGTGATGTTTCGGTGGAACTCGTCGTTCTTGAATCTTTCTGAACTGAAGATGTTGATTCACCATACGCAAAAGACTGAACATGAAAAGTAAAAAGGACAACCACTAAAAGTAGATAATGTGTTTTTCGCATATTGTTCTCCTATTTGATTGCACAATAAAAAATACGGAAGGAGGAAAGAGACAAACAGGTTATCAAAGATTATGAAAAACACAGTATTGAGCTATATTTTCTTTGTTTGTAAATAAGTTTATAGAAAATCCTTGATAGTATAATAAATCGTGCTACAATATTTATAATCGTAGCATTTAATATAACGACAAATTTATTACCTGGTAATCAAATCAGGAGATTGTTGATGCATATCAGTGACGGGGTTCTTTCGCCATATATTGTTGGAATAGGATGGGCAGTAGCACTGCCAACATTAGCAGTGTCAGTCCGCCGTTTGCGAACCGATCAGGTGGGGGTATATGGAGTGGTTGCGGCTGCTTTCTTTGCATGCTCGACAATCCATGTACCTGTCGGCCCATTCAGTATGCACCTTGTGCTGAACGGCATGGCTGGACTTTTACTTGGCTGGGGCGCTTTAACGGTGGTAACGGTGGGGCTTTTGTTACAGGCATTGTTAATCGGCTTTGGAGGATTGATAGTTTTGGGTGTTAATATTTCAATCATGGCTGTGCCCGGTGCCATCATGGGGATACTTGGACGTCACTGGATGAAGCAGGTTTCTGTGAAAAAACGCCCGTGGATAGGTTCTCTTATCGGTGGGGGAACAATCTTGATTTCGGCTATTTTACTCTATGTAATGCTATCTACGACAAATACGGCGCTTATGCCACTCGCCAAATTAGTTTTTTTGGGCCATATCCCCGTTGCCCTTGTAGAAGGTATCATCAGTTTTTGGTTGATACATTTTTTACAAAAAGTCAAACCTTCATTACTTGGAGTTTCATCATGAGAACATTAAATTATGTTGTATTCGGCAAAGACACAATTTTGCAAATGTTTGAAATTCTTAAACGTATATTTATTTTCAGCATCCTTTTTTTACTACCTTCAGTGGCAGATGCCCATGGACTTTATTTATCCTCTGAAGGAGGAAAGTTACATGCCAATTTCAGTGATCATTCCCCGGCCTCTGGCGCTGTGGTTACTGTTGTGGATGAGGATGGTATTGTAATTGTCAGAAATACCATGGATGAAAAAGGAATATGGCCGTTACCGAAGAGTCCTGAGGGTGTGCCGAAATTTATTATTGTTGAGGCGACAGGTGGTCACCTTACCCGGATCGTATGGCAAGAAGTTTTACACGGAACTTCAAAAGGATTCTTTGACTATTTTAGTGTCCGTATCGCAATTGGAATTGCTGTCCTTTGTGGTGGTGGTTTTTTTATAAAACGCTTATTAAATCCGAAATCCCAAATCCGAAATCCAAAATGAGCATGTCTCCTCCTTCAACACGGATTGGCACAATACTTATTTTATTCGTTCTGATAGGGCTTGGGTTGCTCGACAATCTTTTTTATCTTCTCCTGTGTTTATTGATTATCAGTTTGTTCGCTGTATTGGCAGTCAGAAAGGCATTTGTAACCGTATGGCGTTGTAAAGGGATATGGATTTTTTTCATATTAACAGGTGTAAGTTTGCTTTTGACAAAGGAGGGGAGGTCTCTTGCACCTATCTTAACAACCAAGATGTTATCCATGTGGTTGTGGGTAGTGATTTGGATAACCTGGGTTGGTTTCGAACGAATCTTGTTAACTTTTGAAAAGTTAAGGGTACCACTGGTTTTGATACATATAGTAGCATTTACTGCGCGGTTTTTACCGATTTTATCAGAACGGTTAAAGATGATGCTTGCCGCACAGGCCTCCCGGGGGGCGAAAAAAGGCATACGTCCTTTACAATTGCGTAATCTTGCAGGAGGTATTGGCTGTCTGCTGGTATCAAGTTTTGAGCAGGCTGAAAATGTAGAACGTGCCATGCAGTCTCGCGGGTTTAGCGGCATATTCCCTTTCCTTGTCGAAGATACCGTTGCAGCTCCCTATGGCAGTTTAATTTTTCTATTTATCTTTATGTGTATCGTATGGTTTGGAGTAGTTTGCGATGTCCTGTGTTATCCGTGCTCAGAATTTATCTTTCAGGTATCAAAATGGTGGGCTGGCGCTATCTGAGCTGTCATTATCGGTTCATCAACATGAAAAAGTGGGAGTAATCGGACCGAGCGGGGCTGGCAAAACCACCTTCTTCTGGCATTTGAACGGTTTGCTAAAACCCAATTCGGGGTATGTAGAAGTGTTAGACCGTCCTCTTACTGAGCATAAGAATATCAATGAAGTAAGACGCCACGTTGCGCTGACGTTTCAGCAGGTAAACGACCAGCTCTTTTGTTCTTCCGTGTGGGAAGAGATTGCCTTTGGCCCAAGAAATTTGGGCTGGCCAAGGCAGAGAGTTTGTGAAACTGTTGAAAAATGGTTGGCATATTTTGAACTGGGTACGGTTAGCCATCGCCCCCCGCATCACTTGTCAGGAGGAGAGAAACGAAGAGTCGCATTAGCCGCTGCAGTGGCGATGGAACCACAACTCTTAATTCTTGATGAGCCGGCAAACGATCTCGATCACAGGAACCGGCGTCGCTTGATTACGTATCTGAAAGGTTTGCAGACGGCCATAATGGTGGCTTCCCACGATTTGTATTTGATTTCTGAAGTTACAGAACGCTGTGTTCTTATGGACAACGGTAAGATTGTTGCAGATATGCCAACCATTGAATTAATCTACGACAAAGACACATTAAAACAATATGGAATGGAGGCTATGAAAATATGAATATGAAAGAATAATTTTTTTGCGCAACGGTAGCACGAATAATTTTATAGTATTACTGGTGAATCTAAATAAACTTTCAGATCAAACCTGAAGGAGGCTAATTTGATGTTCTGGAATTCTAAAGTCGAGATTCTTCGTAGTTGCACTCCTCAGAATGACAGCGTTTGTCATTCTGAGCAGAGCGAAGAATCTAATTTAATTCGTAAAAGTTGTTATAGCGCTTTGATAGTAATAAGTATTTTATTGTCTGTCCTTATCATGAACACAATAGCCTTTGCCCATCACGGTGGTGTTTCTACGGCTTTTGGCCCGGGCGCGCCGATTGAGACCGCATCTCCATTGGCGCTTGGGAAGGGAAGATATTTAATCTATGAAAAGTTTGAATATGTCCCGTTTGAGCACAAGGAACATGCTGAGCCGGAAAATATTGATACCTTTACCTTTTTCAATACAGTTTTTGGCTATGGTGTAACCGATGCGCTTTCTTTTTATGGTATCCTTCCCTTTGCCAGTAAGGAACAAGACAGTCTGGGCACATCGGACGGTTTCGGGGATATTGGTTTGATTGTCCAATATGGCTTTAAGCTGGGCGAAAGGGATGGAATTCGTGGTTTATATCGCTACGGTACTGAAGACTCTTATGGTGCGGATTACAGCACAAATGATCTAAAAATGTCTTTCATTGGAGGTTTTACTGTACCGAGCGGAACCACTTCAAATCGCGATGATAATGGAAATACCTTTAATATGGGTATGCAGCCTGGTTTTGGCGCTCCAAGTTTTAACTTTGGCTTTGCAGCATCGAAAATGCTCTTTCCCCATTTTACTCTGACAGGAGATACAACCCTTACTGTGTTTACCGAGCAAAATGAAGTTAAAGCCGGCAATGAGACCCGTTTTAATGTAGCAGGTGGATATGAAATCTTCGAAAAAAAGAATGGGTTTCTCTCTCGACTGGATATTATAGGAGAATCAAATTTACTTCATCTAACTAAAGACCAGGATGCAAACAGGGAACAAATAGATAATTCCGGTGGATTACTACTTTATCTTTCTCCAGGTTTGAGGGCAACCTTTGGCAAACATGTCAGCGTCGGAGTGCTTGTCAAGCTGCCAACATGGGAAGACCTGAACAACGAATCCGAACAGCAAGGCTCAGAGGGTCTGGAAGAGTACAGGGCAATAGTCACCTGTTCAATATCTTTCTAAATTCCATACTTGCTGAAGCAGGGTACATAAAAATAATCACACACTTGGGTAGGAGCCGTCTCCTGACGGCTGCTGTCGCCAACTGGATTTGGCTCCTACCAATTTATTTTCTGATAGATAAAGGAGGAAAGGAAATGACTAATTATTTAAAAAAAGGAATTATGTCCTTATTAGTTCTTTATTGTTGTTATACGCAGAACGTATCCGCCGATGAGGGGCATGATCATTCCCATGAAGAGATGATAACTATTGGGAAGAAGACCTTTGTTCATCTTCAATCAATCCTGTCAACCTACCAGGAGGTTTATCATCATTTAGTAAGGAAGGATTAAATGGCATTACAGATTTAGCCCTGAAATTGTCAGACGCAGCCCGGCAAGCTACTCAAACCGAGACTGACGGTACTGGTCGGCATATGATGCAGCATGTTCTTGCAGGCGCAGGGGATCTGAATAAAGCAAAAAGCGTTCAGGAGGCACAAAAGGCATTTGCGTCAATGAGTGATGCCCTCTTGCCATTTTTTAAGTCCTGGCCTATTCAGCTTAAACGCAATGAACTGAAAATGTGTCAATGCAAAAATAATGGGCATCGCTGGCTGCAACCGCAAAACTGTTCTTCTGCTTGCCCCTACTCTGCGGACGAGGCAAAAATTTGTTCAGATATCGAAGAGGTAAAGTAATCACCCAAAATCGTGATGAGAGATAAGGTGCAGTAAATACCATTATAAACCAAACAAAGTAGCCTTTTCACAAAATGCTGTTCGGGAGTGCATTACGAAATCCTCCCATTCGCTGTAGAAAGGACCCCCTATTAAAGTAATGCTATTCTCGAACAGCTTTGTTATGTTTTGTAAAAAATGCGTTTAATCGGAGGATATTGGAATTGAGATCATGTAAATTCTTCGTATGTCCAAATTGTGGTGGCGATGAAAAATTTAAAATATTTACGAGTAATGTCCAGGTTATTTACCAATCTCCGGAAGCAGGAATACGTTCATTTGAAAGTAGTATTTTACCGAATTTGCGACAAACTGATAACTATATTGAGTGTCAGCTATGCTTTGAAAAATTTCGAGAATGATACGGCAATGGATACTCGCTAAAATATATCAACACTGATCAGGGGGTTTTCTCTTTATATTAACTCTTTATCGAAAGCAACAGTTTACCCATATACGAATGCGTGATAAATCATGAAGACAAAAACAACACAAAAGACTGGCAAGTGCAAAATGACACAAGGTCAGATTTCTCAATTTATGAGCCACCATTATCGGCATTTTAACGCCGCTGTTACACTGGATGCGTCCCGGGCTTATAAGCAGCATCTCGAAAATGACGGAAAGATGTTTTTAACTATGGGCGGCGCAATGAGCACTGCCGAGATCGGACTCTCTCTTGCTGAGATGATTCGCCAGGATAAGATTCATGGTATCTGTTGTACGGGCGCAAATCTTGAGGAAGATGTCTTCAATCTGGTTGCCCACGAGCATTACGTACGTATCCCAAACTATCGTGAACTAACTCCTATGGATGAGGAAAATTTGTTTAAACGACACCTTAACAGGGTAACCGACACCTGCATTCCCGAGGCAGAAGCGCTGAGGCGCATTGAAAACGCAATTCTTCAAGAATGGGTCGCTGCAGATTGTAAAGGTAAGCGGTTTTTCCCGCACGAGTTTATGTTCAAGGTTCTTCTGAGTGGCAAACTCAGGCAACACTATCAAATCAATCCAGGAGATAGCTGGCTTATGGCGGCGGCGATAAAAAATCTACCAATATTTGTTCCCGGCTGGGAGGATTCAACTCTGGGCAATATGTACGCCGCACATTGCATTTCCGGTGAAATCAGGAATATCCACACGGTAAAAACTGGAATTGAATATATGGTTTTACTGGCCAATTGGTACACACAAATTGCCCCGAATGGCCTTGGCTTTTTTCAAATCGGCGGTGGAATCGCCGGAGATTTTCCCATTTGCGTAGTACCGATGCTCCACCAGGACCTGAGACGCCCTGATGTGCCGCTCTGGGCGTACTTTTGTCAAATCAGTGATTCAACGACAAGCTATGGTTCGTATTCGGGTGCGGCACCCAATGAAAAGATTACCTGGGGCAAGCTCGGCAAGGACTCCCCGAAGTTCATCATCGAATCAGACGCTACCATCGTCGCACTACTAATTTTTGCTTATGTGCTTGGATGGTAGAGGTCAATCATTCTGGCAATAAATATTCTCCTGCCATCGTACGTGTGGGTTTAATGGAAGAATTCTCCAAACCCTTCTCCACTCAACTTATACCGTAGATTATTTACAGCGGATAATCGTTGACTTTGGTATTTAAGATTGTAAAATAACCAAAATATATTCTACTGTTACTGAATAATTCCAAAGGTATACGTGATATGCCAAAAAGTAACGTCGTTACCATACAAAGACACATTGTTGAACAGGAGAGGCATTTCCCAAAAGCCACGGGGGATTTTACGGGTCTCCTCTGGGACCTAACCATCGCTGCAAAGACCATCTCGCGTGAAGTAAATAAGGCTGGCCTTGCGGATATCCTAGGTCTTACAGGAGAAATGAATATACACGGCGACGTCGTGAAAAAGCTAGACATCTATGCCAATGAAAGAATTTGCAAGGCAATGGATCACGGCGGTCATCTCTGTATTATGGCATCCGAGGAAAATGAAGACGTTATCCCAATACCTGACGAATTTCCCAGGGGTAAATATGTGC
>Ga0082335_1004488_pt1 | contig 20840 bp, 17 predicted proteins | sample Subgrocontami58m_FD_72375 | JGI IMG/M metagenome (GOLD analysis project Ga0082335, IMG submission 72375) | Subsurface groundwater microbial communities from S. Glens Falls, New York, USA - GMW37 contaminated, 5.8 m (SPADES assembly) (version 2) ... | reverse complement strand
TGCTCGATTGCATGCAGGGCGATCAGATGCTTTTTGCCCGCGATGACGGGGTAGATCTGACCTGGGAACTCCTGACCCCGCTCATCGAAAGACTGGAAAGGGAAACCAGGAAAGACAATTTTCCCAATTATGCCGCCGGGTCGGCAGGCCCCCCGCAGGCGGCGGAACTCTTGCGCAGAGACGGCAGGGCGTGGAGGCCGTTATTGAGAAGGAAATAAGAATATTGCCCGATGCCCCGGGCCTGGCCCGGGCGGCCGCAGAAATGCTGAGGGAGGAGATTGAGGGTGTCCTGGCAACCAGGGACAGGGTTGCCGTCGCTCTTTCCGGAGGGGCGACGCCGCGCTTGTTCTTTCGCCTGCTGGGCGCGGAATACCGCGACAACATCAAGTGGCGGGCCGTGCATCTCTTCTGGGCCGATGAACGGGCCGTACCACCGGACCACGAGCAAAGCAACTTCCGCTCGGTCTCGGAGGAATTGCTCTCGAAGATCACGCTTCCGCCGGGCAATGTCCACCGCATACCGGGTGAACTCGCCCCCGAGCAGGCAGCGGCGGCCTATGAGGCGGACCTGCAGCGCTACTTCGGCGGGGCAGGGCTGCCGGAGTTCGATCTTATCTTCCTGGGGGTCGGCGAAGACGGCCATACGGCCTCACTCTTTCCCGGCGCCGCCGCCCTGGCGGAAAAAGAGCGCCTGGCCGTCGCCGTAGATCACACCACCACGGCCAGCTGGCGCGTCACTCTCACCCTGCCCGTTCTCAACAACGCCTCCCGTGTGGTCTTCCTCGTTGCGGGACGGTCCAAGACGCAGATTGTCCGGGCGATCCTCACCGCGGAGGGAGAGGACAAGCATCCCGCCGGTCTCATCAAGCCCCGCCGTGGAACCGTGGTCTGGCTTCTCGACCAGGAAGCAGCGGCCGGTCTGCCGGGAGCAAGTAAGATACCACTATCGGAATCATAGCCCGCCATTCCGGGCTCCGGCCATTTCCAGTGCCGCTTTCTCTGCTACCCCCCAGAGGCCACTGTTCTGATCCCTGACTAAGAACACCGGCAGCCGCGCCAGGACATGAAGCATGGCGTCCGAAGCGAGAAATTCATCCCGGAACGATTGATGTCGGGCTATTTCCGGGTTTCTGGCTGCGAGCCCTCCGGCAATATAAAGGCCTCCCAGGGAAAGGGTTTCCAAGGCAAAATCCCGGCAGGCCCGGCCGTAGAATCGGGCAAACCAGGCGAGCGTTTCAGGATAGAGGGGAAATTGTTCTGCCACCTGGGCCGGTTCCAGGACCATACCGGTTAGAAATTCATGAAGCGCCGTCAGCCCCCTGCCGGAGACGACGTGATTATAAGTGGCGTAGGGTGTCCGATGTATCCCCGTGAGAAATTGCTGGAACCGGCATTCCCTTTCGCCGATCAGGGGAAAGGCGGCATGGGCGCCCTCGGAAGGATTGGCAAAGTATCCCCCTCGGCCATCGGGGATGAGGCAGGCCTTGCCCAAACCCGTGCCGGCGCCGATAACGGTGATGGCCGATTGTCGCTCCGGAAAACCCTTAAGGATGACCTCCGCAGATTCAGCCGCCGGTGAAACACAGGCATAAGCCTGGGCCACAAAATCGTTGATCAGGAAACAGCGCTTGAATCCATAGTCCTCCCGGGCATGCGAGATGTCGATATCCCAGGGAATGAGCGGCGGAGCGCTCCTTTGGCCGCCGATCACCGGACCGGCGATGGCTATCCCTACGATATCCGCTTCCTGCGGCGTAAAGGGAAAGGCACTGGCCTTCAGATTCGCCAGGAGGCCGGAAAAAGAACCCGCCTCCGCTGTCTTGAGCCAGATGGTAGATGCCAATGTAAGCCGGCCGGCCTCATTGGCGGTAAAGTGGGCGAAGCGGCTGTTCGTCCCGCCGATATCGGCGGCTAAAATGTTATGTGCCGTTGCCAGGTCGATGGTCCTGTCCTTTAAGGGAAGAAGTTTATTTTGCCATTAGCCAATTAATATTAGTTGCCTCCAACTGTCAAGGCGTCTTCAGGGCCTGTAAGATTTCCCGCATGTGGTCGATATGAAATTGGACATGAAACTCTCCCAACCCCCCGATAAAGCTTTCCAGGGTTGGATATTCCCCCAACGGTGAGTCTTTGAGCATGGGAACGCGCGCCTTCCGGTCGAGTTGCTCGCCGGACAGACCGGCCGCAAACCCCGCAAGACGATTGTACTCTTTTTCTACCTCGGAGAGGAGTTGTGCAAAGGTCATCCCGGCGCGCTGCTCGGAGAAAAAAGGATTCTCGGCTTCCATCTCGATCGTGGGAGTATCCTGTTCGATAAAAGCCTGCATAATCAGTAGATGGTCTGATCCTTCGGGCCCCCATAGGTGCGAAAGGATTTCTTTGGGAGACCATCGTCCCGTGGGCGCACGGGAGGCCGTGCTCTCATCGAGCCCGACGCATACTTTCTTCAATTCCTCGATCTTAAGGCGGACGTTTTGTGCTAATTGTTGTCCTGTTGAAGTTGCCATTTCTTTTGCCTCCTTTCATTGAGACGATGCGGGCCGCCGGTGATTCGCCGGCCGCACTTCATACTTTCCGCGCTCAGCCCCCGGGCTCGCTCTCGTTTTCCACTTCTATTTTGATTTTTTATATCTCCGTTGCAGGAGGTTGGCCACGAGAGCGGTCCATCCCGTTTGATGCGACGCCCCCAGGCCCTGGCCGGTCTCGCCGTGGAAATATTCATGAAAAAGCAGCAGGTCTTGCCAGTGGGGATCGTTTTGGAAGGGGCTGCCCGGTGGAAAGAGCGGTCGCTGCCCTTCACTGTTGCGCCGAAAGATATTGATCAATTGTTCGGCAATCGTGTCCGCCGCCTGATCGAAGGTGCATTCCTGATCGTCCTGAAAGGGCGCGGGCAATTTAAAAGAATCGGTGAGGTAGCGCTGGAGCTTTTCCAGCGCCCGGATCAGGATAAAATTGAGGGGAAACCAGACCGGTCCCCGCCAATTGGAATTGCCGCCGAACAGTCCCGAAGTCGATTCCCCGGGCTCATAATCGATCATCGCGGCCCCCAGGCCCGGCAGAACTTCTGGCTTGCTGTTGTTCGCATGGATCTTGCTCAAAGAACGGATGCCGTGGGGTGAAAAAAATTCGCCGGGATTGAGCACCCGCCGCATAATATCCGGCAGTTGCGATGGCATGACCAGGGAGAAGAGGTGATCGCCCAGGGTGTTAACCGCGTGCGGGCAGGCGCAGACCAGGTTGCCATCGTAAAGGCCTCCCTCATAGTTGTCCAGAAAGGCTGTATAGCGGGGCATTTTCTCCATTTTATCGGCGCTTACGATTTCCACGCCGAAAATCGGGATCAGCCCTACCCAGGAAAAGCAGGGAAGAAAAAAGGGACCCTCCGGGGCAACCATGACATCCTTAAAGAAAAGATCCCGGTCGTCCCATAAAGAAATCCCCGTTTCCGAGTGACCGGACAAGGCGTTGGCGATGGCGAAAAACTGTTCATGAAATTGGATGGCCATCTCCTCATAGGCGACGTTTTTCTGGGCCAGTTCGATGGCCATCACGGTGAGGTTTAAGGCCAGCATTGCCATCCAGCCGCTGGTATCGGCCTGTTTCAGGCTGTAGCCCGGCGGCAGTGGCAGGGAACGGTCATAGACGGAGATGTTGTCCAGGCCCATGAACCCGCCTTCAAATATCCCCCGGTTATCGGGATCCTTCCGGTTTAACCACCACCCGTAGTTAAGGATGAGCTTATTGAAGATGCGGAGAAGAAAATCCAGGTCCTCCCGGCCCCGTTGCTCCCGCTCTATCCGGAAGCACTCCAGGGCGGCCCAGGCAAGGACCGGAGGATTGGCATCGTCCAGGGACCACTCATAGGCCGGGATCTGGCCGTTGGGGTGGAGATAGGTGCACCAGAGCAGCAGTTCGAGCTGCTCCTTGGCAAAATCAATGTCCACGAGGGCCAGGGCGACGCAGTGTAGGGCCAGGTCCCAGGCGGCAAACCAGGGATACTCCCAGGTGTCCGGCATGCTGAAGATCTCTTCGGCACTGAAGTGTCGCCATTTATGATTGCGGCCCCCTTTGCGCTCCGGCGGGGGAGGGACAACATCACCGTCGAGCCAGCGGCTTACGTCATAAAAGTAGAACTGCTTATTCCAGATGAGGCCGGCCATGGCCTGGCGAAAGATCTGCGCGTCCTCGGCGCCCGCATCCGGGAAGGTGTCCTGATAAAACTCATCCGCTTCCTTCGCCCGGAGAGACAGGAGGTTATTGAAATTACGGAAAGGGTTTTTCCGAGAGGCAGCGCCCCGGGCCGGGGAATGAACCTCCTCAGCAGCGGTATCAAGGACCAGGTCGATTTGCTTTGACGATTGAGCAGGCAAATCAAGGATATGCCAGGCGGCGCATTTGGTTCCGGTTTTTTCCGGATTTACGGCCTGCTCTTCGTTGTGCACAACGAGCCGGTGAAAAGCATCCTTGACGAAGGGCGCAACATTGGCGGTTCCCGAGAGTCGGGCAAAATTGGTTTCGTTTTCTGTGAAGATGAGGCGGGCCGGGGAGGAGCCGTGCAGGCGGTAGGTCCCCAGTTCGGAGTGCTCAGCCGCCACCGACCAGGCGGCGCCCGGTGACGCTGTTATCTCGCGTAAGGCGGGCTTGGCCGTCTCTTTCTCCCATGACCAGGTGTTGCGAAACCAGAGGGTTGGCAAAAGGTGAAGGGTAGCCGGCTCGAGCCCGCGATTATGGACCATTACCCGCAGCAGGATAGTCTTTTCATCGCCTTTGGCATAGACCAGCTCGACATCCCAATAACGACCGTCGGCGAAAATCCCGGTATCCAGCAGGTCAAAAGGCGGGTCGAGGCGGGTGCGCCGCCGGCTTTCTTCTACGAGTTGAAGGTAAGGGTATTCCCTTTGCGGATATTTGTAGAGATAACGGAGATAACTGTGCGAGGGCGTGGCATCGAGGTAAAAGTAATACTCCTTCACGTCTTCACCGTGATTGCCCTGGTTGGCCGTCAGGCCGAAAGCGCGCTCTTTCAGGATGGGATCTCTGCCGTTCCAGAGCGCAAGGGCAAGGCAGAGACGCTGTTTTTCATCACAAAGTCCGCCCAGACCATCCTCATTCCAGCGATAGGCGCGGAAACGGGCCTGATCATGATCGAAATAATCCCAGGCCGAGCCATCGGGGCTGTAGTCCTCTCTTACCGTTCCCCAGGCCCGCTCCGCCAGGTAAGGTCCCCAAAGCCTCCAGTTAGAGGCGCCTTTAAGCTGGCCAGCCAGCCGTTTGTGTTCTGCAAGCATTGGTTGTTACCTTGACGATTACGAAAAATGGAATCCCGGGTGCCGGAAGCAAAATATTCCGACTTCAGAGGCATCAAGCCTCGATCAGGCTGTTCCAGTCCGCGGAAAAGCGCTCGATCCCCTTGTCGATCAGGTCATGGCGGATATCGTAATCGCGCCAATTTTTTCCCAGGTCGATATTTTGATACTCAATGGCCTTCAGGCCGCCTCTGCTGTATGTGTATTCGGCACCGGGCAGGGGAAGCCCTCGCCCGGCCCATTCCCTGAGCACTTCGAAAGGAGCCGTGATGATATCGGAACCAAGTTTGAGGGCATAAAAGAAATGGTCCAGGTTCCGGACGCTGGCGGTCAACACCTCCACGTGTCCATCACTCTGCCGAAACATCCTGATGATATTGGCGATGAGGTCCATACCGCATTCGCCTCCATCATCCAGCCGGCCGATGAAAGGTGAAACGAAGACCGCACCCTTTGTTGCTCCCTCCGTGGCGGCGTAAACCGCCGCTGCCTGGTTTTGCGTGAAGCAAAGGGTCATGTTGACCCTCAGTCCCTGACCGACAGCTTGTCCCGCCGCTTGCAGCCCTTCACCGGTGGTGGGAAATTTTATGTGGGCGTTGGGTATCCAAGCGAACATTTCTTTTCCCTGGGCCAGCATATCGGTCGCCTTCGTGGCGGCATCCGCATAAACCTCAACAGAGACAGAGCCGTGAGGGATAAGGGTGGAAATTTCTTTTACCACCCCTTGATAAAAATCAAATATTTCCTTCTTGGCGAACTTTCCGCCCTTTTCGAGGCGCGCGCGGGCTGCGGGATTCTTCGCAATGAGGGTGGGGTTTGTGGTTTGCCCATCCAGGAAGCCGAGCAGCCGGACGGCTTCTCTGGTGTCCAGCGGATTTCCGCCATCCAGAAATATCCTGGTCTTCAGGTTATCGGGTTTCATAGCAGCTCCTTAACTTTTTTCGTGATGGCCTCATGAGAAATCTCTTCGTAGGCAAGAAGTTCATCCGGTTTGCCGCTCTTCGGCATCTGCCGCACCGCCAGTGAATATACCGGGACGGGAATCCCGGCCAAGGCGCTCCTTACCGCCTCTCCGAGGCCACCCTCCGCATAGTGGTCTTCCACCGTAATTATCGCCTTTGTGGTGTCTGCGGCCTGCTTCAGGGTTAGCCCATCGATGGGCTTGATGCTGTAAAGATCGATGACCCGAATGAGGATGCCCTCTTTCCAGAGTTCCTCATAAGCGGCCAGGGCCTCGAAGAGCGTCACGCCGGCGGCGACTACCGTCACGCGGTCCGCTTCCCCCCGCCTAACGACTTTGCTTCCTCCGATGACAAAGGTTTCCACGTTGTTGTAGATAACGGGGGTTTCCTTTCTTGTGGTGCGGATGTAGACGGTGCCCCGGTGTTTGGCCGCCTCTTTCACCAGGCTTTCCGTGGCAACAGCGTCGGCCGGATACAGGACAACGCCGCCCAGGAGAGACCGGAACATGGCGATATCCTCGAGTCCCATCTGGGAGGGGCCGTCTTCGCCGATTGACACTCCGGCGTGCGAACCGACAAACTTGATATTGGCGTCCGAGTACTGGCACATTCTGATCTGATCGAAAGCCCTGGTAAGAAAGGCGGCAAAGGTGGATACGAAAGGAATTTTGCCGCGGCGGGAGAGGCCCAACGCTGCGCCCACCATGTTTTGTTCGGCGATATACATTTCGAAAAATCTTTCCGGGTGCTGCGCGGCAAATATCTGGGCATAGGTGGAATTGCTGACCTCGCCGTCCAAGGCCACAATCTCGGGGAACTCGGGATAAATCCGAGTCAGTGCGGTTCCGTAAGCGTGGCGTGTAGCGATCAGTTCGTTCAATCCGTACGTAAGTTCACCGGCGGTCCGGGCCGTTATCCCTGCCGGCTGCTGGTCCCCGGGCGGCATTACAGCGCCGCGCAGGGAGTGGTCTATGTCTCCCAGTTCCGCCAAGGCCCGCTCGAATTCATCTTTTTTCAAGGCTCTGCCGTGCCAGCCGTTCTTGCCCTCGATAAAGGAAACGCCCTTACCCTTGACAGTTTGGCCGATGATCATTACCGGCTTGTCCTTGACTGTCTGCGCCTTTTTCAGGGCTTCGAGGACCTCGGAAAGGGAATGGCCGTCGACCGGCATCGTTTCCCAGCCAAAGGCCGCCACCCTCTTTTCGTAGGCAGAAATGTCATGGCCGTACATGGTTTCGCCACGCTGGCCCAGCCCGTTCACGTCGATGATGCCGATGAGATTGTCCAGCCGGTAGTGTGCCGCCAGCTGTATTGCTTCCCACAGAGCCCCTTCTGCCATCTCGCTGTCGCCCAGCAGTACATAGGTTCTGTAGGGAAGCAGGTCGAGGTATTTTGCGTTCAGGGCCATGCCGAGGCCGATGGAAAGTCCCTGTCCCAGGGAACCGGTTGCCGCCTCAACGTAGGGCAGGGTGATACTGGGATGACCCTCCAGAGGGCTGCCGAACTTCCGCATCGTCAGCAGTCCCTCTTCGCTAATGCCGCCCGCCACCGCCCAGAGGGCGTAAAACAGCGGCGAAGCGTGGCCCTTGGAAAAGATCAGCCGGTCATTGTTGGGTGCGGCGGGACGGGTGACATCGAAATGAAAGGCGCCGCCGAACATCAGTGCCACCATCAACTCGACGGCCGAAAGGGAAGAGGTGGGATGACCGGAACCGGCCTGCGTGGTGGCGGCAAGGATATGATAGCGGACCAGTTTGGCCAGTTTGGTGAGTTGCTCTTCAGTCTGTTTGCCCATTGCGCTCCTGCTCAACCCCCGATAACCTAAAGGTCACAGGTAAACGGGATAAGTCCCGCCAAGCGGGATCAGCACGTTGACAACTTTGTTTACTCGTAAACAAAGTCTAACTTATTAAAAATCAGTAAAGATCAACATCTCAGGAATTCCTTTTCGATGGTTTCAACTTTTACCAGCCGGCGGCAATGTCTTTCGGCTCCGGAAAAAGTTGCTGCGAGCCAGATCTTCACCAGTTCTTTGGCCAGCTCAACGCCCACAATGCGTGCGCCAAGGCAGAGAACATTGGCATTATCGTCTTCCACGCCCTGGTGGGCGGAAAAGCTGTCATGGCTCAGGGCAGCGCGTATGCCCGGAAACTTGTTGGCGGCGATGCAGGCGCCCACACCGCTGCCGCAAATCAGGACGCCGCGCTCCGCCTTGCCGGCCCTTATCTCTGCCGCCACAGCCCTGGTGTAATCCGGATAATCCACCGGATCTTCGCTATGGGTGCCAAAATCATGGACAGTATGTCCCATCTCCTTCAAATAGCCAGCTATTTTGGCCTTTAATTCAAAACCGCCATGATCAGCCCCGATCGCTACTATCATTGCCTGCTTCCCTCATCCATACTTGAACCTTGTATTAGATTACGGTGAGCATTTCTTTAAATCAATGATGATTAAATGGAAGTCTTATGGTAGGAAAATGCTCCCACTAAGGAAGAGCCATCCTTGGTGGGGTGAAGGGGACGTATGCTCCGCGACTTGACTTTCATAATAAGCGTTGTATCTTGAGAGAAGAATATTGAGTGAGTACTTAATGTATGCATGTCTTGTCAGGAAAGGAGTCCGGGATGATGGAAGACCAGAAATTGCTCTCACTTTTGGAAAAGGCGATTCAAAAGGAACAGGAGTCCTACGATTTTTATATGGGTCTTTACGGCAGGGTTGACGACTATTTCGCCCGAGAAGCCTTGAAGTTTGTTGCCACAGACGAAAAGCAGCACAAGGAGAACCTCATCAAGTTCCGTGAAGGGAAATACGGCCCGGAAGCCCTGCCGATGACTGCTGTGGTCGATTACCGAATTGCCGAGTATCTGATGCGGCCTGATCTTAAGAAAAACATGGAAAGCAAAGAAGCCTACCTGGTAGCTGCCCATCGAGAAAAGATAGCTCATGAGTTCTATCTGAGTCTGGCCAATGTACAACCGGCAGGGCAAGCTAAGGAATTTCTTTTGAGGATGGCTCAGGAGGAATTGCGGCACAAGGAAAAAATGGAATACCTTTATGCCAATACGGCGTTTCCGCAAACCTCTGGCGGTTAAAGGCGGCCGACGTGGCGGGCAGGGCAACAAGCACTGCCCGCCCTCTTCTCAGAGTGGAGTGGCCCGGAGGGACGAGCCTTGTCCCTATGTTTTTTTGCCGCAGCAGTAAAGGGAGAGATTTGTAAATTGGAGATGGGTAATATTTTTGCCGACCTGCCGGCACATCTGCCCGTCGAGGTCATTGAACTGCTGGCCGGATCGTCGAGCGTTAAAATCGAACGGATCATTTCGCGTGGCCACCGCTCTCCCGACGATTCTTGGTACGACCAGGAGCAAAACGAATGGGTCTTGCTCTTGAAAGGCAGGGCCGGGATGACTTTTGCAGAAAACCCTGTTTTCGTCGAACTTGCCGCCGGCGATTATCTAAACATACCGGCCCACGTCCGGCACCGGGTGGAATGGACGGCCGACAACGAAGAGACCATCTGGCTGGCGGTTTTTTACTGAAATATTTTTTGCCTGCTGCCGCTTTTTTTAGAAATATTTTGCAGAATAATTATCTTCGATTTTACAGAAAGTTTCCCCTTTCTCCCCCCATCCGGACGGGCATGACGCATCTAAGCACTTATTATTCATAATAATTTTTATGATTTGCCTTCGGTTACTCTTTGCCGAAAGGGCCATTTTTTCTTTTTTTCGTCCTGGGAAAATAACGTAATTTTCGATTAATCAGCTTGACCTGAACAAAAAACATGATTAAAATACGACGGTTGAAAGAGGTAAAGATAATAGAGGCGTCCGTAACTGAGAATTTAAGATGCCACCTCGTGGTGGTGCTTAAAATATTAATAACAAAGGAGGTAGGACAATGAACAAGGGAGAGCTGGTTAATGAGGTTGCAAAAGTTGTTGGTAAGAAGAAGGTCGCGGAAGACGCGGTCAACAGTGTCTTGTGTGCGATTACGGACTCCTTGAAAAAAGGAGACAAGGTCACTCTCATCGGTTTCGGCACTTTTTCGGTAACTAAGAGAGCCGCCAGGACGGGAAGGAATCCTCAGACCGGTAAGGCCATTAAGATCAAGGCCAGGAAGGTCCCCAAGTTTGTTGCCGGAAAGAAACTGAAGGAAACGGTGGCAAAGTAAGTTGGAAAGGGCTTTTGACATCATACCGTTAGAAGCCCTTTTTTTCCCCCCTTGGCCAATGCACTGTTTTAGCGCCTTTGGCCCAAATCCCCTTTTGTGATTCCTCTGACAAGTCTGAGACCCGCCGACCGGCGGCCACATTTCCGGCAGCAACGGATAAAAACACCGTGGAGGCCCGGCTGATCCATAGCAAAGCCCGCCAAGTCATTCCGAAAAAAGTATTGACTTTGTTCCGGGGGGTATGCTTTATCAGAGGGTCGTGAAAAAAGCCGTAGACTCGTTATTTGCAGCATATTGAGAGGCTGGAAGGGACTAACCGAGGAGGTGCAGAAGAACATGGAGCGTGAACGTACAAAAGGTCGGGAAGCTATTCAAAATTCGCTTTACGAGCAGGGAGTGAAACATTATCAGGAGTTTGTGGACCGCCAGAAGAGTGGCAAGCTGGTCCTGCACTTTGACGAGTTGGAGTATCAGAATTCGCGCCAGGGGTTTTTGAAATTCTATCTTTCTCCGGTCATTAAAGAGACGGCCTTGAGCACCTGGTCCGTCTTCGAACACGTGATTAAGCGCCAGAGCGGGCGGCATAACCACCAGGGCGGCATCATCATCTACGTCATTGAGGGGGAGGGTGCCACGGAGGTAAACGGGGTGCTGCTGGAATGGCAGGCCGGCGACCTCCTCCTGCTGCCCATCCAGCCCGGGGGATGCACGCACCAGCACTGGAACAAGGATCCTTCGAAGGGCTGCCGCTGGATTGCCTTTCGCGACCAGTTGATCGCGCCCTACATTGCCAATTCCATCGACCAGATCAGCGAAACCCCCGATAATGAGGGGGAGGCCCTGACTCAGAGCAGCGCTAAGCGTACCTACACGGATTGGAAAACCTCTGTCCATGGCGACCAGGTTTCTCTGGTGACGAACCCCGACCAGCTGACGTCAGTCAATCTGTTCGATAAATTGCTGCAACTGCGCGATCTGCAGCGCACCCGCCAGGAAAAGGGGACTTGGTTGATCCGGGGCGCCGAGCTTCCCTGGGAGTTGAATGTCCATGGAAAAATGCAGTGGTATCTCCACCCCTGCATCGCCTATAGCGCGGTGCAAACGAACATCTTCTACAAGCAGGAGATACCCGCAGGGAGCCGCAGCGGTCTGCAGCGCCATGGCGGGGACATCGTTTTTTATATCTTGCAGGGACAGGGCTATACCGAGATTGACGGCGTTCGTTATGACTGGAAGAAGAACGACGTGATGACCCTTCCCTTGTGGCGCAATGGTCTTACCTATCGGCATGTGAATACCGGGACGGACCCTGTACAGTTTATCGGCATAGAACGGAATCTGGTCCACACGGTAGGCGTGGATCGCCATTCCGGATTTGAGGAACTGCAACCTTGCCCCGAATACAGGCAACAAAAGTGACGACTTCGTAAGAAATCGTCGCCCGGTGAACCCCGGATAGCAGTCCCCCGTGTCAAGCACGGGGCAAGCTCAGGGCAGACACCGTGGTCCAGAAGTGTTATAAGTCGGAGTAGTTGTTGATGTTTGAACTCACAGTTGAGAGATCGAGCCGGGAATATGCGGCTAACAGTGCCTCTTGGGCAGTGCTTGATCCCGCAGTGATGGAGGGGCACGGCCTGAAGGTTGGGGACTTGGTGCGCGTGGCCACTTTCTGGCGCGAAATTTGGGTGCGCATCGATTCCCCGGAGGCGGCCGACCGCGGCGCGGGTTTGATCCGGCTGGACAGGCTGCAAAGGCAGACGCTGAAGGCCCGTTTGCACGAGCGGGTAGAGGTCAATCGGGAAGAAGAGAAATCCGCCACCCGGGTGCGTCTCCAGCCAGCGGTCAGTCTCGGGGCGGCTTCCTCCCACCACCTTGAGGAACACCTGAAGGAAGAATTGGAACATAACCGGACTCCCTTATCCAAAGGCATGATCCTGTTTCTCCACTTCCATCATTCCGTTGCCGGCACCCTCTTCAAAGTTTTGGATATAGAGGGGGGGCCGGGCGTGGTGACGGCCGAAACCGATGTCATTCTGGACGACGCACCAGACAGCTTTACCGATGAATTGGGCTTGGACATTACCTTTGAAGATCTCGGCGGCCTGGACAGGGAAATCCGCCTGGTTAAGGAATTGCTCCAACTGCCCCTGCAATTTCCGGGCATTTATCGCCAGGTCGGCATCCAGCCGCCCCGCGGAGTAATTTTTTATGGTCCCCCGGGAACGGGAAAGACCCGGTTGGCCAAGGCCATGACCAGTGAAGTGAACGCCCAGTTTTATTATATCAACGGTCCGGAGATCATCGGCTCCACTTATGGCGAGAGCGAGGGAAATCTGAGAAAAATCTTCGGTGAAGCAACCCACCATGCCCCCTCAGTGATCTTCATTGACGAACTCGATGTGCTGGCGCCCAAGAGGGGGGAAACTGGTTCTCATTCGGATACCCGCATCGTTACCCAACTCCTTTCCCTGATGGACGGGATAAATAAGGTGGATGGCGTGGTCGTCGTGGGCACGACCAACCGCATCAACGCGCTGGATGTTGCCCTGCGCCGTCCCGGCCGTTTCGACCGGGAACTTTATATCGGACCTCCGAATGAAGCCGGCCGGCTGCAGATTCTGGTAATTCATACGCGGGAGATGCCTTTGGGCCGCGAGGCCGAAGCCTATCTGCCCGTGTTGGCCAGCCAGAGTCACGGCTTTGTCGGCGCCGATCTCATGGAACTTTGCCGGGAGGCCGGCTTGAATGCCCTTCGCCGACAGGTCCAGGACCTGACGTCGGGTCGTAAATTGGCCCAGTTGGATGTGAATAAGATCCTGGTGGAGCGTGAAGATTTCATCAGGGCGCGTAATCAGTGCCGGCCGTCGGCTTCCCGGGAAGCCTTGGTGGTGGTTGCCGATCAGGGCTTTGACATGGTGGGTGGACTGGCCAGGGCCAAAGAGCAATTAATTGAACTGGTGGTCAATCCGCTGCTCAGTGGCGGTAACTGCCAGCCGGAAGACAACCTGCTGAATGACGGTATTGTCTTATCGGGTCCGTCGGGAACGGGAAAATCGCTCCTGGCCAGGGCAGTGGCGAAGGAATCAGGAGTTGACTTCATTTCCATCAGCGGCCCGGAACTGTTTACCAAGTGGCTGGGTGAGTCGGAGGAGGCGGTGCGCCATGTCTTCCAGTTGGCCCGACAGCTGGCGCCCTGCATTGTCTTCTTTGATCAATTGGATGCCCTGGCGCCGGTGCGCGGTCTGGATTCGGGAAGCCGGACCACCGAGCGCGTGGTTAATCAACTCCTCAGTGAGCTGGATAATTTGGGCAATAAAGGCCGGATTGTGACCTTGGCGGCAACGAACCGGCTTGATCTCGTCGACCCGGCCTTGCTACAGCCGGGTCGCTTCGGCACCAACATCTCTTTCCGGCTCCCCGACGAGGGAGAACGGGCCCAGATAATGGAAATATTCCTGCGTACCAGGGACCTGACGGAAAGCCTTGGCGAGGGGATGAAGCAAGAATTGGCCAGGCGTACGGAGGGGTTGACCGGCGGCGAATTGCGCAGCCTGGTCGAGTGCCTCCGGCGGGAAAGTACCAAGTTGGCTAGCCGGCCTTTAGCGTTTCCCGAGCTCGAGATGGTTATGAACATCTGGTTGTCTACCAGGCACAGGGCTCCGGCATGAGTCTTCAATAGGGGGGAAGATATGGACTTGAGACAATACCTTGCAGAAATCGATAACATCGGTGGACTCAGGAAGGTGGAAGGTGCGGATTGGAATCTCGAAATCGGGGCCCTGACGGAAATGGTGGGCGAGAAGGACGGGCCGGCGCTGCTTTTTGACAACATTAAAGATTATCAGGCTGGTTATCGGGTGCTTACCAATTTCCTCAATAACTCCAAGCACGTAAATAAGGCCTTCTGCTTTCCCGGCGAGCAGCCCACCTTGGAGTTGCTCAGGGCAGTCAAGGAAAAGTTTGCCCGGGTCAAGCCGCTGGCGCCCCTGGAGGTAGCCGACGGGCCCGTTCTGGAGAATGTCGAAGAGGGCGACGATGTCGATTTGCTCAAGTTCCCGGTGCCTTGGTGGCATGAAGGGGATGGCGGACGCTACCTGGGCACCGGTTGTCTGTTGATCATGCGTGATCCCGTTGGCAACTGGGTGAATGCGGGAACTTACCGGCTCCAGCTTCACGACCGCAACACCCTGGGGAGTCATATATCGCCGGGCCACCACGGCCGGTTGATCCGGGAAAATTACTGGGCTAAAGGAGAGAGCTGCCCCGTCGTGGCCGTATTTGGGATCCATCCTTTGACCTGGATTCCTTCCATGCTCGCTTACCCTTGGGGAACCCCTGAACTTGATCTGGCGGGGGGGCTGGCCGGAGCGCCAGTCAAAGTTATCAAAGGGAAGTTCACCGGGTTGCCCATCCCCTATGATGCCGAGATTGCCATCGAAGGGGAATGCCCCCCGCCGGAAGTGGAATCCCGGCCCGAAGGGCCCTTCGGTGAATGGCCTGGCTACTATGCCTCAGGTGAAAAAATCAATCCGGTCATCAGGGTCAAGAGACTGATGTATCGGAACAACCCCATCATCATGGGCGCCCCGCCCCTGAAACCGCCGGCCTCGGGCGTGAGTACCTATTTCTTCCGCTCCGCCAGTGTGTGGGAGGATCTGGAGCGGATGGGCATCCCCGGGATCAAGGGAGTATGGCATTTGCGCGGCGGAGCGGGCCGCTATTTTACGGTCATTTCCATTGAGCAAAGATATGCCGGCCATGCCAAACAGGTGGCTACAGCTGCCATGTCCTCGCCGGAAGGGGCTTACCACGGCCGCTTCATCATTGTCGTTGACGACGATATCGATCCCACGAACGAAGGCGATGTCCTGTGGGCGGTGGCGACGCGATGCGATCCGGCGGCGGATATCGATATCATCCGCGACTGCTGGAGTACTCCTCTTGATCCGACGATAACGCCGGAAAAGAGGAAGGCCGGCAATTTCACCAATTCCCGAGCGATCATCAACGCCTGCCGGCCTTTTCACTGGAAGGACCAGTATCCCCGGGTAAACAGGGCCAGTAACGAGTTGCGAGCAAAGACCCAGGAAAAGTGGAAAGAATTGTTTAGTTCTCTGTAAAAAACAGAAGATATAAAAGAAAAATAATTTGTTAGGAGGCGTTAAAAATGGCAAAACCGGACATTACCAGTATGAGGTCCACACTAGAGTTTCTGAAGAAAGAAAAAGAAGTTTTGACCGTCAAGGGCGAAGTGGATCCGATTTATGAAATTTCGGGTATACAGAAAGCGGCGGAGGGCGGTCCAGCCCTTCTTTTTGAGAACATTAAAGGTTACCCGAAGGTGCGGAACGTGGGCAACGTCTTTTCCACGATGCCCCGGATTGCCAGGATGTTTGGGCTGGACGACCATAAGCAATTGAAGTTTAAGGCCCTGGAAGCGATCAAGAATCCATTGCCGCCGCGAGAGGTGACGCAGGCGCCGTGCCAGGAGGTCGTCATCACGAAAAAAATTGACGTTCTGAAGACCATGCCGATCATCAAGCACACCGTGCGCGATGCCGGGCGTATCCTGGGAGGGTCAAACAATTTCATCGGCGGCCGGTATTTCCGCGGCGGCACGCACCTTTCCTTCAACCGGACCCACTTCCGGGGCAAGGACTGGGCGAGCATCATGTCGGGACCGCCGACCCATTTCGGCGTCATCGCCTATATTGACCATGCCCACGAAAGAATACCCATGACGATCAATATCTCCACGCCCCCGGCGGTCAACCTGATAGCCGGCGGCGGCAATGTCCACAGCATCATCCCCGTCGGGGCGGACAAGGTAGCCATTGCGGGAGCGTTGCAGGGATTTCCCGTGGATATAGTGAAGGCCAAGACTGTGGACGCCTATGCGATTGCCGAATCGGAATGGGTAATCGAGGGACATCTGGAGGTCGAAAAGGTGTGGGAGAGCGACGAGGCCGAAAAGACAGGAGAGGCCGGTACGGCGCCCTTCTTTCCCGAATGGCCGGGTTACCTGGGACGTTCCTACCGGTTCCGCAAGTTCGTGGCCACGGCCATAACCCACCGGAAGGACAGCCCGATCTTCTTTACCCCCCTGGCCCATTCCTATGAAGGTTCTTATTTGATTACCGTCCTCCGGGAAGCCTGCCTCTTTGAAGTGGCGGAGCGGGTCATACCGGGGTTGGTCAAGGATGTTAACACCTTGCATGGTTTGAAGATTCAGGCGGGGATCGCTTACCAAGTGAAAAAGAGAAAACCCTGGGATGAGGGCTACCAGAAGAACATCCTTTCGGCGGCCTTGGCGGCCACGGCCGGGATGAGGCTGGTAGTCGCCGTCGATGAAGATGTGGATATCTACAACGCCGATGATGTCTTGTGGGCGATCACTTCGCGGGTCAGTCCGGATGTGGATATCATCCGCGGCCCTATCGGAGGAAGGGGTACTATCATGCAGCCCCTCGAAAGGGTGGGAGTCTTCGGGGGAGGCTTTGAGGGAGGCATTGGCCTGGATGCCACCGTACCCTTTGCGCTCAAGGAGGAATTCACCCGTTCCCACTATCCCGTGGATAGAGTGGATTTGAAAACCTGGTTTAGCGATAAAGAGATTGCCGCCATTAAGGGCATGCAGGACGAGTACGCCAAGGTCCTGGCCAGGACCGGGGCATAGGCACGAAACAAGGTCCGGAAGCCGGAAGCCAGAATTCAGGTTATTTCTTTCCGTCTGATATATCTGGCTTCCGAATTCCCACGATGCTTGCCGGGCATTGGTGTTGTCAGTAAGTTAGAGGTGACGACTTGGTAAAAAGTCGTCACCCGGTGAACCCCGGATCGGAGTCCGGGTTCACCGGGGCCCCGAGACATCACAAGTAATGAAAAACACTGGATTCCGCCAAAAGTCTATTTCCGCGAGGACCGGAATAATTCCCGAAACCGCCCTCTTCGGGAGAAATATGGCGAGAGAAGTGAAGGAAAAAGCCTCTTCTTAATAAAGCTGAAATATTTAGAGCACTTTCTCCTTTTTTTCAATTAATCTGCCCCTACAGTTTGTAGGAAAATCCATACACAATAATTATTGCCTTAGCCCCCCTATTCAAAATATCATCAATAAAATAACTTGGTTAAGTATGACTATCCAGTTGGCGTAGATATTGCATTTTATCCGGCCATGATGACGTCGTTGAAAAGTCCGGATGCGATATCCGTCGCGATGAGCAGTAAATTTATTTTAGTTAACGGAGGATTGCGGCAATGATCGGCAGAGTGGCGGAATTATGTCATCAGTACTATGGCCAAGTTATGATATGGTACCAGGGAGCGGATATGCTTACGCAATATGTAGTTGTCTTAGCTTCCTTTATTGCCGTTCTTATGTTCAGCGCCATGATGTACCTGTCAAGATTCACAAGGTAAAAAAAGGGGAGGTCCCTTAGAAACCTCCCCCGGATACTCGTAAGTCTTGTTACCGCTTCACTTAGGCGATGATCTTCGAATAGGCCACGCTGGTAGGAGCAGCAAAAAATCATATCACCCCGAAATAATGCATTACCTCATCCCCATGTAATCATTTCATGACGTCGGCAAGCACTTCTTTGGCCTTGTTGGCATATTCCTTTTCGTGCAGAATGAAATCTTCATAGTCCACAACGAAGTATTTCTTGGTCGGGTTAAGCCGGCGTGTCGGCGTCAGGTGGTCGGTCGGTACATTGGTCTTGATGCTGGACAAACCGCTGGCCTTGCTCAATATGGTCTGGCCTTCTTTGCCCAAAATCCAGTTGACAAACACCTTGGCGGCGTTGGGGTGAGCAGCCTTGTTGATCAGGGCCAAGTCGTTCGGTCCCGCCGAAGCGAGAAAATCGTCATCCGGCAAGACTTCCAGGATCGGGGCGCCGGCAGCCAGGAATTCAGTGATCAGGTTCGGCTCCATGCCGAGACCGATGGCGAATTTACCCCGGGCTACCGATTCGACCTGCAACCGCTGGTCCCGGTTGATCACCGGCCTCTGGTTCACCAGCTCTTTGATGAAGTTCCAATCCTTGATCTTGATGGCCGCTCCACCCACAAAACGCAGCCCCGGTCCCTGCACGGTGGGGTCGTTCATCACGATCTTGTTTTTCCATTTCGGATTGAGGTAATCATTGTAAACCTTGATTTCTCCCGGCTTGACTAAGGTGGTGTTGATAATGCTGCTCTGACCGGCCGAGGGGCTCAGCATAATGACAATTACCTTCTTGTCTTTGTCGCACCAAAAATAATCGCCGCCGACCCACAGCTTTTTATCCAGCACTTCCGGCTGCATCAACACTGGTTCCAAGGGGTCCAGGGCGCCCGCCGGCTTGAGTGCCGTCAAAATCGTCGTGGTGCCGCCGATAAAAACGTCCTGAAGATACAGGCCGGCCTTTCGTTCACCGAGCAATTTGGCGCCCAACTCGGAGCCTTTCCCCCCGCCGATATACTCTATGTCAATGCCGTAGGCTTCTTTGAAGCCTTTGGCGGTTGCCTGGCGGACCGGGGGAGTGTGGGAGGAAGAGATAACCAGTTTGCCCTCCTCCTTGGCCTTGGCGACGATGCTGTTCCATTGAGTGGGCGCGGCTGCTGCCGAGGCTGTTAAGGGCCGGGAAAGAAAGATGAATGAGAAAACCAGAACAATAAACAGGTAGATCAATTTGCTGCTGTTCACTTTTATACCTCCTCCAATTATTGAAATTAGATTACTTATTTAAAACCCCAAATATTTCCGCTGCCAGTTTCCGCATCTTTCCCTTGCTCTTCTGGTATTCTTCTCCCAGAATCACTTCATCGGTACTGGGGATGACGATGGGGTCGACGCCTTCGGTGGATACATCCGTGCGGGTGGCAGCGTAACCGTGGGCCTGGGCATAGACGGTGGCGCCCTCTTTGCTCAGGATCCAGTTGGTGAACAACTTGGTGGCGTTGGGATGCGGGGCCTTGTCAACGACCATTATATTGCCCGTTCCGGAACTGGTCGGGCGGGGATCTTTCATGTCCGCGAAGGCCACCGGCGCCCCGGCCCGCATCAGATCAGTTGCCGTCGCCTTGGAGGTTCCGATGGCGCCGACATATTTGCCCCTGGCCACCCACTCCGCCAGCAGGCGCTGGTCCCTGGTAAGGGCCGGTTCCTGTTTGACAAGCTGTTTCATGAACGCCGTCCCTTTTTCCTGTCCCATCAGCTGCATCAGGACAAAGGGGAACCACTCCGTTCCTGCCCCCCCCAGGGAGGGGTCATTGATGACAATCTTGCCCCGCCACTTCGGATCGAGGAAGTCCTGGTGAGTTTTGAATTCCCCCGGCTTGACGAGTTCGGTGTTGACAAGCAGGTGGGGGGCTGAACCCAGCACGAGAACTGCCAGGTGCTCCTCTTTATCGGCAAAAGGCAGTCTATTCCCTCTCCATTTGGAACGATCGAGGACATCGGGCGCCACCAGCAGCGGCGTGATGGGGACGGTCAACCCTTTGGGTTTGACCGAATTAAAGTAGGTTGTCATGCCGTGCAGCATGATGTCGACGGAATATATCCCCGCCCTCCTTTCGGTCTCCACTTTTGTTACCAGTTCCTCACCCCGGCCCAGGAGAATTTCCACCTGGATGCCGTATTTTTGCTTGAAGGCCGTGGCTAGGGCTTCGCGTGCGTCACCGATGGGGCCGGCGTAGATAACCACCTTGCCCTCCTTTTTGGCGTCCGCTACCAGCTTGTCCCACTCCACCTTGGTGGCGGGTTGGGCCGTTCTCGCCGCCGGACTTTCCTTGGCGGCGGCAGTGAGAGGCGCCGACGTAGTAACGATGAGCAAGGCGGCAAACATAATGACAAATAGCGATGATAGGACCTTCATTTCTTCCCTCCTTAAAAAAGTGCCCTTTTGGTGCGGCGAGTATAGGAAGAAGAGGTTTATGTGTCAAGAAAATAAATATCCGAAACCGTTGTTTTCCCTTGACACACAGCAGGCTTTTTCCTATAGTCCAAGGCTAAGAGTAGTGGGTTCTAACCACTGGAGAGATTCATTCTTTCTGAAGGTTTCCTGGTATTTGCCGGAATTCTTTTGCATTCACAAAGCAATTTAAATCTAAGGAGATGATAAAGTAATGGAACTCACGGAAGAAGAAGTTTTGCAGATCTTGAAGATTCTGGACGAGTCGGACTTTGACCAGCTGCATTTGGAAGTGGGCGATTTAAAGTTGTCGGTGAGCAAGAGTGGCCCGCTGGGGTGTATGCCGGAGCAGCCGTCGCTTGCCGTGCCGCTTGCAGAGGCAGTAAGCGCCCGGTCGGAGTCCTCAATGCCCGCCCCTGCCCCTGCGGCATCGGGTGCGGGTGTTGTGGCAGCGAAGCCGGCCGCCGCGTGCGAAGTTGTTGCCGAGGAGGGGTTGGCGC
>Ga0082335_1004487_pt1 | contig 20843 bp, 19 predicted proteins | sample Subgrocontami58m_FD_72375 | JGI IMG/M metagenome (GOLD analysis project Ga0082335, IMG submission 72375) | Subsurface groundwater microbial communities from S. Glens Falls, New York, USA - GMW37 contaminated, 5.8 m (SPADES assembly) (version 2) ... | reverse complement strand
CACGAACACGCCGTCCACCTCGGGCAGCGCGCGCGAGAGCCGCTCGGCGATTTCCGAGGAGGGCGTGATCGGGTAGCCGGCGAAGAAGCGGCAGCCCGCGGCGACCGCGCCCAGGGCGCAGGCGTGGTTGCCCGAGATGAGCTGCGCGGCTTGCTTCGCCGCGAGCGCGTGGTCGATGGCGTTCATGCGGCGGCTCCTTGGGGCGCGACGGCATCCAGGTGCACGCGGATCGCGAAATCCGGGCACAGCCATTCGCACAGGCGGCAGCCGGTGCACTTGGCGGGATCGGCGAGCTCGGCGATCCTCTCCGCGTCCAGGCGCAGGCAGCGCTCCGGGCAGAGCTTCACGCAGATGTCGCAGCTCTTGCACCATTCGCGAACGATCTCCAGGCGCGGCGCGTACGCCGGAGCGGGCCCAGGCGGCGAAACCCGCGCGGGGGCTATCGCCGCGGGCGCCTCGGCCGTCGGCGCGAGCAGGCGCGCCTCCTCGATCCAGGCGCGGCCGCGGCGGAAGGCCTCGAGGTTCACCGCGACGGTCTTCTTCGGGACGAACTCGGCGACCGCCTTCTCCCAGTCTTCGGGCGGAAAGTCGAGCGCGGTGGAGAGCGCGCCGAGCAGGATCACGTTCGCGGCGCGCTCGTTTCCCAGCTCCTCGGCCATCTGCGTGGCGTCGATGGCGTAGCCTTCGGCGACGTGCGCCTTCACCTCGGCGGGCGTCTCGCGCGAGTAGCGCATCGGCGCGCCCGGGCGGCGGTTCAGGCAGGCGAACGGCGGCACGATGCGCTTGGTGTCGCAGATGAAGATGCCCGCCTCGGGCTTGAGGAACGGGAGCCAGCGCAGGCCTTCTGCCCATTCGAGCGCGACCAGGATGTCCGCCTCGCCCCTGGGAATGGTCGGGGACCACACCTGCTCGCCGAAGCGCACGTGGCTGAACACCGAGCCGCCGCGCTTCGCCATGCCGTGCACTTCGCTCTGCTTCACCTCGAGTCCGCGCGACTGCGCAAGCCAGGCGAGCGCCTTGGAGACCATGATCACGCCCTGGCCGCCGACGCCGACGATCAGGACGTTGACGGGTTCGCTCATTGCGCCACCGCCCCGACACTGTGCGTCGGCTTGATGCAGTCGATGGTGCACACCTGCGCGCACAGCGTGCAGCCGATGCACAGCGACTGGTCGATCTTGACCTTGTGCCTTCCCTCGAAGGTGTTCTCGTCCCAGGTGAGCGCCGGGCAGCCGAGGTTCATGCACGACTGGCAGGCGTTGCACTGCTCGTTCACCACCGTGAGCGCCGGTCCCTTGATCTTCACCGGGTCGAGCACGCAGGGGCGGTTGGAGATGACGACCGACACGCCGCGGTGGGCGATCGCCTCGCGCAGCGTCTGGTACATCGCCGCGAGGTCGTAGGAGTCCACCGTGCGCACCCACTTCACGCCGATCGCGCGCACCAGCGCCTCGTAATCGACGCGCGGCGCGGCCTCGCCGCGCAGGGTCTTGCCGGTGCCCGCGTGGTCCTGGCCGCCGGTCATCGCGGTGATGTGGTTGTCCAGCAGCACCACCGTGATGTTGGCGTTGTTGTAGACCGCGTCGATCAGGCCGGGAATGCCCGCGTGCAGGAAGGTCGAGTCGCCGATGGTTGCCATGACGGGCTTGGTGTCGCCCGCCTTGGACATGCCGATCGCGTTGCCGATCGAGGAGCCCATCGACACGGTGGTGTCCATGCCGCGCAAGGGGTCGAGACAGGCGAGCGTGTAGCAGCCGATGTCCCCGGCGACGCGCGCGCCCGAGGCCCGCACCGCCATGTAGCTCGAGGTGTGCGGGCAGCCGGCGCAGAGCACGGGCGGGCGCACCAGCGGCTCGGGCGTCCAGGCAGGGCGCTGCGCGCGCGGCGCGAGAACCGAGGCCTTTTCGAATCCGGCGCGCACGATCTCGGGGGAGAACTCGCCCACGCGCGGGAAGAACTGCTTGCCCTCGGCCTTGAAGCCGAGCGCGCGGACTTCGCGCTCGATGACGGGCTCGAGTTCCTCGACCACGAACACGCGCTCCACGGACTCGCAGAAGCGCGCGAGCAGGCCCTCGGGCAGCGGCCACGAGGCGCCCAGCTTGAGCACGCTCGCGCCGGGCAACACCTCGCGCACGTAGGGGTAGCAGGTGCCTGCGGTGATGACGCCGAAGGCCCGATCGCCTCCCATTTCCACGCGGTTGATGGGCGCGGTCTCGAAGTATTCCTTGAGCTTGCGCTCGCGCTCGAGCACCGCGACGTGACGCGGCCGCGCGTGCGCGGGAATCATCACGTTCTTCGCGGGGCTCTCGTTGAAGCCGCGCGCGGGCGCCTCCTGCCTCGCGCCGAGCGCGACCGGGCTGCGCGTATGCGCGAGGCGCGTCGTGGTGCGCACGATGGCGATGGTGTCGAAGCGCTCCGAGAGCTCGAAGGCGAGCCGCGTGAAATCCAGCGCCTCCTGCGCGTCGCTCGGCTCCAGGACCGGCACGGTGGCGAACTGCCCGTAGATGCGCGTGTCCTGCTCGTTCTGCGAGCTGTGGATGCCCGGATCGTCGGCGACCGCGATCACCAAGCCCCCGTTCGAGCCGATGTAGGCCTGCGACATGAAGGCGTCCGCCGCCACGTTCAGGCCGACGTGCTTCATGGCCGCGAGCGCGCGCTTGCCCGCGAAGGACGCGCCGATGGCGACATCCAGCGCCACCTTCTCGTTGGTGGACCACTGCGCGTGCAGGTCCTCGGCCGGATACCTGGCGAGCGATTCGAGGATCTCGGTGCTCGGCGTGCCGGGATAGGCGGCGGCGACCTTGACGCCCGCTTCCCACGCGCCGCGCGCGATGGCTTCGTTGCCGGTCAGCGGCCGGACCTCGGCTTTGGCCTGCTGCGGCCCGCCAGCCGCCTCCGATGCTGCCTTCATTGCCCGCCCCTCCTCGAAACGCGAACCGGCATTCTATGGGTAGCCAAACGATCTTAGAAACGCTCTTCGCATTCGATTTGATCTAGATTAAACCCGGGGGCGCATTCCGCCCGGAATGGCGCCCCGCGGCACAGGCGGGGGGGGTCCGGCAGGGCGCCGCCGGGTGGGCCATGCCTCGCGGCAGCCTGGAACAAGCCCTGTGGAATCGGCCCGCCCCGGGCCGGCGCAGCCGGCCCGCCGACCAATACGCCGCCCTGATCGCGCGCGAGGACGCGGAGCTATCCCGGCTGATTGGCTTGATCGGGTTGAAGAAGAACCGATCCGCGGTGCATAGCCCCGCGTAGGTTGGACTGAAGCCGAAGGCTGAAGTCCAACGATTCGACGCCGGAATGTTGGACTTCGCTGGCGCTCAGTCCAACCTACTCCTTCACTTCTTCAGCATCGCGCTGCCGTACAGGCCGGTCGGCTTGACGAGCAGGATGAGCAGCATGACCGCAAACGGCGCCATCTGCGCGAGGGGCGCGTAGACGAGCGACCCGAGCGAGACGACCTGGCCGACGATCATCGCGGAGACGAGGGTCCCCTTGATGCTCCCGAGCCCGCCGATGATGACCACCATGAACACGAACGCCAGCACCTCCAGCCCCATCTGCGGATCGACCATGATGAGCGGCGCATGCAGCCCGCCGGCGAGCCCCGAGAGCGTCCCGGCGATGATGAAGGTGATGGTGAAGAGCCGCGATACGTTGATCCCGAGCCCCTCGACGTGCTCCACGTCCTCGATGCCCGCGCGGATCGCCTTGCCGGTGATGGTCCGGTTCAGGAACAGCCAGATCCCGGCGTAGACGAGGAACGCGATGGCGACGACCATGATCCGGTACACCGGGACGTCGGTGCCGAAGATATCGACCTGCGCGAGCGTGGGCACGGGCACCGGACGCGGGATCACGCCCCAGAAGAACTTGATGACGCCGATCCCGCCGATCAGGACCCCGAAGGAGGTGATCATGCTGAAAGTGAGCTCGCGCTCGTAGATGCGCCGGAATATGAGCCGCTCCACGGCGAAGGCGACGATGCCCCCCGCGACCACGCCGCCCAGCACGCCGAGCCAGATGCTGCCGGTCACGAGGCTGAGCGTGTAGGTGATGTAGGCGCCGACCGAGTAGTAGAGCAGTTGGTCCAGGCTGATGATGCGCATCAGGCCGAAGCACAGCGACAGGCCGATCGCCATCAGGAAAAAGACGCTCCCGATGCTCAGGCCGAAGATGATCCCGGATACGAGCAGCTGCGCGTCCATCACCGCTGCGTCCCGCCGCTCCCGGCCGGCACGGCCGCCTTCTTCTTGCGTGAGAACAGCGCCTGAAGCCGCGGCTGCAGCGTGCCCCAGATGCCGCGCTCGCCGGCGAGCATGATGAACACCAGCAGGAAGCCGATGAACAGCTCCCAGTTGCCGATGTACTTGCTGATCACGTCCTTCATTCCGGTGTAGGCGATCGATCCGACGATGGGCCCGTAGAGCGTCCCGGTGCCGCCGAGGATGGTGACCACCACCGGGTCGGCGGTGCGCGCCGGGCTGGTGATCTCCGGGCTGACGAAGCCAAGATAGATCGCGTACATCGCCCCGGCCAGGGCGGTCGTCGTGTTGGCGATGATGAACGCGAACAGCCGGATCCGGTAGTTGCTGTAGCCGAGGAACTTCAGCTTGTCCTCGTTGATCTTGGTCGCCATGCAGCAGGCGCCGAAGACCGTGTCGTCGAGATACTTGTACAGCCCCCAGACGGCCACCCCGACAAGGAGCGAGAAGATGAAGAACTGGTTCGGCGTGGACAGGTCGAGCACCGGGGTCGAGGCGATGTTGGTCAGGAACCACAGCCCGTTGTCGCCCTTGGTGATGTCCGCGAGCACCTTCTGCATGAGGTAGTACACGATCACCGCGAGCGCGAGGTTCACCAGCGCGAAATAGTCGCTGCGCAGCCGCACGAACAGCGGTCCGACGATCGCCGACACGGCCACCCCCGACAGGATGCCGATCAGGATGCCGACATAGGGGTTGGTGCCGAAGTAGAACAGGTAGAACGCCGTCCCGTAGGCCCCCACCGCGAGATACGCCGGCTGGCCGAAGGAGATGAAGCCGACCCGCCCCAGCAGGAAGCTGCAGCCGATCGTGTAGATCGAGAAGATGACGACCTCGATCACGAACGGCAGCGGCAGATACAGCCGCGACAGCGCGAGCAGCGCGAATGCGAGCACGATGCCCCACCACCATCGAAACGCGTTCAGCATGTCCTGGTCCCGGGTTCCCTGAGCCGAGCGGCTCGGTTTTGCATTTCCAAATCTCCCGATTTCGGGAAGTTGCGAAGTTGCAACTTCCCGAAATCGGGAGACCGATGTAAACCCCAATTCATTGCCGATGTCATGAAGCGTCCGGCCGATCAAAGATAGCGTTCGCACGCAGCGGTCGTGATCGATTCCCGCTCCGCGAGCTCGGCCACGATGCGGCCTTCCTTCAAGGCATAGACCTTGCTCGCGATCGCGCAGACCAGCGGCAGGTTCTGCTCCACCAGCACGAGCGCCGCGTTCTTGCTCAGCTCCCCGAACACGTGCTTCAGGTGCGAGACGATGCTCGGAGCCAGTCCCTCGGTGGGCTCGTCGATCAGCAGCACTTTCGGGCTGCCCAGCAGCGCCCGCCCGATCATCAGCATCTGGCGCTCGCCGCCGCTCAGGAAGCCGGCCTTGCGGTCCATGAGCTGCTTCAGCTTGGGGAAATAGTCGGTGACCCGGTCCCAGTCGTAGTCCTTGGTCGCGTAGCTGCCCAGCTCGAGGTTCTCCCTCACCGTCAGGTCGGAGAACACCTTCTTGTCCTGGGGCACGTACTTGACGCCCATTTTCGCGACGTCGTAGGGCATCCTGCCGATCAGGCTCGCGTGGTCGCAGGTGACCGACCCGGAGCGCGGCTTGAGGAACCCGGCGATGCTCTTCAGCAGCGTGGTCTTGCCCGCGCCGTTTCGCCCCACGCAGGCCACGATCTGCCGCGGCTTCACCGAAAGGTCGACGTCGAACAGGACCTTCGACTCGCCGTAGGAGACGTTCAGTCCCCTGACGCTGAGCAGCTCGGCGCCGTTTGCCGCGGCAGCCCTAGCCGGAGGCATGCCCGCCCGCCTCGGCGTCGACGTCGATCTGCCAGTAGCTCCTGCGCACCTCGGGGTGCGCGAGGCATTCCTCGTACCCGCCCTCCGCGATGATGCGGCCTTCGTGCATGACCGTGAGCCGCTGCAGGAAGTCCTTCACGTGCGAGATCTTGTGCTCGACGATCAGGATGGTCTGCTTGCCGACCTGCCTGCCCAGCACCTCGAGGATGCCCTTGATCTCGGACTCGGCCAGCCCCGCGAGCGGCTCGTCCAGCAGCAGCACCGTCGGCTCGGCGAGGACCGCCATGGCGATCTCCAGGCGCCGCTTCTCCCCCAGGCTGAGATGCTTCACCTGCCTGTCGCGCACGTCCTGGAGATCGAAGGTCTCCAGCGTCGAGAGGATTTTTTCTTCGTTGCGGTGGCGCTTGCAGGTATTGAGCAGCAGGTTGAGCAGCGAGGACTTGCGGTGCGCCCGGAAGAAGACGAGCACCAGATTGTCGATCACGCTCAGGTTGTCGAAGGTCGAGGTGAGCTGGAAGGTGCGCGTCATCCCCATCGCGACGCGCTGCTGCGGGGTCTTGCGGGCGAGGTCCTGCCCCTTGTAGAAGATCGTTCCCTCGTCGTGGGGGAAGTAGCCGGTCAGCAGGTTGAAGAAGGTGGTCTTGCCCGCTCCGTTCGACCCGATGATCCCCGCCACCTCGAATTCGCGCAGCGTGTAGTCGACGCGGTCGACCGCGGTCAGAGCGCCGAAGCGCTTGGTGACACCCACCGCCTTGATGATCTCTTCGCTCAATGCGCCCAGTCTCTTCCCTCATCCCCGGCCCTTCTCCCGGAGGGAGAAGGGCGATACCCCCTCTCCCCCCGGGAGAGGGTCGGGGTGAGGGAGAATGTCGAGGTAAGTCCTAGTACCCGAGAGACTTGAGCGTCGGCATCACCGACTCGCCGCCCTGGGAGCCGAGCACCGTGAAGAGGTCCCATTCGTTCTTGCGCTCCGCGGCGCCCTTGCCCTTCACGAGGAAGGCGGCGTGCTTGTATACCGCCGCATGGTCGTCGCGCCACTGCGCCGATCCTTTGACAGTGCTGAACTGGCCCTTGTTCGCCATCAGTGCCGCCGACACCTTCTGCGGATCGTAGGACTTCGCGGCCTCGAACCCCCGGAACATCTCCATGTAGGCGATGTAGGCGATGGTCGCGTAGGCGTCGGGCGGCGCGTTGTACTTCGCCCGGTACAGGGCCGTGAACTCCTGCGCGCTCTTCGCCACTTCCTTGTCCGGGAAGCCGGCGAGGTCGTAGTAGAAGTAGTGCATCGCGTGCACGCCCTCCAGCGCCTCCGCGGGCACACCCTTCGCGACCACGTTCGTGATGAACGCGTTGAAGATCGTCATTTCCTTGTTCAGCCCCATCTGGTGGACCTGCTTCAGGAGCGCCACGGCGTCGGCGGCGAACTGCGCGGCGATGAACACGTCCGGCTTGGCCGCCTTCACTTTCTGCAGGACGGTGGTGTAATCGGAGGTTCCGAGCGACACCTCGTCGTAGCCGACGATCTGGCCGCCGAATTCCTTGGCCGCGGCGGTCGCCCCGTCGCGCATGTCCCAGCCCCAGCTATCGGCGCGCGCGAGGAAGAACACGCGCTTCTTGCCCAGCGTCTTGACCGCTGCCTGGCCGGCCATGTAGCCCACGGTCCAGGGGCTGAACGCCGTGGCGAACGTGGAATTGGCGAGCTTGCCCTTCTGGAAGGCTTCCTTCGCCATGACGCACACCGGGAAGTACGGCATCGGCTCCTTGGTCACGATGGCGTTGATCGCGTACGCGAGCGGCGCCCAGGTCTGGCCGCCCACGCCCTTGACGCTCTCGGAGACCATGTAACGGTAGCGCCGCACGCCGACGTCCTGCTTGGCTTCGTCGTCGCCGATCACGCCCTCCACCATCACCTTGCCGCCGGGCATGTTCAGCCCGCCCCGCTTGTTGACGACGTCGATCGCGAGCAGCGCGCCGTCCCTCTGGGTCTGGGCCACCGCCGCGAACGTGCCGGTGAGGGGCAGCAGGATGCCCACTTTGACCTTGGCGGGTTCGGCCGCCATGCCGGAGCCATAGCCGAATACACCGCAGAACAGCGAAACCAAGACCAGCAGCTTCTTCATCCTCTCCCCCTTTCGATTGCGTGGCGTGACCAGGACCGGAATATTGGCCACTCCGGAGGGGTGTGTCAACCACGACCGCTTTGCGGCGTCGTGATCCAGGTCATGTAAACGGCGGCCTGCCGCTCGGCGCCGTGTACAAGCCCTGCCGACGCCTGTAATATTTCAGTGCCCGTTCGAATTCATCAAATTTCGCGGCGTGCTCACTCGGAGCCGGATCGCCTGTGATATATCAGATGTTGCATTTCCCAGCTCGTCACGCCTGAGACCGGCCAGCGCATGCCACCCGCCGGCACAGGCAACTCGCGCCCGATCCCCGTCTACGACCGTATCCGGGAGGAAATCCTTTCCTGCTCGCTTCCGCCGGGTTCCCGCATTCACGAGCAGGCCCTGGCGAAACGCCACCTGGTGAGCAAGTCGCCTATTCGCGACGCGCTGCTGCGCCTGCAGGAGCAGAACCTGGTCGAGGTCCTGCCGCGCAAGGGCTACCGCGTGCTGCCGATCTCCGCCGCCGACGCGGCCGAGCTGTACCAGATGCGCCTGCTGTACGAGCAGGCGTGCGTGGCCGGCGCGATCGAGCATGCCGCCGATGTGCAGCTCGCGGAGCTGGACGCATTCCGCAGGCCGCCTTCGCGCAAGTCCCTGCCGGCGTGGATCCGGTACAACCGCGACTTCCACATCGGGATCGCCCGGCTGTGCGGGAACAGCCGCCTCGCGCGCGCCGCGATCGGCGTCATCGAGCAGTTCGACCGGCTGACCTACGTCGGCGTGCGCGGCTTGGACAAGGTGCCCGGCCTGCAGGGGTTCGTCGCGGAGCACGCGGGGATCATCGATGCCATGAAGCAGCGCGACAAGCGGCGCGCCCGGGCGCTCGTACGCGAACACATCGAGAGTTCGCGCAAGCGCACCCTGGAGGCGATCGCGAACCCGGTCATCGTTCCCTAGAAGACGTGCAATGAAGGCTTTCGAACTGATCGCGGCGAAGGACTCCCGGCACGCCGTGGCCCTGCTCGCGGAGCACGGACCGGGGGCCAGGCTGCTCGCGGGCGGCACCGATCTGCTGGTCGATCTCAAGTCCGCCCCCGATGTTCCCCGGGTCCTGGTCGACATCTCGCGCGCCGAGGACATGCGCGGAATCGAGGTCGCGGACAAGGGCCTGAGGATCGGCGCCCTGGTCACCCATACCGAGATCCTGCGCTCGCCGCTCATCCGGGAGATGTTCCCGGCGCTCGCCGATGCGGCGCGCAGCATCGGCGCGGTGCAGACCCGCAACCTCGGCACGCTCGGGGGCAATCTCGCGACGGCGGTGCCGTCGATGGACAGCGGGCCCGCGCTGATCGCGCTCGATGCGACGGTGACCCTCGCCGGCCCGGCAGGCGCGCGGCAGTTGACGCTCGCGGAGTTCTTCGTCGGGCCCCGCAAGACCGCCCTCGCGCACGACGAGTTGCTCACGGAGATCCTCATCCCGGCCTGCAACCTCGGCAAGCCCGCGCATTTCCTGAAGTTCGGCCTGCGCAAGGGGCAGGCCCTGGCGATCGTGAACGTCGCCGCGAGCCTGTGGATCGATCCGGAGCGGGAGGCTTTCAAGGCGCCGCGAATCGCGCTCGGCGCGGTCGCGCCGACGGTCGTGCGCGCCTGCGCGGCCGAGGCCTATCTCGAGGGGCGCGCGGTCGGCGCCGAAACCGTGGCGGAGGCGGGCCGGATCGCGGTCGCGGACGCGAAGCCGATCAGCGACTTCCGCGCATCGGCCGCCTACCGGCGCGACCTGATCGCGGTGCTGACCCGGCGCGCGCTCGAAGGCGCCTGCGCGCTCGCCCGGTCCCGGCGCGAAGGAGAACGCAAATGAGCGAAGTCACGATCATCGTCAACGGCGAGAAGCGCACGGCCTCGGTGCCGCCGGAGACGACGCTGCTTACGCTGCTGCGCGAGCACTTCAACCTGACCGGCGCCAAGCTCGGCTGCGACGCCGGGGATTGCGGCGCCTGCACGGTCATCGTCGACGGCATGCCGGTCAACGCCTGCCTCATGCTCGCCGGCCAGGCCGACGGCCGCAGCGTGCTGACCATCGAAGGCCTCGCCAACAGGGAAAAGCTGCATCCGCTCCAGCACGCGTTCGAGCAGCACGCCTCGCTGCAATGCGGCTTCTGCGGGCCGGGCGTCATCCTGTCCGCGAAGGCGCTGCTCGACGAGAATCCCGATCCGTCGGTGCCGGAGATCCGCGAGGCGATCGCCGGAAATCTGTGCCGCTGCACCGGCTATACCAAGATGATCGAGGCGGTCCGCGAAGCCGCGCGAGCGATGCGCGACGATTCCGCGGACCGCAACGTTTAGTCTCTTATCACTCCGATGTTGACAGACCCAGCGAAGATTTTGGGTTTACATAAGTCTCGCCATTTTAGGAAGTTGCAACTTCGCAACTTCCTAAAATGGCGAGATCAATGGAAGACAAATCACGGCAACCCGTTTGCTACCGGCTTCGCCCACTTGGCACCAAACGCGAAGGACCTCCCATGAACGCCAAGCCGAAAATCTCTCCACGACGCTCCGCGCGAGGCTCGGGAAACGTGCCGGTCGGACGGATTCCGGAAACGATGCAGGCCTGGGTGATCGGCGGGCCTGATGAACTGCGGCTGGTGAAAAAGCCCGTGCCGCAGCCCGGCCCCGCAGAGGTGCTGGTGCGCATCGGGGCCACCGCCGTGTGCGGGACCGACCTCGAGGTCATCCGCCACGGCGAGCCCGCGCTCGTGCAAGGCGGCCCGCCGTTCAACAAGAATTTCACGCCGGGCCACGAGTACGTGGGCATGGTGGCAAGGCTCGGCCCGGGCGTGGACGAGTTCCGGGTCGGAGACCGCGTCGCGGTCGAAATCCACGCCGGCTGCGGCCGCTGCGAGCGCTGCCGCGAGGGCATGTACACCGCCTGCCTCAACTACGGAATGAACTACGGCGATCGCGACAAGGGCCATCGCGCCAACGGCTTCACGACCGACGGCGGTTTCGCGCAGTACGCGGTGAACCATGTCAACACGCTCATACCCGTGCCCGAGGGAATGAGCGACGAGGAAGCGACGCTCATCGTCACCGGCGGCACCGTGACCTACGGTCTGGACGTGCTCGGCGGACTGGTCGCGGGCCAATCGGTGGTGGTGACCGGGCCGGGACCGATCGGGCTGATGGCCGTGGGCGTGGCCAAGGCGCTCGGCGCGGGCCCGGTGGTGCTCGTCGGCACGCAGCGCGACCGCGGGCGGCTCGCGATCGGCCGCAAGCTCGGCGCCGATGTGCTGGTGAACGCGGACCGGGAAGATCCGGTCGAGGCGGTGCGGCGCGCGACCGGCGGCAGGGGCGCCCACTATGCGATGGAGTGCTCGGGCGCCCCGAACGCGATCGACCAGGCCGCGCGCATGGTGAGCCGCGGCGGCCGCATCTGCCTCGCCGCGTTCGCCAAGGAACCGGTGCGCGTGGACATGGCCTACATCGTGAGCAACAACATCTACCTGTTCGGCATACGCGGCGAAGGCAGGAGCGCGACGCGGCGTGCGGCGGCGTTGATGGCGCAGCGGCGCTTCCCGGCGGCGCTTCTGCACACGCACAGCTTCGCGCTGGAGGAGGTGCCGACCGCGATCCGGTACGCACGCGAGCGCATCGATGACGCGATCAAGGTCGTGGTGAGGATGAAGCAATGACCCGCAAGCCCACGCTGGACCGCGAGCGCGGCGAAACGCTGCGTCCCGCCGATTTCGACGCGCGCCTGCCGGCGGCCGCCCCGCCCGCGGCCTTTCCGATCGAGACCCTGGTGCCGCAGGTCCGCGAGCAGGTGCCCGCGGTGGGCCAGCGCGCCACGCGGCCCGACGGAAGGATGCACGGATTGGGCCAGACGCGCTTCATCGACGATCTCGCGTTTCCCGGAATGCTGCACGCGAAGATCAAGCGGGCGGGGATCGCGGCGGCGCGCATTCGCGCCATCGACACGCGGGCGGCCGAAGCGATGCCCGGGGTGATGGCGGTGCTGACCGGGCGCGAGATCCCTGTCAATTCCTTCGGCCCGTCGCTGAAGGACCAGCCGGTGCTCGCCGACGCGCGCGTATTCCACGCGGGCGACGGCGTAGCGGCGGTGGCGGCGCTGACCGAACAGATCGCCCTCGAGGCGCTCGAGCGCATCAAGGTGGACTACGAGCCGCTGCCCGCGGTGTTCGATCCCTTCGAGGCGCTGCGCGAGGACGCACCCAGGGTGCACGCGCCGGAGAGCAACGTCTATGCGAGCAAGGTCATCCGGAAAGGGGACATCGAGCAGGGCTTCGCCGCCTCCGATCACGTGTTCGAGGGCCGCTTCCGGACCCAGATGGTCGAGCACGCGCCGCTGGAGCCGCATGCCTCGATCGCCCTCTGGGACGCCAACGGCCGACTGACCGTTCACTCCACGCTGGGCCGGATCACGCTGGGACGCGCCGACATCGCGCGCGTGCTCGCGCTTCCGGTGAATCGCGTTCGCGTCGTCGCCACCATCGTCGGCGGCAACTTCGGCGGCAAGAACGAGATCACGCAGGAACCCGTGCTCGCGCTCCTGTCGAAGAAGACCGGGCGCCCCGTGAAAGGGGTGTACACGCGCACCGAGGAATTCATCGCCACGACGACCCGCCACCCGATCGTCATGGATTACAGGACCGGGGTGACCCGGGACGGAAGGATAATCGCGCGCAAGGTGCGCCTGCTGCTCGACGGCGGGGCGTATTGCTCGTGGAGCGAGACCACGCTGGGCAAGGCGTGCATCCTGTCCGCCGGCCCCTACCGGATCGACCACCTTCACGCCGAGGCGATTGCCGTCTACACGAACAAGACCATGACCGGCGCGATGCGCGGATTCGGCGCGCCGCAGGTGTGTTTCGCGTACGAATCGCACATGGACGACATCGCCGCCGCGCTCGCCATCGATCCGCTGGAGATCCGCCTGCGCAACGCCTTCGACGAAGGCTCGGCGAGTCCCACGGGACAGGTCCTGCACAGCGTCGTCGTCAAGGAGTCGCTCGCCCTCGCGGCGGAACGCTTCGGCTGGAAGGAGCCGCGGTCATGAAGCGGCGCGGACGCGGCATCGCCTGCATGTGGTACCCGATCGGTTTCACGGTCTCGGCCAACCCGAGCGCGGCGCTCGTGAAGGTCAACGAGGACGGCACGGCGACGGTGCTGACGGGCACGGTCGAAACCGGCCAGGGCTCGCTGACCGTCCTCGCCCAGATCGCGGCCGAGGAGCTCGGCATCGCGACCGAGGACGTGCACGTCGTCTCGGCGGACACCGACATCACGCCCATGGACACCGGCGCCATCGCGAGCCGCACCACTTACGTGACCGGCAACGCCATCCGGCTTGCGGCCGAGAGGGCCAAGGCGGTCCTGTTCGAGGTTGCGGCGCCCATGCTCGGCGTCAAGCCCGAGCAGCTCGAGGCGCGCGACCGCAAGATCCAGGTCAGGAATTTTCCGCAGCGCTGTCTGCGCATCGGCGAGGTGGCCAACCAGGCCCAGACCGTGATGGGCCAGCCGCCGATCGGCAGCGCGTCCTGGAACCCGCCTACGGTGGCGCTCGACCCCGAGACCGGACAGGGCAAGCCCTTCAGCACCTACGTCTACGCCACCCAGATAGCGGAGGTGGAGGTGGACGACGAGACGGGCGAGGTCGACGTCATCCGCGTCGTCGCGGCGCACGACTGCGGAACGCCGATCAATCCGATGCTGGTGGAAGGCCAGGTCGAGGGCGGCATCTCGATGGGAATCGGCTTTGCGCTGCAGGAGGAGATCCTGTTCGATGCCGCCGGACGGCAGGTCAATCCCAGTCTCACCAACTACATCATGCCGACCAGTCTGGACATGCCGGAGATCGAGGTTCACATCGTCGCGAGCCACGACCCTACGGGACCTTTCGGCGCCAAGGGCGTGGGCGAGCCGACCTCGGTGCCGACCGCGGCGGCGATCGCGAATGCGATCCACGATGCGGTCGGCGTGCGCATCACGTCGCTTCCCGCGACGGCCGAGAAGGTTCTTGCCGCAATCAAGGAGAAGCGTGCCCGGGAAGCGCTGCAAGGCGGCGGGACGCGTCCGGCCGCGCTTCGCTGAGCCGACATAGCCGGAATCAAGCGAGGCGGCACTTCTTGAAACCCATTCCTCTCGTCATTTTGTGAAGTTGCGAAGTTGCAACTTCACAAAATGACGAGACCTATATAACCCCGAAATCTACGGCAAGTCTCTCGACACTTGCCTTGCCGGATAATGGACCGCCCGCAAATCACGCGGCGAGCTTGAGCTCCGCCGCCTTCGCTTCGACCGCCGCGACGATGGCGTCGCCCTGGGTGGCGACCGCGTATCCGATCAGCCCGGGATCCACCTCGTCGTGCTCGTCGTAGCCGTCGATCTTCATGATCGCGCCGTGTTTCGAGACATGGACCCATCCCTGCGCATTGCGGCCGTCCACGCCGGTCGCGACCACATGCACCGAGGCGAACCACCCCGACTTCGCAGCGTTCTCCCGAAGCTTGACTTCCCTTATTTCCAAACCCACGCGCGCGTCGCTCATGGCCTTCACCTTTTCACCGTGCCCGACTCGAATATTGAACATGTTCTATTATCGAGACGTTGCGGCGGTGCAGCATGAGCTAGATCAAATCGGCTGCGACTTGGGGGCGGCCCGTCATCAATTGCAGTGAATCCTGCAGAAGCGGGCCCGATGCGATCCGCAAGAGTGATCGCGGGGTTCAGGAAAACGGATGGCGGCGCGGCTTCACAAGACCCGTGAAGCCGCGCCGCCCCCGGACTTCAGGTATTGACCTGGCCTTCGAAGTTCTCGAAATTCGTGATACGCGGCGGCTCGCTCTCGAACCCGAGCTCGCTCCAGCGCGCGCACACCGACTCGTAGACCTCCTTCTTCAGCAGGCTGCGGCGCGAGAACGTCTTGATGTACTTGTACTCCTTGCACGCGTTGATGATGCACTTGGAGCCCCAGGGACGGATCTCCGGCGGGTTCTGGCTCGGATCGAGGTAGGTGCTCCAGGTCTCGCGCAGGATGTCGATCGATTGCGACGGACGCGAGCGGGTCACCATCGCCCACACCACCTCGCCCAGGTTGGTCGGATCGACGTCGTCGTCCACCACCACGATGTACTTGGTGAAATACGCTCCGCCCATGCACTGCGCGGCGAGCGCGCCCACCTGCGCCGCATGCCCCGCGTACTGCTGCTTGATCGAGACCACGGTCATGCCCCAGCCGGCAGCCTCGGGCGGCGACCACACGCCGCGGATGCCGGGTACGCCCATCGCGTTCAGGTCGGTCCAAACCTTGGCGGCCTTGGCCATGGCCCACATGAGCCCGCACTCGTTCGACCAGCCGTCGGCCATGAGCGCGCTGGTGATGATGGGATCGTTGCGATAGCGAATGGACTTGATGTCGATGTAGGGCGTCGCGCCGCCGGGGCGGCCGTAGTAGCCCGTGAATTCGCCGAAGGGGCCTTCCGGGGCGGTCTTGTCCGGGTACGCGAAGCCTTCGATGATGAGCTCGGCATGCGCGGGCAGGGTCAGCCCGGTGACGTCGCTCTTGAACACCTCGATCGGCGACCCGTTGATGCCGCCGGCGAATTCGTATTCGGACACGTCCTTGGGGAACGAGGTCGCCGAGGCGAGGAACAGCAGCGGGTCCAGGCCGTACACCGCCGCAACGGGTGCGGGCTGGCCTCGGTCCCACCAGCGCTGCTTGTCCAGCGTCGCGTCCTTGCCCGGCGAGGAATAGAAGCCGACCTGCCTGGGTCCCTGGATCATCTGGCGGTAGGTGCCCATGTTCACGCGGCCGTCCTCGGGATTCATGGTGATCACCGAGTCGGCCGTGCCGATGTACTTGCCGCCGTCCAGCGGCCACATCTTGGGCGCGGGGAACCGGGTGATGTCGACCTTGTCGCCGGTGTCGATGTTCTGGTTGACCTCCGCCTGCTTCGCGTCGACGGTCACGGGGGCGATGCGCTGCTTCATCTTCTCGCTCAGGACGCGGACCATGCCCAGGGCGTCCTTGCTCGGCTCCTCGCGGATCGAGACCGCCACGCGGTTCAGGCTGCTGCCGAACGGATTGAACAGCACCCTCGATCCGGAATGGTCCTTGATGTTCTCGAACAGGAGCGCCGGGCCGCCGACGGTCTTGCCCGCCATGTAGGTGATGGTGCCCATTTCGAGGTCCCAGTCGACCTTCGCCTTGATGCGCTTCAGCTCGCCCATCGACTCGACGACCTTCAGCCAGTCGCCCAGGCTCTTGATGCCGATCACTCTGCTCCTGTCCATGCCCTACTCCTTTCTCCGAGGTGAATTTCCCTTTGCGTCGAGCAGCGCAAACCTGCGCCCGAGCGACGCGATGTCCTTTTCCATGATGGCGCGCGCCGCGGCGGAGTCCCGCTTGCGGAACGCGACCAGCAATTGCTTGTGCAGTCCCAGCGCCACGCCCGATGGGCCCCGGCTCTCGACGGGCTTCAGGCGGTCGTAGAGCATCGTCAGCACCGTCTCGCCCACGGCGGCGAGCACGGGGTTGCCGCTCATGCGGATGATCTGGCGATGCAGCTCGATGTTGAGGCCGCGGATGCTCGCGCCGCAGCAGTGCTCGGCGTCGGCCTTGCCGACCAGGGCGGCTAGCGCGGCGAAATTCTTCGCCGTGCCGATCCTCGCCACGCATTCGGCCGCGTAGGGCTCGATCAGCTTCCTGACTTCGAACAGGTCGGCGAGGCGCGCCTCGCCCCGCGCGAGCAGATTGCCGATCGAATCGGTCATCGGGCGCTGGTGGTCCTGCGCGATGAAGATGCCGCCCTTCGCCCCCTTCTTGACCGAGACGAGGCCGCTCAGCTCGAGCGCCCGGACCGCTTCGCGGACGACGACCCGGCTGACGCCGAACTGCGCCGAGAGGTCGCGCTCGGTGGGAAGCCGCTCGCCGGTCTTCACCGCGGCGCTGAAGATGCGCTCGCGGAGCTGGTCGGCGACCTCCTCGTAGGCCTTCCTGCGCCCGAGCTGCCTGAACGGCTCCGCCGCCGATGCCCCGCCCTCGCCTTCCTCGATGCCGGGATGACCCCGCTGGTCCAACCGCCCCTCCGTAATTAGGTCTAACCTAATACCAAACTATCCTCCTGTCTCGCGGGACTTGTCAAGGGGCCGCGCGCGCATCTGCTTCGCGTTTTCGCGGTAGGCGCGGACGATGGTCAGCATGTTCGCCTCGAGGAGCACCGCAGTGGCGCCGAGCGCCAGGGCGGCCGCATGCACGAACAGCGCGGGCCAGAGCGCCGCGGCGCACAGCAGCGCCAGGGCGAGGACCTGCGAGCGGAGCTGCAGCCGCTGGCTCGCGTCGGGGAGGATCTTCTTCATGTTCGGCGCGAGCACCCCGGGGCCGCACAGCGACTGCAGGTGAAACCACGCGAGAAAAGGCATGATCTTGTAGAGCATGCCGCTGATGACGAAACCCGCGAAGCCGAACATCGCGAGCACGCCGATCAGGATGTCCACGGATTCCGGCCACGCTACGGGCAGGGCCACCCGCGCGCCCCAGAGAATGCAGGCGAGGATGAGGCTCGCCATGCCGACACGCCAGAATTCCAGCGTCACGTCGGGGAGGCGCCGCCTGCGCCGCCGCTGCAGCACGAGGGTCGCGACAGCGAACAGCGCGTAGGCCGCCGCCAGGCCGACTGCGCACGCGACCGCGAACGCCCCCCAGCGCCCGTTGCCCGCCCACAGGGCGGCCGACCACAGCACGAGCAGGGCGAAGACGGCCGCGCCGAAATAGCGCACCATCGGCTTCGGATAGGCCGGCGTCATCTGCAGCATCGGCACCAGCTCGTAGGCGACGCCGACGACGAGCAGACCGGTCCACCCGAGCAGGCTCCAGCCCGGGTGCAGGCTGTGCGCCGAGGGGTTGGAGGGCGACACGCCCCAGCCGAACAGCGACGCGAGCACGGCGCCGAACCCGACCGTCACCGCAAGCGACGTCACCGCGATCCACATCGCGCGCACCGAGTGGCTCTGGCTGGGCGCCCTCGCAAGGCAGACCAGTACCACGGCGACGAAGACGAGGAATCCGAAGGCGAGCGCGAACACCCCCGCCTGGACCAAAGCCTGCCCGCCGAAGGCCAGGCCCGCGGCGAGCGCGAGCGTGCCCAGCCCGACGCCGGCGAGGCTCGCGGCGGCGGTGAAACGCGGCGCGGGAACCGGCGAGCCCTGCAGCACCGGCAGCATCTGCATCATCGCGCCCATCATGACCAGGGCCATGAATCCGAGCGCGAACAGGTGCGCGATCGCGATCGCGACCGGCGAGAGCCGCGCCGCCAGCGCGTCGGGGCCGCTCCACAGGAGCAGCAGCGCGGCGAGCAGCAGGAACAGCGGAGCGGCGAGGAAGAAACGGAACGGCACCGCGATGGGCGGCGCCTGCTCCAGTTTCAGGCCGGCCTGGATCATTCTGGCGTCCGAGGGAAATTCTTCATTCGTGCGTAGGTTGGACTGAGGCTGCAAGCCGAAGTCCAACGACGGCGTTGGGCTTCGCTGCGCTCAGCCCAACCTACGCCTGGATTCCCGCATTTGTGGGAATGGCAGCGCCCTAGGCCACGGCCTCCAATTGGGAGACCAGCTTCTCGACCTGGTCGCCGAGCACCTGGTCGATCATGTTGTAGAGGATGCCCTCCTCCTTGTAATTGTGCTGCTGCATGAGCACGAGGAAGGTCTCGGACAATCCCAGGTACTGCTGCGCGTCCTTCGCCTCGAGCGCGGCGCGCATCTCGTGCATCACGACGCGCATCTGGTCGTGTTCCATGCGCATCACCTGGGTCGGCCCGCCCCGGTGCCCGGTCTTGTTCTCGAACTCCGGGAACAGCAGGTTCTCCTCCATCTCGAAGTGCCGCTCCATCTGGTGCGCGAAGACCTCGAAATCCGCCTGCGCGCGCGCCCAGTCCGCGGCGCCGACGGCCTCCTCGGCGCGCGCGAACACCTCGTCGCATTCCTTGTGGTGGTTGATCATGTATTCGCCGATTCCCGCCATGATGATGCCCCTCAGTGTGTATTGGATAGCCTGCAATCTACGCGATCGCCGCCCGCTGCATCCTTGATGCGTCTCAAAAAAAAGCGATCCGCCGGGTCAGGCGGCGCCTGCGCGCGCCGCGGACGCGCCCGCGGCGAGGCTCCTCACGAACTTCGAGTTCTCCGCGGCGCTGCGCTCGATGTGCGCCACCTGCTCCGCCGAGAGGTGCCGGTACTTGCCCAGCACCTTGAGGTACTCGGCGATCGGCACGGGGTTGTCGATCTCCGGGGTCATGCGCAGGCCGTTGCGCGGATCGAATTCCCACAGGTGCACGAAGCCGCTCTCCACCGCCTTGCGCGCCACCTCGATGTTCTGGTCCGAGGGGAAGCGCCAGCCCGTGGTGCAGGGCGAATAGATGTGCAGGTAGGCAAAGCCGTGTTTCGCCGCCTGGATCGCGCGGTCGAGCTTGGCGTAGAGGTCGGCCATGAATCCCGTCGAAGCCGTCGCCACGTATTCGCACCCGTGCATCACCATCAGCAGCGGCACGTTCTTCGCGTCCTGCGTCTTGCCGCGACCGCGCTCGCCCACCGGCGTGGTCGAGGTCCACGCGCCGTAGGGCGTGCAGCCCGAGCGCTGCATGCCGGTGTTCATGTAGCCTTCGTTGTCGACGCACAGGAACAGCATTTCCTCGCCGCGCTCGGCGGCGCCCGAGAGCGACTGGAAGCCGACGTCGGCCGTGCCGCCGTCGCCGGCGAGCGCCACCGCCATCACGTCGCGCCCGATGCGCTTGTAGTAGCGGCGCACGCCGGTGAGCATCGAAGCGGTGTTGGTGAGCAGGGGATGGAATACCGGGACCTTGGTGCCGGTGAGGCCGTTGTAGCCCACCGACCCCATGCCGGGAATGCAGCCCGGCGGGGTCGCGACGACCGCTTCGGGGCCGATGCGCCGCATCGCGTGGCGCATGATGAGCTCGGTGTTGCAGCCCTGGCAGCCCGCGAGCCCCGGTACGAACAGATCCTCGAGATCGCCGACCTCGTTGTAGATGCGCGCCGTGGAAAGGTGCTTCAGCGCGCCGTGCGCGCAGGCCCTGACGCAGGCCGGATCGCCGCCGCACATGTCGCACTTGACCACGTGTCCCGCCGGTGCGTCGTAGGCGATCCCGCCGTAGGCGCAGCCCAGCGTGCACAGCAGGCAGTCGATGCACTTCGAGCCGTCCCACTCGACCACGCCGCTCGCTTCGTTCTTCGAGAGCGCGGCGGCGGGACAGTTCAGCACGCACTCGGGATCGCCGCACTGGCGGCACATCGCCAGCTCGTAGCCGCCCTCGGAGGGCACGATCTGGATGCGCGAGTGGACGAAATCCTGCGACTGCGCCTTCGCCCGCGCGCAGGCGCTCATGCAGTCGTTGCAGCCGTTGCACAGCTCGGGCTTGAAGGAAATGGTTTCAAAGGCGCCCATGGTTATCTCCAGGTCTTCGACATGAGCGCCCGCGCGGTCTGCTGCGGCGAGGCGAGGAACGCCTGCTTGACCGCGCCCAGGTCGAGGCGGCGCAGGATCAGCTCCCACATGATCCCGGGGTCGAACGCGGCGTCGATGCCGAATATCCCCGCGAGCCGGTCGTCCTTGAGCACGACCTTCAGGGACCTGCCGCGCTCCGCGTC
>Ga0082335_1004485_pt1 | contig 20847 bp, 26 predicted proteins | sample Subgrocontami58m_FD_72375 | JGI IMG/M metagenome (GOLD analysis project Ga0082335, IMG submission 72375) | Subsurface groundwater microbial communities from S. Glens Falls, New York, USA - GMW37 contaminated, 5.8 m (SPADES assembly) (version 2) ... | reverse complement strand
TGCTGACGGCGGAATCTATCCGCCAGGAGGCAAACCGTGATCGGGAGAGGTATGACCAGCTTTACCCGGCGGGGTCAATCTCGGAAAAGGAACGGGACATAGTAAAGCTCAAATCTGAAACTGCGTACCGGGATTATGAGCGGGCGCAAGAAGCCTATGATTTGGCTAAAGAAGGAACCCGTCGGGAGACTGTTGCCGCGGCGCAGGCCAGGTTGTCGGAAGGCGAGGCGGTGTTGCGATCTGCCCGCCATAACTTGCAACGGATCGAAGCGGCACAAAGAGATGTTGCGGCCGCCCGTGCGCAGGTAAGGGGGGCCGCCGCAGTGCAGGAACAGGCGGCGATTCAATTGGAGCGTATGCGGTTGTCGGCGCCGGTTCCAGGAGTTATTACGAGTCGCAATGTGGAGCCGGGGGAAGTAGTAACGCCGAGTCGGGAAGTGTTAACCCTGTCCGACTTGTCCCGCGTGGATCTGAAAATATTTGTGAGCGAGAGGGAAATAGGCCAGGTCAAGCCGGGGCAAGCAGTGGATGTGCGGGTGGACAGCTTCCCCGCGAAGACCTACCGGGGGAGGGTGGGCTTTATTTCCCCCGAGGGGGAATTTACACCAAAGTTCATTCAGACTCACAAGGAGCGGATAAAAATCGTTTACCTGGTGAAAGTATCCATTCCCAATCCCCGCCTCGAGTTAAAAACAGGAATGCCGGCCGATGCCTGGTTACGATAATGCCTTCATTCAGGTTGAGAGTCTCTCGTTTTTTTATGCCTCCCATCCGGCAGTTCAGGAGGTGACTTTCACCGTAGGGCAGGGAATGATTGCCGGTTTGGTGGGTTCCGACGGGGCGGGCAAGTCAACCCTGTTGCGCATGATGGCAACAATGCTCAAACCCGCCGCCGGCCGGATATCCCTGGATGGGCTGGATGTGGTGCAGGAGAAAAAAAAGGTAAAAAGCCTGATTGGTTATATGCCGCAGCGGTTTGGTTTGTACCAGGATCTGACGGTGGGCGAAAATCTTGATTTTTTTATGGATATCTTTGGCATCACCGGCGCGGAGAAGGCGCAGCGCCGGCGGCGGTACCTGGAATTTGCCAACCTTGCGTCCTTCATTGACCGGCTGGCCGGCAATCTTTCCGGCGGCATGAAGCAAAAATTGGGTTTGGCCTGTGTCCTTGTACATGAGCCCCGGATTCTTATCCTCGATGAACCGACTAACGGGGTAGATCCCGTTTCACGCCAGGAGTTCTGGGATATTCTGAATCAGATGAAAGATACCGGCATGACCATCGTCATTGCCACGGCCTACATCGATGAAGGCGAGAGATGCGACCGGCTGGGCCTTTTGCACCGGGCGCGCCTGCTGGCTTGGGCTTCCCCGGCGGAATTAAGGTCTTCCTTTCCGAATCTGGAGGAGGCGGTGATTCATCACCTTGGTGAGGCGGATCGGGAGCTTGTGGAGGACAGATTCCATGCCTGAGGCCATCGGCGTGGAGCATCTGGAGAAGCGGTTTGGCGACTTTATCGCGGTCAACAAGATCAGCTTTGCCGTACACAAAGGAGAAATCTTCGGCTTTCTCGGTCCCAACGGTTCCGGAAAATCCACCACTATCCGGATGCTCTGCGGGATTATCACGCCGACTGCCGGTTCCGGGCAAGTGGCGGGGCACGATATCACGACAGACATGGAAGGGGTAAAAAAGAGCATCGGCTACATGTCGCAGCGCTTTTCCCTTTATGAAGATCTGACGCCCTTCGAAAACATGCGTTTTTATCTTGGCATATACAATGTGGCGCAGGAACATTGGCGGGAGCGGATGGAGTGGGTTTTTACGATGACCAGGCTGGAGGAGGCCCGCGATCGTTTAACACGCGAATTGCCGCCCGGCTGGCGGCAGCGTCTGGCCCTGGGTTGCGCCTTGCTGCATCGCCCGGAAATACTCTTTCTGGATGAGCCGACGGCCGGGGTTGATCCCATCACCAGGCTCCACTTCTGGGATTTTATCAGAGAGCTGGCACAGGCGGGCATGACGGTTTTTGTCACTACCCACTATATGGATGAAGCTCGCCACTGTGGGAGGATCGTGATGATCAACGAGGGGAGTATCGTGGCCTCGGGCAGTCCGGCAGAGATTATTGCCCGTGCCTGTCCGGGCAGCCCCCAGGCAAATCTCAATGATGCCTTTGTGTCCCTGATGAAGCGAGGCTAGCGACTTCGCCCCGCGCGACCTTTGGACTCTCATTGACAGGGGCAGGAAAGGGTGCTAGTGGGGGAACCATGGAACATTTGCTGCGGACCATCTCTTTTTATATGGCGGAGAACTCGCTGCTCGCTTTACCGGTAGTTTATCTTGGTGGGGTCATTGTGAGCTTCACGCCCTGCGTCTATCCGGTAGCGCCGCTTACGGTTGCCTTTATCGGGGCTCACAGCGCTGGTTCCCGCTGGCGGGGTTTCCGACTGTCGTTGTTCTACGTTTTGGGGATGGCGCTTACCTACACCGTGCTGGGTGGGGTCGCCGCGTTTACCGGCCAATTGTTTGGAAAAGTGCAGTCCAATCCCTGGAGTTATTTTCTACTGGCAAATGTTTTTATCGTCATGGGGTTGTTTATCCTGGGCGCCCTGTCTTTTTCCCTCCGAACGCTGAGAATTATCGTCAGACTGCAGCAGCGGGAAAAAATTAACGGTGCCCTGGGCAGTTTTGGTGTTGGTCTGCTGTCCGGGCTGGTGGTTGCCCCCTGCACGGCGCCGGTGCTGGCCGTCCTTCTTTCTTACGTTGCCACGCGCCAGAGTGCCATTTTTGGCATGAGCCTGCTTTTTTCCTTTTCTCTGGGGATGGGCACATTGCTTATCTTGCTCGGGACCTTCGCCGGGCTGCTCGTTTCCCTGCCCCGCTCGGGGCCTTGGCTGGTGAGAATCCAGCGGTTCTCAGGTTGGCTCCTGCTGGCAATTGGCGAATATTTGCTGATCAAGGCGGGAATGTTGTGGTTCTAAAGGAGGCATGGTGAAAAAATACTGGAAAATTGCTTTACCGGGTTTGTTGCTGCTTTTATTTTTGCTCGTGATCGTGTTCAAAGTTGATATGTTACCTGCCGGGGGAAAAGCGGCGACGGCACAAAGAGAGTTGGCGCCGGATTTCACCCTGAAGGATTTGCAGGGGCGTGAATTTAAGTTGAGTGAGCAACGAGGCAAGCCCGTTTTGCTGGTTTTTGGCGCCACCTGGTGCCCCTCCTGTCGGAACGAAATCCCCTATCTTAAGGAAATTTATGCGAAATATGCGAGTAAGGGCCTTGTGGTGGTGAATATTGACGTTGAGGAATCCTCTGACCAGGTGGCGCGTTTTGTGGAAAAGTATAAGCTGCCCTACCGGGTGCTGCTCGATGAAACGGCGCAAGTGGCCAGGAATTACCGTGTCCGGGGTATCCCGAATTTTACCCTGCTGAATAAAGAAGGGCAGATTGTTTGCCGGGAATGTCCTGACGTAGAGCCCTTGCTGGATAAGCTGTTAACTAAATAAAACAGGAGGTTACCAGATGGATATTTTATCGTCAACCCAGTTAACGGTTCCCATGGTACAGATTGTAATGCTATTGGGATTTAGCACCATGGCGCTGATTTTCGGGCGGATGAAGCTGGCCTTGCTCATCAACTACTGTTTTACCCTCTACTGGGGTTACATACCTCAACTGAGCTTTTTGACTGAAAGTGGCCAATTTAATAAATTCACTTTTGCCTATTTCGGGTTCGGCTTATTAGTCGTCCTGCTGGCGATCGTCGGTTTTATGCACCATTCGGATTGATTGGTAACCTAGAAGTTGCTTCCCACCGGGAAGCAACTTCGTTAGCGCACTTATACCCCTCAAGGGGGTACTGAAGAAAGTCCCGTTCATCGGGGCAGTTATCGCGGGCGTCAAATCTCAAACCAGTGCTTCGATGGTGAGTTTTTCCGCCAAAGCCGCATTGGCTGCCTGGAGACGATTTTCTTCTCCATAGACGGTAACGACGGCTGCCGCCCTTTCGGCCAGAAAACCGGCCATATCTCTTCTCAGGTTTTCTGCGTCCATGTCGAGAACCTTTGCCCGCAAATTAAGGCGCATCTCATCTTCCAGGCCCGCAAAGCGCCGGATCATGGCGGTATAACCTTTGGTGGCCGGGTCCAGCGGTCTGTCCAGCGCGCCGATAGTGCCGATAATCGCCTTCTCCAGCTCTTCCCGGCTGGCCTTTTCCCGGGAGATGTAGGTTTGGGCGTCACGGTAAACATGTAGCGTTTCCGTGATATGGGGGTCGCGGTAGGAAAGGAAGGCAAAAAGACCGTTCATGGGGTCATAGTTACACATGCCGCCGTAAGCGCCGCCTTGCACCCGGATATGTTTGTAGAGATAGCCGTTTGCCAGTAATTTTGATGCTACCAGGAGCGAGGCCGCCATATGATCGGCATAGCCGGGGGCCTTAAAGGCCTGAACTACGTAAGAGACCTCTGTCGGGATGGCGACGCCCAAGTGCCGGGGCGCCGGGAGCAGGACCGTGGCCGAGCGGTTGTCTCCCGGTTGATGGGGCAGTCGTTCCAGGAGGGAGGCGGTCGCTTGCGAGAGAAGCGTCAAACCTTCCTGATCGGCGGTGAAATTCAAGGTCAGCCTGTCGCGGCGAAAGATCAGTTGGCGCAGGCGGGTTAGCTTTTCCGTAAGTTCCTGTCTTTCGCCCTCGCCGGTGCCGGCGAGGTGCGTCATAAAGCGAAGCTGTGTCCGGCCCTGCCATTGCTCATCCCGGTGGGCGGGCAGGGAGAGGGTGGCAGCGGCGGACCGTTTGGCAAAAATATGGCCGGAAGGCACGACGGCGGCATGCAGCCCGTTTTTTCTTTCCGCGATCAAATCCAGCATCCTTCTCTCCTGGGAAAGATCGCCGGCCGCCAGGATATCCGCCAAAATGTCTGTCGCTTCCCCCAAGTTGCGGTAGAGGGCCTTGACCTGAAAGATCATTTTTTGCCAGCTCCCGTCGTCGTCGGCGGTGTTGCCGACGGCAAGGTGGCAGGAAAGCCCCCCCGCTTTTAAGGCGATTCTTTTGCTCATCGCTTCATAATCCAGGCCGGCGGCCCCCATGTTCGTGGTCAGTTTGCCCAGCAAGGGGAGATATACCTGCAATTCATCGGGGATATCTGCAATGTCGAAGGCCATGTCCAGGTAAGCAATGCCGTTGGTGAAAAGGTCATGCCTGAAGGTCGGCAGGTTTTGAAGCAAGGTTTCTTCGGTGGGGATGACATCGATCCGGCGGGAAAGTTCCGTGATCTCGAGTCGCGGAAGGCTGGCGGCGGCCTCCGGCGCATCCGGTTCTGTCTGGAAGCGGCGCAGGGCGGCGGCTTCCTGTTGGATACTTTCCAGCTCCTGAGGGGATAGGGAGGCCTTGAGGCTGGCCATTTTCTCCCGATAGGCGGCCTCCCGGATTTCCAGATGCGTGGCGCTGGGCTCCATGACGGAGACGACGCGGTGGCGGTTATCGAGGAGCCATGACTTGATTATTTCCTGGAAGATGCCGGGATTTTGGGTCCACTTTTCGCGGACCTGGCGGATGGCACGGGGGAAGTTCAGTCCCACGAGAGGGTCTCCGTCGTAGAGCCAGGTATGGTAGGCGGAACTCATCAGGGTAATGCCGTAGGGATAGGAAGCGCGCGATATTTCTTTACCGTGGAATTCCACCTGGTGGATGATGCCCTCAATGAGGTCGCTGTCAAATCCCGCTTCGTAAATATTTTGCAAGGTCTGAAAGATTAAGGATTTGATCCGGGTGGCCAGGTCGGGATCTGTCCCCCGCAATCCCACGGTAAAGACCATCTGCTTGAAATCCGCTTCCAGACCCGTGACCGGCGAGAGGTCTTCGCCTAAGAGCGAATCGATCAGGGCCTTGCGCAGCGGGCCGGCGGCGGTCCCCACCAGCAGGGAACAGGCTATTTGCAGCAGGAGAGCCGTTTCCACGTCCGTGTTGGCGGCAAGCAGCCAGGCGCAGTTGACGATTGTCTTTTTCTGTGCGGTTTCCTCCTTGGCCAAAGGGTAGGTGCCCCGTATATAAACCGTTTCCTGCCGCAGCTTTTGCGTGGCGATGGAGGATTTTACCTCTGTCTTGCCAAAACCTCGCAGCACCTCGGCCAGGAAGGCCAGATGATCCGTCGTGGGGATATCGCCGTAAAGAAAAATGCGGGCGTTACTGGGCGCGTAGAAGCTGCGATGGAAGGCCAGAAACTGCTCATAAGTAAGGCGCGGAATAATTTCGGGATCGCCGCCGGAATCAAATCCGTAGGTGTTGTCGGGGAAAATGTTTTCCTGGATTGCCTTGAACATCAGGCTGTCGGGCGAGGAATAGACGCCCTTCATTTCGTTATAAACAATGCCGGAGATAATCAGGTCACTTTCCCGATCGTCGGGATCGGCAAATTCCAGGTGATGTCCCTCCTGGTAAAAACTTTCCTTTAACAGCCGGGGCCTTAGTACCAGGTCGGTATAGACGCGGGCGAGGTTGTAGAAATCAGTGCGTTCCTGGCTGGCTACCGGGTAAATAGTTTTGTCGGGATAGGTGAAGGCGTTGATGAAGGTTTGCAGCGTTCCCTTGTGCAGCTCATTGAAGGCGTCTTTTACGGGGTATCTTTCGGAGCCCGCCAGAACGGAATGTTCCAGAATATGGGGGACGCCGGTGGAATCGGCAGGCGGAGTGCGAAAGCCGATGGCATAGAGGTTTTCCCGATCGCCGCAGTGGAGATGCAGCGCCTTGGCGCCCGTGCCTTCATGTTCCATTTCATAGGCCGTCACACGGAGATCGGCAATTTGTTCCACGCGCAGAATTTTAAACCCGTGTTGCGCCTCACCGGCCGCAAGCATAATGGGGGGGCAAAATTTATCAGTTTCCATAGTAAAAGAAAGGCTCCTTCAGGATTTTTTTGTCGAGCACATCGGTATGTCTAGCAAAAGGACGAGCCTTTGGCAATGTTTAAGGGGCACGGAAATATGTTTTCTTGACAATATCGCAGGCTGCTATTATGCAAAGAAAGCAACCACGATTGTATCGTCTTGACAAACGAAGGCCGTATAGATGTTATGCGATTGAAGTAAAACATTTACTTGACTTACCTTAGTAACTAAGGTAACCATATTACCATGAATGCGACAGCTACATCTAAGACTAAGAAAACATTTCCGCTTGAGATCGAAGAAAATCTGCACAAAGCTCTCAAGCACAAGGCTATTGAGTCGGATATGTCTCTTCACGCCTACATCATTGACGCGCTAGTTTCGCGGGTCAACGAAGGAACTGCCCTTTACAACGTCGATGGTAAAACGGAAGAAAAACGGGGGGAAAAGTGAACGCTTCCGCTGAATCTGCCAAATGCTTTCAGTCAGATACATTTTACGGAACTGACCCAGTTCATATTATCCATGGTGACGTTCGGCAGAAACTTTCCCTATTCCCAGACGATACTTTCCACTGCTGCGTCACTTCTCCTCCCTATTGGGGGATGCGTGATTATGGGTATGAGGGACAAATAGGGGCAGAGACGGAAATCAATGACTATATCGCGCATCTGGTCAAAGTATTTCGTGACGTTCGGCGAGTACTGCGGCCCGATGGCACGCTATGGCTCAATATCGGCAACACGTACACGTCTGGTGGAAGAACATGGCGTCAATCGGACGCAAAAAACATGGGGCGTGCAATGTCCTATCGCCCGGACACTCCAGCGGGACTTAAACCCAAAGACCTGATTGGTGTTGCCTGGATACTGGCTATGGCACTTCAACTCGATGGCTGGTATCTACGTTCAGATATTATCTGGTACAAACCAAACTGCCAGCCCGAGTCGGTCAAAGACAGGGTAACCGTTTCGCATGAATACATTTTTATGCTTTCAAAGAGCGAAAATTACTATTTTGATCAGGAGTCAATTAAAGAACGAACGACTGACGGCAAGTCCCTCAAAAACAAGCGGACCGTTTGGCAAATCAATACAGAACCTTGCAAAGAAGCCCACTTCGCCGTCTTTCCGAGAGCATTGGTTCACCCTTGCATTCTGGCAGGCTCACCCCAAGGTGGATTGGTTTTGGACCCCTTCTTCGGCAGCGGCACCGTGGGGGTAGTGGCCATTGAGACGGGGCGCAGGTGCGTCGGTGTCGAACTGAAATCCGACTATATTGACATTGCCAAGCAACGTCTGTTGACGGCTACACCAACTCTCGATCTTGATTTTGCTGCGGGGAGTCAAACTGCCACGAGGCATGAACCTTACATAACCCCTTCTTTAGGCTTTTGATCTGCAATTTACGCTCTCCTCCTCCATCGAAGTACAGACTGAAAAGAAGCTCCCCGGCATTTTTAACAAAACAATACCCAGGTTTCGGGTATTGGGTGCTTTCTGTTCTCACCTCAAAGTGCCCCGCTGAAGTTTTTTCCAGCAGATTCTTTGGTATTTCAACAAGTTCATACAGGTAATCAGGTTCGCCCTTTCTCAGCGCCCGTAAAACTAAAATACGGTCAGTGCCTGCAAGGTTATCCAGAAACTGTTGACGAAGACGAACCAAATCATTTGGGTCATCTCCCCATTGCCCGCCACCAAGCTCCATAAATTTTGAGATATGCAGTATATCCGCACGAATAGCTTTAGCGGCCTCGGTCTTGAGTGAAACATTATGCCCTGTTATCTTTATGTCATAGCCTCGTCTGCCTCGCGGCGCCAGCTCTACCGCCACGCCTGATGCCCTGAGCACAGCCTCCAAAGCAAACTCGAACTTATCCTTAGAAAAAGGCTCTCTTGAAAAGCAGTGATGAATTCTCAATACGTCGCCAAAATCCAAAAGGGCAGATTCTGAAATGATGTCCGAATCAGATACCCTCTTGATTGTCCAAGGTTGCGAGAATACCCGCACCATATTCTGAACAAGACCAAGCCGGTAGTCGCTCAATCCTGGTATTTTTGCAATTAACTGCGTGATCTTTTCTTCACGAGTCATATTCGTACAGTCCCCTTAATGACTATTTTTTTGAACGGCAGTGCCATCCTATCAAATAGTCCCGGACATGCAACTGAAATTTGCCTTATCTTCATAATTGCCTTTATTTTTTCGCATAACGTAAAATTAAGCGGCGGCAGGCTTTTTTGCCGTCCGCTTGAATGATTCGTGTACGCCCGGCACGAGGCAAAAATAAATCTGTCCCCTTTATTGGTTCATGACCAGATTGTGGATCAAATGTGATCGCGATGATGTCTCCTTGTTTTGGGATATAGGCCGCCATCTACCAGACCTCTTTGCCCGTTGGCTCGCCCCAATCAGTTTCACCGGGCTGGTAGCTTTTAGGAATACGCGTCACAAGATCCTTCAGGCTATGGCGACCGCGTATCTTTTTGGCTGGTGCCACGATCATAATACCTTCTTTTACAGTAATATCGACCTCATCTCCGACATCAAGCTGTACATCTGATAGTAGGTTCTTGGCAATACGAAGCCCCTGGCTATTTCCCCATTTTTGAATTTTTGCAAGCATCGCGCACCTCCCATTGTATAGCCTATGTATAGCCAATCCGGGTGCAATTATCAAGGACAACTTTGAGGCCAACGTGGGAAATAACCCGCCGGCCTCGGCTAAACAATTTTTCACAGACCGATGTTCCGGTCGGCTTGATTGCCGGGCCATGTTAGGCGCTATTATATTAGTAGCTGTTCCTAATTCCTGAGGCAAAAATAAATCTGTCGCCTTTATTGTCGTCCCCTTTATTGTCGAATTAGCCTTGTTGGGCATTTTGTATATCCCACACAATAGTATCGGAACTAAAATCTTGTTCGTGTGGCCACATAATGCCATGGTGGGCAGGGCGGACGAGACGAAAATAAGATTCGTCAGCGAGTTCTTTAAAAACACTGCCATTCAGATAGGGTTTCACGTCAAAAATTCCTGAAATGCCACTACTTGTAAGAATTTCGATCCGGTAGTTATTTAGTGGATTGGCTTTTATGATTTTGTCCATTTCCATCACCTCTCTTATCTCAGCGGATCAATTTTAAAAACAGGTTCCCCTGCAACGGCCAATTTCCAGTCAGCCATCAGATCTTCTTTATGAATTTCAATCCATGCTTGCACAAGCTTCATCTTGGATGGCGGTAGGCTGCCGCTTAGAACTTCTCCATTATCAATAGCTATTGAGGCCACGTGGTCCCCGTATTCTGCGTGAATATGTGGACAAGCGTGCTTCTTATTATCATAAAAGTACATCAAAATAAGTATACCGTAAAACATTGATATTGTTGGCATGTTATAATCCTCCTGACTGAGTTGTTTTTCTTCGATTGGAAAGGTCATTTTCAATCGTGCCCAACAGATATTAGGCTGAAAAATCATATTGGGATATAATAATTCTGCCTATTGCGGTCACATCTTTTGCCTCACAGCCCCATATTTAGAGGCATGCTACCAACAGGATTATTACTCGTATGCCTATCGGACAGCGCGAGGCATCAGCGTACACTTGGACCATGTATCGTTTAATCCGAAAGGGGACGATTTATTTTTCATCCATATCATCCTGCTTCTTTCTTTTCCCATCCTCCAGCAATAGTATCATTCTAAAATTGTGGACAAGGGGCGGCAACGGCGGTTATCGTATCCCATACACGATCAAGATCGACATCGAAATAAGCGTGGATCAGTCTATTTCGCATGGTCACGATTAGTCCAGGGGATTTCCGGGTGTGCTTCACGAAACGCCGCCGACACTTTGGAAGCCGCCTCGCCGACGATTTCGATCGATTTGACGAGGGAAAGGGTCAACATCCGATTCGCATCGAGATCCGCTCGCGACTGATCGCTAACAAACGACGATGCCTCCTGTGCCGCATCCAGCATGTGGCGGACACGGATAATATCAGGATTCGGCATACTGGACCTCCGCATCCATCATAACCTCATCTCGAAAATACCGGCTTAGCTCCGCCGGTGTCCGCAAGTCCGCTTTGCGTCCCAGTATGTCGGAAAGCTCCAGTTCCATCTCAGCCAGCCGGATGTAACCGACCCGCTGACCGGGTTGAAACTCCACCAGCACATCCACGTCGCTGTCAGGGCGGAAGTCCGGCCGAAGCACCGATCCGAAAAAGGATAGTCGCCCGATATGATATTTGAGGCAGAATTGTTCGATCTGGTATTTCTGAAATTGTATATTGGTGATCGCACCCATATTCATCAACCTCATTTCAGGAAGAAAAATAAGGGACACTTCCAATAATTAATTATATGCCCCTTAACTTGCTCATTTCGATGTGAGATCTACACGAATCTTATTGATATGTCTATTATTTGTTTCAGGAAATACATCCCAACCCCGATTATCCCCCAAAATGCCACATTTCAACCAGAACTCCCTATTATGTCTTGGTAACCAACATTGCAACTTTGTATTTGAACAGGGTGAGTGCGGGTCATGAAAAACGACATGCCTATTGATGCCACCGACCCACCCTTGGGACCTTGATTGAAAACGAAGATCAATAGATATCAAAGATGACGAGTTTGACGGGAAAGGCGCCATTCATAAACGGCGCCTGCTTTTGAGGCTTAAGTCCAAATTCCTTTAGAGGAGATGACGCGGGAGCGAGAATCCCACAGCGCCACCCTTTAAAGTGATTTTTGAGGTGGTCACCGATGGTTCGCAAATATTCCGCGCTGATGTCTTTTTCCGTCATTCTGAGGCCATAAGGGATATTGGCAATCAGGAGTCCGTGCTCCGCCGGTTTCTCTGTTTTGAAGAAGTCTTTTGTCTCAAGCTGAACAACGGTTTCCAGTTGGGCTTTTGTGATGGTTTTTTGGGCGATCTCCACAAATTGAGGCTCGATATCAGAAGCAAATATTTTCACTTTCGCAGGCCGTTCAGCCGCATGCGCCTGGTCCTGAATGTTCTGCCAAAGCCTTGCATCAAAATCATGCAGATATTCAAACCCAAACCCGCCTTTATTTCTGTGTATCAGAGAAGCCCGGTTGGTCGCAATCTGGGCGGCTTCGACCACGATCGTGCCACTGCCACACATGGGATCGAAGAAACTCGTGGTTCCGTCGTATTCGCAGACCGCCAGTAGTGCGGCGGCGAGCGTTTCACTCAAAGGAGCAGGATGGCCTTCAACGTGAAAACCTCGCCTGTGAAGACTTTCAAAGGTAGTATCGACACTGACCAGCAGGCGTTTGTTGTGGAAGTAGCCCGTGATCCCGATTGCGGCACCCCAGGAACTTTGGTTGGGTGTGATTTTCAGGTGATGTTGAAAACAATCGTTGATTGCTTCGCGCAGTTTACTGCCAATCAAATGATTAGGAATATTGCTTCCATCGTTGGACGCGACCACATTGATGCTGATTGCCTGTCTGTCGGAAAAGAGCTCGTGAAATCGAATTTTCCTCGCCTTGTCGAAGATAATGGTCGGGGATTGCGCGGGGATTTCTTTTAAAACCCGACAAATTCGATTCGCCAGGCGTGAGTGCAGGTGAGCCTTGTAAGCTACTTCCTGCGAGCCGCAAAAATACACGACCCGATAGGCGGTCCGTACGCTGGTTCCGCCAATTGAAGCAATTTCGTTTGCCAAAAGACCCGTCATTTCATCGGGGCAAGTTGCATAAAGCTGATATTCCATTCAAATCCCTATGAATACTTAAACTAAACATGGCACATAACATACGCTATGTTTAACCTTTTAGGAATAGAAGAAAATTCATGGCAGGAGGAAGTTCTGAATAGGCAACTGCATCTCTCATTGCCTCATTATAAACTGTGTGCTGTGATATGTCCTATGGCCAAGCTGACCCTCAGTTTGTGCGAGTACTGACAGAACAAATTCTCGCTGGAAAATCTGGTGTTCTTCGTCTATATTCCAATGCATGATAATAAATTCAAATGGAGACGACGGTCATGAACAAATCAGACCTCATGGCAGCTCCGGCCACTAAAGAAAAAATCACCGATAAATTGGCCACAGACATCATCGATCTTACTTTTGACGAGGGAGTCACTTTTGAAGACACTGTATTTATTAAGGCATGCTCAAGCAGAGAGCGACCGGGCTAATGACGTAGGCCGGAACCTTTCTGCTAAAGGCCGTATGCAGGCTGAATCTATCGGTAAGTGGATGTCGGAAAACGGGATAATGCCGGAGTGGATTATCAGCTCTTCCGCGAAACGAACCAGGTTGACGGCCAAGGTATGCTCTGAAAGGATCGGTTATCAAAGAAGTATTCGCTTTGAAGACGCTCTCTATGATGCCGGCGTTGACAGATATCTTGATATTATCGCCGCCCTGAATACTAACTATGATTCCGTTATGATTGTGGGACACAACCCTGCAATATCTGCTGTCGCATCAATGTTGACTGGAGTTCATCTCGATATGTCACCATGCATGCTTGTATGTGTTGGATTAGGGATTGATGAATGGGAGTCTGTCAAAGATGCTGATTCCAGATTGAAATGGTTCCACATTCCATGATGATCAAGTTCATCCTCTTCCATAAGGTTGATGACATGGCGAATCCCGACGCTTACAAGCCCTTCCATGTTGGCATGTTTACAAAGGGCAAGAAAAAATGTTACGGATGAAGAGGTAGAACGGAAAAAAGTGCGATCTTTTATTCACGGCAAGTGCTGTCAGGAGTATCTAAACCGTGCGAAAGATCAGTTTGATGGGGGTATTTGTGTCATTTTCAACAGGGAACAACGCATATCAGAAAAGCGCCGATAAAATTGCAAAATTATCTTTTGCTGTGGGCGTATACCGCCCGCCCAGCGAGGGCGGGAGCGCATCACTACTCCTAAGGATCACGGAGAATTGCCCTTGGAATAAATGTACCTTTTGCGAAATGTACAAGGGGCAGCCCTTTGTGTATCGCAGTGTAGAAGATATCAAAGCCGATATCGATACCGTCAAGACTATCAGCGAGGAGCTTACAGCTGTTTCCGTGAAAATGGGCCTTGGTGGCCAAATTACCGGAGAGGTGGGAATGGCTATTTTGCGGGCCGATCCCTCCTTGAACAGCAACTATTGTTTTATCACCGTTTTTAATTGGCTCCATTCAGGAGGGAAAACGGCCTTTTTGCAGGATGCCGACAGCATGATCATGCGGCCGCACGATATCGTAGCAGTGCTCAAGCATCTCCGGGGAACGCTAAAGACACTTACGAGGGTTACATCCTACACCCGCTCCAAGACGCTGGCTCAAAGAAAGCCGGAGGAATTAAAGGCCATCCGGGAAGCAGGACTCGATCGCTTGCACGTGGGTCTGGAAACCGGTGATGAGGAATTGCTGGGCGCTATCTGCAAAGGTGTAACAAGCGCCGAACAGATCGATGGTGGGAAAAAAGCTAAGGCCGCGGGTTTTCAACTTTCCGAATACTGGATGCCCGGTTTGGGCGGCAGTGAACATTGGCGGCAGCATGCGGAAAATACAGCTCGTGTCTTAACGGCCATCAATCCAGACTACATTAGAGCCCGTCCCTTTGTACCCAGAAGGGGAACGCCGATTTTTGGGGTTTATGAACAGGGGAAGTTGACGCTCTCCTCACCCCATGAGCGTCTTGAAGAGGTAAGGTTGATGATCGAGGGCCTGAATGTGACCTCGCGCGTCTGTTTTGACCACGCCACGAACTCATGGATGAACAGACGTGGCGACCTGCTGTTCCATCAGGACTATGAAGGCTACAAGTTACCTGAAGAAAAGCCGCTTCTTCTGGAACTGATTAGTGAAGGTCTTTCTATAGACGAATCAAGACACCCCGATATAACAGATTTTTATGGATGAAAAAGTAGAAAGAAAACAAGGAGAATCTCAGTTCTTAATTTTGGCCCTAACCTGGCACGCGGCGAGATCGATGAAACAGCCATGCCTGTCACACCACCGATTTTCTCTCGCCTTTTTAGTGATGGGTTGAATCTCCGCCGATTTATCATCTTGGCTACGATCTATTTTTTTCATTACGATGACCAAAGATATCTATAGACTCCCAAGATGCAGCTTTCATAGCACGTAAAGCCTATCGTTAATCAAAGAACCTTCACGATTGTAAATATTTTGTGAAGGTCTTTCATTGTTTTTCTCATTTATTCTCAATTGTGCAGATAAGCCCATCAAGTGGCCGCCTCATATAACCCGCGTTTGGATTTCTTTATCTTACCCAACTTCACCGCCTGAGCCGTTAAGCCCCAGATTTGCCTATCGGTCAGCCCGGTTTTTTCTTTCAGCTCGGAGGTGGTAATGCCGTTACTCTCCAGAATATGACCGATGACCCTATCAAATAATGTTATCCTCGGTACTTTCTCTTGTACCTTGATAACTTTCTTTACCCCTTTGGCTGGCAATACTTTCCTTTTTCCTGCCTTTTTAATTCTATTTGACGAAGGAATAGTCGGCTCTTTCGTCAGTCTAATTGAAGCACCTGACATTACTTTCTGGATTTTATTGAACATGGCATTAACAAATTCTTCTGAGCCCTCGATCTCAACTTCCTTTGTTGACGGATTAAATCGGATACGCGCATTTTCTTTCATTTTAGCACCCTCCTGTTCGAGTTATAAAACTGCACGTTAATTTAAGGAGATGTTGCCCTATTGTCAACATTTAACCGGATTACAGGCGAATAGAGTAGAAGTTCGGCGCAACCCGGAGGCATTTTTAGCTTTGTCTTGAGGCAGCAGACGCGCTAACGGTCCGCTAGTTTTGGGATCTACCAGGGTCATCTGACTTTTGTCCCACCCTGACGAACGCAGCGTGACCGTGTGCAAATGCCCGAATCGTGGCGGCAGTTCGTAGCGTACACCCTCGACCACGACGGTGGCGTCACCGCGACGGGGGGTACGGATGATCTGACGGGTAAAGGCCAGACGCATAGTATCAACATCCGGCGCCTGACGTCGGACATTCGGCCCGTTGAGCATTCGCTGCAAGGGCGTGGTGCCGATTTCTCGATGTTGATTTCGGTGGTAGTCCTGTTCGACCCAGTCCTGGGCGGCATTGTTGACAAAAGCCAGCTTGAGATTGTCTATCCCACGCAGCATCGCGATGAGACGTCCTTCCAGCTGCGCCCAGAAGACCTCCTGCTTGCCCGTTTTGGTAGGGCGAATAGGGCAAAGTGGTTTCGTGGACAATGCCCAGGCGCAGCAGATCCTGGCGGGTTTCCTCGGCTAACATGGCCGCCCCGTTGTCCGTCATCAAGGCCCGCGGCAATCCTCGTTTCATGATGGCCTGGGTAAGCCCGTGAACCAGGCACTCGGCGGTTTCGTTCCGATAGAACTGTAAGTGAGAGCACAGTCTTGAGCGATCATCGGGGGCAACCATATTCCGCTTGGTTGCCTACCCGGAGTGAGGCGGAGGCCGAACGGAGGCATATGGAAAATGGGAATAAATGATCAATGCAGGGGGCGTGACATAGCGTCAGCTATGGCGCGATCCCCTGCATACCACCGGAGTGGGCGGTCGGGAATATCCCCCAAGGGGGATTAAGGGGGGGATGAATGCCGTGCGCTTGCCTGTGCACGACCTGCTAACCGCTTTGTTCCTATAAGTATTTATTGCATCAAATTCCTTGACACTATGCCAAAAATTTATGTAATTAATGTACAGTGTTTCAAGTCTTACGACCGCTCAATAAATTAAAAGGTAATGACAGATAAAAACAATGGAGGCATCTATGTACGATCACAAAATGGCATCGGAAGACGGCCGAACGAATCATGCTTGGGAATGCCCGCTCATCCGCCCGATATCCAGGCTGGGCGAAATGACCACGCCGACGACCTTTAGCGCCAGCACACCTGAACGCCACTCGTCGGACATCACCGAAATGAGTCGCACATTTAAGAAGCCGACTAGTTAGTGTTGGGAGCAAGTAAACTGTCCGGTATTGTAGCACACTATCTGTCCGGTTTAAGATGTCACGATGAGGTGACGAATGAGACGGTCAGAGATGCTACAGGAGATCCGGAAGATGCGATTTGCAGAGGTATATAGTGGATGGACAGAGAGTCGATTAAGTCAGGAAGAAGCGGCCAGGATTTTAGGAGTGAGCGATCGGACATTTCGCCGCTACAGGGATCGCTACGAGGGGAGCGGGGTGGCAGGCTTGTCAGATAAGCGGTTGACACAGGCCTCCTTTCGTCGTGCGCCTGTTGACGAGGTAATGGCTGTTACAGGGCTCTACGAGACAAAACATCAGGGTTGGAATGTCAAACATTTTTACGGGTGGTACCGAGGCTCTGGGGGTAGCCGGAGTTATACTTGGGTAAAGAACACCCTTCAGTCAAAAGGTTTGGTTCCCAAAACGGCCAAACGCGGTGTACATCGTAAACGTCGAGAGAGATCCCCCCTCCCCGGCATGATGGTGCATCAGGATGCCAGCAAGCATGAGTGGGTTCCGGGCAAGAAATGGGATCTGATCATAACAATGGATGATGCTACCAACGAGCATTATTCCATGTTTTTTGCTGACGAGGAAGGAACGACGAGCAGTTTCCAAGGAGTAGAAGATGTCATCCTGAAGAGGGGCTTGTTCAGTTCGTTCTACAGTGACCGGGGGAGCCATTATTGGTTTACACCTAAAGAAGGCGGAAAAGTGAGCAAGACACAGCTCACCCAGTTTGGGCGTGCCCTGCATCAACTGGGCATAGAAATGATCGCTGCCTATTCACCGGAAGCGCGTGGACGGAGTGAACGAGCATTTGGCACACATCAAGGTAGGCTTCCTCAGGAATTGACCTATCACGGCATAACAACGATAGAGGCCGCGAACCGCTATCTGGCTCAGACCTATCTGCCAGCATTCAACGCAGAGTTTATGAAGAAGCCCCTGGAAGCCGGAACTGCCTTTGTTCCATGGATTGGGGTAGACCTTCATGATATCCTCTGTGAACGCTACGAGCGGACGGTAAACGCCGATAATTGTGTCAGTTTCGAAGGTAAGACATTACAAATCCCGGCAGACAAATACCGGTGCCATTACATCAGAGTCAAGGTACGTGTCCATCGCTATAAAGATGGTTCGCTTGCCATCTTCCATGGCCCACGTAAGCTGGTAGATTATGATGTCACGGGGATACAGAAGGAAAAGAATGCGGCAGCGTAAATCCACCGCTCGCCCTCTGTTGATAGAAGAGCCTTGCGGGGCTCTTCTATCAACAGAAATAAGTGGACAACTCATGTGCTACAAAACCGGACAAGTCTATTTGTTGACAACAGATCTTTTTAAATTTCAAGCAGCATAAGTTAATCGCAAAAGTATAAATTTAACCAAGTTTGCCGTTACCAGTATGTGAAGTATTAGCATTACCAGAATCCTGTTCAAATACAAAGTTGCAATTTTGGTTATCCATGCATATTAACTAGCTCTGGTTTAAATGTGGCATTTTGGGGGAATGCCGGGGTGAACACAGCTTCCTACTATTTGCTTTACCAACTTATTTCTATATGCAATATTACAGACCGAAACCGAGTCCTTGGACAATTATGTTGAAGGAAGATGTGATGCAACAGCAGAAGTGGTATCGCCAATGAAAGACACATCTTTCAGATCGAAGATGGAGCTGCTCGCCGAATACGTTGTGGCAAGAAAAAATATTCCAACTCTCAATCCTGAAAAGGTGTTGGCAGTCCTTAGGACTTTTCTTCAGCTTCTTAGTCAGGTTGGGGAATCGGCCTACATAACCGAATCTGGCAGACTTTTCAAGGCAGTTTTCCAGGGGCATCGTATTGATGGAAGCTCCACAGAGGCTACTATCAGCGAGGCGTGCGAGGAAATGCTTAAGAACATTTGTTCTGATCTTTCGAAATCCCTGACTCAATCCATCCTTATGGAACTTTTGGCGATTTTCAACAAGGCTCTTGAGTCGAAACACTTTTCTGACAAACATAAACTTTCCATCATAAATGCCGAAAATGCTACCATCCAGGATAAGATAAAGTGTGGGCTCAGAATTGGTCCCGAATCCTTAGCGGAAGAGTACTATTCTTTGCGAAGAAAGATAGTGTTGCATAGCATCGGCAATGATCAGGTCGGGCTGGATGTCGAGGGTGCTTACAAGCTCTATGACTATTACATTCGCGAGACAACGCGAGTATTTATAGCAAAAAATAAGATTGTTGATGGGCTGCGATTTCTTGAGAACGAGCTGTCAAATAATGTGGCGGATAACAGAGCTACAGAAATGCTCGTTAAAAATCTCATTTTGTATAATAACTTGTTCTTCCTCGAATCAAGGGAAACAATAAGTGAGCTGGCAGAAAGAAAAGATTCGCAGATTGGCGATGAGAACCGCAAAATTATCAAAGAATGGCTGGACTTCTCCCCTGATAAGGTCGAGATGAAGGACGTATTAATTGAGTTGGTGGAGCATAATCTTGCGGAAGCTAACGCGGAGGACATCCACACAATCATAATGTTTACAGTTCCCTTTGTAATTGAAAAACCGTTCATAACGCTAGAAACAGCATCCGGGAGATTTGAGTTTCGCACTATCAATAATCTCTATGATGACCCTATCTACAGCTTCTTAGATCAAATGGATCTTATCATAGGTGGAATGCCATTGACTATTTTTTCGGATGCCATTCCAAGTGTTTCGTCTTCCACCTCGATCACTTTAATTTTCAACGATTTTTATCATCCTGATTTTGAGCTTTCTAACGGTGAAATTCAATGGCGCAGCTTTGAGGAAAAGGACGCGCTGCTTGGCAGGAAATACTATCCTCATAAAGATAGGATAGTTGCAGAACTAAGAGCCCTTCTTGATGCTCAGCCTGAAAGCTTCCCTATTATAATCGGTAAGGCTGATATTAGTATTAACCTTATTGCAAACTATCTCGTTAACTATGTCAGTACAGACGGTAGATCTTTATTCCACAAGGTATATTGCGTAACCAACCTCGACACCTATTTAAGAGTAAAAAAGCGCTATTTCGACCGTATCAGCGAACTAAATCTGACGGAAGACTTACCAAAAATTCGAGAACTGTTTCTCAACACTCAGATAACCTCACCAAAGTCATTTGGCAACTATATATATGGGTTATTGGATTTGATAGTAAAAAAATCGATTGAGCAAAGAGGGATATCTTGGTACCTTTGGAAGGAAGGAAAACCTGTCCCGGAACCAAAAGCTCAGCCGATGATAAAAAGTCATTTACAACCCATCTTGGAGGCCAAAGGTATACAAATAAGCAGGGAAGTTGTGGCTGCAAATGGCGCATTAGATTTTCTTTGTTCATATACGAGGGACGGAGAGTTGTTTAAAGTATGCATAGAGTTGAAAAACGCGCACCACGGAGAAGTTACCGCTGGACTTACCAAGCAACTCCCGGCATACATGAAAGATGAAGGAACGAAGGATGGAATATTCCTCGTCTTGTGGTACAAATCTGAATCGTTTCCAGAGCCTGCAAAATTTCAGACGATTGAAGCTCTGAAAACCTTCCTGGAACACTTGATACCGAAAAATCACCGAATCAAAATCATGGTTATAGACTGTGCTCGCCCGCCGACGCCATCAACGTTGTAGTTGAACTTTCAAAGAAGAATCGTTGGTTCTTCGAATAAGCGTCAATCTGCAACTCCGCTACAGATTGACGCTTATTCGAAACATAACAATTTGTGGGGATAATCAGGGTTGAGATGTGCTTCCTAAAAGCAACAAAAAGACGCCCTTGAAGAAAATGCTTGATTACCCGTAATAAATGATGCTGATCTCTCAAAAGAGCGGCCACCGCTCCACCTTCCTAATCCAATCGCATCGCCAGCTCCTGCTTTTTGATGCAGAACAGATGCATAATATTCCTTGACGGCCCAAAATAGCCCCCCTATACTTACAC
>Ga0082335_1004483_pt1 | contig 20855 bp, 17 predicted proteins | sample Subgrocontami58m_FD_72375 | JGI IMG/M metagenome (GOLD analysis project Ga0082335, IMG submission 72375) | Subsurface groundwater microbial communities from S. Glens Falls, New York, USA - GMW37 contaminated, 5.8 m (SPADES assembly) (version 2) ... | reverse complement strand
CCGACTCTGCCGGAAGTCCTTGACTGGCAGGCTACCTATAGCGACGCGCTGAAAACAACTGTGCGAGAAACAATGTTGTTGCGCAATAGGGAACCAAGGGCCCTTGGCGTTGGAATTCGAGTTGGAGTTTCTTGGAGTTGGCGCTTGGAATTGGAGTTCGGCTCAAAAGCCGATCTCATACTCCACGCCCCCGAGGAAGTTCACGCCCGGGCCAGGGAACCCCAGGACCTCGTCGTAGTCCTTGTCGAACAGGTTCTCGCACCGCCCGACGATCTTCATCCCCTTCACCCATGGCAGGTCCCAGTGGGAGGCGAGGTCGACGCGCAGGTAGCCGTGCGCGATCTCCCGCGGCGGGCGGCCGAACACGAAGCTCACGTCCCTCCGGCTCCCGAAGTAGTTGAAGTCGACGTCGAAGCCGAAGCGGTCGACGATCGAGTAGTCGACGTTCAGGTGGGCGAGGTTCCGGGGGCGGCGGATGAGATCGCCTCCCGTCTTGAACGTCGAGGCCGTCGGGTCGTTGCTCGAGAGGACCTCCGTCTCCGTCCAGGTGTAGCTCGCGCTCGTCGAGATCGCGTCGTCCTGGCGGAGGACCCCCTTCGCAGCGTCCCAGTGGACTTCCGCTTCGACTCCCTCCGTCCGCGCGCGCCCCGCGTTCACGAACGTCCCGTCGAACACGGGAAAGAACGCCGTCGTCTCGAACTGGATCACGTCGGAGAGGTGGTTGTGGAAGTACGTCACCGACGCGCGGAAGCGGTCGTCGCAGAGCCACTGGTCGACCCCCGCGTCCCACCCCTCGTTGCGCTCGGGCGATAGCCCCGCACTTCCGAAGTGCGGGTCGAACGTCTGGAAGAAGGTCGGCTCCACGACCGCCGTGCCGAAGCTGGCGCGCGGCTTCGTTCCCGTCCGGTCGATCCAGACCGCCCCGGCGACGCGGCCCGTCCACGCGCCGCCGAAGCTGTCGTTGTCGTCGTAACGGACCCCCGCGGTGAGGTAGACGAGGTCGTTGAAGTTCGCCTCGTCCTGCAGGTAGACCGAGCGCGTCCGCCGGTCCTCCTCTACCAGGTCGGCCTGCTCGGTGGGGGGGAACGAGTCGAAGTTGAACGACTTGCTGAGCTGATCGAGCTCCTGGTCCTCGAACTCGCCTCCGAAGGTGATCGTGTTCGACTTGCACGGGTAGAAGCGGTTGTAGATGTGCGCGAGCGTCTTCGTGTACTCCGACATCGTGACGAAGAGGCCGAACGGGTCGTTCGTGTCGGGCACGTCGAAGTTGTCGCGGTCGATCGAGTACCGCTCGAGCTGGACGTGCGCGTCCCACCAATCCGTGACCCAGTGCCCGAGGTCGAAGCCGAAGAGGAGGGTGTCCTTCTCGGTGTGGTCGTCGGGGTCGATGGTCGGGTCGAACCGCGGCCCCGCGAAGTTGGAGAAGAGGTCGATGTTGTCTTCCTGCGTGCGCAGGATCGCCATCATCCTCGTCTTGTCGGAGAAGTCGACGTCGAAGCGCCCCGTGGCGCCGTAGTTCTCGAAGTTCGAGTGGTCGAAGCGGCCGTCGGACTGCTCGATCCGGCTCGTGACGAGGTTGTAGCCGAACTTCGCGTCTCCGCCCGCGAACTCGACCTTCTGGTGGTTCGTCGCGAACGATCCGAACTCGAGGAGGGGGGCGATTCGGCCCGGCCCCTCGCCGCGCGGGAGGCGGAAGTTGACGACGCCGCCCATCGCGTCGCTGCCGTAGAGGGCACTCTGCGGCCCGCGCAGGACCTCGATCCCGCCGATCGCGTCGGTGGTGAGGGTGTCGAGCTCGAAGAACTGTCCGCCGTCGCGGGTCAGCTCGAACCCCTCGAGGAGGAACAGCGTGTGGTTCGAGTCGAGCCCGCGGGTGAAGACGCTCGTGAGGCCTCCCCGGGTGCCGGTGCGCGTCACCGCGACACCGGGGACGCCGCGGAGCGGCTCCATCGCCTCGTCGGCGTGCTGCTGCTCCATCTCCTTGCGAGAGACGGTGCTGATCGCGGAGCCGGTCGTCTTCGTCCCCGCCTCGCCGCGCGTCGCGGTGACGACGACCTCGCCCATCAGCGTCTGAGGGGGCTTCTTCGTCTCGGGGGGGGGCGCGGGTTCTTCGGCCGGCGCGGGGGCGGGCGCCGGCGGCGTCGGCCCGGCGATCTGCGTCTCCAGCTCGGCGACTTTGCGTTTCAGGGCCTCGTTCTCGCGTTTGAGGTCGTCGTTCGAGGGCTCCTGCGCGCAGGCGAGCGACGCAGCGACGAGGAGGAGAAGAAGAGCACGACGGACGGACATGACACCCTCCACGAGTTCGACTCGTCGTCGTAGTCGTAATCGTAGTCGTTCTGACCGAAGCCCAGGGGTTCGCTCGGAACGACTACGACTACGATTACGACTACGACGACGAGGACAGTGCGATCGTGAAGACGCGTCGAGGTTGCGGGACCCGATCGACGTGCCTCCACGGAGTCACCCCGTGAAGGACAGGTCCCGTCTTCCGGTCCTCCTGCCCCGGGGAAGGGGCAGCCGCGACGCCGGCCCTTCAATCGGGGCCGGGTCGTGCTTCCCTCGGGCCGGTCTTCTGGCTCCCGGATCCGCCTACTCCCCGCGCCTTCCCGTCATGGACAGTGGCTATGAGCCTGTGGCTCTTTGCGGGTTTCGTCCCCGGTTACAGCGGCGGGACCGCGCCGGAGTTCCACCGGCTTCCCGACACCCGAGGGCACCGTCGAAACGGCGGGGAACCTGTACGCCGGACCGCAGCGCGAGTCAAGGCTTCCCCGCCGGGAATTCCGGGACGTGACGCGCAGTGTCTCTCAGGTGCGCGCGACTGACGATTCCCGGCGGTCCGGCGAGGGCGCCGGGGGCCTCCGCACGGATGTGAGCCGATCGGAGGCAACGCTCGGTCAATGGGTTGCGACTTCGCGCGAGGTTCCCATCCCGGCTGGCAGTGCGGTTGCAGCACGTTTCGTCGAGCCGATAGGGGGTCACGTCATGCGCGTCGTCCGCCGCGGGTTCACCCTCATCGAATTGATGATCGTGACCGCCATCATCTCGATCCTCATCGCCATCGCCGTCCCCAGTCTCCTGCGTTCCCGCATCGCCGCCAACGAGGTCTCCTGCCAGGCGGCGCTCAAGCAGTCCGTCTCGACAGAGGCGGTCTGGCGGCAGACCGACGCCGATCGGAACGCCTCGCAGGACTATTGGACGAACGACGTGGCGGGGTTCTACGGGTTCACGGATGCGACGGGCGCGAGCCTTCGCTTCGTCGACATCAACATCGCGCAGGCCGACCCGACGGGGTTCCCGACGTACGTCGCTCCGCCCTTCGGCCTCGCCGCCGCAGCGGCCGGCGACAAGAGCGGGTATTGTTTCATCGCGATGACGCAGGACGAATTCGGCAACCCGTTGCAGCTCGACCCGGACGGAGACGGCTTCTCGACGAACCCGTCGCGGTTCGCCTTCTGCGGCTACCCGAGCAGCTACCCGACGACCGGCACGCGGCAGTACATCGTCGGCGAGCAGGGAGTGGTCTTCGCCCGGGAGGTCGGCGCGGTGCCGCCGACGACGACGTGGCCGGCATCCGACCCGTCGGCCGTGGGCTGGGCGGCGGCCGAGTGATCGGGGCTGGGCCCCGAATTCCAACTCAAAGGGCCTTTGAGTTGGAATTGGAGTTGGCGTTTCTTGGAGTTGGCTGTTGGAGTTGCGGCCTACGCAGGCCGCTCCTTGTCCAGGTTGTACAGCTTGATCTTCTCGTCGAGCGTCGGACGCGAGACGCCCAGCAGCCGCGCGGCCTCCGTCTTCACCCACGCCGCGTCGCGGAGCGCCTGCAGCACGAGCTCGCGCTCCACCCGCTCCGTCTCCTCGCGCACGATGTCCTTGAACGTCTTCCCCCCCGCAAGGCTCGGCACGGGAGGCCTCGTCGCCGAGGCCGCCTGGACCTCCTCCTTCAGGATCTCCCTCGTGATCCGCCCGTCGGCGAGCGCCGCGGCGCGGCGGATCTCGTTCTCCAGCTCGCGCACGTTCCCCGGCCACGGGTAGGCCGCGAGCAGGCGCAGCGCCTCCTTGTCGACCTCCCGCACCGCGCTTGCGGCCTCCGTCGCGATCGTCTTCAGGAAGTGATCGACGAGCAGCGGGATGTCCTCCTTCCGCTCGCGCAGCGGAGGCATCCTGACCTTCACCACGTTCACGCGGTAGTAGAGGTCCTCCCGGAAGAGCCCCTGCTTCACCAGCTCCGCGAGGTCCTTGTTCGAGGCGGAGATGATCCTGACGTCGACCTTGATCGAGTCGCGGCCGCCGACACGGCGGATCTCCCCCTCTTGCAAGACGCGCAGGAGCTTCTTCTGCATCTCGACCGGCATGTCGCCGATCTCGTCGAGGAAGAGGGTCCCTCCGTGCGCGAGCTCGAAGAGCCCCTTCCTGTCCTCGTTCGCGCCCGTGAACGCGCCCCGCACGTACCCGAACATCTCGCTCTCGAGGAGCGTCTCCGGGATCGCCGCGCAGTTCTCGCTGACGTAGCGCGCCTTCTTCCGCGGGCCGTTGAAGTGGATCGCCCGCCCGACCAGCTCCTTCCCCGTGCCGCTCTCCCCCTCGATGAGGACGGGGACGTCGCTGTCGGTCACGCGGTCGAGGATGTGGAAGACGTCCTGGATCCGCTTCGAGCGGCCGACGATGTTGTGGTAGGTGTACTTCAGCTCGAGCTGGGCCTGCTTCTGCTTGATGTCCTGCTCCTGCCGCTCCAGCTTCTCGTCCTGCAGCTTCGTCAGCCGCTCGAGCTGCTCCTGCTTCACGAGGTTGTCCTCGATCAGGCGCGTCGTCTCGATCGCGATCGCCGCCTGCTCGCTGAACGCCTCCAGGAGCCACAGGTCGTCCTCGGAGAAGAGCCCCGTCTCGAAGCGGTTGTCGAGGTAGAGGCACCCGAGGACGTGGTCGCGGACCTTGAACGGGACGCAGACGACGCTCCGGAGCTTGAGGTCCGTGACGCTGTACGCCGCGGACAGCTTCGCGTCCTGCTGCGCGTCGGCGGTGAGGACCGCCTTCCCCGCCTTCACGACCTCCTCGGCGATCGAGTGGCTCACCTTGAACTCGGGGTTCCGCACCGCCTCCTTGTCGAAGTTGCGGGCGACGCGGATGTTCAGCTTCCCGGCCTCGACCATGATGAGGAAGCCTCGCTCCGCGTTCGTCAGCTCGATCATGGTATCCATGATCCGGTCGAGCAGGCGCTTCAGGTTGTGCTCGCTGTTGATCGCCTTGTTGATCTCGAGCAGCCGGAGGAGGTTGTCCCTCATCCGGACGAGGTGGGCGACGCGCGACTTGCCGGTGCGGTCGAGGAAGTACTCGTCGAGGACGACCGCGGCCTCCTCGATGGCGTCGGGGCCCTTCGCCTCGATCCACGCGTCGACGAGCTCGCGCAGCTCCTCGTCCAGGGGCACGGCAGCAGGCTCGGAGGCGGCCTGCTCCTGTTTCTCGCGCGCGGGCAGGACGGCGGAGCGGCGGAAGGGGAGGAGGCGCCTGCGCCGCCGGGGCATGGGGCGCGTGACCTTGGCGTCGTTTCCCGCGTCGTGGTCCTCGCCCGCCCCCTCCTCGGCGGGGACCTCGAAGAGGATGGCCGTGTCGCCGATCTCGATCCGGTCGCCGGGGCGGAGGTAGTGCTGGTTCACCGGCGTGCCGTTGACGAGCGTGCCGTTCTGGCTCTCGAGGTCGACGAGCTTGTACCCCTTGTCGGTCCGCTCGATCTGGCAGTGCTCGCGGGAGGACTTGACGTCGCGGATCTGGATCAGGTTGTTGGGGGAGCGGCCGATCGGGGTGATGTCGGCCGTGAGGGGGTAGACGCGGCGCTCGCCGCCCTCGTGAACGACCAGACGCGGCATTCAGGAGCCTCGGGGAAGGGCGCGGCGGTTGGGAGCGAGGGGCGAAGAGCGAAGAGCGAGGAGCGAGGGGCGAGGGGCGAAGAGCGAGGGGCGAAGAGCGAGCGCAATCGAGACGGGTTTCGCCCCTCGTCCCTCGCCCTTCGCCCCTCGCCTCCGCTCCTCGCCCTTCGCTCCTCGGTCAACCGCTCATTCGGCATCCTGCTCGCGAATCGTCGCAGAATTTCGTCGACACTGCACTAGCGCGTGATCTTCCCCGCAAGGAGGGGCTGGTCGCTCGCGTAGGTCCGCTCCCAGTCCGCGGCGACGTCTTCCTTCCAGACCCGCGCGATCGACATCGCGTCCTCGCGGGGGACCCAGAGGGCGTAGAGGGCGTTCGCGGGGATCGGCCCGATCACCGCGGAGACGGTTACGCCCGCAGCGGGCGCCGAGGTCGGCTTCGGGCGGACGGCGGTCGACTCGCGCAGCGCCGCGGGCCCCTTCGCCTGCATGGCGGCCTGGCTCGGCGACGGCGGCTCTCCTACGCCCTTGTAGTAGAACTGGATCGCCTTCTGCACCTCGACCGCGTCGGCCTGGATCACCTTCACCTTCAGGCTCGTGATCCGGCGGAGCTCGATCACCGCGGCGCGGTTGTAGAAGTTCGCCTTCGCGACGCAGAGGAAGTTGCCGATCCGTTCGAGGGGGATCAACTCGTGCTTCGCGGCGATGTCGAACGGCACGAGCTTGAGCGCGTCGGGCGAGATGCGCAGGTCCCCGAGGCGTGCCTGCGGGACCTGGAAGTTCTGCGCGAGGAACTTGACCAGCTCCTCCTTCCTGACGTGCCCCGCTGAGAGGAGCAGCTCGCCGAGCACCGAGCCCTTCTTCCCCGTCTCCTCGAGGACCTTCGTCAGCTCCTCGGAGGTGATGATCCCCTCTTCGAGGAGCAGCTCTCCGAGTCGCTGGAGGTTTTCGGGCTGCGCCATGGACGCCTCTCGCCTCACGAATGAGAGGGGGAGTGTAGCCCGCAAGTTGCTTGCCGGCAAGGGGATTTCGCGCTAAAGCCTAGCGCATCACCGGGTTGGGATTCCCCTTGATTCCCCCTCAGGGTCCCACTAGAATGCGCGACTCGCAGGTCCCCCCAGCGGAGGCGCACGTGCCCGATCTCACCTTCGAGGTTGAATACCTGAAGGACATCCCGCAGGGAGTGCTCCTCGTTCTCGGCGGCGCGATCGACGCGAAGACGGTCCCGAGCTTCCAGGAAAACCTGAACAAGCTCAAGGACAGCGGGATCACGCGGTTCGTGCTGGACATGGAGGGGATCAAGTACGTCAACAGCACGGGCCTGGGGTACCTGGTGAACCTGGCGGACAGCGTCGAGCTGCAGGGGGGCGGGATCGCCCTCGTGAAGATCCACCCGAAGGTGAAGGTGGTCTTCGACATGCTCGGGCTGAACGCCTTCTTCAAGATCCACAACAACCGGAAAGACGCGCTCGACCACTTCCGGTCGACCGCGGGGACCGGCGGGGGGTCTTCGAAGCCTGCGCCGGTCGACGCGATCCCCGTCGCGGAGCCGCTCCCGGTTGCGCCGCCCCAGCGCCCGGCGCCGGCCCCCATGCGCCAGGCGCAGGCCCCCCCGCAGGGGCCGAGGCCGGTCGGGCCGCAGCCGCCCAGGGGAGGCGAGGCGCCCGTCGAGGTCCAGCGCCCGTCCGTCGAGCCCCTCCCCGAGGGGATGCAGATCTCCTGTTCGTCGTGCAAGGCGATCCTCATCGTCCCCGAGCCGGGCACCTTCCGCTGTCCGCGCTGCGCGGCGATGTTCACCTTCCTCAAGGAGGGGAAGGCGAACTTCTGGCCGAAACGGAAGCCCACGCTCACGCTCACGCTCGCGTGCGTCCCCGAGTGCACCGAGGCGCTCTGCTCGCTCGTCGGGGGGCTCTCGAAGCGGGGCGGGGCCGACCCCGGGACGCTCCAGCAGATCGACCGCGCGCTGCGCGAGGCGGTCGGCACGATCATCGACTCGGCCTACGGGAAGCAGGAGATCGCAACGTACCAGGTGATGATCGTCGCGACGGAGACGGAGTTGAACCTGAAGTTCAGCGACTTCGGGAAGACGCTTGCGCCCGACTCGCTCTTTGGCGAGTGCAAGAAGGCGATGGACGTCTTCGATCACAAGCCGCACCCGAAGGGCGGCAACGTGCTCACCCTCTCCAAGAAGCTCCACGCCTAGCGCACGGCCTTCCAGGTCAGGAAGGCCCCCAGCCCCATGATCAGGAGCGGGCTGACCACCGCGAGGGTGCGCAGCAGGCCCGCCCCTCTTCCCAGCCGGTCGACCGCCTGCTTCGCCTTCACGAAGAGGATGCCGATCCCGATCAGGACCAGCGCGAGGCCGAGGGAGAAGGCGAGGATCAGGAGGAGGCCCCACTCGAAGCGGCGGACCTGCATCGACAGGAGGAGGAGGACCCAGGCGGTGGGGCAGGGGACGATCCCGCCGGAGATCCCGAGCCAGACGATGGCCCACAGCGAGGGCGGGCCGGCTCCCTTGGGAACGTGCGAGTGGCCGTGCCCTTCGACATCGTGGTCGTCATGCTCATGTCCGGGCCCGTGATCGTGCGGGCGCCCCTCCTCGTGGTGGGAGGCGTACGCCTCGTGCCCGTGCTCCTGCCCCGGGCGCTCCCACCGCGCGCCTCGGAGGCGGCTCGCGAACAGCCCCGCGCCCCACAGGAACGTGATCCCACCGCTCGCGACCTGCGACCAGTAGTTCACGCTGTTCTTGTACTCCGTCCCCTCGGCCTTCTGGAGCGCCCAGTTGAGGACCAGGCACATGAGGACGACGCTCGAGAGGTGCGTGATCGTGACCACGATGCCGAGGAGCACGGCGTGGAGGACGTTCCCGCGCTCTCCGACGAGGTACGCGCCGACGATCGTCTTCCCGTGGCCTGGCGCGAACCCGTGGCCCATCCCCCAGAAAAACGCGAGTGCGAGCGCGGCGACGATGACGGGGACGGTGAGCTTCTTCGCCACCAGCGACTTGAGCATCGCCTCCTGCGCCTTGTCCCCCTCGAACGGCGCGGTTCGGCCCACCCTCGGGTCGGCGGGCGTCTCGTACGTCGCGGGCTTCCGGAACCGCACGTAAATCTGCGGCCCGAGCTGGGCCCCCGCGAGCTTGCGGTCGACCTCGAACACGCTCGACACCGTGTCCGGTGCGTCGCGGAACGGCTTGGTCCCCGGCGAGAACCGCTTTGCGTCTTCCGGGATCCCTCCGAGGATCTCGCACTGGTCGATGGTCAGGACCAGCCTCTGCCCCGCCGGCCTCTCCTGGATGTTGAGAGCGGCGAAGCGGAGGGTGTGCTCGCCGGGTGGGAGGTCCTTGATCGGGATCGACAACTCGAACGACAGCTTGAACGGCACGGCGCCGACGACGTCGACGGTGGTGTCGAGGACGGGCTCCGAGAGGAGGGTCGGGGTGGCGGAGGTGTCGTCGATGTCGACGAGGAACCCGAGATCGTCGAGCCGCGCCTTCCTCACCTCGAGCCACGCCTGCCGCTCGGCGGGGGAGATCTTCCCGTCGTGGTCGAGGTCCATCCCCTGCCGGAATCCGAGCGCCTCGATCTCGCCGAACAGGAACCAGTAGTCGACGTAGATCTGCTCCGGGCCGATCCAGACCTCGACGGCGTTCTGGAGGTCCTTGACGTTCCGGTCGGTGAAGTCGTGCGCGGAGGCGGTCGCCGCGAGGGCCAGGAGTGCGAGGAGGGCCCTCGCCCCTCGACTCGGCCTGCGGCCTCGCTCGGGGTGAACTGACGGCGTCATTCCAGGGAGTTTACCCCGAGCGAGCGGAGCGAGTCGAGGGGCTATTTCCCGGCGACGTGCCACTTCGGGTCGTCCTGGTGCGCCTCCCACCAGGCGAGCCACGCCTGCGGGTCGCCCTTCTTGTTGTCGACCCCCGTGAGGTCCTGCATCGCGCCGTTCATGACGCGCTTCTCGATGATCGTCATCTCCTCGTCGATGCGGAGGACCTTCGTGTCGAGGACGACTCCATCCGACACCGTGCCGATGATCGGGTCGTACGCCGCGGCGCTCGTCGCGATCTCGACGTCGTAGTCCTTGATGTAGGCCCGCTGCTCGGCGCTGAAGAAGTACGATCGCGCCCCGCCGCCGTAGGTGATCTTCATGCGCGTGACCAGGATCTCGACCCCCCCGGAGTACCCCGCCTTGCCGATGTCCTCCATCGCGCGGATGCGCGCGAGGGACTCGTCCGACCAGGCAGCCTCGCCCAGCCCGAGGACGGTCTCCTTGGGGCCGATCTGGTCGACGAGGGCGTGCACGGCGGCCTCGCGCGCGGGGGCGTAGACGTCCCCGAGCGCCACCTTGTAGAGGGCCGCGACGGCGTCGTCCTTCTTGAGCGCCGCGATGTGCTGCGCGGTGTAGGTGCGGACGAGGTGGTAGGGGTGCTCGAGCAGCTTCACGTACGGCCCCGCCTTGTCCTCGGCGGGGATCTTCTCGAGCAGCTTCTCCGCCTCCGCGCGGAGTGCAGCGTCCTGCGAGGTGGCGACCTCTACGTATACGCGGATGGCGCGCTCGCGGTTTCCCCGCTTCTGCGCGTAGGCCAACTCCCGCTTGTCGTCCTCGGCGGAGCGTGGCCACTCGTACTTCGGCTTGCCGTCGCCCGTGCCCTGGCGCGGCTGCTGCGCCTGCGCCTCCGCGCGCGCTGCGACGATCCCCAGGAAGAGCAGGAGGAGGATTACGGTCCGGACCATGGCGTGTGCCCCTCGATCTCCGGCCATTCCCCCGACTGGGTAAGAGTAGCGAAGACCGGGGGAATGCTCAAGTCTCAATGCGCAATACGCATGTAATTCTCAAGGCGCAAGATCCAGGCCTCAACCTCGGAGAGGCCCTTGGACCTTTCGCCTTACATGCACATTGCGCATTGAGACTTGCTCATTCCGTCGCCCCGCTGTAGTCTGGCCTTCGAAGGAGAATCCCATGTCGACCTCCCTCCTGGCGTTCGCCAGTCTCGGCCTCAGCGAGTTGCTGGTGATCGCCTTCATCGTCATCGTCCTCTTCGGGGCGAGCCGCCTGCCCGGCGTCTTCCGCTCGCTCGGGTCGAGCGTGAACGAGTTCAAGAAGGGGATGAGCGACGGCGATCAGCCGAAGCCGCCCTCGGAGAAGAAGGAATGAGGTCCTGGGGCGTCCTCCTGGGCCTTTTTCTCGTCTCCTGCCACGCGCGGCCTCCCGTCCTGGAGCCGCAGCACGCCCCCTATGACGTCGGCGCCCTCGCTGCGCGCGCCCGCGCAGGGGACGTCTCGCTGGTCGACCTCACGATCCCCCTCGACGCAAAGGCGCCGTACTTCCCCGGCGGCGAGAAGTTCGACCTCGCGCCCGTGGCCGATCGGGACAAGGACGGGTACTGCGCGAACCGCTTCTCGATGGGCGAGCACACCGGGACGCACATCGACGCGCCGCTTCACTTCGCAAAGGGGACCTGGGCCGTCGACGACATCCCGCTCTCGCACCTCGTCGCGCCGTGCGTCCTCGTCGACGTCGCCGCGCAGGTGGAGAAGGACGTCGACTACGCGGTCTGCGTGCGCGACCTCGAGCTGTGGGAGCAGGCCCACGGCCGCATCCCGGACGGGGCGGTCGTCGTGATGCGGAGCGGTTGGGGAAAGCGCGCAGGGGACCTCGAGAGGTACCGGAATGCCGACGCGCGGGCGGTGCCCCACTTCCCGGGATTCTCGAAGGAGGCGGCGGAGTGGCTGGTGCGCGAGAGGACGATCGTCGGCATCGGCGTCGACACACTCTCCGGCGACGTCGGCCCCTCGAAGCAGTTCGCCGCCCATCGCGTCCTGAACGGGGCCCAGGACTACATCCTGGAGAACCTCGCGAACCTCGATCGCCTCCCCGTGGCCGGCGCGGTCCTCGTCGTCTCCCCGCTCCCGATCCGCGGAGGCTCCGGCGGACCGGTCCGCGTCTATGCGCTTGTGGGGAAGCCGTAGGCGCAAGAACTCCAAGTCGAAGCTGCCACGTGAGGTGTTTGGTTCCCTATTGCGCAACAACATTGTTTCTCGCACAGTTGTTTTCAGCGCGTCGCTATAGGTAGCCTGCCAGTCAAGGACTTTCGTCAGAGTCGGGACCGCGCGAAAATCGAGCGCTTCCGCGGGCCACAGGGCAATGGGCTGCGGGGCGGCCAGGGGGGTAGGGGGACAGAGTCCCCCTGTGTTGGGTTGCGGGCGAGCGAAGCGAGCCCGCGCTGGGAGTTGGAGTTGGAGTTCGTTGGAGTTGGAGGTTGAGGTTGGAGTTGCGCCCCTCGCCCGGCGCCCGTATCATCCGCGCGCGATGAAGTTCGTCCTGCAGATCCTCGACAAGCCCACCGGGCAGTGGAGCGACCTGCACTCCGTGGACGGCGTCCCCGACCGCCCCGTCGTGCTGGGGCGCGGCACCCAGGTCTCCATCCAGGTCGTCGACGAGCGCCTCTCGCGGCGCCACTGCCAGTTCGAGTTCATGGGGTCGACGTGCTTCGTCGTGGACCTCCGGAGCGCGAACGGAAGCTACCTGAACCAGGTCCGCATCCAGCGGGCGCGCATCTGCCACGGCGACGTCGTCGACATCGGGAATACGCAGCTCCGCGTCCTCCTCGTGCGCGAGGGGCAGCCGAAGAAGGTCGGCCCCGCCGACCGCGCGATGTCGTGCGCAAGCTGCGGGAACGTCCTCACCCCCGACGAGGTCCCGACCGTACTCGACCCGAATCGCCCGCCGATCACCTTCTGCTCGGCCTGCCAGGGGCACCTCCGACTCGTCGGGAACGCGGTCGCGGGGCACACGCTGCTCGAGTTCCTCCGCGTCGGCGCGACCGGGCCCGTGTATCGCGCGAAGAAGGGAGGGGAGGACGAGGTCACGTTGAAACTCCTCCGCGCCGAGCAGGCGCCTGCCGGCAAGCTGGCCTTGCCCGCCAGCAAGCTGGCTCTGCCAGTCGCGATGACGCGCTTCGAGCGCGAGGCGGTCCTCGGAGGCCAGGTCGAGCACCCGAACGTCGTGCGCGTCCTCGCGCACGGAAAGGAGGGGAAGCACTGCTGGCTCGTGACGGAGCTCGTCACCGGGCACACGCTCGCGGAGATCCTGCGCGCGGCGGGATTCCTCCCCGCAGAGGAGGTGGTCGACCTCGGGGTGCAGGTCTCGGACGCGCTCGCGTATCTCCACGGGAAGGGGATCTTCCATCGCGACGTGTCGCCGTGGAACGTGTTCCGGGAACCGCGCGGCGGGGTGAAGCTCGCGAACTTCGGCCTGGCCACAGCGGCGGGGGTCGCGGGGGCGCCGAGGATCACGAGCTCGACCGTCGGCCCCGAGACGCTTGCCTACATGGCGCCGGAGGTCCTCCTCGGCGCGACGGAGGCGGATGCGCGGACGGACCTCTACGCGCTGGGTGCGACGCTCTACCACGCCGCGGTCGGGCAGCTCCCTTTCTCGCCCTTCCCGCTCGACGCCTTCCTGCGGCAGGCGATGCACGACCGGCCCGTGTTCCCCGCGGAGCCGATCGTCCCGGGCGCGCTCCAGCAGGCCATCCTGCGGCTGCTCGAGAAGTCGCCCGACGCGCGGCCGAAGGATGCTGCGGAGGCGAAGGCGCTGATTGGCGCGGCAGGAACGAGCAGTTTCTAATGAGCAATCTTCAATGCGCAATGAGCATGTAAGTCCCAAGGTTGCAACCGGCCAACGCGGCCTTGCGACTTGGGACCTTGGAACTTACATGCTCATTGCGCATTGAAGATTGCTCATTAGGCGCGCACATACCGGATCTCCTCCCCCGCCTCTTCCCTCCTCACCGCCCCCTCGCGCTCCAGCAGCTCGAGGTGCCCGACGACCTCCGCGAACCCGAGCCAGATCTCGGAAACGGGGAGCTTCGGGAAGAGGATCGCGATCAGGTCGTACGGCGTCCTCCCCTCGGTCAGGGCCGCGAGGACCTTGCTCTTCCGATCCTGGTGATGCGCGACGACGCGCGCGACGACCCCCTTCACGTCCTCGAAGGGGCGGCCGTGGCCGGGGTAGGCGATCCGCACGGGGAGCCGCGCGAGCCGCTCCAGGCTCTTCAGATAGTGGAACGGCCCCATCTCCGCCTCGGAGGCGTACCCGGCGAAGAAGGCGTTCGGGGTGATGTCGCCGAGGAGGGTGTCCCCCGAGAAGAGCGTCCCGGACTCCGCGTGCCAGAGCGAGATCGACCCGCGCGTGTGGCCCGGGGTGTGGATCACCTCGAGCGGAAATCCCGCGAGGTCGATCCTCGCGCCGTCGACGAGCTTCTCGTCGACGGGGCAAGGCTCGGCGATCGGGAAGAGGCCGTGGTAGTGGCGGTCGAGGCGGTCGGTCAGCTCCGCGGGCATCCCCAGCCGCCGCGCGAACTCCATGTACCGCGAGGAGGCCTTCCCGGTGCTCTCGGGGTGCCCCTCGACGAGGCGCGCATCGGCGGTGTGGGCGTACGTGCGCGCCTTCGAGGCCTCGCGCACGCGCCGTCCCTGGCCGAAGTGGTCGAGGTGGCCGTGCGTGAAGAGGAGGTGGCCGATCCGCTCCATCGGGCAGCCGGCCTCGGCGAGCTTCCGGTCGAGGACCTCCCGCGCCGTGTCGGTCAGCGGCCCCGGGTCGACGAGGAGGGGAGGGTCGCTCCGCACGAGGTAGCAGTTCGTCGGCCCGACGGGGAAGGGCGTCGGGATCGCGAGCCGTTCGACGATCTCGGTCATCATTCCCCTTTGATGATCGCCCGCGCGATCACGAGCCGCTGGATCTGGTTCGTCCCCTCGTAGATCTGGGTGATCTTGGCGTCGCGCATGTACTTCTCGATCGGGTAGTCGCGGAGGAACCCGTACCCGCCGAAGATCTGCACGGCGTTCGTCGTCACCTCCATCGCGACGTCGGTCGCGAAGACCTTGCACATCGCGGAGAGCTTGGAGACGTTCTTCACCCCCGCGTCGACCGCGCGCGCGGCGGTGTAGACGAGCTGGCGCGCCGCCTCGATCTTCGTCGCCATGTCGGCGAGCATGAACTGCATGCCCTGGAAGCTGATGATCGCCTCCCCGAACTGCCGCCGCTTCTTCGCCCAGTCGACCGCGAGCTCGTACGCCCCCTGCGCCAGGCCGACGGCCTGCGCCGCGACGCCGGGGCGGGCGCGGTCGAGGGTGGCCATCGCGTGCTTGAAGCCGTGTCCCTCCACGCCGCCGAGGAGCTGCGAGGCGGGGACGCGGCAGTCCTTGAAGTGGGTCTCGTGCACGGGCGCGCAGCGGATCCCCATCTTCTTCTCCTTCCACCCGATCGTGAACCCGGGCGTCCCCTTCTCGACGAGGAAGCCGCAGATCCCGCGCGTCCCGCGCGCCGGGTCGGTGGAGGCGAACACGGTGTAGAGCCCCGCCGCCCCGCCGTTCGTGGTCCACTTCTTGTCGCCGGTGATGACGTAGTCGCCGCCGTCCTTCGTCGCGCGGCACTTCAGGCTCCCCGCGTCGCTCCCCGCCTCCTTCTCTGAGAGGGCGTAGGCGATCAGCCGCTTCCCGCTCGCGATCTCGGGGAGGTACCTCTTCTTCTGCTCCTCCGTCCCTCCGACGATGATCGGGAAGCTGCCGAGGGCGTTCACGGCGTAGGTGACGCCGACGCCGCCGCAGGCGCGCGACAGCTCCTCGACGACGAGGCAGAGGTTGAGGACGCCGTCCCCCTTGCCTCCGTACTCCTTCGGGACCCAGATCCCCATGAGGTCTTGCTCCCGGAGCTTCTCGATGACGCTCCAGGGGTACTCCTCGGTCTCGTCGAGCTGCGCGGCCACCGGGCGGACGTGCTTCTCGGCCACCTCGTGGGCGCGTGCGACGTAGTCGAGGTTGACCTTGTCGAGCAGTTCCCTCATGAGCGGCTCCTTGCGTAATGGGCCGCGCATGATAATCCACGAAGACACACGAAGACACACGAATGTGTGCCGATTCGTGTGTCTTCGTGTGCCTTCGTGGATCCGGGATCGAGTTGACAACCACGATTGCACGGTGATATCATATTGGTATCTTACGAAGGAGGAGACACCCATGATGCCCGAGAAGGAACTGCACTGCCCGCCCGGAGTGGCGATGCTCTTCGTCCTGCTTGCCACGCTGGCCGGCGCGTTCGTCGGCTTCTGCGTCTCGGTGAGCGCCCGCGAGCCGAACGCGGTCGCGATCGTCTGCGAGGTCCTCTTCGGGCTCGCCGCCTTCATCTGCCTCTTCGGCTGCTTCGTCGTGAATCCGAACGAGGGGCGGGTGATCCAGCTCTTCGGCACCTACGTCGGCACGGTGCGCACCCAGGGCCTCTTCTGGGGGAACCCGTTCTGGTCGAAGAGGCGGATCTCGCTCCGCGTCCGGAACTTCGACGGCGAGAAGCTGAAGGTGAACGACCTCGAGGGCAACCCGATCGAGATCGCCGCGGTCGTCGTCTGGAAGGTGGTCGACACCGCGGAGGCGATCTTCCACGTCGACAACTACGAGAACTTCGTCTCCGTCCAGAGCGAGGCGGCCGTCCGCAACCTTGCGACGCGGTACCCGTACGACGCGCACCAGGAGGGGAAGATGTCGCTCCGCGGGAACACGGCCGACATCGCCGAGCACATGAAGAACGAGATCCAGGAGCGTCTGACGCAGGCGGGCGTGCAGGTGATCGAGGCGCGGATCAGCCACCTCGCCTACGCCCCCGAGATCGCGCAGGCGATGCTCCAGCGGCAGCAGGCCTCGGCGATCGTCGCCGCGCGGCAGACGATCGTCGAGGGGGCCGTCGGGATGGTGGAGATGGCCCTCGCGCGGCTGAAGAAGGAGAACGTCGTGGAGCTCGACGAGGACCGGAAGGCGCAGATGGTGTCGAACCTCCTCGTGGTGCTGTGTGGCGAGCGCGCCGCGACTCCGGTGATCAACGCGGGGACGATCTACCAGTAACGGAGTCGCGCCCGTCAGGGCGCGGAAGAGAAGCGCCCGTGAGGGCGCCGAGCCGCCGTGAGCGACCGCAAGCCGTTCCTCCTCCGCCTCGACCCCGCCTTGCTGGAGGCGCTCACGCGCTGGGCGAACGACGACCTGCGCTCCCTGAACGCGCAGCTCGAGTTCCTCCTGCGCCGCGCCCTCCGCGAGGCGGGGCGGGTGAAGGACCCCGACGGCGCGAAGGGCGAAGGGCGAGGGGCGAGGGGCGAGGGGCGCATGTAGTCCTGGGGACGCTCGCCGCTCGCTACCGGAGAACCAGCCGCCCCTCGCGGTCGAGGTCGAAGGTCTTCCCCCGCCAGACGACCGTGCGGCCGCCCCAGGAGAGGAGCCAGACGACCGTCGAGAGGACCTCTTGCAGCGGAAGGAGCGGCGTGACGAGGAGGACTTTCGGGTCGCAGCGCTGCGCGAGCGCCTCGAGGATGCCCGTGAGGATGCGCATCCCGAAGGCCGCCGCGACCGCCCCCTGCGTCCACCGGCTCGCCGGGTCGATCGCCGAGGCGACCAGCGCGAACGGGATCGGCTTCGTCAGGATCGAGAAGAGATGCCCCGCCGGGTTGCAGACGCGAATCGTCCGCGCCCAGCGGACCTGATGGAGCAGGACGTCGCGCCACCCGAGCGCCGCGCTCCAGAGGTCCACGAACGCGGGCGCGAGGACCACCTTCCACCCCGCCGCCGCGACCCGCGCGCCGATCTGGAAGTCGTCCGCGAGGTGGTCCCGGATCGCCGCGAAGCCGCCCGCCGCGTCGAGGGCCTCGCGGCGGATCGCGATCGTCGCGCCGAGCGCGAAGCGCACCGGCCCCAGCATCGCCGCGAGGAAGACGCTCGGCATGAACTCGAGACCGATCCAGGCCGCCTCGAATGCCGCGGGGAGCGTCGAGATCCCCTTCGCGCGGTATGGACAGCTCGCGAGCCCCACCCGCGGGTCGTCGAACGGCGCGAGGGCTCGGCGCGCGAGGTCGGGCTCGACCCGCACGTCGCTGTCGGCGAGCAGCAGGTGCGGGTGCCTCGCGTGCGCGACGATCCCCGCGAGGTTGTTCACCTTCCCGTTCGCGCCGGGCTGCTCCAGGACGACCTCGGCCCGCGCGTCGGCGTGCCCCGCGCAGAACGCGCGGACGGTCGGGAGCGCCGGGTCGTCCGCCTCGGCGCACCCGAAGACGACCTGCGCCTCGCCGCCGTCGAGCCGCGCGAAGGTCGCGAGGTTCGCCTCCAGGTCCCGGTCGGCCCCTCGGAACGCCTTGAGCACCGTGACGGGCGGGTGGGACGCGGGAGCAGGACGCCTTGCGCGCAGGCAGAAGCGCAGCGTTGCGGCGTAGGAGAGGAGGTAGAACGCGAGCCCGGCCGCGACGACGGCCAGAAAGGGGACGGCCACTAGTTCGCGGCGGCGCCGGCGCGGCGCCGGAGCATGAACTTCACGAACTCGACCCCCTCGCGCAGGCGGCGGTTCCGCTCGTCCGGGTCCTTCAGCATCCGCCCCACGATCCGCTTGATGCACGGCCCGCGGAAGTAGAAGCGGCGGTAGAACATCTCCATCGCGTCGAAGATCTCGCGGCTCGTCACGTCGGGGTAGCTGACGTTGCACGTCTGGTACCCGTTTTCGCTGACCAGGCTCTCCGCCGTCATGTAGCCGTTCTTGATGACGTGGTCGTAGAACTTGGTGCCGGGGTACGGCGAGGCGAGCGACACCTGGATCGTGTCGATGTCGAGCTCGCAGGCGAACCGCATCGACTCCTCGAGCGTTTCCCGCGTCTCGCCGGGGAGGCCCACGATGAACGTCCCGTGGACGTAGATCCCGAGCTTGCGGCAGTTCCGCGCGAACTCGTACGCCTGCTGGACCGTCGCCCCCTTCTGGATGTTTTTCAGGATCTGGTTCGACCCGCTCTCGAACCCCGCCACGAGCACGCGGCAGCCCGACTCGGCCATCGCCTTCAATGTCTCGTAGCCGACCGTCACCTTCGTGTTGCACCCCCAGGGCTTCCCGAACTGCGCGAGCTTCCGCGAGATCTCGCGCGCCCGCGGCTGCTGCTCGGTGAAGGTGTCGTCGTCGAAGAAGTACTGCCTCATCTTCGGCCAGTACTTCACGATCTTCCCGACCTCCTCGACGACGTTGTCGGGCGTCCGCACGCGGTACCGGTTCCCGCTGAACGTCTGGGGCCAGAGGCAGAACGTGCACTGGCTCCCGCAGCCGCGCCCCGTGTAGATGCTCACGTACGGGTTCAGCATCCACGGGATCTCGTAGTGATCGAGGTTCAGGTCACGCTTGTAGACGTCCGCCGCGAACGGCAGGGAGTCGAGGTCCTTGAGCTCGGGCGCGAGGGGGTTCTGGACCGCCTTCCCGTCCTCGCCGCGCCACGTGACGCTCGGGATTTCCGAGAGCGGCCTCCCGTTCGCGTAGTCCGGGATCGCGATGTCGAATTCCTTGCGGACGACGAAGTCGATGACGTTCGTGCCCTCGACCGTCTCCCTCGGCAGCACGGTCGGGTGCGGACCGACGAAGGCGATCTTCATCGTGGGCTTCTCGCGCTTCAGCCGCTCCGCCGTCGCGATGTCGTTCTTGAGCGAGGGGGTGCTGGTGTAGAAGACGGTGAGGTCGAAGTTCCGCGCGACGTCGAGCGTCTGCTTCACGCCCAGATTGGCCGCGGGGGCGTCGAGCAGGAGGGAGTCGGCCAGCATCCCGGCAGGGTAGGCGAGCCAGGTCGGGTACCAGAACGAGCGGACCTCGCGCTGGGCCTGGTAGCGGGAACCCGCCCCCCCGTCGAAGTCCCTGAAGCTGGGGGGGTTGAGGAACAGGACCTTCATCAAACACCCTCGTGGCGGAGGTTGATCCCAGGAATGTAGGGGCCGGGGAGTACGGTGTCAAACGGATTCTCCGGAATCCGAGGATCCATCGGGTAGAATCCCGCCCGCGCTGGATGGGAATTCCACGGGCGCGGGCGGCGTGGCGTGCGCGTGGGCTCGCGGATCCGCGCCGTGTAGGGGCGGCCCTTGTGACCGCCCGTTCGACCACGTCGATGGTCGCCGCCCGTTCATGGCGCGGGTGACGGGCCACCAACATCGGCGTGGTTGATGGGTGGCCAGAATCGACGTGGTTGAACGGGCGGCCACAAGGGCCGCCCCTACAGCGATGGAATCGGCCGGGACAAACGTGTCTGACAGTCGCATCCTCATTGCCAATGGAGACGACTTCGGCCTCTCGATCGAGGTGAACGAGGGGATCGAGCGCGCCCATCGCGACGGAATCCTGACCAGCACGAGCCTCATGGTGAACGCCCCAGCCTTCGACGACGCCGTCGAGCGCGCCCGGCGCCTCCCGCGCCTCGGCGTCGGCCTCCATCTGGCGCTCGTCGAGACCCCCCCGACGCTCCCCGCGTCGGAGTGGGAGGGGACGCTCGAGCCCGACGGCCGCTTCCCGTTCAACCCCGCGAAGGTGGGCCTCCGCCTGTGGCTCGCGAAGGGCCCGCGCGCGGCCGTCCTGCGCGAGGTCCAGGCGCAGCTCGCGAAGTTCCGCGCCACGGGCCTCGCCTGCACGCACATCGACGGGCACATGAACCTCCAGGTCCACCCGGTCGTGCGGGAGGCGGTCCTCGTCGCCGCGCGCGAGGCGGGCGTCCGCTGGGTCCGCGCGCCGTGGGACGACCTGGGCCTCACGCTCTCCCTCAGCCTCGCGGGCCTCCCGCTCAAGCTCGTCCACGCCGCCGTCCTCCGCCCGCTCTCCTCGCGCGTCCGCCGCCGCGCCGCGCAGGAGGGGCTCCGCACGGCCGACGGCGTCCACGGCGTCTACCAGAGCGGCCGCCTCGACGAGCGGTTCCTCTGCGGGCTGTTCGCGCGGCTCGGGCCCGGCATCCGCGAGCTGTATGCGCATCCGCGGTTCGGCGCGAACGGCCCGAACGGCGACCTCGTCGCCTTCACCTCCCCGCGTGTCCGCGAGGCCGCGGAGCGCGCGGGGTTCCGGCTGGCCCACTTCGGGGAGGTGGGGTAACCGGTCGTTCGGTCATGTGTATGTGTAGGGGCGGGGGGGGGCGGCCCGGCGGGCCGCGCCCCCCCCCCGGCCGCCGCCCCCAACACCGGGCCCCCG
>Ga0082335_1004482_pt1 | contig 20862 bp, 18 predicted proteins | sample Subgrocontami58m_FD_72375 | JGI IMG/M metagenome (GOLD analysis project Ga0082335, IMG submission 72375) | Subsurface groundwater microbial communities from S. Glens Falls, New York, USA - GMW37 contaminated, 5.8 m (SPADES assembly) (version 2) ... | reverse complement strand
CTTCTACGTAGGTGCGCTGGCCACACGGATCGGCTGGCGCCTGGCCATGGCGGGTGTCGGTGCCGCGGAACTCCTGGGGGCCCTCGTCCTGGCCTTCGGGGTGTCGGCGACCACGCCGGCCAGGGGAGGGGATGGGCGTACACGCTACCTGGCCGACGTTTTCACCAATCGCCCGGCGCTCTGCGTCATCGGAGCATACACCGCCCACAACTGGGAGCTGTTCGGGATGTGGGGATGGACGTCGCCGTTCATGGTGGCCCTGCTTCAGGCCCGGGGGGCTGGGCCGGCGGCGGCCCTCACCTGGGGCGGCATGCTGGCTGCGGGAATCGTCGGCGTGGGCGGGCTGGGTGGCATACTGGGTGGCCGCCTCGCCGATCGCCTCGGTCGGGCGCGCGCCGCCAGGATGCTCCTGGGGATGAGCTGTCTCTGCTCCGCCATCTTCGGGTGGCTGTTCCACGCGCCGCTGGCCCTGGTCCTGGCGGTCAGCTTGATCTACGGAATCGTGGTGGTGGCCGACTCCCCCGCGTACTCGGCCAGCCTCATGGAGTTGGTTCCGCCGCGCTCCCTGGGCGGCGCTTTTAGCCTGCAGATGCTGTTCGGCTGGACGGTGACGGCCATCTCGCCGGCGGTCTTCGGCGCGACGCTGGACCTCACCAGGCAGGTCCAGGGCGGGGATGAGATGGTGCGATGGGGCATCGCCTACGGCGTCCTGGCCGTCGCCCCCCTGCTCGGCATCGCCGCCCTCTGGCCCCTGGCCCGGCGGGAGGGCCGGATGGCCCAAGCTGCCTCGCACTGGGCACCCCGGTCGTAGCTGGATTCCCTGTCCTCCCCACTCTATCGCACTCTCTATCCTGAGAGTTTCAGGAAACCCTTGCAACCGTCAGGGCGACGTGGTAAGAATAGCGCGTGCCATCGGCCCCCCAACCCTGGTGGGGCCGACATTGTTTGAAGAATTCGAAGAAGCGCGGGGTCGTAGTTCAGTTGGCTAGAACGCCGGCCTGTCACGCCGGAGGTCGCGGGTTCGAGTCCCGTCGGCCCCGCCATCGAAACCTCTCACGCCACCCTCTCGGGTGGCGTTTTGCGTCTCTGATACGCTGGAGGCTGGCTTACTCCTCGCGAAACAGGCGAAGATCCATCGTGGCAACATTGGGCGGGACGGTCACCGGGAACTCCATCTGGGGGAGAATGTCCTTGGCGGGATCGATCCCGGGGGCGACCTCGATCAACTCCAGACCGTCCTTCCCCAAGCGGAAGACGGCCCGCTCCGTGACGTAGAGGACTTCCTGTCCCTTCTCGCGGGCGGCCTTGCCGCTCAGCGTGATCTGCTCGACCCTCCGGATGAACTTCTTTACCCGGCCTTCCTTGCGGATCACCACCCGGCCGTCCACGATCTCCGCCTGGAGGCCGCCCGCAGTAAAGGTTCCGCAGAAGACGATCTTCTTCGTCTGGTGGCAAATGTTGGCGAACCCGCCCGAGCCGGGCGCCATGTGGGCGAACTTGCTCACGTTGACGTTCCCCTCTTGGTCTACCTGGGCCATCCCCAGCAGGGTGATATCCAGCAGGCCCCCGTCGTACATGTCGAAGACGGCCGTGGAGTCCAGCAGGATATCGGGGTTGGCCGTGGCGCCGAAGGCGTCCATCCCCTCGGGGAGGCCGCCCACGGGCCCGTGCTCGATGCTGTAGGCCACGCGCTCGTGCACCCGCCGGGGGAACCCCAGCGCCGGGATCAAGGCGGGAACCCCGTACCCAAGGTTGACGAGCTGCCCGTCCCGTAGTTCCTGCATCCCACGCCGGGCGATGGCCGACTCGACGCTCAGCGGAACGGGATCGGGGTGCAGCCGGACCCGCGCCTCCCCGGAGAATTCCGGATGCTCCCCGGTGACGGTCTGGGGCTGGGCGGGATTCACCACGATGGCATCCACCAGCCTGCCGGGGACGATCGTCAGGCGGGGATGGACGACCCCTGACTCCACCTGCTGCTTCACCTGGGCGATGACCGTGCCCCCGGAGCGCTTCGCCGCCAAGGCCAGGGTGAAGATGCCCAGGGACGCCGGCTCGTGCTCCACGGAGATGTTCCCCTGCGGATCGGCCGAGGTCCCACGGATGATGGCCACGTCCACCTTCAGCGCCGGGTAAAACAGCCATTCGCGTCCCGCCAGTTGAACGATCTGCGACAGCGGCTCCTTTGCCGCTGCATTGGCTCGGCCCGCCTCGACCCGGGGATCAATGTAGGTCTGGAGCCCGACGGCGGTCAGCAGCCCCAGTCGTCCCGCCCCGCTCTCCCGCAGCCAGTGAAAGATCGTCCCGATGGGCAGATTGTAGGCCTCGACCCGGTCTTGCTTGATCATCCCGGTGATCTCGTAGTCCGGGAAGATGCTGAAGGAGCCGCCGATCACGCGCCGCATGAGACCGTCATGCGCGAACCGGTTGATGCCCCAGCCCTTCCGGCTGGCCACCATGACCGGGTGGATCACCGTGAGGTCCCGGGGATGCCCCTGCTGGAGGTACCGCGCCTCGATCCCCTGGAGGACCGCGTCCGGCTCCAGCACGGAGAGGCAGCCGCACAGCGCGACGGTCGCCCCGTCCGGAATGAGCTGCGCGGCCTCGGCCGATGTCACAATCCTAGGCGCCATTCCAGCATTCCCCTTCCGTGGTCCACTTGTGGATTAGATCGCCGTCATCACAATCCGACCGTGCCGAATTTCGAATATCGAACGGAGAATTTCGAATGACGAACGAAGAAGATTAGGACGGGACGCGATTCGGAGACGTTCGAAATTCATCATTCGTCATTCGACGTTCGAAATTGGGCCCTCGCCAAGATTCACCGGAGGCGGGACCACGCCCTCAGGGCCTCCAGCAGAAAGTAGTCGCCCCAGACCAGCTCGTGATCCATGTGCCAGCCCGCGTTCTTGTTGTAGCAGCCATGCAGGAGCATGCCTCGTGGGCGCCGGTCGTTCTCGTCTAGCGGGGTCAGATACCCTGTGACCATCGCCGAAAGCAGCGCCTCGGCCCGGTCCCGCGATCGCTGGCGCCGGATCGGATCCTGAGCGTGCTCCGCCAGGATCAAGAGCCCCGCACAGGTGATAGCCGCGGCCGAAGAATCCCAGGGAATATTCGGCTTCGCCGGGTCATCGAAGCAGTAGAAAGGAACCAGGTCATCGCCTGCGCGCCGGAAATAATAGGCCGCCGTCCGGTCGGCCACCTCCAAGAAGCGCTCCTCCCCCGTCGCGCGGTAGGCCGCAGCGAACCCGTAGACGCCCCAGGCCTGTCCCCGGGCCCAGCATCCGTCCGTCCCCGACCCCTGGTGCGTCTCCTGCTTCGTCACGCGCCCCGTGTGGGGCTCGTAGTGCGTGGACTGGATGATCCGCCCGTCCTCCTTGACGTGCCACGCCGCCGTCCGGTCGGCATGGGAAACGGCCACCTCCAGGAACCGCCCCTCGCCCGTCGTCTTCCAGGCCCACCAGAGGAGCGGCAGGTTCCCCATGCAATCGATGGTCACGTCGTCCAGGCCCGCGGCAATCTCCGCCTGGGAGCCCACGGGAATGACCCCGACCGCGGGGTTCGCCATGCCGGCCAGGCGGTCCGCCGCCCGCAGCGCCAGGTCCCGGCACGCCGGGTCCCGGCAGATCTCCCACCCCAGGACCGCGGAGCTCGAGAATACAAAACCGATGTCGTGGGTCTGGTGGTCCAGGTGGGGGGAGAGGCGCAGGGTCCACGTCGTGGCCGTGGCCGCATCCTCCGCCTTGCCCGTCACGGCAGCCCGCTGCCAGAGGAGGCCGGCCCAGAACCCGCTGGTCCACATCCCCTCCCGCGTCCCCTCCCACACGCCGGTCGTCGAGGGCGCGGCGTGCGGGAAGATGTCCTGGCGGGTCACCTGCTCCAGCGTGCTCTCAACCCGCTGCAAGAGCAGCGCGAGCCCCTCATCCGGCGTTCTCGTTTTCCCCATCCTGTTTGTTTCCCTCAATTCGACATTCGAAATTCGACATTCGAAATTCTCGTTCAGTGCATCCACAGTCCTCCGGTCACATTGATGGCCTGGCCCGTCATGTAGGCCGCCTCGTCGGAGGCCAGGAATGCCACTGCATTGGCGATATCCTCCGGCGTGGCCAGACGCCCCAGGGGAATCACCTTGGCCCGCTCCGACGACGGCGGAAGCCCGAACGCCTCCCCCAGTCGTTCCACCTGCGCCCGCATGGGCGTGCCGGCCACGATACCAGGACAGACGGCGTTCACCCGGATGCCGTGGGATGCTAGCTCCCGCGCCAGGGCCTGGGTGAGGCTGATCACCGCGGCCTTGGTCGCACTGTACGCCCCGAAGTTCGGCGCCCCCAGCTTTCCATTCCACGAGGCGATATTCACGATGTTGCCCTGCCGGCGCGCCGCCATCCGGGGAAGCACGGCCTGACAGCAGAAGAAGACCCCGTCGACGTTCACCCGGAACAGCTCCCGCCAGTCCGCCTCGGGGAAGCTCGCCAGCGGCCCCAGGCGGGCGATCCCGGCGTTGTTGACCAGCAGGTCCACGTCCCCCAGGGCCCGACCGGCCGTCTCGGCCATCCGGAACGCGGCGGCCCGGTCCCTCACATCGCAAGCGATAGCGGTCGTACGCCGGCCGTCCCCCCGCAGTTCCTGCGCAGCCCGCTCTGCGCCTCCCGAATCCACGTCGGCGATGGCGATGTCGTACCCCGCCTTCGCCAGGCGCCGGGCGATTGCCAGGCCGATCCCCGCCGCCGCCCCCGTGACCAGGGCCACACGTCTCACCACTGCCATGCCGCTTCCCATCCCCTCAGGTGATCCCCCGGCCGCCGTCCACTTGCAACGTCATTCCCGTCATCATGTCCGAGTCGGCCGATGCCAGGAAGATCGCCGCTCCCACCAGATCCTCCGGCGCCATCACCCGCCCGAGGGGAATGCGGGTCAGCCTGGCCTTCAGGAAGGTGTCGTCCTCCAGGTCCTTCCGGTTGATGTCGGTCCGGGTGAGGCCGGGGGCCAGGGCATTGACCCGAATCCCGTAGGGCGCCAGCTCCAGCGCCATGCACTTGGTCAGCATGGCCACCCCCGCCTTGGACACGCAGTAGGCGGTCATCCGCGGGGCCGGAAAGCCTGCGGCCTCCGACGAGACGTTGATGATCTTCCCCCGGCCGCGCGCCTTCATCCGGGCCGCCACCGCCTGGCCGACCAGGAAATACCCCTTCAGGTTCACGCCCAGCATCCAGTCCCAGTCCGCCTCGTCGAGCTCCAGGAAGAAGACCCGCTTCTGGACTCCGGCGTTGTTGATCAAGACGTCAATCGGTCCGAGGCGCATCGTTACCTCGTCCACCATGGCCTGAACTTGAGCCCGCTGCGAGGTGTCGGCGCGGACCGCAAGCGCGCGTCGCCCCTGTTTCTCGATCTCCCGCACGGCGCTCTGCGCCTCCTCGGCGTGGCTGACGTAGTTGACGGCCACGGCCGCGCCCTCGCGGGCGAAGGCCAGCGCGACGGCCCGGCCAATGCTGCGCGAGCCCCCGGTGACGAGGGCCACCTGCCCTTCCAGCTTCACGCTGTCTCCTCCTGCCTGCGATGGAAACGGCCGCCCACCGACCCGGATCGCCTCATGTCTTGTGAATGCCCCCCAAGCCTGCCACGATGTACCGATAGCACAGGGCGGTCACGATGACCGCGGGCACGGTCGCCATCACCCCCGTTGCCGCCATCCGGCCCCACTCGACGCCCATCTCGGTGATGAAGGCCGACACGGTCTTGGCGAACATCGGGATACTCTCGGTGGTCAAGAAGAGGGCGATCAACAGCTCGTTCCACCCCCAGATCCACCCCAGGATTCCTGCCGCCACAACGCCCGGCATCGCGAGCGGGACGGCGATGCGAAAGAAGGCTCCCCACCGGGAGCACCCATCCAGCAGAGCGGCCTCCTCCACCTCGTGGGGTACGCCTTCGAAAAACCCCTTGAGGATCCACGAATAGAAGGCGACATGGAAGGCGGCTTGGGCGGCGATGATGCCGAAATAGGTGTCGTACAACCCCAGTTTCTGGGCCAGCAGGAACAGCGGCAGCACCCAACTCACGTAGGGGACAGCCCGCACCAGGTAGATGATGAAGAACCACGTGCGCGCCAGGCGCGTCCTGTACCGGGCCAACATGTACCCGCTGGGCAGCGTGACGAATAAGGACAGCAGCGTGGAGGCCGTGGCGATCAAGGCGCTGTTGACGAAGGCCTCCTTGATGCGGACCCCGCGCCAGTTCAGGGCGTCGGTGAAGTTGCGTATGGAGAACTCCAGGCCGGCCTCGAGGACGTAGAAAACCGCCTGCGGCCTCCGAAAGGCGGTGAGGGTGAGGTAGAGGACCGGCACCAGGAATCCGAAGGCAACCAGGTAGATCATCGAGATCCGGAGGATCCGTGCCCCATGCCGCTCGCGCATACCCAGTCCCTCACTGATCCGTCAGCAGCGGGTGGGGAACGGCGTCAGGCCGCCGTCCGCCCCCAGACGATCCGGGAAATGGTCCCGTACACTACAACACCGACGACCATGATGATCAGCGCACCGATCATGGCGGCCGCGGCCCCCTCGCTGTAGTTCACCGTGAGCAACCCGATCCGGTAGACGAAGGTCCCGAAGACCTCCGTCGCGTTCCCCGGCCCCCCGGCGGTCATGGTCCAGACCACGTCGAAGACACGGAAGGCGTCAAAAGACCGGATGAGGACCGTGAAGGATGCCACCGGGAACAGCAGGGGAAGGGTGATGTGGCGGAAGATCTGCCAGGCATTGGCGCCGTCCAGGTGCGCTGCCTCGACCGGGTCCGGGGGCAGCGTTTGAAGGGCCGAGTAAAGCAAAAGGGTGAACCAGGGCGTCCACGTCCAGACGTCCGCCAGGACAATGATAAGGAAGGCTGTCCAGGGTCGGTTGAACCAGAGCACAGTGGGAAATCCAAGAAGCCCGAGGACCTTGTTGATAAACCCGAACTCGGCGTTGAACATCCAGTAAAACATCAGACCCGCCACGACCGGAGCTACTAGCAGGGGGAAAAGGAGGAGGATCCGAACCACCCGTTCTCCGGGATAAGGTTTGCTGATCAAGAGGGCGATGCACAGACCGAGGATCAGCTCGAGGCTGACAGCCAGGAGCAGGAAGAGACCCGTATTCTCGAGCGCGAGGTAGAAGAGGGGATTCGATAGCACCCGGGAATAGTTCCAGAGGCCCACGAAGGTGGGCTCGGGGTTCCAGATGCTGAAGTTCTGGAGGCTGATGAGGATGCCGTGGATCACCGGAAGCCCTTGGAACACGAACATCGCCAGGGCCGGGAGGAGGATCAACTCGTAAGGGAACAGGGCACCGCTTCGCCTGCCGATCCGCCGCCACCAGGAGTGGCCGTGGGCGAGGGAACCACGGAGGACACGTTCGCTGTCGTTTCCGGCGGACTTGGGGCGATCGCCAGAGGCCTCCAACTCGGAGGCCTCTGGCGTGTAGCGAGCCTGGTCGGGGTTGATTTTCATCTTCCGTGTTCCCTCGCCCGCTAGCCTCACACTACCGCTGTCGCACCGGCGCCCGGAGCCTGAAGTCCTTCGCCAGTCCCTCCATCACCTCCGGGATCTTCTCCCGCGGCCCCGTCAGGGCCTGGGTGAAGGCCTTGGAGGCAAGGGAGTGGATCTCTGGCCAGAGGGGCCAGTAGTAGGCGGAATGGATCATGTTAGGGGCCCCGACCGTGACGGCGTGCAGCCGTTTGTACTCGGGGTCGCTGGCGATCAGTTGCTTCTGCACCTGAACGTTGCCGGGGATTCCCCCGACCTTGGTCCAGACCTCCTTCTGGGCATCCGGGTTGCCGATGACCCAGTTGATCAGCTCCTTGGCCCGTTTCTTCACGTCAGCCGGGTTGTTCTTTGGCACCGACCAGGACCAGTTATCCGCCCAGCCCATCTGTCCCTTCTTGTCATAGGGACCCCGCGGATGGCCGGCAAAGCTGACCTTGTCATGCACCTTCGACTTGTCCTTGTTGCGGTACGTCTGCAGGAGGGTGCTGTCCTGGAAGGCGAACGCTGCGTCGCCCTGCATGAAGACAGCGTCGGTATCGGTCCGGGTGCTCCCCGATGCGATAACGGGTGGGGCGATCTTGTGTGTGTGAACGGCGTCCCACCACCACTCCACCGTGTTGATGAACTCCTTCTGGGTTACCCCTGGCGTCCAGCCGCCCTTCTCGAGATGATCCCACGACCGGGCCCCATACGGCAGGAACAGATCGGCATTGTTGGACCAGAGGCTCCACAGGAGGCTGAACCACAGGTGCGGGAAGCCGGACGACCCGATCAGACCCCACTTCACCCCCTTCGCCTGCGCCTTTTTTGAGGCCTCAACCAGCTCCTCCAGGGTTTTTGGGACCTCGTTCTCGGCGATCAGATCGGTGCGGTAGAACATCACCCCGGCGGTCAGCACGAAGGGCGCCGCAGTCAGCTTGCCCCGGTCCCGCATCATCCAGACCCGGTCCTCCGCCCAGACGGTCTTCACACCATCCTCCAACGGGTCCAGGAAGCGGCCGAAGAGCTGCCCCCAGTCATCGTTGTTCCAGATGATCTGGTACCGGTTGCGGGGGCCCAGAAACTGCGCGGTCATGGACTGGACGTAGTCAATGTACGAGATGGCGGGCGCCTCCAGCTCGATGTTCAGGGCCTTGGCCCCTTTCTCCATCCAATCCAACTGCTGCACCTGGATGGGGTGCGGCATATACCCCACCGTCAGCCGGGTGCGCGCCTGCGCGTGGGCAACCTGAAGCAGGCTCGCCCCTTGCCATGCCGCGAGCCCCGTCCCGCTGAGGATCTGTAGGAACCGACGGCGGCTGGGCCGCCCCATGGCGAGCGCGTCGATGGTCGGATAATCAGTGTGCTCAGACATGCAGACCTCCTTGTGTCCTTGCATGGGGACACATGCTCACGGATCCGCCCCGTCTCCCGATTGGTCCGGCGCACCAAGCAGGCCAGTCGGCGCGCCAGGTGCTTGGTCTCGTCCTCTTGATGCAGGGATGTGTTCTCGTGAAGGCGCTTGACAGTGATGTGAAAACCGCCGGCCGGCTTCTGAAGCTGCGGAGTCCTCCCTTCTCCGGTTTCTTCCAGAATCGTATCCCCCGGCCGGCCGCGACGTGTCCTTACCCCTCCTCTCGCCGTCTCATGACCAATCCTCCCCTGTATGTTGTTGGTTGGGTCTCCCGCCATGCCCCTGCGTCCTCGGATGGGCACAGCGCCTCTCCTGCGCCCGCGACCCGGTCGGCGGTTGATCCATCCGCCGTCTCCCGGCCATGTCCCGGTCTGCGGACCCGGCGCAGCTCAGGAGGGGCATTGTCCCTGGCGGATCGGATTGGCCAGCGTCCCGATCTCGGGCGCGGTGATCTCCACCCGGTCGCCGTCGCGAAGGGCGAACTGGTCTGGCACCAGAATCCCCGTTCCCGTCGAGACGACAGTACCCGGGGGGACTACGTTGTCGCGCAGGAGCCACCGGGCCAGTTCGTCGCAACGCCGCTTGAGCTGGCTGGTCTTGACGCTCCCCTCGAAGAGGACCTGGCCCGCCCGCCACAGGCGGCAAGTGAGTTCAAGCTGATATGGATCGCCGAGTTCTCCAGTGGTCACGATCATCGGCCCGAGCGCGCAGCAGCCCGCGAAGACCTTCGATTGGGGCAGAAACAGTGGGTTCTCCCGCTCGATGTCCCAGGCCGACAGGTCGTTGCACAGCGTGTACCCGACGATCGCGCCCCGCGCCCCCAGGATGAAGGCGAGTTCCGGCTCGGGCGCGGTCAGGTGGGAATCGCTTCGGATCCGGAGGGGGGCGTTGGGCCCGACGCACCGGCCGGCCGAGGCCTTGAAGAACAGCTCGGGCCGCTCGCTCTCGTAGACGTAATCGTAGATCCCCTTTTTCCGACCCGTGGCCTGGCTGTAGAAGTCGGCGCTTCGGCGATACGTGATGCCGGCGCCCCACACCTCGGGGGGATCGATGGGGATCCGCAGATGCGCCACCCGAGACCCTGGCGGTCGGTCCAGGGAGGCGAAGGAGTGCAACGCCCGCCGCCCCGCCCCGCGGAGGCGCCGGATCAGGCGCTCCACACCGGCGGCCGTGCCCCCTTGGGCGAGCAGGTCGGCGACGCCGCCGATCCCCTCGCGGGGAGCCGTGATATCCAGGACCCGATCCCCCTCCACGAGACCGACCCGGCTCCCGCGACCCGGAACAGCGAACTGGACGAGCCGCATCCGACCTCCTCAGGTTCCCGCAGAGATGAGCGGCCCACTTCGCCGGCCGCCCGCTCCCTGGCGTTCCCCCCGCGCTACCGCAGCAGGTGCCGGGCGATCACCAGCCGCTGGATCTGACTCGTTCCCTCCCAGATCTGGTACAGCTTCGCATCCCGGTAGATCCGTTCGATGGGGAATTCGGTTGAGTACCCGTACGCGCCGTGGATCTGGAGGGCATCGGCGACGACCCGCCCGAGGACTTCCGAGGCGAAGAGTTTCGCCTCCGCCGACTCGCGGCTGAAGGGTCGCCCCTGATCCCGCAGGAACGCCGCCTTGCGGAGCATGAGCCGGGCCGCCTCGATCTCCATCGACATGTCGGCAATCATGAACTGGAGCCCCTGGAAGTTCGCGATGGGTTGGCCGAAGGCCACCCGTCCCTTGGCGTAACGGATCGCCTCCTCCATGGCCGCCTGGGCCAGGCCGAGGGCCTGGGACCCGATGCCGATCCGCCCGCTGTCCAGGGAGATCATGGCCAGTTTGAACCCCTCCCCCTCGGGCCCGAGCCTGTTCTCCTCCGGCACGAAGCAATCCTCGAAGACGAGCTCGCCGGTGGCCAACCCCCGCACGCCCATGAGGCTGTCCTTGGACCCGCGTGAGAATCCCGGGGTCCCGTCCTCGGCGATGAAGAGCGTGATTCCGCGGCGCCCCTTGGCGCGATCCACGCTGGCAACCACGATGGCCATATGGCACACGCCGGCCGCCGTGATGAATCGCTTGGTCCCGTTCAGCACGTACCCTCCCCGCTCCCGGCGGGCGGTAGTCTGGATGCTGGCGACGTCGGAGCCGGTCCCCGGCTCGGTCTGGGCGATGGCACAGATCTTCTCGCCCCGGGCCAAGGACGGGAGGTACTTCCGCCGCTGCGCCTCCGTTCCATTACGAAAAATTATGTCGCCCATCAGCTTGCTCAGGAGCTGCGCGTCCGCCACCGCCGCGGAGGCGCGGGCCAGCTCCTCCTCCACCAGCGACCAGCTCACGGTGTCTGCGCCCGATCCCCCGTATTCCTCGGGCAGGGTCATCCCCAGGAGGCCCAGTTCCCCCATCCGAGTGAACAGTTTCCAGGGGAACTCGTCCGTCCGGTCGATTTCCGCGGCCAGCGGCCTCACCTCGTTCTCGGCGAACTCGCGGGCCATGTCCCGGATCATGCGATGCGCGTCGGTCAGATCGAAATCCATGGCCTACCTTCTTCGACGCCGCCGGAGGCAGCCTGGGGTCTCGACCCACGCGCGCCTGCGGCGTCCCGGCCGGTGCGCCGGCCCCCTGGCATCTCCACTCCGACCGTCAGACGACCTTCAGGATCAGCCGGAAGCGGGCGGTGTCGCCGATCCCCAGGACCTCCAGGGCTTGCCGCCGCCTGGCCTTGTCCAAGGCGTGCTCCCTCCCTCCGCGGGGCGGCCAACGGCCCGCCCCGGGCCTGGTCGGCCTACCGTGCTGCCCGCCGGGGATCCGCGGGACCGCCGAGGGCCTTGGAGACCTCGGCCACGGCCTCCATCAGTATGGACCGCAACTCGGCCACCCGCTCATCGCCGAGGGTCGCGGCCGGGGCCGAGATGCTTATGGCCGCGACAGCGTACCCGGTGAAGTCCAGGACCGGCGCCCCCAGGCATCGGAGGCCCAGGACCAGTTCCTCGCGGTCCACGGACACGCCGGTGCGCCGAATCTCGTCCAGATGCTCCAGAAGCTCGCGCGGGTCTATGATCGTGTTGGGCGTGAACTGCCGGAGTCGCTTCCGCCGGCCGAAGAGCCGGCGAACCTCCGCCGCGGGCCGAAAGGCCAGCATCGCCTTGCCGAGGGCTGTGCAGTGGGCCGGAAGGCGACGACCCACTTCGACGGTCAGCCGGAGGGGGTCGGGGGATTCCCGCTTGGCCACGTACAGGATTTCATCCCCGTCCAGGACTGCCAGGTTCACCGTCTGCCGGGATCGCACCGCCAGTCGGTCCAGAACGGGGACCGCGGCGCGCCCCAGGGCACTGCGAGCCGTGACCGCCGTGCCGAGCTCCAGCATGCGGATCCCGAGCGAGTAGCGCAAAGACAACGGATCCCTGCGGATGAACTCCCGCGCCTCCAGGGTCCCCAGGAGACGATGCAGGGTGCTCTTCTCGATCGCCAGGTGTCGGCTCAACCCCACCAATCCGAGATCTCCGGATTCTTTCCCGAGGGTCTCCAGGATCCGAAGCGCCTTATCCACGGCTCTGACGGAGTAGCGGAAGGCCGGGCGCCCGGCAAGGGCTCGGTTGCGTGATTCGGAAACAGGTTGTGTCATACGGGCGGTGTATACCTATGGCGTGGCGAGGCTGTCAAGGGAAAACTTGGAGGGTGCGACGCTCGAGAAGGCGAGCGCGCGATCCCCAACCGCCATGATCAAGAAAACCAATCCGTGTCCTGAAGATTCCACCCGCCCCCCACGACCCGGTGTATTGGAAAAGGCACCAGAGATGCGGGAGAGATCCCGCGGGACTTGATCCGGGCAGTGCACACGGGATAGGATGCGCCCGTCGTGAGGTTCGGCGCGGGTATCGGATATCCTGCACCTGGAGGGAATGGAATGAGCAGCCAGTCGACGCGTCAATTCGTGCAGTGGAGCGCGGAAGGGGGGATGGCCACGCTCGTCGTGGACCGGCCGCCGCTGAACGCCCTCTCCTATCAGGCCAAGGAGGAGATCGCCGCCTGCCTGGAAGAGGTCGCCGCGGATTCCGGGGTGCGGTGCCTGATCGTCTGCGGGGCGGGCGGCCGGGCCTTCTCCGTCGGGTCGGACATCAAGGAGTTCCCGGAGGTGACGGCGCGCCGGCTCGGCCGGCAGCGCGCCGCGCACGAGCACGCGGTGTACAACCGGCTGGACTTCTTCCCTGTCCCGACCATCGCCGCCATCGAGGGGCACTGCCTGGGGGGCGGGTTGGAGCTGGCCCTGGCCTGTGACCTGCGCGTGGCCAGCGAGACCTCGCGCCTGGGCCTGCCTGAGGTGAAGCTGGGGGTGTTCCCCGCGGGCGGCGGCACGGAGCGGCTGCCCCGCCTGATCGGGGAGGCCCGCGCGCGCGAGCTGATCTACACCGGAGAACCCGTGGATGCCCGCGAGGCCTGGCGGATCGGACTCGTCAACCGGGTGGCCCCCGCAGGGCAGGCCCTGGGAGCGGCGCAGGAACTGGGGCGAACCATCGCGTCACGCTCTGCGGTGACGCTGCGCACGGTGAAGGCGGTGATGGACCGCGGGCTCCACATGGATCTGCTGGAGGCGGAGCAGGTCGCCATCGAGGCGATCAGCGAGCTGTTCCAGTCGGAGGCGGTGCGCGAGGGGGTGGCGGCGTTCTTGGAGAAGCGGCCGCCGAGGTTCTGAACCTCCCAGCGGCCCCTTTCGGGGGTTGCGCGCTGGAGCCCTACCGGACCTTCCCCCTGGCCGCCACGGGACATCCGCCCTCCACGTGGCCGCGTCGGACCACCACCGTGTCGCACAGGTTGCTCACGACGCAGGTGTGATTTTTTCCCGTGGCCTCAAACGCGACGGTGGAGCCGGTGGTCGACAACCAGCAAGATTGAATTTATCGCGCTGGCGAAAAGAACGAGCAGAAGAGTGATCGCCATGATGGTGTCCATTCTGTACAGGCCGATCGCGGCCATGAGCAGATGACCGAGGCCGCGCTGTGAACCGAACATTTCGCCGATCAGCGTTCCGACCAGGGTTAAAGAGAAACCGACGCGTAGGCCGGTGAAGATCTCCGGCAGTGCCGCTGGCAATAAAATCTTGCGGGCCGTCGCCCATGGGCCGAGCTTCAGGACCTGTGCCGTCTTCAGATAGATCGGGTTGAGATTGCGGACCGCATTCATGGCAAAGATGGAGATCGGGACGACTCCATGGATGGCGCCGAACGCGACCTTTGCCGGCATGCCAATACCGAAAAACAACAGCACGACAGGATACAGCGTGACCTTCGGGATTGAGTAGAGCGCAACCAAGATCGGCTCCGCAACCTCTCCCGACAATCGATGTGCCCCAAGGACGATGCCGACCGTCAAGCCCACACCAACCGCGATTGCCAACGCTCGCAAGAAGGCGCTGGCGCTTTCATTCAGATGCGGCCAGAAACTCGGCGTGCCCAGCAGCCTGAGCACTCGCGCGAATGTGTCGAGAGGAGCCGTCAACAGCCCTGTTCCCGTGAATTGGTGCAGTCCTTGCCAGAAGAGCAGGATCACAACGATCAATACCGCAATATCCCGACCTCTCGTAACCATGCTGCCCCAGCTAGCGGCGCCGTCGCCGCTCGAAGAGAATCTTCTCCCAGGAGTGGAGGACCATGTTGATGATCGTCACCAGGACCAAGACCAACATAATCAGCGGATACATAATCTGGTTATCGAAATTGCTGTACGCAAAGGCGATCTCATAGCCCATGCCTGACCCGGACATGATGAACTCGGCACCGATGACACCGATGAATGAGTATGCTACGGCGAGCTTTACGCCTGTGAATATGTAGGGCGCCGCGCATGGCATCATGATCCGCAGGGCCGTACGCACACGGCGCATACGATACATCCGGGCAGTCTTGAGAAGTACGGGTGGGATGCGGTCGAATCCGTTGAGCGTACTAATGATCATAGCGACAACGGCCAGCAAGAACCCGATGATGAGTATCGGGACATCGCCGAGGCCGAACAGCACGATGAACAGCGGATAGAACGCATAAATTGGGATCGCATAGTACGTCGCAAATAGGGGATCCACCGTCCGTCTGATCCGGGGCAACGCATGCAGGAGGGCACCCAACACGAATCCGACGATGATCGACGCGACCAGGGCGATTCCGACAATGCGAAGTGTCCTCAAGATCGCGGCTGACATTCGGCCTGATGCCAGGATGCCGGCGAGCGCCGTCACCATTTCGCTGGGCGGGATCATCGTGAACCTCGTGATGATCCCGCCCCGGCAAAGCAATTCAACTGCCGCCACCGCCGCTGCCACGACGGAGACGCGTATCCACCCAACTGTGCTCATAGTGGCGGCCGGTCCTGGCCCAGGGTCTTCAGCGATTCTACTCGCAAATGCGACCACAGCCGGCCGGTGATCTTCCCGAACTCTGGCCGCGCGACGATCCGGCTGTCTCGATCGCGCGGCCAGCCTGTCTCGATAATCTCCAGGAACCTTCCCGGGCGGGCCGACATGACCCCGATCCGGTCAGCGAGCATCGCGGCCTCGTCGAGGGCATGCGTGATGATCAGCACGGTGGATTCGGTCTCGCGCCATAGTCGCAGGAGTTCATCACCCATGAGCAAGCGGGTCTGCTGATCGAGCGAACCGAACGGCTCATCAAGCAAGATAAGCCGCGGTTCGAGCACGAGTGTTCGCGCGATGCAGACTCGCTGTCGCATGCCGCCGGAAAGCTGCGCTGGATAGGCGCGGACGAAATCCTTGAGACCCGTCAGGGATAACGCGTGATCGACTCGGCGGCGAACTTCGCCCGCTTCAACGCCGCTCTGGCGAAGGCCAAAGGCTATATTGTCCTCGACGGTCAGCCACGGAAAGCTCGCGTCCTCCTGAAAGACCACGCCAATGCCGTCCGGCACCCGACCATGGATCGGTACCCCTTCGAAACGTATGGCACCATCGGTGACCGAGGCTAAACCGGCCAGCACATCAAGCAGGGTGGACTTGCCGCACCCTGAAGGACCGACAACTGAGAAGAATTCGCCTGTGGCCAGTTCCAGATCCAGGGGTCCGAGCGCGTGCACCGGCCTTTGGCCGGCCACCCCCGGATACACACGCGTCACACCCTGAAGCGTTACGTGCGCTTCGCCTTTAGCCAAATTGCCTGCCTGCCTGCCTGAGAAGGCCTATCGCTTCTTCGTCTTGAGATCGTCCGGGAGGAAACGTTCATCCACGATTTTGGACCAGTCGGCCTCCCCTTGAAATGCGCCGACGAGCTTTTGGGCGCGGAGCATATTGTCCATGGTGTCGAGACGGAGGTCGCCGGGGCCCCAATAGGGGACCCTACTCTTCTTCTCGCTGTTTAACAGGTTGGTGATCACGCTTTCAGCCACGTCCGGTTCGATGTTCCAGACCTTCGCAATGATCCGGGCCGCCTCCTTCGGGTTCGCGTACATGAACTCGACGGCCTTCCGGCGAGCTTTTATCACGGCACGGATGAAATCCGGCTTGGCGGCGGCGGCTTTCGCTGTTGTGACGCCCACGACATTGCTCAAGGGCGGGAGAACATCGGTCACCCAAATAACTGCTTTGTACTTCCCGTGCCTTTGCGACCACAGCGGCTCGGCCGCCGGCGCGGAGTCGACCTCGCCATGCTCGAGAAGAGCGAGCCCTGGGCCGAAACCGCCAGCCTTGACGGCCACCACATCACTTTCCTTCAGGCCAGCTTTCTCCAGGAGCAGAGCGACGAGCGCCTGGCTCGTGGACCGAGGATTCGTATAGGCAATTCTCCTGCCCTTGAAATCCTTCAGGGAATTGATCGGTGAGTTGGGCATGGCAACCCACACAAACTCTGCCACCGTATGCACGTTACCGCTGATGATTTTGAGGTCAGCCCCCTGCTGGATAGCGGTTACGACGGCCGACGGGGCCGCCTCGCCGTAGGCGAGATCGCCCCCCAGGAGATTGCGAATCGTCGTTCCGCCCCCGTCTGAACTCAGAATGCCAGTAACGTCTGCGCCCGCCTCCTTGAAGTACCCCTTCTCCATGGCGATCGCGAACGGCATTCCGTTGGTCGTGATGCCGTAATTGGAGACGACGATTTGCTCGGCAGCGACACGTGCGGGGTCAAAGCATGCAACGAGGGCTGCGACTGCCCACATGGCGCCAACCAAGATAGGAAGACCAAGTCTGCGTCTCATCGCTCTCCTCCCTTCGCCCCGTGCGGACCCACATGGGGCCGTTTGTCCCCACAGCTCCTCGGGGGCAGCTTGACCGCTCAGGCGGTCTGGCACACCGAACAGGATGCTGAAAAACTCCCATCTTTTCCAGCCAAGAATAGGCGCACATTCTTATTCTGCCAGCGGCACCACCGCCGTGACGCACGGCTGATTCCCGACGACGCGGGTCGTGTGACCCCGGCCTGTGGTATCTTCCACCAGCCGTGCGTCCCCCGGCTGGAACCGCCTGAGGGTGCCATCTCCGAGCCCGATTTCGAGCTGCCCTGAGAGGATGATAACCCACTGGCGACGGGGGGCGGGATGCCAGTCGATGAAGTCCCCAGGGGGGGCCTCACGGAACATGATCCCGGCTGTCGCCTTGAGCGACGACAGCTCCGGATGATCCGCCAGCTTGAATTCCTCGAGATGTGACTCCCTATCGGTGCCGGTATACAGCCGATACATGCCCATGAGATCTCCCCCGTTCGGTGGAGTCATACGGCGCCAGAGATGGCTGGGCCAGGGCGTCGCCGTCCCGCAATCAGGCGTACATCCCAGGCGATACCGCGCCCAATCGCGCGGCCGGTGTGATCCGTCGGGCGGCAGGATCCCAGCACGGCTCCCTCAGTACCCCGTGAGGTAAGGGAGACTCCGGGCCAGCCGTTCGATCTCTTCTCCTGCCTGGAGCAGGACCGGTGTAGCGTTCCAGGTCCCTGTGAGGAGTTGACTCCGCGCACCGTCGGGGATCGTGGCGGGAAAGGTCCGCTCACCGAAGCGCACCAGGCGGTTCTCCACGTCCAGCAGGATCTCCCGCTCCGGATGGCGGGCCACCGCCTGCATCAACCGCCCGACATCCTCGGCGCTCGCCGTAAGACAGGGAAGGCCGAGGGCGGTGCAGTTCCCGAAGAAGATCTCCGCAAACGATTCCCCTACCACCACCCGGATCCCCCAGCGGCGCAGGGCCTCCGGCGCCTGCTCCCGGGAGGAGCCGCAACCGAAATTCAGACCGACCACAAGGATCGTGGCCCCGCGGTACCGGGCCTGGTCGAACGGGTGGTCAGGCTTCTCACGGCGATCGTCCGCCAAGACGTGCGCCTCGAGGCCCTCGAAGGTGACGTTTTTCAGGTACCGGCCCGGGAGGATCCGGTCGGTATCAATGTCATTGCCCGGGAGGGGGATGCCTCGCCCCACGATTTGCCGGCGAATATCGTCCTGGCTCACCGGATCAGCTCCCGCACGTCCGTCACTTCGCCCGCGATGGCCGCCGCGGCCACCATGGCCGGGCTCATCAGGAGGGTTCGTCCCGTGGGGCTTCCCTGCCGGCCTTTGAAGTTCCGGTTGCTGGATGAAGCGCAGATCTCCCGAGCTTTCAGCTTGTCCTCGTTTATCCCCAGGCAGAGGGAACAGCCCGCCTGGCGCCACTCAAACCCGGCCTCCAAGAAGATCTTGTGGAGGCCCTCGGCCTCGGCCGCCTTGGCCACCGCCTGCGAGCCTGGCACCACGAGGGCGCGGACGGCCTTCGCCACCTTGCGCCCCCGCGCGACCTCTGCCGCCACCCGCAGGTCGGAGAGCCGCGCATTCGTGCAGGAGCCGATGAAGGCCACGTCAATGGGGGTGCCAGCGATGGGGCGGCCGGGCTCGAGGGACATGAACGCCAACGCCTCTTCCCAGGTGGCCCGGTCCGTCTCGGGCGCGTCGGCCGGATGAGGGATCTGTTCGTCTATCCCCACGGACTGGCCCGGGTTGATCCCCCAGGTGACCATCGGCTGGATGGCCTCCGCTTCCAGGCAGAGCACGTCGTCAAACCTGGCGCTCGGTTCCGTCGCCATGCCCTTCCACCAGGCCACCGCCCGATCGAAGGCGTCGCCCTGTGGCGCATAGGGGCGGCCTTTGAGATACTGGAACGTCGTCGCGTCAGGATTCACGTAGCCCACTCGCGCCCCCCCTTCGATGCTCATGTTGCAGATGGTGAGGCGCTCCTCCATCGTCATCGCCTCAATGGCGGACCCGGCATATTCGTAGGCATAGCCCACGCCCCCCTTGATGCCCAGCTTCCGAATGATCGCCAGGATGACGTCCTTGGCATACACACCCCGGGAGAGCTTGCCCTCGACCCGGATCTGCCGAAGCTTGGGTTTGCCCATGGCCAGGCACTGCGTGGCCAGGACGTCCCGCGTCTGACTGGTGCCGATCCCGAAGGCAAGGGCGCCCACGGCCCCGTGGGTGGAGGTATGACTGTCGCCGCAGGCAATGGTCATCCCCGGCTGGGTCAGCCCCAACTCGGGTCCGATGATGTGAACGATGCCCTGCCGGCCGCTGTCCAGATCAAACAGGGGGATGCCGAACTCCTGGCAGTTTCGGACCAGATGGACGGTCATCTCCTCGGCCAGCGGGTCGCCAAAGGGCCGACGCTGAGACGCAGTAGGCACGATGTGGTCAATGGTGGCGAAGGTCCGTTGCGGGAAGCGGACCCGGAGGCCTGCCTCGCGGAGCATTTGAAAGGCTTGCGGGCTCGACACCTCGTGGGTGAGGTGCAAGCCGATGAAGAGCTGCGTCTGCCCGGAGGGAAGGACGCGAACGGTGTGTGTTCGCCAGACCTTATCGAGGAGCGTTTCACCCATTTGAAATACCACCTCGCACCGAACGTGGCGGCTCTTCCCTGTCGCCGCCCCTATCGGCTCTCCGATCCCCACAGGGCAGGAATGAGATGGTCGAGGCCGAGGGCCCCTTGCCGATTTCGAATTTCGAATTGCGGATTGCGGATTGCACTTCAGACACTTGACTCCCTATGCGCCCCAGAGGGCGGGGATGAGATGCTCGAGCCCCAGGGCTCGCAAGGTCTCCGGCAGGGGTCGCCCGGTCTTGCGGTCGTACCCCACGGTCTCGTACCAGACGTCCAGCAGGTGCTCCCAGTGGCGCTCAACGTCCTGTCCCTTGGCCGGGCCGTCCACGGGGATGGACCCGTACCGGGGCGACGGCCGCTCCAGTCCCGGCCCCAGGCCGCAGCGCAGGTCGAAGGCCCGCAGGAGCGCCGCGGTCCGGCGCCCGAAGCGCATCGCGTCTTCCTTCGTGACCTCCCAGCCGGTCGCGGCGTTCAGGGCCCGGCAGAGATTCTCCATCAGGGTGCGCGTGGTGAAGATGCAGGCGCCCAGGGAATCCTCGAAGTGCCGCCGGCCGAGGAACCGGCCCATGTTGTTGGCCACCGCATCAGGGTCGAAGGGGTTAATGCGGGCGGGCAACCCGAACTCCGTCGGATGGACCGTCGGCCCCGTCTCCAGCGTCCCGGTGCTGCTCGTGGCGGTATCCAGCATTTCCTCCCAGCGCGCCCGGTGGTCATGGCCGCGCGGAGAGGCGCCCTTGCCCGTGTAGATGGCGCACGCCGCCGCCGGGCCACCCAGCATCTCGGCGGCACGTTTGACCCCCTCGGCCAGGACGTTGCCGAAGCCCTGGCGGTGGTTGATCATCTGCAGGAGCTTGGCGGCGGCCTCCGCGTCCCCCCAGCGGACTTCGAGCCCTCCTAACTGTTCCTTGGTGAGATAGCCCTTCTCCTGGCACTCCATCACCCAGCCGATGACCCACCCGAACTCGTTCACATCCACGCAGGCCCGGTCCACCTGGGTGTTGAGCCACGAGACGGCTACCGGGTCGGTGCAGCCGATGGCCCAGCCGGCCCCCGCCCAGCCCTCGTACTCCGGCTCGTCCACCATCTCGCCCCGGTGTGGGCCCTTGGGGGTCCACTGCCTGTTGCA
>Ga0082335_1004481_pt1 | contig 20863 bp, 16 predicted proteins | sample Subgrocontami58m_FD_72375 | JGI IMG/M metagenome (GOLD analysis project Ga0082335, IMG submission 72375) | Subsurface groundwater microbial communities from S. Glens Falls, New York, USA - GMW37 contaminated, 5.8 m (SPADES assembly) (version 2) ... | reverse complement strand
CGGTTCGCACTCCGCCCCCGTCCACCACGCCCACACGCCCCTCCGTTCCGCAACGTACTCAACCCGCGCCCACCGTAATCAAACGCGTTGAAGAAGAAGATGTCTACGGCGAAGAAGAGGAAGACGAGGGCATTGATTGGTTAGCCATTGTTCTGGGCGCGGTGGCGCTGGTCTCGGTGTTAGGACTTATTCCCCTGTGGTTATTTGTCCTCATTCAATATAATCCGGCGTTGTTGCGGTAAACATCAGACTTCCGAAGTTTTAAAAACTTCGGAAGTCTTGTCAAAATCCGTCCTACTAACACAAAACTAACACTCCTCGCTTACCATTTCTTAATCCCAATAGTCCATTCGGCGAATGGAAAAAACGAAAAGGGTTGGTATAATCACAAGTGCAATGATAAGCAATCATTGCTAATGTGAGACTGGAGGCTCGTTGTGAATAACCCTGTGAATAACCCTATAAATAACCCTCGTGTAAGAAATTTCCTTGTGTATGGTTTGCTGATACTTGCCATCGGACTGATCTTGTGGTCGGTACGCACGCAAACCCAACAAACAAAATCTATGACGCTGAGCGAAGTGGCTCAAGCGATGCGGCGCGGTGACGTTGATAAAGTGTCCATCAACAATGATGATCTGACGATTACGTTCAGAGATAAAACCACCGCCATCGTCCGCAAAGAATCCACCTCCACCGCGCCCGAACAATTTGCGGCGGTGGGCGTCAGCGCCGAAGACCGCGCCCGCGTGGAGTGGGAAGTCGCCCGCCCCAGCGAATGGTCGAACATCATCCCGATCATCGGGTACATCTTGCCAGCCGTGTTCGTCATGGGCTTGATCTACTTCATGCTCAGGCAAGCGCAGGGCAGCAACAACCAAGCGATGTCATTTGGCAAGAGCCGCGCCCGCATGTTCACCGGCGATCAACCGACGGTGACGTTTGAAGACGTGGCAGGCGCCGAAGAAGCCAAAGAAGATTTAAAAGAAATTGTAGAATTTTTGAAAGAACCGGAAAAATTTATTCAACTCGGCGCGCGAATCCCCAAAGGCGTACTGCTCGTTGGTTCACCCGGCACCGGCAAAACGTTGTTAGCGAAAGCCGTCTCCGGTGAAGCCGGAGTCCCCTTCTTCTCCATTTCAGGATCGGAGTTCGTCGAGATGTTCGTCGGCGTCGGCGCCAGTCGCGTGCGCGATCTTTTTGATCAGGCAAAGCGACATTCACCGTGCATCGTCTTCGTGGATGAAATTGACGCGGTCGGTCGCCATCGCGGCGCCGGGCTCGGCGGCTCACACGATGAGCGCGAGCAAACGTTGAATCAGATTCTGGTGGAGATGGACGGCTTTGATACGGACACCAACGTGATCGTGATCGCCGCCACCAACCGCCCCGACATTCTTGATCCAGCCTTGATGCGCCCCGGACGTTTTGATCGCCGCGTGGTTTTGGATCGCCCAGACGTGAAAGGGCGTGAAGCGATTCTCAAAGTTCATCTCAAAGGCAAACCCATCGCCACCGATGTAGATACCGGGTCGCTTGCCAAATCAACACCGGGCTTTGTCGGCGCGGATATTGAAAACATGGTGAACGAAGCTGCCATTCTCGCCGCGCGCCGCAACAAGAAACAGATCAGCATGGACGAGATCGAAAACAGCATCGAGCGCGTGATGTTGGGACCCGAGCGCAAGAGCAAACTCATCACTGCCAAAGAAAAAGAAGTGATCGCTTTTCACGAGGCGGGTCACGCGGTTGTAGCGCGGGCAACCGCCGATCATGATCCCGTCCGCAAAGTGACGATCATCCCGCGCGGCGTGGCGGGCGGCGTGACGTGGTTCTTGCCCAGCGAAGATATGAACCTGACCACGCGCAGCAAGCTCAAAGCGATGCTTGCCGGTGCGATGGGCGGACGCGCCGCCGAAGAACTCGTCTTCGGTGAGATCACCAACGGTGCCAGCGGCGACATCGGATACATCACCGACATCGCCCGCACGATGGTCACACGGTGGGGCATGAGCGAAAAACTGGGACCGATGACCTTCGGCAAAAAAGAAGAACTGGTCTTCTTGGGCAAAGAGCTCGGCGAACAACGCGATTACTCCGACGCAGTGGCGCAGGAGATTGACGCCGAAGTTCGGAAGCTGGTTAAAGAAGCGCACGAATCGGCGTTGAAAACTTTGCGCGAACATCGCGCCATATTAGATCGTGTCGCTAAAAAGTTAATGGAAATTGAGACGTTGGATATGGAAGCGTTTGAAGCAGCGTATACCGGACAAGAGCCGCCAACCGAATCGCCAAGTGGCGGCGTCCCCACGCCACCGCGCCCGGCACGCCCCGCGCCTGAATCCCCCGCGCCCACAACGGGCGGAGCGATACCGGTTCCATCGGGAGCGTAACAAAAGGGAACTAAAGGAACAAAGGAAATAAAGGAAATGAAAAACTCCAGTTCAGTGAATTGGAGTTTTTTGTTTTAGATTATGATATACGCCTCTTGAGAGATGCTAATGGATTTGAACCTTCTGCTCATCTACGCCCCGCTCTTTGCGGCGTTCATCTTCTTCTTCATTGCCGTCTACACTTTTTGGCATTATGACCAACTGCCGGCAGTGCCATTTGGAATAGCGATGCTCAGCTACACCGTTTGGACTCTGGCATATACTTTTGAGCTAGCTACACCGGACATTGCCGACAAAATTTTTTGGATGCGACTGCGTTATATTTCTGTCAACACGATCTTTCCTCTGCCGTGGCTCGCTACAACCCTCGCTTATACCGACCAAACGCACCTGATTAACCGCCGCCACGCGGCGATGCTGTTTGTCATCCCTCTGTTAAGCATTTTTATTATCTTAACGAGCGACTATCATCACCTCTTCCGTTACGATTTCTATGTAACCACATATCAAGGCACGGTGCAAATTCTACGTTTTACTAATGGAATTTGGAATTGGTTCGCGCTCGGCAACGCTTATCTGCTCAATGTGTTTGCTACGTGGATCGTGTTGGGACGCAGCCTGCGTCATGCGACTCCATTTCATACACGGCGCACTTTGTTGATCTTCGTTGGCTCCATACCTCCTATACTCGCCGAGGTGGCTTATCAACTAAATCTCCTGCCCGTGCCGGGTTATACCTTTACACCTGCCTTTACTATCACGAGTGGTCTCTTCGCTGCTTGGGCGTTGTTCCGTTATCAATTTCTTGACCTCAAGCCGATTGCGCTTAATGTCATCTTCAACAACATCCGAGACGGGATTATTGTTTTGGATATTCAACAGCGCATTGTAGATATAAACTCTACGGCGCGTTCCATGATCGATCATGAAACGACGGAACTGATCGGCAAACATCTGCCGTCTTTCAACATCCACTGGCTAACACCGTATATGCAAAACCCAAAGGATGAACAGATGATTGACGTCAGCCCCGCGCCTCAACGCTACTTAAACGTCCGCTTTTCCCCGCTCTCTACACCACAAGCCCAATTGGCAGGGCAAATCATCACGCTCAGAGACATCACCGAGCGCAAACGAGTGGAGGAGCAATTGCGTTTGCAGAGCGTCGCGCTCGAATCGGCAGCCAATGGAATCGTGATCAGCGATCGAGACGGTAACATCCTTTGGGTCAACCCGGCTTTCACCGCGATCACCGGTTACACCCACGTCGAAGTCATCGGCAAAAATCTGCGCCTGCTTAAATCGGGCGCGCACGACACCAACTTCTACGCGTCTATGTGGCAGACGATCTTGGCAGGCAATGTGTGGCAGGGCGAGATGATCAATCGCCGCAAGGATGGCACACTTTATACCGATGATCAAACCATCGCGCCGGTGCGCGACGAACAGGGCGAAATCACTCACTTCGTCGCCATCAAGCAGGATGTGACCGAGCGCAAGAAACTGGAGCAGTTGCGCGAAGACCTGACCAACATGCTGGTTCACGATCTGGGCAACCCGTTAGGGAGCATTCAGATGGCACTGGAATCGCTGGCAAACGAACCGCCCGACGCTCCACCTGATGAACATGATCTGTTAATGAGAACCGCGCAGCAAAGCACGGCGAACATCACCAACTTGGTCAACGACTTTCTGGATGTCGTCCGCTTAGAAAATGGGGAGGTGCCGTTGGAACGGATGACGATTAAACTAAGTGAACTCGTTGCCGATATTTTGCAGACGCAAACCCCGCTCGCCAACAACAAAAAAATTTCGCTGGAGAATCAGGTGTCACCGTCACTGCCGCCCGTCGCCGCCGATCCAAAATTGATTTGGCGAGTGATTCAAAACTTGGTAGGCAACGCCATCAAGTTCACGCCCGAAGGCGGCAGGATAGGGTTGACGGCGCAAGAAGCGGATGGCTTCGTCCAAATTTCAATCTGCGACAACGGGCGTGGGATTCCAACGTCTTTGCAGAGTCAAGTTTTTCAAAAATTTGTAACGGGCAGAGTCAAAGGGCGTGGCACGGGGTTAGGGCTTGCCTTTTGCAAGTTAGCCGTCGAAGCACACTGCGGAAAAATTTGGGTGGAGAGTGAAGAGGGCAAAGGGACGACGTTTACTTTTACTTTGCCGTTAAACTAAAGACCGACGCGGTTTTAGAAACCGCGTCGGTCTGGTTGTTACTTCACCATGCCATCTTTCTACACGGTGATTATCGTGCCATCGCTGAACTGGAAAGTGATCGTGCCATTGGCATTCTCGGTGATGACGGTGTTATTGGAGCGATACAACGACTCCCATCGCGCCACATCCGCTTGCGCCTGAGCAATCGCCGCCGCGCCCACCGCCGAAGCTAAGCGTGCCTTCGCCGCATTCAGTTGATTGGTGATGACGGCAGAGGTGTTCACCGTGTAGCTGGGGGTCTGCGGGTAATTCACCTGGGGATCTACTTTGTAATTCACCCACGTCAAACATTTATCAAGCGAAAAGGTTTTGCTGTATTTGCCATCAGAACTGATCGCCGTAACGAATTTCCCCGTTATATCCATAGTGGCAGTGAACGTGCCGCCCGTGAGATCATTGCCAAGTGTGCCGGTGGTGCCGGGGGCAATCTTGGCGAGCGCAAAGTAGGTGGTGGTTGCAAATTCTTTTGTTTTCGTGCCGCTCGTATCCCAAATATCAACGTAACCACCGGGGTAGCAATAAATCGCCATCTGCTCGCCGGGGTCGGCATCAATACGCTGGGCACCTTTCGGATCATTTGCCCAGAACGGAGGAGGCGGCGGTGGCGCATCAACGGCGGTTGTTGTGGTGGTGGTGGTGGTGGTGGTAGCCGGATTAAGAATAATAGTATATGGACCTCCTGGACACGAATACGAGCCGGTATAAGCGCCGGTCCATGTCCATGTCGAAGACGCGGGAGCATTAAAGACACCTAATCCTGTAATTAACCCTAAGTTGATCGTTACACCAAAGTTAACTGCAAGGCTTGTCCCTGTATTAACGACTGCGGCGGCTGGTGCATATTGATCTCCAGCACCACAAGTAAGTGTGCCAGCATTTATTGGCCCCGCCGCTATCGCCCTCTGCACAGTGAAGACCGCGCTGACGAGCAACGCCAGCACGACAGGGATAGTGAAAAATAATTTACGCATAGAATTTTCTCCTTATATTTTTTTGAGAACGATGGCGAGTAAGATTTTTTGTTTATCGTTCTGTTATGCAGACACAGTAACCCGGAGATGTGAGCAAGTTGTAAGCAAATCCGATACAATCCCAGAATTGCTCACAATTCCCTGACATTTATGAATACGATAACTCGCATGGCGATCTTGATCGTGGACGACGACGAAAACATGGCGGCGATGATGCGCGTCTGTTTACAGCGTGGCGGTTTTCGCGTGCTTGCAGCCGACAACGGCGCGGACGCGCTCAAACTGTTCGAGCAACACACGCCGCAGCTCGTGGTCAGCGACGTGATGATGCCTGATATGGATGGTTACGAATTGTTGCGATTGATACGCTTGCGCGCCAAAACGCCGGTGCTGATGGTAACCGGCGCCGGAAGCGCGCATGGAGAAGTGTTCAGTTTAGAAGAGGGGGCGGATGATTACATCCACAAACCTTTTAGCGGGGAACAATTGTTGGCGCGGGTGAAAGCGCTTCTGCGACGCGCGGGCGAGAGTACGCACATCATTAAGCGGGGACCGTTGACGCTCGACAAAGTGGATCGGCAAATATCCTGTGACGGCAGCACCTTGAAGCTGAGTCCGTTGGAATTTCAGTTGTTATCGGTTTTCATGGAGAGTCCACGACACGTCTTCGCGCGGGAAGAACTGTATGAAGCGGCGTGGGAAAAAGACTATGAGGGGAACAGCCGCGCGCTCGACACCGCCATCGCCGCGCTGCGCCGCAAACTGGCTAAACGCGACTATCTGATCGAGACGGTGCATGGGGTGGGGTATAAGCTGGATGTGTGAAGTAAAAGTTTCGCCTTGTGTCTACTCACGAGGCGTGGTGAGTTGCATCTCTAATCCGCATTTTGACATTGTTCTGAAGTTGAGCTTCTTTCTGCCCATATACGGAAAAATGTTTGGGGTGAGAAAAAAGTTGACTGCGGATTAGAGTGAGCCTCTCTCCATCCTCTTAGGGTGGGTAGTTACGCCTTGTGTAGTTTTGCCTCTCACTCCCCACTGTTGAATTTTTTTTAATCCACCTCTACCCCCTCCTGCCTCAACTGCGTATACGCCACCAACATCAAATACGCGCAGAAAAGAAACCCCGCTAACAACACGGTGAACAACATCGTCGGCGAATACTGAAAGGGATGCCGTATCCGCTGCCAGACGTCGCTCAATAAACTGATCGGCTCGAAGAAAATATCCCAACTGTTCCAACGCAAGAAACGCCCCAAATAAACTCCGAAGGCGCTCAAGCCCAACGCGGCAATGGCGAACATCCAACTGATCACTTTGCCAAACAGATTGGCGATCCAATCTTGCATCCATTGCAGCGAAACGAAACCCATAAAGAATCCCGTCCAGGCGAAGGCGGCGAACATGATCACGTCGTACCACCAAATATCACTGTTGATCGAGCGCAGATGAATGAGATCGGTGACGAGATAGGGCGAGTTGGGAAAGAAGAGCAGCCACAAAAAAGCGAGCGGGGAAAAGATCAAGTAGCTGAAAAACTTGCGCTCATAATATCGAAAGGCGATGATCGAACACAGTAACGGTATCCATGCCAGAAAAAGATTCCACAGCATGAATCCATAGTGAGCGTTGTTCATGCGCCAGAAACGCGCGACCAGCATCATCAGGCAAAAGGCCGAAGCGATCCCCAGCGCGGCGAGCATGAAGAGTTTGTTGCGATGACGGGAAAGAGTTTTAAACATGATGCGTATGTCGTATTCCGTAAACAGGTTTTGAGCAAGCACTTAAGTGCTTAACAACACCTGACAGGTCTTGCCGAATTTAACACCCGTCGAAATTTAAACAGACCTGTCAGGTGTGGCGCGGCGTTAAGACATGCCGAGCATTATGTGAGGGAAATACGTTTACAACATGACGCGAGGTAGGCGATTGGGGTACGCGAGGGTCACAACTCCATCATCAACAGCGGAATCTCCATCTCGTCTTTGCTCAACCCGCCGTGATGTCCGTAATATCGTTGCTCAAACTTGTCTTTCTCATACCACCACACCGATTCGTTTTTGTAAGGGAGGATAACGAGATTCCCCACGCGCGCCAAGAACTCGTCAGAAATTCTCGGACCAAAATAACCTTTGTCAATCATCTCGCTCACCTTACGCACATCGGCTCTGCCTTGCAAGCGATGAGCGAAAAATTCACGCGCTTCGTCCACGCGATCATATTTCACATACAAAAAATAATCGCGCGGCGACCCGGCGGGGATCATGAATTGACCGCCGCGATTCTTTCGCAGAAATTTTTCGTAACCGGCGAAGCGCGGATCCACGTTGAAGTAAATGGTAGTGGCAGGGTCCACGTCGGCTAACCCGTGATCGGCGGTGACGATCAACAGCGTGTTTTTAAATTTTCCACGAGATCGCTGGAACAATAAGCGCTCCATCGTGTTGAGGAAGGTATCCACTTCTGCCTCAAACTGTGGCGAGTTCGCGCCGTACTCGTGCCCAATCGAATCAATGTTGGAGAAATACGAATAGAAATAAGACGGCGGCGCTCGCTTCTCGAGACGCAATTGCAAATTGATGAGCGTCTCTGACCAGGTATGGATGCGCCGCACTTCAGTCGCGCCGCGAAAGATGGCGTCGGAATAGGTGGAGGGAGTGTAATCACGGTGTTGAAAAATGTAAGAGGCGACGCCCCGCGCGTTTAACGAGTCGTAAAAAGTTGTTTGAGGGTATATCAGTTTGGGGTCAGCCTTCACCTGCCTCAACGTTTCGCGCTCGCGCGTACCGACAAACGAAAACATGAGCGGCATGATCATCGCATCCAACGACGGCTCGTAGTATTGCCACTCGAACACGCCGCTCTGCCCAACGGTCAAGTTGGTGTGCAACGTGGTGATATGCGCCGCTGTGGTAGACGGAAATTGCGAAGTAAGTTTGAGAACAGAACCTTCTTGGGTGAAGCGTTTCAGGAAGGAATACGAGTCGCAGTATTTCTCAAAGAACCGCCAACCGAAGGCGTCTACCAAAATCAGAATAACCGAATCGTATCGCCGTGAAAATTTTGGATCGAGAGGGATGGGAGATGCGCCCTGCCCGGTAAGCAGGCGCATGATGGTGGAGGGGATGTTAGAAAAACAGTTTGAGGCGTAATCGGGTTTGAGGAATTGATCCATCAGACGACGCACCGACAGCCACACTTTAGCTCTATCGTCACCGGCGACACTTGGCGCGACACGTCTTCTTGCCGCGCGTGCAACACTAACAAGGTGTAAGGATCGAACACTACTACATCTTTAACGCCTTGTTGCAAATAGAAACGCGGACCGATTTCTAAATCTTTCACTTCGTATCCACGACTCACGACCTCAATCACCGCTTCGGGGATGAGCGTGATAGCTTCCTCTTCCTGTTCCGGGCGGCGGCAAAAGATAGAAACATCGGGGCGTTTCAAAGAACCTTCCGGGAAAAGAATATACACATCCGGGATATGAAAACAATCGCAACCTGCGCTTTCACCCAAATCGGTTTTTCGGATCGAAGCGCGAATACGATCTACCTCTTCTTGATGCTTCAATACCGGATGTGCCTCCCACAGCGGCAAGCCGCCCACAATTTCCAAACGCACGCCTGCCTCATCAGCGCGTTGAATCAAATCTTCCATCAATTTCGCGTTTAACATAGACTCACTCCTTCGCTTGACCTATTATCCTCCACTCCCGCCCTTTCGCCAACGCCGCCAACTTTAGATCGGGATAGACGACAATAGGATTGCCCACCATCTCAAACAGGCCGAGATCAGAATACGAGTCGGCGTAAGCAAAACTATTTTTGAGATCGAGATCGATCTTCTTCTCGCCAAAGTATTTGCGAATGTAGATCGCCTTCTGCTCGTCAATGCACGGCTCGCCCGTCATGCCGCCGGTATAATGCCCGTTTCTTTTTTCGGCAGGCGAGCCAATGGCGTGCGGCACCTGCCACATTTGGGCAATCGCCTCCACAATGGGAGTCGCCACCCCTGAGACCAACGCCACCGCGTCACCGTGATCGAGATGCTCACGCAATTTGATCAACACATCCTCACGCGCAAGTCGCTTCACATGTTCGTGCGCCACCCATTCTGCCAAGACTTTCATCTGTGCCTCATCGTAGCCGCGAAAATACCACGGCAAATGCCCGCCCCACCATTTGCGAAACGTGGTCTCATTTAGCAAATGCGATTTTCGTAAAATGTAAGTGGGATAGTGTGTCGCAAGAAAAAAATAATGGGTCGCGCGCCCCTCACCGCGTTCTTTGGAAAAATCCATGATGCCTTTCCAAACATTGTCAGAGGTCAGTGTGCCGTCAATATCAAAAAACGCCGCGCGTTGAGTCATAGAAAAAAATACCGCAGAGATCGCCGGGACCTCTGCGGTAAATCTCCAACCCCACTCCGCTTCGCTACGGGGGCAAGCGTCTCAAATTACCAATTACTATTTACTTCTTCGCGCCCTCTTTATGCTGTCGCACTAACTCGCGCCGCAACACTTTGAACACCGCCGTCTTGGGCAACTCGGGACGGAACTCAATTTGATACGGCACTTTATATTTCGCCAATTTATCGGTGCACCACTGTTTGAGTTCCGCTTCAGTGGCAGATTCGCCGGGCTTCAACACCACCCAGGCTTTCGCCGCCTCACCATGTTCGGGATGCGGCACGCCAGCCGCCGCCGCTTCCAACACTTTGGGATTCGCGGCGAGTGCTTCTTCAATATCGCGAGGCCACACTTGGAAGCCGCCGATCTTAATCAATTCCTTCTTGCGATCCACGATGAAGAAATATCCATCTTCATCCATTCGGGCAATATCGCCGGTGAAGAGCCACGGCTTGCCGCCATCGCCCAGATCGCGCAATGAGTTTTGAGTCTCGGTGGGCATGTTGTGATAGCCCCACATCACTTGCGGACCGCGCACGATCAACTCGCCTATTTCGCCCATAGCCATTTCGGTTTTGCCATCATCCAGATCAACTAATTTCACATCCATATCCGGCAGAGGCATCCCGATTGAACCTTCTTTGTTCTTTCCGCCAAATGGATTGCAATGGCTGGCCGTTGGCACTTCCGACATACCGAATCCTTCAAAGACCGTTCCACCAGATAGCGATTCAAATTTGGTTTTGGTATCGAGCAACAACGGCGCTGAACCGCTAATGCAAGCTTTGATGGATTTGAGATCCACTTTGCCTGCCGCCACGTCGGGATGATTGTTAATCGCATTGTAAAGTCGCGGCACAGCCGGGAACAGAGTCGGCTTATATTTATTGATGTTGGCAAATAAATCTTTGAGATCGCGCGCATCGGGGATCATCACCATCGGGTTTGCCGTCGCCACCGAGAACGACATACCGGCGATCATGCCGTAGACATGAAAGAGCGGGATAGCCATCAACATGACCTCACCGGCTATTTTCATCCCGACCAGCCACGCCTGCAACTGCATGGCATTGGCGATGATGTTGCGATGCAATGCCACTGCCGCTTTGGGCGTGCCGGTGGTGCCGCCACTGTATTGAAACAGCGCGCGGTCTTCGCCCGTCACCGTGACGTTAGGGCGATCCGACGGTTTGAACTTAGCCAGAAGGTCTTTCAAAAACACATCGCCTTCACGCAGTTCAACGTGATGCCCTTCCTTCTTCTCTTTGGCAATACTGAACAACAACCCCAACAAAGGCGGCAACGCCTCTTTGACATTGGTGACGATCACTTTCTTCAACTTTGTTCTGCCGCGCGCCTTGTTGATGGTGTCGTAGAACTTGCTCATCACCAGCACCACGCCGATCTCAGCGTCGTTCAATGGCGTCACCAATTCGTCGGCGGGATAGGTTGGATTCATTGCCACCACCACACCACCGGCTTTAAGGATGGCATAAAACGCCAGCACGAACTGTGGAATGTTCGGCATCATGATCCCGACTCGATCACCTTTTTTAACTCCGAGGCTCGCCAAGCCTGCGGCGAGTTGATCGGTCATGTCATTCATTTGTTTATAGGTGATAGTTGCGCCTTTAAAAATTGTGCAAGGCGCGTTGGGGTGTTTGCGCGCCGATTCTTCTAACATCTTGAAGATCGGGTCTTGCGTGGGATACGGCTCTAACGTGTGAGGAACTCCGGGGGCGTAGTTCTTAAGCCAAGGTTTTGCAGACATTATCTTCGATCCTTTCGAGTGATCAGATTTTATTGACGATTGAAATGATTATGAATGAGTCATCCTATTGAGTCAATAGGGTTTTACAAAACAGCACAAAGTATCTTCAAGACACATTGTATCTAATTTTATATCAGTTCTTTCTCCAGAATCTGGCGCATGGCGTCTTTGCGCGCCGCCCCGCCCAACAGCTCCAGCCGCCGCACGCCGAGCGGGTCAATATCCTCACGCAGCAGCCGCACCTCTTCAACGGTAGGCGGTTCGGTTTCGGCACACTGCAGCGCGACCTCGACGGCGAAACCTGTCTTTGCCTTGATCCGCTCTAACGATTCGCCCGGATGAATCGAGATCACCCGCATCACACCATTGGCAAAATCAAACTGCCCCAGATCGGTGATGAGGTAATGCGGTCCCTTGCCAAGTTTTCGATTCGGCGTGTGACCCATGCCCGAAAGAAAATCGAGTTGAGGAACAAAAGTGACTTTAGAATGACGCGGCACGTAGAGATAGATTTCGTCGGATAACACCGTCACGTCGGGGATGCCGCCACTGCCGGGCATCCTCATTCTAGGTTTAGCATAGTTCGCGCCAAAGGCGATGTTGTTAGAGTTGCCGCATTGATCCATTTGCCCCGGACGAAAAAATTCTTTCGGCGCGAGTCGCGGCAGCAATTCGGTGGCGGCGCGGGCGAATCCAAAACTGGTGATTGCTTTATCGAGCCACAACGATTCTATCTTGGATAACCCCAACGGCGCCCAATCTTGGCACACGCCCTGCCCGATTGCCGAAGCGAAATACAAACTCGGAGCGTGGGTGCATTTTGCCAAAATATATCCGGCGGCGACTAACGGCGTGGCAATCCCCTGCGCCACAATGTCGCCCTCTTTTATTTGGCGCGAGATGCAGACGGAAATTAATTCATCTATGGTGAAATCTGTAGATTTATTCATAAGCCAAACTTTGCTGCACACTAATCTGCGTCGCGCTGCGGGCGGGCAGCCAACTAGCAAAAATGGATAACACAATGATGATCGCTAACCACCACGCCACACCCTCGTAAGAGTAAATGTAGAAGAATGGAAATTTTAACGCATCACCCAACACCTTCACAAAATATTGCGCGGCGATCATGCTCAATGGGATCGCTTGAATCCAACTCAACAAACCCAACATCAGACCTTCGCCCATAAAGATAAAAGCAATGTCGTTAGAAGAAGCGCCCACTGCCCGCATCACGCCGATCTCACGTTTGCGTTCCATGACGTTGATCGAAAGTGTGCCGGAGAGTCCGATGCTCCCCACAATCGCCACCAAGAGCGTCATCGTTTGCAGCAGCCCGCCGATGAGCGCCCAGATCACGCCGCTTAACTCTTCGTTCTCTTTTTGCCCGCTTGCCAAAATCACGTCAATCTTTTGTTGAGCAAAATAATTTTCCATATATTTTTTCACGGCGTCTTGCGTGGCGCGTGTGTTGCTTTTCGTTTTGATCAACGCCACCGTGCCGCGCCCGGCTTGATGGATGTCGGCGTTCAACAACTCTTGCCGCACAAATGCCGTGTTCTGTCCCCCGCCCACGCCAATATCAAATACCAAACCCACTATCGTCCACGTTGCTTTACGATTTCCGCCATAATCCATTTCGATCTGATCGCCCAACTGCACGCCCATATCCGCCGCCAATTTTTGATTCATCACGATAGCCCGCCCGTCGTTGTTTTCCAACAACCGCCCGGCAACCAAAGTGGCGTGCAAAGTTTGTGCGCCGTCGGGTCCACCGCGCAACTGTATGGTGTAGTCGTTGCTCGATCCACTCGCGCCTAGTTTGTGCACCTTCGCTTGTTGCCACGTCCACACTTCAATCAAGTTTACGTCGGGATGAGAACTGATCGCCGCGATTAATTTATCGGTGCGTTGAAAGCCTTTGAAGATCACGATGGCATCACAGCCCCACGACTCCCAAATACTGGCAAATGTTTTATCAAACGAGGAGCCCGTTGTCGTCACCATCATAAAGATCGCCCCGGCACTGATGAGTGTAATCTCGGTCAGTGTCACACGCCACATACGGCGAAACGTATTTCTCAAAGCGATTGTCACCATCCTCGGCATCCCCTGAATCTTTGACATCAGTTGATCGATCAACCCCGCGCCGTAACGTCCTGTTCCCACGCCGTAAGCAGCAATCGCCTGACGCACGGGGATGCGGACTCCGTTAAAGATGGGCACCAGCGCCGCCGCCAATGGCGTGATCAGCCCCATCATCACCTGATAAAAAATCGGCATGGGCAAAAGTCGAAATTCTAACGGCGGCACGTTGAACGCCAGCAACCAAAACCGCGCCATCGAATAACCGATGACCATGCCCAACGGCACGGCGATGAGCAAACTCAACACGCCATAGACGACCACACCGGCGAGATAGATCGCAAAAATTTGTCGCCACTCGCCGCCAATCGTTTTCATAATGCCGATCTGAGTCAGTTGTTGAGCGACGATGGCGTTGATAGTATTGACCACAAGCGTCGCGCTCAAGCCCATCGAGAAGAATGCCATGACAATGAGGATGAGACTCAAGCCGTTGATAAATTCTTGTTGCACGGCGCGGTCGGGGTCCTGAAACTCTGCCGTGCTGATCGTGTCGGACGTGACATTCGCCCCGAGCCGTTTCAATTTCTCTTGCACGGCTTCGGTGACTTGCTTAACTTTTTCTTTGTCGTAGCGATCAATGGTGAAACGCACGTTGTTAAAGTTGCGCGTGCCTAACAAACGCTCCATCGTGTTGCGGGTTACATAGAGCGCGGCTTTGTTGATTGGGTTAAATTCCGGCGGCGCTTGCCCCGGATCGCGCACCGTGCCAACTATGGTTAATGGCAAGGCGCGGTTGTTCGCTTCCACATACACCACGCCGCCCAGCCCCCCCATCGCGTATCCAACTAAGTGCGAATCTTCAACCATGATCTCATCGTCGCGCGCCCAACGCCCGCGCTTCAATTCCAAGAGATCAAATTTCTGTTGGGTAAACTCGCGCGCTAACAGCGACGAATCTTTCCATTCGACATCTAACGTCGGCTTCCAGCGAATGGAAGTTGTGATCCAACCTTCGGCGTCCACCACCTGCGGCATGTTGATCACCGCTTGCACTGCGTCGTCATCCAAAAACGTGCTGAACGCCATCCGCGCGTGGGGCGAGCGATTCAACGCGCGCGACATATTCATCTGCTCGTTTAAAAATGTGTTGCTTGCCGTCGTCATGCCAAGCGCCACCACGCCCACGGCAATGCTCAACACCACGAGCAGCGTGCGCCACTTGTTATTCCATAAATCGCGCCAGACTTTTCGAAAAGCAATTCCCATGATTTCAGTTATCCGTGATCAGTTGTCAGTAATCAGTGATCAATTACTGATTACTGTTCACTATCTTTTTGAACTTTGCCTCATCAATATTCCCGCCCGTCACTAACACCACGGTGTTGCCGTCTCCGTTTAATTGACGGCTGAGGAACAATGCCACGCTGACCGCGCCCGAACCTTCGATCACCTGCCCGTGTTCTTGATAGCAATATCGAATCGCGTCAGCGATCTGTTCTTCCGTCACGAGTCGCATATCACTCGCGCCATGAATTGCCCCGATTGTTTCTGCGCCGGGTTCCACCGCGCCCGCCAATCCATCGGCGAGTGAGGGTAGTTCTATCACTTGATTCATATCGCGTCCATGAAACTCTTCGTATAAAAATTTTGAGGCTTCGGATTGCACGCCGATCACGTTAACTTTTTTCTGCGCGGCAACGATCATCCCGGCGATCAATCCGCCGCCGCCAACGGGTATCACCCATTTATCCGCCATTGAGCATTGTTCCGTTAACTCCAACCCAATCGTCCCCGCGCCCGCCATGATCAACGGATCGTTATAGGGCGAGACAAAAACTTTATTTTTCTTTTTCGATTCTTGGATCGCTTTCGCTTCGGCATCGCCGAATTGACCCGGCACGCGAATTACTTCCGCGCCCTGCGCGATCATCTTTTCCACTTTAATGTTCGCCGCCTCTTGCGGCACATACACCGTCACTTTTGTTTTGGCGATCTTCGCCGCGAGACCAACCCCCTGACCGTGATTGCCCGCCGAAGCCGCAATGACTCCACGATCTAATTCTTCAGGCGACAGCGACAAAACTTTGTTCAACGCCCCACGCGGCTTGAAGGAGTGAGTCAGTTGTTGGTTTTCCCACTTGATCCAGATATTTAATTTTTTATCAAACGTGATCGGGGTCTGTTGGATGTGCGGGGCAATACGCGGACGGGCAGAGAGGATGTCGGAGAGAGAGATCATGCACGGTATTATAAACGCGGCGATTGAAATCGCGGCAACACAAAGCAAAATCCGCCTACGCGGATTTTAAAATATGGCTTCACAGATATTGCAACTCATTGCAAAGATAATTCCACCGTTTAAAAACATCCAGCGGATTTTCTTGCGTCAATTTCAACGCTAACGCGCTTCGCGCCACACGCTTGAAGAACGGTTCAAGTTTAGGCGCGGGCTGGCAGGCGCGAATAATTTTCTGAAACTTTGGATGCGGCACGCGCAATGAGGCGGCGTCGCACAACACGCCCAATACCGTAAGATCGCCATGCGATTTTGTTTCTTCAATCAAAGTTTCGTCGTTGATTCCTTCAATGTGATGAATCAACCAACTTAACGTAATCCAAGTGAGCCGACCCGACTCACGACAGTATGTTGTGCTTTCGGCGATCACTTGATGCGCGTCACGCACGGAGATTTTCTCGCTTCGCGCCACCAACGCTTCCCCGCCCAACTGCGCCCATTCTTGGAAGAGATAATCTATTCGATTGGCCATCCTTGTTCCTCCAAGAAATATTTGATACGCATCGCCCAATCAACACGAAATTTCCCGACATGATTCATGATCTTCACCAGAATCTTTTTATCATCGTCCGAAAGTGACGGCATCAAAATTTCTAAATCTTCCAAATCCTGTTCGCGCAACGCAACAATTTTCATCGCCGTTTGTTCTGCGCGCCCCAAGACATATACTCGGACTTTCGATGTCGAAACATTCAATAACGTGAGCCGTTCTTGAAAATCAGGTGGCAGAATATCAGCAAAACCCTTAACGGCATCATTCAGCCAGTCTTCAGGCAAATCGTTCCGTTTAGCAACATTCTTAACCGCTTGGCGCAAATCGTTCACGCTGCCTCGTAGAACTAAAGCATCAATGTCTCGCGTCGCTCGTTGTGCGCCGAAATGCAAAATCATCGCCGCGCCACCTACCAGAATGATCTCACACGACGTTGAAAGTTCAGAGTCGATATTCTGAATAAAGCGGATCAGTTCATTCTTATCCATATACTATTCATCATTGTTCATTCTTCATTGTCTCATTGTTCATTGAGCACTTTCTTCCCCACATCCGGCACATTCGTAATAATCCCATCCACACCCTGACTGGCAAAAAGTTTCATATCATTCGGATCGTCCACCGTCCACACGTTCACCCGTTTGCCGCCGCGTTTGTAATGTGCCATGCCTTTGGCTTTTAACTGTGCGTGTTGCGGATGACGTGCTTCAAGCGAGAGTAACGGCTCAAGCCATGCCTCACGCAAATAGAGCGGCGTCTTGCCCGTCGTCAGCAGCGCAATGGGGATGGATGGATCGATCTGCTTTGCTTTGCGAATGGCGAATGGATTAAACGACGAAAGGATGACGCGCTCACGCAAGTTCATTTTTTGAATTAGCCGCACCACCGCCTCTTCAAGTCCGTTATCCTTCAACGACATCTTTTTCAATTCAACGTTGATCCAGATTTTTTTGGCAATCGCCTCAAACACTTCTTCCAATGTAGGGATGCGCTCACCGGCGTATTTAGAATCTTTCCACGAACCGGCGTCTAACTGTTTGATCTCGTTCAAGGTCAGGTTGGCGGCAGCCCCGTGTCCGTTTGTGGTGCGATCAACGGTGTTATCGTGAATCACAATCGGCACGCCATCGCGAGTCAGGTCAACATCTAACTCGACGGCATCCGCGCCAAACTCAATCGCAAGATTGAAAGCGGCTAACGTATTTTCGGGGGCGGCGGCACTCGCGCCGCGATGGGCAATGATTTGAGGGGTGTGAGGGTAAAGATGATCGAGCATAGTAAAAAAAGTAATCAGTGAACAGTAATCAGTTTACTGATCACTGTTCACTGATTACTGACAACTAATCGTTCTTATAGTTCTACAAAATACGCCTGCGCCGCCATCTCCAACAACTCTTTACTCATCACGGGTTGTGTCCCCATGTAGCTGGAGATGTCGAGAATCTGATCACACAGATCGCGCGGATGCACGGCGCGCGGTTTGCGATTGCGTTTGATATACCACTCTTGCAAGAGATAGGCGAGACCTTGTTGCGAGAACTCAACTTTCTTCGCGGCGCACACCCGCTTGAAAATTTCCGAGAACTCATCGTAGGTCGGGTCAACGATCTCCACTTTGTGGCGCAAGCGGCGCAAGAACGCTTCGTCCACCAGATCTTTTGGCGGCAAGTTGGTCGAGAACACTACCAGAACGTCAAACGGCACTTCAACTTTTCGTCCGGTATGCAATGTGAGAAAGTCAATACGGTTTTCAAGCGGCACGATCCAACGGTTGAGCAGATCGCGCGGGCGCACTTGCTGGCGACCAAAGTCGTCAATGAGGAACATGCCGCCGTTGGCTTTCACTTGAAACGGCGCTTCGTAAAATTTGTTGGTGTCGTCAAAAACGAGATCGAGACCGGCTAACGTTAACTCGCCGCCGACAACGATGAACGGTCTCTTGATTCGCACCCAGCGCGGATCGCGTCTCTGCCCACCCTGATTATCTTCCTCTTTCACGACCTCATGGTTCACGCTGTCGTAGAGCTTCACCACTTGTCCATCAATATCGAGGGCGAAGGGAATATACATATCTTCGGCGAGAACCATGCGCCCCACTGCGCGCGCCACCGTCGTCTTGCCGTTGCCCGGAGGACCATACATAAACATGGACGTGCCAGAGTTCACTGCCGGACCGATGCGATTAAATACTTTGTCGGAGATCACCATGTCGCCCAACAATTGCCGAATGGTGCGTTGTTGAACGGTGGCGCGACCCATGGATTGCTTGCGAATCGAATCGTTATACACTTCAATCGGCACGGGCGCAGGACCGGCATACTGACTACGATCCAACGCCTCACGCGCGCGTTGGCTGCCGCCACTGGTGATCGAATATTGATACGCGCCCTCGCCAAACCCGGCAGTGCTTGACAACACCTCGATCAACTTATCGCGTTTCAGTGTCGTCACTAAATTATCCACGATGCCCACGAATGGCAAGCAGATCGTCTCGGCAACTTGAAAACCGGACATGTAACCGCGAAAGTAAAGCGTCTTCAGAATTAAATCTTGCAGCCACAGCGCGTTCAAACCAGTGTCATCTATTTTGTTTACAGGTTGTGGAACAAAGCGCGGTTTAGGCGTCAGCCCCGAAGTCTGAGAGGACGGGGGAACGAGAGTTGAGGACCCGGGTTTTGGTGGCGGCGTCGCACCCGACGAGGGTTGTTTAGGCTGAAGAGAGGATGGAGGACGATTCATCATAAATGCACTCCCAAAAGAGGATTGAAATGATTATACACATGATATGATCGCCGCGCTATGACACGGCAACATTCTTCATTCATTGTTCATTGTTCATTGTCTCATTATTCATTGTTCATTGTCCATTGTTCATTGTTCATTGGCTTTGCCTTCCGCGCCGCCCCTCTCTTGCAAAACCGTTTTCATCCCGATGAAGCCCTCTACGCTTCCTTCGCCCGCCTCATCGCCTCGGGGCGCGATCCAATGTTACATGATGTTTTAGTAGACAAGCCCCCGTTGTCTTTCTACGCGATGGCGGCAAGCATGATGATCTTCGGCGGGAACGAATTTGCGGCGCGACTCCCTCACCTGATCGCCAGCGTGATCAGTCTCGCACTTATCTACCGCGTCGGCGAATCACTTTACGACCGTTCAACCGGTGCGCTTGCCGCCAGCCTTTTCGCGCTGTCGCCAATGGCGATCCTTTTTGCCACCACCCTATTCACCGACACCATGCTGATCATGTTTCTCCTCGCTAGCATATTCACCATCACGCGCCGCCAATGGGCTTGGAGCGGACTCTGGTGGGGGCTCGCCTTCGCCTGCAAGCAAACGGCGATATTCTTTTTACCTCTCATCGCCGTGATAGGTCTCATTACTTTTTTTAACCGCCGAGATCGCAAAGAACGCGGAGAAGATCAAAATAATTCTTCATCCTTCATCCTTCATCCTTCATCCTTTCTTCTCCTCGCCCTCCTCTGCGTCTTGCTTGTCTTCGCTTGGGACATCCTCCGCCAACCCTCCGTCTCATTCTGGGCTCAAGGCTATACCGACAACAACCCCAACCGCCTCATCCGCGCCAACGAACTTCTGCCGCGCCTCACCGAATGGATCAACCTCTCAAGTTACATCAGCGGCTCACGCTTCATTGATCTCATCTTCATCATCGGCTTGCCGCTTTTACTTCTCACCCATCGCCACCCATCTATTCAAGCCCTTCACGATCTCGCCCTCGTCGGCTTCACATTAAGTTTCTTGACAGGCTACTGGCTCTTCGCCTTCAACGTCTGGGATCGCTACCTGCTCGTCCTCACCCCGATCATCGCGCTGCTCATCGCCCGCGTAATCCAAGTTATCAGTAATCAGTTATCAGTTATCAAATTTCCAACTTCCAACTTCCAACTTCCAACTTCCAACTTCCAACTTCCACGCTTCGCGTCCAATCTCCAATCTCCAATCTCTAATCTCCCATTGTTCATTGTTCATTCTTCATTGTTCATCCTCCTCCTCCCCTCCGCCTTCACCGCATCCCAATCCGCTTTCCCCATCGGCGGCGATCACGGATCGTATGACGGCATTGATCAGATCGCGGCGACACTGCGATCCGTGCCCGCCGATTCGGTGTTATATGATTATTGGCTCAGCTGGGAATGGCGATTCTATTTATTCGATAGTCCGCTCTATGTGGCATGGATGCCCGACACGGACGCGAT
>Ga0082335_1004480_pt1 | contig 20867 bp, 18 predicted proteins | sample Subgrocontami58m_FD_72375 | JGI IMG/M metagenome (GOLD analysis project Ga0082335, IMG submission 72375) | Subsurface groundwater microbial communities from S. Glens Falls, New York, USA - GMW37 contaminated, 5.8 m (SPADES assembly) (version 2) ... | reverse complement strand
TGGCCGATCTTGTCTTTTATTTCATCAAATGGTTTTCTTTCACCAACTATCATGTTGCTTTAACAATCTCCCTTTTCAAAGGATTCGGCCCCAGTTTACGGGCCCTCTCCGTCATTTCGTTGGCGGCTTTGGCAAACAGCGGGGCGTTTGAGGCGCTGATATGGAACATCTCAAGACGCTCCGGCTCCAACCCCATTTCCTTCAACAGGCGCTTCGCAATCGCAACCTTCTGTTTGGCTCTCAAGTTTCCTTCGAGGAAATGACAGGCCCCTTCTTCACAGCCGGCGACGTAGACGGCATCAGCCCCGTCTTCAAACGCTTTTAGCAGGTGGATTATATCGACTCGGCCGGTACACATGAGCTTCACAACACGCACGTTAGGGGCGTACTCAAGGCGCATGGAACCGGCGAGGTCAGCTGCCGAATATGCACAGTAATGACAGCAGAACGCTACAACTTTAGGTTCAAAAACATCAACCATATTATTTCTTCCTTAAATAGTCACACTCAGGACGGCGGTCTTAGCCGAAATTTGCGCATCCGAGTAGTGCTGCAGCTTTATCGCTTTACGCGGGCAAAGACTGGCGCAAATACCGCAGCCTTGGCATGCTGCCGCCTCGATGTTAGCCACACCGTCCTCATTGATACGGGGGACGTTGTACGGGCAAGCCCGCACGCACGTGAGACAGGTCACGCACTGCTCCGGATCAACGACTGAAACTAGTCCTCCTACCATGAGATAGGGCCGGGAAAGCATAGTTGTGGCCCTCAATACCGCTCCTCGTGCCTGCCTTATCGACTCGGAGATGAACAGGGGGGAATGAGCCATGCCACAGAGGTACATGCCCTCGTTGACGAAATCGAGCGGGCGCAGTTTCGGGTGAGCTTCCATGTAGAACTTGTCCTGGGTCAGCGGGACCTTCAGTTTGCTGGCAAGTTCCTCGGCATCAGGCCGGGGCCGGATGCCTGCACTCAGAACCAGACGGTCGGGTTCCAGCAGGACGTCCGTGCCCAGCATCGTATCGAAGACTTTAACCGTTATCTTGCCGTTTGCTTCGGTGACCTCCGGTTTTCGTTCGGGCGCATAACGTATGAAAATTACTCCCTTGTTCCTGGCCTCCCGGTAAACAAGTTCGTGCATAGCGTAGGTACGAATATCACGGTAAAGAATGTATATGTCGGTGGCCGGGTTGGCTTCCTTCAGCCGGATGGCGTTCTGGATTGCTTGGGTACAGCATATCCTGCTGCAGTACATGTGCTGCTCTTCTCTAGAGCCGACGCACTGTATCATCACTACCGACTTCAAATCTTTCGTGTCCGCGGCGCCGCGAGCGATATTTTCTTCCAATTCACGCTGGGTCAACACCAGGGATGATTTGCCGCAAAGATACTCGTCGGGCTTATACTCGATCCCGCCGGTGGCTACTATAACCACTCCGTGTTCAACCTCATGGGCGTTCCCGTCGGACGCGGTAATTCCAGACTTGTAATTGCCGACGAAACCGGTAACAGACTTGAGTTCTGCTCCCCTGTACACTGTTATCTTCGGTTCCGACTCAACCTGCTTGACGAGGTTTGCCAGCAGCAACTGCGGGTCAGCCCCGGATTCAGTATAGAATTTATGTCTTAAATTACCGCCGAGTTCATTTTCCTTTTCCACCAGGACCGATTCGAACCCTTGAGCCGCCAGCTCCAGGGCCGCCGTCATTCCCGATGCCCCACCGCCGATCACCAGTGCCTTCCGGTTCATGTTCGCCCTGGCCTCATGCAGCGGCTGAAGGGTGACGGCACGGGCTACCGCCATCTTGATGAGATCCTTCGCCTTATCCGTAGCTTCGGGAAGGTGTAGGGCGTGGACCCAGGAACACTGGTCCCTGATATTGGCCATTTCGAACAGGTACTTGTTCAGACCGGCTTCCCGGATAGTATTCTGGAACAACGGTTCGTGGGTACGCGGACTGCAGGCAGCGACCACTACTCGGTTGAGTCGTTTCTCGGTGACAGCTTTAGTTATCTTGCTCAGAGTATCGGTAGCGCACGTGAACATGTTTTCCTCAGCGTGCACCACGTGCGGAAGAGTTTTGGCATATTCGGTTACGCCGGGAACGTCCACGACTCGCGCGATATTCGTTCCGCAGCGGCAGACGAAGACGCCTACTCTTGGCTCTCCGGTCGAATCAATCTCCGGAGAATACTCCTTTTCGGACACCATCGTCCCCCTGGCCTCAGCCACTAATTCTGAAGCAAGGGAGGCTGCGCTGCTGCCGCTCATTACCGACTCCGGAATGTCCATCGGCGCATCAAAAGCCCCGGCTACATAAATGCCCGGGCGAGAGGTCGCATTGGGACGGAATTCATCGGTCTTGCAGAAGCCGAACCGGTCAAGGTCTATCGAGAAGGTGTTAGCCAACTCTTGGGAACTTACCGATGGGACCAGCCCGACAGAAAGAACGACGAGGTCGAACTCCTCCTCTATCTTTCCTCCGCCTTCGACGCCGTGTTCCAGGAGCAGATTCTTGCTTTGCTGCAATTCTTTTATCCCTGATATCAAACTTTTAACGTATGTGACGCCGGACGAGGCCTTAGCCGACTCGTAGTATCTCTCAAAACCTTTGCTGAATGCCCTTACATCGTTATAGAAAATAGTCGGTTGAATGGCGGTATCGTGTTCTCTGGCTATGATTGCCTGTTTGGTCGCATACATACAGCAGACCGACGAGCAATAATCACGGCCGCAGGTCTCGTCTCTGGAGCCGATGCATTGGATCCACGCGATCTTTTTCGGGTACTTTTGATCGGAAGGCCGCAGCACCTTTCCCTGAAAAGGTCCGGAAGCGGAAAGCATCCGCTCGAATTCCAGGCTGGTCACCACGTTAGGCATCCGGCCGTAACCGTATTCAGCCTTGATCGAGGCGTCGAAAGGGTCGTACCCTGGGGCCAGGACCACCGAGCCGACTTGTAGCTCAATCTGTTTTTCGGTCTGGGTGAAATCGACGGCATTCCGTCCACAGAATTTCTGGCATGCTTTGCATTTCCCGGTCTTGAAGTACGCACATGCCTCCCGGTCGATAACCGGAATATTTGGAACGGCCTGGGCGTAAGGGATGTAGATCGCCTTCCGCTCTTTCAGTCCCTGTTCGAACTGGTTTGGTGCTTTCCAGGGGCATCTTTCGATACAATCGCCGCAACCGGTACATTTCTGCTCGTCGACGTACCGGGGCTTTTTGAGCACGGTAACCTTGAAATTGCCATCTTCACCTTCGATGCTCGTTACCCTGGCATACGTGATCAATTCAATGTTATTGTGCTTGCTTACCTCGATAAGCCTTGGAGATATCATGCACGTCGAACAGTCATTCGTGGGGAATGTCTTGTCGAGCTGGGACATTCTCCCGCCGATGGCGCTCTTTTCTTCTACCAGGTAAACTTTAAAGCCCGAGTTAGCCAGGTCCAGCGCCGACTGCATACCGCTGATTCCGGCGCCAACCACCATGACCGCCCCGATCTTCTGGTTCAATACTTTCTCGTTCTCGTTATCCAAAGCTAGAACCCTCAAATTAGTCCTTTTTTCTTCAGCAGGGGCCGCGGGTCCACCATGTGTCTGCTCAGCGATTTCTTTACCGACGTGTCTCCAAACGCGAGTCCCATCAATTCCGTGAAATAGAAAACCGGCGTTGCATATTTCTTGCCGCTTTCTTTAGAGATTTCCTCTTGATAATTATCCAGATTCGCCTGACATATCGGGCATCCGGCAATGATACAATCAGCTCCCGCTTCTTGCGCCATGTTGAGCAGCTTGCCGGTCATCTTCCTGGCAATATCCGGACAAGTTACCATCAGACTGCCGCCGCAGCAATTCGTTTTATACGACCAGGCTTTAACGTCCGCTCCCAGGATTTTCATGAGGTTATCCATATTAATTGGGTTCTCAGGATTCGTGGCATCGGTAATCTTTGGCGGCCTCGTCGTCAAACAGCCGTAATAGCATACCGGGGTCAAGCCGGAGAGCGGTTTCTTTACCTTTTCGGCGATAGCCTTTTCGCCCACGTCGTTCCAGATGAAATCGAGCATATACTTGATCTGGAACTTGCCTTCATACTTATTCGACGTACCGGCTATTTCCTTGCCGGCCAATAATTCTTTCTCAGCAAATTTTAGTCTCGAAAAGCAGGCCGCACAGGGTACTACCAGGTCCATGCCTGTCTTATCGGCAATCATCAAATTGCTCGCTGGAAGGGCGACGGCTACTGCGTCATTTGAGGCATGGGCCGACGACGCTCCGCAGCAGGTCCAATCTTCCAACTCTCGAAGATCGATACCCAAGAGCCGGGCTACTGTCTCGACAGACTCACCGTATTCTCTCGCCGTACCGTCGAGGGAACAGCCGGGATAATAGGAAACTTTCACTGTCATTGCTGTCCCTCGGTTTGCTTGAAGATATTTTTTACCTGGCGGTTGGCGCGGTGCGAACGGGGCAAAAGACCGAGCTTGCCTTTCGCGACCATTTTTAGTCCCATTCCAGACTGCTTTAATAAGCCGGCCGGTCCCTGGCTCTTAAGCGTGTAGTCGGTGATCATCTCGAGCTCGTCCATTCTGCCGTGCTTTTTGATCGAAGCGAGGAAGGCATTATTGAAGATGGGGATGTCCTTGCGTTCCGGTTTTTTACCCTCGAGTAGCGACATCTGTTTGAGGGTATCCATGACGTGGGCGATATCGATGCCGTTCGGACACCTGGTAGTGCAAGTTTCGCACGAGGCACATACCCAAAAGGTGTTTTTTTGCAGGACGGTATCTTTCAAACCCAGGTGGATGGAATGCATCAGCCGGTGCGGGGCGATATCCATAGCGAAAGCCACCGGACAGCCATTGGTGCACTTTTCGCATTGATAACAAGCGGAAATATTTTGCCCGCTGAGCTTTTCTACTTTATCGCGCCACGCCCGGTCGGGAATAACGGTCTGAGTTGTTTCTGAGACTTTCATATCCTCACTCCGTCAAAATTAAAGTTGAATCAGATATGAAATAAAAAGGAGATTATACCAGAATCCGGGGAGTATGTCTGTATCAAACTTTGCTTTGACAGTCAACCCTTCGCTAGCTTGCTGCTCGCCTCCAGGTTCATATCAATTATATCGCATGTGATATAACGGTTTCAAGTTTTTGGGGCCTGAGAACTATCCGGCGTTATGCTGCTTTCTTGGTCCGCGGCCTTGTTTCTAAAGTTACTTTGAGAGTAAAATTCAAATATGAGCGACGTTAAGTTAACTCTCAACGGGTCTCCGGTGGTTGGGCAGGAAGGACAAACCATCTTGGAACTCGCCCGAGAAAATGGTATCGAAATCCCCACTCTGTGCTATCTTCGTGAACTTACTCCTACCGGTTGCTGCCGCCTCTGCGTTGTTGAAGTAGAAGGATCCCGGACTCTGCTCGGTTCCTGCTATTCACCGATAGCTCCGAGCATGGTTATCCAGACCCACTCGCCGAAGGTCCTGGCCGCGCGTAAGACCCTTATCGAATTGCTATTCGCCAGTCACTGCGGTTTTTGCATGATTTGCGATAAAGCCAATGTCTGTAACCTGCGTCAGTTGGCCGCCGAACACGACGTGGGACTTTCCCCGTATCGAACGCGGAAGCGCTTTTATCCCCTCGAAGACAACGCTTATATCCAGATAGACCGTACCAAATGCATCCTCTGCCGCAATTGCGTCAAGGCTTGCAATGAAATTGCCGGGAACGGCGTGCTGGGTATCGCCTATCGTGGTTTCGATAGCAAGATCGTGATTGATAACGACCAGCCGCTGTCGGCGGAAGCCTGCCGCGACTGCGATGCGTGCATCAAGGTTTGCCCTACCGGCAGCTTAACCAAGCCGAGGAAAATGGGCGAAGCGAAAACCGGCGTATCGATGATCATTAAATGACCGTGGCTGTGGTGTGAAACATGATGGTCGAAACAAAGACAAAACCTCAAAACGAAAACGTGCTGGTACGGCTAAAGGAAGTCCAGGATAAGCTGGGCTATATCCCGGAAGAATCTATTAAAGAGCTCGCTCAATCCAGCAGTGTTCCGGTGAGCCAGGTTTACGGTGTCGCTACTTTTTATTCGTTTCTCACCGTTAAACCGAAAGGCCGGAACATAATCCGCATATGTCAGAGTGAGCCGTGCCATATCAAGGATTACCAGATTGTTATCACGGCGCTCGAAGACGCTCTCGGTGTCGATCCCGGCGAAACCACCGCCGACGGCAGATTTACTCTCGAATTTACCAACTGCATTGGGGCCTGCGACATGGCGCCGGCGATGTTGATTAACTACGACCTGCACGGAAATTTGACTCCCGAGAAAATACCGCAGATTCTACAGCTATATAAATAGTAGTCAGGTGTTTTTTAATGCCGGAAAAACGAATCGTTCTGAAGAATTGTGAAATAATCGATCCCCGGAGTATCGACAGCTACATCGCTCACGATGGCTTCAAAGCCCTGGCCAAAGCCAAAGCTATGGTTCCTGATGCGGTCATCGGCGAGGTCAAGGCCTCCGGATTGCGCGGCCGGGGCGGCGCCGGGTTCCCCACCGGAATAAAATGGGAAGGGGCGCGGAAATCGCCCGGCGATATCAAGTATCTCCTGTGCAACGCTGACGAGGGTGAGGTCGGTACGTTTAAAGACCGTTACCTCCTGACCAACGACCCTTTCACGCTGGTCGAAGGTATCGCCATCGCGTCCTATGCTATCGGCACGAGCCAGGCTTTTATCTATCTCAGGGCGGAGTACCGCCGGATGAAAAATCTGCTCGAAAACGCGATTTCTCAGGCAAAGAATAAAGGCTTCCTGGAGCACGTCGGCATTACTATTCGAGAAGGAGCCGGGGCGTACATATGTGGGGAAGAGTCGGCCCTGATGGACTCCGTCGAGGGCAAGCGAGGCGAACCGCGCTACCGTCCTCCTTTCCCGACGGTGCAAGGTCTCTGGCAAAAACCGACAGTTATTAACAACGTAGAGACGTTGTCGAATATCCCGAATATTATCTTGAACGGGGCACAGGCGTTCAGCCAGTTGGGTACGGAAAAGAGCAAAGGTACCAAAGTCTTCTCGGTCAGCGGTGACGTTGCCAATCCCGGCGTTTACGAGTTGGTGCTGGGTACCAAACTGAGGGAACTGGTTGTCGATCTCGCCGGAGCCAAATCGATCAAGTTTGTCCATATCGGCGGGGCTACCGGCCGGATCGTTCCCTCGACCGGACTGGACTCTCCTCTGTCTTTTGAGACGGTCCTCGGTGCCGGGGCGGTTATAGTTTACAACGAAAGCCGCGACGTGATAGAAGTTGTCTTGGCCAGCCTGAAGTTTCTTCAAGAAGAGTCGTGCGGCAAGTGTTCTCCCTGCCGGGAAGGCACTGTAGCCATGGTAGATATTTTAAAAAGATTTACGGAGGGGCAAGCTCGGGCAAAGGATATCCAACTGCTGGAACAACTATCCAGCACGCTGATGCTTTCTTCTCTGTGCGGTTTGGGGCAGGCATCTCCTTTCCCGGTTGTGGATAGTTTGCAGCACTTCCGTACCGATTTTGAAAACCGCGTCAAACAAAAAACAGGGGTAGGGTAGCGATATGTTATCGATTACGCAACCGAAAAAGTTCGAAAAAGTGTTGGGATTCCTGAAGCGCGACCAGAAGGTCTTTCTTGTCGGCTGCGGCACCTGCACCACGATACAGCACACCGGCGGCAAAACCGAAGTGCTGGCGATGAAGGCGAAATTGGAGGAATCCGGCAAGCAGGTCACCGGATGGATGGTTATTCCCACGGCCTGTGATCCTCTGGTGGAGGACGCCGTCCTGGAAAAGGCCGCGGAAATCAATGCCAGCGATGCGATTCTGGCTATGCCGTGTTCCTTCGGCGTTCAAACGGTAGCTCTTTATACGAAGAAGCCGGTTTATCCGGCTCTGAACACGATGTTCATCGGCAAAGAACAAAGTCCGGGCAAATTCAATGAGGTGTGTATGCAATGCGGCGGGTGTATTATCGCAAATACCGCAGCCATTTGTCCGATCGTCCGTTGTGCAAAGAGTCTATTCAACGGTCCCTGCGGAGGTTCCGTTGGGGGTAAATGCGAAGTAGACCCGAATACGCCGTGCGGCTGGCAACAGATCATCGACCGGCTAACCGAACAGGGGCGTCTGGACCAGCTTGAAGAGATTATGAAGTTAAAAGATTGGAACCACAGCCTCTGGGGAGGCCCCAGGCAGATCACACTGGAATATTGACATTTCGCAAAATGTCATTCCGGCGAAGCCTGTACCGTACCGCGATACGGGATACGGAATGGTTTGAAAAATGGAACGAGGAAACTGATATGAAAGCAGGAACGAATCTGGAGAAGGTGCTGGCCGGAGGGCATTTCACTGTTACCGCTGAAGCCGGTCCGCCGAAAGGCACCAGCCCGAAGGTACTGCAGCGAAAAGGGGAAACCCTGCGGGCGTGCTGCGACGCAGTGAACGTCACTGACAACCAGACGGCTATCGTGCGCATGTCGAGTTTAGCCGGCTGCACGCTGCTGAAGCAGCAGGGCGTCGAACCGGTAATGCAGATGGTCACCCGCGACCGCAACCGGATTGCTTTACAGAGCGACGTTCTCGGTGCGGTTGCTTTAGGAATCGGTAATATTCTCTGCCTCACCGGCGACCACATGCGCTTTGGTAATCATCCGACCGCCCGGGGCGTTTTCGATATGGATTCGATCCAACTCGTCCGTGTCCTGAAAACCATGCGCGACGAAAAGAAATTCATCAGCGGTGACGATATCTCCGGCGACGTGCCGCTTTTTATTGGTGCCGCCGAAAATCCCTTCGCCGACCCTTTTGAATACCGGGTTTTGCGCCTGGCGAAAAAGGTTGCCGCCGGTGCCGATTTCATTCAGACCCAGGCGGTTTTCGACGTCGAAAAATTCCAGCGGTGGATGAAGATGGTCGTCGACCGCGGCCTGGACAAGCAAGTTCACATCCTAGCCGGTGTCATACCTATCAAAGCCGCGGGCATGGCCAAATATATGCAGACCTCGGTACCTGGCGTCAGCGTCCCTCAGGGCATCGTCTCCCGCATGGAGGCTGCCGGTAAAGAAAACGCGAAAGAAGAAGGGGTCAAAATAGCCCTCGAGATAATCGAGCAGTTGCGAAACACCCCCGGAGTCCACGGCGTTCACATCATGGCAGTAGGCTGGGAAGATATTGTTCCCGAGGTTGTCGGTAAGGCCGGACTGTTGCCCCGACCGGTGATTGACTGAACGTACGACTGTTCGTTACTGCTCTACTTTTGTCATTATCAGCGTAGGCGGATAATCGCTGCACCAATCGGGGCCGGAATCCAGAACTCTTACTCCCAGGAGACCATCCCGGACTTGATCCGGGATCCAGGGTCTTTAACGGTGTGGAAGGCTAGAAACTGGGGATTTCTGGATTCCGTTTTTCAACGGAATGGTTTGAGATTTCGTGCTTGTCCCGATTCACTCCCTCATACGGGATGCCGTATAACATTAGGAATCGGCATTTTAGATTTAGATATTAGGATTTCGAGTTTTCCAGTTATTGCAGCAAGTATTTTTGCCACTCGGTACGGACCTGCTGATATGCCGGAATGTAGAAAAGCCCGTTATGTTTCGGGGGGCCCGGCTGGCTTAATAATTTCATTCTGGCTTCGTGCGGTGTCCTGCCGGCTTTAATCCGGTTGCAGTGCACGCACGCGCTGACGACGTTTTCCCAGGTATGCTCGCCGCCACGGAAACGGGGCATGACGTGATCCAAGGTAAGTTGTTTGGATTCCTTTCCGCAATACTGGCATTTGTACCGGTCGCGTTTGAAGATCTCGAACCGGGTCATTTTTCTGTCTTTCCGATGGGGACGCCTGACCATTATGGCCAGCCGGATCACCGAAGGTACCGGGATATCCAGGTTGGCCGTGTGCAGGTGTCCGGAACCGTTTTCCAGCATTTCCGCCTTGTTTTCATACATAAGGACGATGGCACGGCGAACGCGGCAGACGTGCAGTGGTTCGTAGCTTTGATTTAGCACCAGTACAGGCAGGTTGGTAAGCATTCGGAGACTTCCCCAGCACCAGTCCAGATAAATCTGTTCTATTCTAATTTAAAACGCGGCGAAGGCGCAAATCTACCTCGGAGTTGGCGGCGGCGTCCCTCGATGGCCGGTACGTGACGGCCTTTTCCGGGTGGCATCGCCGCGGTAGTCCGGAGCCATGATATGAAAGATAAGACTGAGTTTAGGATCGACGAAGCGGGAGCTTATCGGGCTGTCCAGTTCCTCAGTAGATGCAGCGGTGGTAATGACGGTCGGCATCCGGGAATTGTAGCGGTGATTTATCATCTGGTACAGCTTCTCCTGCGCCCAGGGTGTCGTCGATTGCTGCCCGAAGTCATCGAGGATCAGGAGCGGGGCTCCTTTTACACTCTCGAAAAGCCGGTCGTATGACGTCTTGCTCTCAGGACTGAAGGTAGACCGCAGGTGGTCGAGAAAGTCGGGGACGACCACGAAAAGGGCCGGTTTTTTTTGCTGGTAGCGGTAGTTGGCGATAGCCGCGGCGAGGTGCGTCTTGCCGCAGCCGACGACCCCGGAAAAGACCAGCCAGCCCTCCGGCGATTTAGCAAACTCATACGCCAGGTCGAAGGCTTTTTTCAGGTTTTCCCGCTGTTCGAGGGGCAGATTCGATCTCTTCCAGTCGAAGGTTTCGAAAGTCATCTGCTTTTGCAGTTCGAATTCCGGTGCCCAACCGTAGGTCGATAAAGCCGACTTTTCCTCGCCAAGCTCGAATATCTGGCAAAAACCCGGTGTCAGCAGCCGCGTCCTGATCCTTTCGTCCAGACTCGCGATGGGGGCGATGGACACGATAACCGTGGGCAGTTGGTTGCCGAAACGGTGGTTAAGCAGTTGGTCCAGTTTTTCCTTGGCCCAGGCTGTGCTCGATTGTATGCCCAGGTCGTCCAGCACGAGCAGCGGGGCTCTGCGTACCTGCTCGAAGAATTCGTCGTAGGGTGTTTCGCTGGCGGGACTGAAAGATGAGCGCAGGTGGTCGAGTAGGTCCGGTACGGTAACATAGAACGCCGGACGTCCGTCTTCGATACACTGGTTGGCTATTGCTGCGGCAAGATGGGTTTTACCGGAACCGCTCGGTCCGGCCAGTATCAGCCAGCCTCTTGGCTCGGCGGCAAATGCCCGGGCCGATTGATAAGCAAGGTTTAATTTCGTCTGGACGTCCGGGTCGGCACTTTTTCCCTGGGGATTGATAGTTGCAAAAGTCAGCCGTATGAGCAGGCCGAGGCGGCTGTAACTCTGCAAACGCTCGCGACGCTCTTCCCCCGAATTTGTTTTCGCGCACTTGCATGGTACGGCCCGGCTGTAGTCAGCCTTGCCGGATGGCAACAGCGGATAAACGAACCGGGCTCCTTTGCAGGCCGGACAAATTTCCTCTTCGGCGGCCGGGGCGGGTTCAGTGCTGGACCATGTGACCGTATTTCCCTTTGATATATTTATCCGGGTCTGTTTTTCTAATATCTCTTTGATATGTTCCATCACCCTTGCCCTCTCTTGCCCAGCGCTCCAGAACCCCCTGGATATAACTCCATTTGCGCTTGTTTTCGTCTACCGCTCTCTTTATGGCATCCTTGAGCCAGGCTATGGGGTATGCCTTCTCGGCTTCCCGCAGTTCGTCGGCGATCATCGGGGTCAATAAGCCGATGTTCTCTTCGTAAAGGCTAAAAATGTTCGGCACCTCCGCCGGTATCTCGTGACAGGGGTGCGGTTTGATGCTCAATCCCGGGAGACTCAACTCGCCGTTCTTGATCTTCTCGACCACGTTCCTGTCCTTTACGGTGTTCAAAAAATAGATGTCTTCCGTTTTGCCGTTCTGCTCCATGGCGGCGTGAAGAAGCGTGCCTCTTTTTTCTCCCTGTTCCAGGGCATGGTGCAGGGCTTCGCTGCCGCCCAGAGAAGTCACCAATCCCGGATTGTCCACCAGTTCGCAATAGGTGGTGAAGCGGGGATAACCCCGTTTGCCGTATATCGCCCGGATTACGCTCAAAAGCGTCTTCAGTTCGGCGATATCGTCGATATCTGCCAGCAATTGGCTGAAGACAATATTAGGGACGGATGTGAAATCCATCCGGGAGGGGAATCCGCCGAAGGGTCTGTCCTGAGCTTTGCCGAAGGGCTTCATAGCAGCGACGGCTCCTGGTTGGACATATCTTTGAACTTGGCCGATTTGGCGATGAAATGAAGCTTGATCTCACCCGTGGGGCCGTTGCGGTGCTTCGCGATGATGATGTCGGCGATTCCCGCCGGATAGGTTTCGTCAGGGTGCTGTTCCTGCCAATCTTTTTCCGTGTAGTAGTAATCGTCGCGGTAGATGAACATCACGATGTCCGCATCCTGCTCGATGCTACCGCTTTCGCGAAGGTCGGACAATTGCGGTTTATGCGAGGCACGCCACTCTACCGCGCGGCTGAGCTGTGATACCACGACCACCGGCACATTGAGTTCACGTGCCAGCCCCTTGAGGGCGCGGGAAATATAACCTATTTCTTGGACCCGGTTTTCGGTCCGGCTGTCTCCGGCCATCAACTGCAGGTAATCGACGATTATCAGGTCGAGCCCGCGTTCGAAGTGAAGGCGGCGTGCCTTGCTCCTCATCTCGACCACCTTCATCTGTGGCGAATCATCTATATAGATTGGGGCCTCCGACAGGACACCGATGCCGTTCATAATCCTTCTTTCTTCTTCCTCGGTAGTATGGCGTCCGAGCTGGACGCGGCGGGAATCGACGTCGGCTTCGTTGGCCAGCATGCGCAATACCAGTGCCTCGCGTGCCATTTCAAGACTGAATATTGCGACGCATGCCCCCTGCTTTACCGCCGCATTCTGGGCGATGCTCAAGGCGAAGGAGGTCTTTCCCATACTGGGGCGGCCGGCAATGATAAGCAGGTCGGAGCGCTGCATGCCGCCCAGAAATTCGTCCAGGCCGGTGTAGGTTGTATAAATTTGCTTTAGCGGTTCTGGCTGTCCGGGTTCTGCCTCCGCCGGCGGGGCTTCGAAGTACTTATCCAAAACCTGGCGGATATGGGCGAAATCGCGCGGACTCTGTCCGTGCCGTAATTTGAAAAGGACGTCTTCGGCCTTATTCAGGCTGTCTTCGATATCCGGGTTAGCTTCGAAACCGATCTTTTCGATGCGCTGCGATGCGTCGATCAGACGGCGGCTGATCGCCAGCCGGTTTACGATCCGTCCGTAGTGTTCGATATCCAGCGGGGAGGCGCAGTTGGCGATGAGCTGACTGAGATTGGCGGCTCCGCCGCAGGCGACCAGTTTACCCTGGCGGTCCAATTCCTGGGCCACCGTGATCTGGTTGATAGCATCATTACGCTGGTACAGCTTCAAGCAGGTGCCGTAAAGCCACTGGTTTTGTTCCTGGAAGAAGTCTTCAGGCTCCAGAAAGCCCGCGACCTTGTAAATAGCATGGCCGTCGATCAACAGGGAACCGATAACCGCATCCTCGGCATCGGAATCGTGGGGGGGTAATTTAATATCAGTCATCTCCTCATCAACCTCCTTCGCTCAATTCAACCCTCAAAACTGATATCAGCGTGTATGTTAACAAAATCCGAAGCACTAAACCCGAAATCCGAAACGTCACCCCTTGTCTTTGCGAGATTCGGCATCGAGCCGAACCGGAGCAATCTACATAATTGTTTTAATGCCGGGTTTGGTCATTCGTATTTATGATTTTGATATTGTTTTGTATTTCGATATTCGAAATTAGGATTTATTTTTCGGTTCCTTCCACCGTGACTTTTATAGTAGACGTCAGGTCTTTTCCGACCTTGATCGTAACATCGTAGCTGCCTACCTGCTTGATCGGCTCGGCCAATTCGATCTTCCGCTTATCCACGATCAGATTGTGGGTTTTTTCTATCTCGGCAGCGATGTCGGCGGTAGTGATCGTCCCGTAGAGCTTGTCCTTGGCTCCGGCCTTGGCCTTGATGGTGATCTCTTTGCCGTTCAACTGGGCGGTCAGTTCCTGCAATTCGGCCTCGGTCTTCGCCCGGCGGGAAGCCTCGCGCTTGATCAGGGCTTCCATTTCCTTCATCGCGCCGGCAGTCGCCGGGACGGCAATACGGCGGGGAAGCAGAAAATTGCGGCCGTAACCGTCCGCTACTTCTTTAACTTCTCCGGTCTTCGCTACGCGGTTAACGTCCTGTAAAAATATAACTTTCATGCTGCTTCCTTTTTGGTGAATTATACTTTAGACGAAGAGCCAAACACAACATTGAAAACAGTGAGTTATCAAAAATGTCATCCGCAGATGCCATCCCGATGAAAATCGGGAACCAGTGTATGATAAATCGTTCCCGCGAAAGCCGTTAGACCTCGCATGCAAATCGGGGCCGAGATCCAGTGTATGAACCCCGCGAGAGCCGGGACCCAGCGGACTTCTGGATTCCGTGTCATAGCACGGAATGGTTGTGTCCGCGGGCGCGTTTTGGAATAAATCGAACCATCCCGGCGGACGCCAGTATCCAGCATCTCTCATTTGTCGCTGAGCGAAGCGAATGAATCTGGGGGTAGGGTCTTAAATCTTAAATCTTAAATCTTTGACTTTCGGGTTCCCGTTTAAATTTTATCTGTGGTAAACGGCATCACGTCGTCGATGATCGCTGCATCGCAGAAGAGCATGACCAGGCGGTCGACTCCCATGGCGATACCGCCGCAGTCCGGCAGGTCTGCAAGGGCTTTCAAAAACTTACGCGGCATGGTCCTTTGCTGTCCCGTGCGCAGTCCGATTTCGCGTATTTCTTCGCGGAAACGTCTCGTCTGTTCTGCCGGGTCGTTCAGTTCGCTGAATGCGTTGGCCAGCTCCAGCCCGCCGATGAACACTTCCGCCCGTTCTGCGACCGAAGGGTTGCCCGACTTGAGCCGTGCCAGAGAGCCTAATGCCGCAGGGTAATCGAGAAGAATGGTCGGACGATCGAGGGCGAAATCCGGAACAACTTTTGATACTAAATCGACATCGAACCGTTCGAGGTCGGGTAGAGTGTCTTCCCCGTCGCCCCTCTGGATTCCAGCTTTCGCTGGAATGACAACAGAGGCAGTGGATTCCCGCGGTAACAATGAATTGAGGGAAGCTACGGGATCCCAGCCGGCGCTTTTGCGGAAAGCCTCGCTGACCGTTACCCTCGGCCAGGGAAGCGACAGGTCGATTTTTTGTCCCTGATAGCTGAGTTGTTTGATCTTTAGTCCGCCGGCAATGGCCGCGATGAGTTTCTCCGTGTCGTCGATCATCGATTGATAATCGCCGCCGGTGCGGTACCATTCCAGTAGGGTGAACTCCGGATTATGCCAGTTCCCCCGTTCCCCTTTGCGGAAACAGCGGCCGAATTGGAAGATTTTTTCGTAACCGGCGGATAAAAGGCGTTTCATATGGAGCTCGGGAGAAGTAGAGAGCAGCCAGTCTTCGGCGGCGCACGGGGCGATATGCTGTTCCGGAGCGACCTCCGGCATGCGGACGGGCGTTTCTATTTCGAGGAAACCCCGCTCGTGAAAAAAGTCGCGGGCGTGCCGGTAAATATGCGCACGGCGCTCCATGTTGGGTTTCAGCCGGGACAGGCGCCGGCGTTCCGCCTCGGACATATCCTACCTTCCGGTGACGCGCTCTACGTAGCTACCGGTGCGGGTATCGATCTTGAGGACGTCGCCCTCTTTAACGAAGGCGGGAACGTCGATGGTCAGGCCGGTCTCCAAGACCGCCCCCTTGTTCTGGGCGGTAATAGTGGCGGTGCGGCTGGCCGCCTCGGTCCGGACAACCTTCAAATTCACAAATGTACTCACGGTGACGTCGATTGCCCTGTCATTCAGCATCAGGACGGTCACGACGTCGCCTTCTTTCAGGAAGTTCTTCTTATCGCCGATTTGTTCTTCGGTGATAAAGGTTTGCTCGAAGGTGGTGGTGTCCATAAAGATGTAATGGTTGCCCTCTTTATAGAGGTACTGCTTGTCCTGAGCGGAAACATTAGCCTCGTCTACCTTCTCGCCGGAATGGTAGGTGCGGTCGAGGGTGCTGTTATCGAGGAGGTTCTTCAGTCTTAGTTTGTAGATGGCCCGGCCTTTTCCCGGCTTCACAAAGTCGGCGTCGACCACGTTATAGGGGACGTTATCGATGAGAAGCTTCGAGTTCTTATGTACGTCGGCGATGTCCATCAGTCTGTTGATACACTCCTTAATATAACTATAGTTGTTGACTGCCAGACATTCTATCACTCATTTTGTAACAATGCTATAGGTGATTTTAATTGTCTTTGCTAGTCCATCCCGACTTTGTCGGGAGCCGAAGCAATCCCGGTAATTTCTCCCTTTGGAAAGGGAGATAAAGGGGGATTTTGTGGTCTACGCCATCCATCCGCAAAAACCATTCCGGACTCAATCCGGAATCCAGTACAAAGAAAGTTTCTCTCCCCTTGTGGGAGAGATGAAAGTGAGGGGAAATACCAATTATACCGGCCAAAGCCGCTATCCAGCCGCAGTTGCCTTTGCGAGGAGTCCTTCACTCATGAAGGGACGACGCGGTGCCGATTTTCATGCGGCATTCCGATGACTAAGAATCGGGACAATCTCGGTCTGTTACTTGAAAAATCCCCTGAAATAATACAAAATGGACGAACATGCGGGTATAACTCAGTGGTAGAGTGTTTGCTTCCCAAGCAAAAAGTCGTGGGTTCGAATCCCATTACCCGCTCCAATTGTGGTTTCGTCATTTGGTTTCGCCCTTTGGTACTGACTTTCAGAGTTCTTTTGAATGAGATAACCGTTGGTTTCAATGGAATAAGCCCTTCGGTATTTATTTTAGAGCGATTCGCAAACAGCGATCTTGCCATTTTCAATTATGCAGGCAGCTTTAAGATTGGGGTAAGGTCAGCATAACGTTAACGAAAATTGAAATTTCTTCAGGTACGAACAACCAACCAATAATCGATTTCTCTGCACCATGTTACTTCTAATTTGAGTTGATTTATGCCCTATAATTTTGCTGTGTTATAATCAACAGCATGGTGACTATATGAGTAATGGGGATATAGGGGATATAGCCGGTGTTTTATCCCTTATTCTGGCCGTGTTTGGTTGGCTAGGCATTACGCCAAAAATGCTGTCAGGCTCTGTTGTAAAAAATAAGCCGAAGATTATCCTTGCTATCCAGCTAGGATCAGCTTGCCTTTATGTTGCACTTATTATGCTAATCTTCATATTTGTCCCTATTGCATTTCATATCTTTAGCTTAGCGTGGTCTATTTTAGCAGCTATGGTTCTATGGTCAGCCCTAGGGGTTTTGTTACCTTTGCTGGAGAAACTTGGATTTTGGAACCACCGACTTACTCGCTTCGTTCAATTGCTGGGGATCGGGCTATTCTCATTTGCTCTAATCGGATTCTGGATATTTGAGTGGCCTAAATGGGAGACTCCAGCTTTAGTCACAAGTATGCTATTTGTTGTATTGATAATCAGTATTGTTGAATGGATCGGTGGCAGAGCTAAACGTCCTAAGATAGCGGAGCCTTATAAAACTTCAGAGAATCCTGAAAGCTAACTAACATTGTATATCTCTGTACCATTTCAAGACTCTCCCGCCTGCCCCAATTTTTGATGGTCATTATATCCTCGCCAGCCTTGTGTAAAAAGCAGGCAAAGGTTCTACGGCGGTTGGGCCTCCCTCTCCGTTATCCTTTCCCATCTTGGCGTGGATTAATCGAAATTATAGATTAGCTAAGCCCTTTTACCCTCCCCAGAACATATTCGGTACGTCTTCCCAATTCGCCTGCGCGCAGATGTAGTGCGTCCGTCCTGCAAATAATTTGAAATCCTTTTTGCCGCTGCTGTTTTTGTACGCATCGAATTCTTCTTGTTTAGAGACGAGGGCACGATGTGGACTTTTTCACCGGCGATAAACAGCAGCGGTTTATGCGATTTCAGGAAATCGAATTTTCTCCTTTCCTGGTAAGATAATTAGCGGGGAATGCTCCAGGGTTTCGCTATCCTCGTAGAATAAAGAAACGATATGCCAAATATAGAACGATAGCAATAATAACTATGCCGAGGAGAATCTTGGGAAGACAACCGGTAATGAATTTGAAGATGAGAAACAGGACAATAATGGCTACGACAACTATTGCGGCGATTTTGATTATGTCCATTGTGGCGATCTCCTCATTGTCAACTTCGCACGTCTTTCCTTTGAGGATATTTTATCACGAGTAATAAACGTCGTGGGGTCTAATTCTATTAACAATGATGTTCTTGTAAGTAGGGCTGCTTCTCAAGCAATAAGTCGCAAGTTCGAATCTGGTTACCCGCTGCATATTATTATCTGCATCTTATGGAATCAAATCCTGAAGTTGTTTTCGAAGGGGCTTTTTATATATACCCAACGAAACGCTATTCATAAGTTCTATAATTGAAGACAAGCCATTCTTTACGTTTGTTCGATAATCTTCTATCTTGGTCCCATCATCAATTTGTCTAGGATGGACTAGGAAATCTCTAAATTGCTTAAATTTTATAAAATCGGACCATAATGCGCTACTAAAATCGAAATTTGATACAAACTTATTTAGTAATAATCGCAATTTGGCATCGATACTATGATATTCAGTTCGTTCTTCCAAGCCCTTATCCACGGAATATGCAAGCCGTTTGTCGTTTAAAAATGCTGTTTCGTAGACCGAAAGGTTGTTCGCTTTTGCGAAAGAATCCGCAACGTAGTTAGCGAATGCTTCGATGGCACTCGCGGAGTAGAAAACGGAAGCTCTATAATACCGCCTCGCTTCTCTTTCATTCGTTCTAAACGTTTTTTCCGCTATTGATAAAAAACTGTAGGAATCTTGGAGATATTCTTCAAACACGTTAAATTCTTCCCAATACCCGGTCTGCTTCGTGTACAGCTCTTTTAGCTTCGTAAGACTGAATAGCGGCATTCGCCAAGTCCTTAGTAATAATCTTTTTAGTCGCTTTCGTGGCGAATACTATAAAGACTTCAAGCATTCTCCCCAATTCGCTCGGACTACTTCGAGTGCCAAGGCCTCGATAGGTGTCTGGATCTGTACCTTTCAACCTAGCTTGCGATAACGCTTTAGCGTTTAATGGATCCTCAGGTGGTTTTACAGAATCAGGAACAGAGTAATGAATTTTTAGGAGTTGTTCATCGCGTTGAAAGAGACCAGAAGCATAAGCCCATGCAGCTACTACGGACAATGAAAGAGCCTTACGGGCAAATTCAGCATTCTTATCATCTTGTCTCGCTTCGACCGTCTCCTTCTGCTGTTTGCGAAGGCGGGCAAATTGCTTCCCCATTTCCATTAATGCTTTCGCGTCCCAATTAATCTTCTTTCTAACTTCAAGATATTCTTCATCGAGACCGCCGGATTTGCACAACGTCGGCTGTTGAAAATCTTCTAGTTTTTTCGCTTCAATCCCTAAATAGTAATTTACTAATAACGTCCTTGCGATTCGTACAGTGGGCATATCAGGGCTTCTTCTATCTGAAAAATCAGTTCCTTTATCTAGTAACCCAACTGATTGGCACCAATCCCTCAATTCCGACCCTAATAATTGTTCCCGCATTCTATCCAAAAGGTCGTTCGGAACTGCTATCGATGTATTGTTTATCGAGGCTATCTCAACTTTCTGGTTGCGGGAAAGCCCAAAATAAACTCTGACTCCGTGTAAAATCGATGTTTTAATTTTCCCGGCCTTCGTGATAGCCCGAATCCGATGTTGACCTCCGTAGACTTTCAATGGCTTTTCAGCACGATAAGAAGTATCGAATTCAAGTACTAAATCCTCAAAACTTCTTCCTTTCAGAGCATCTGCTTCCATTTGTTTGAAAGCAGCTTGATCTTCTGTAATATCACGATTTAATTTGTAAATTTCATCTTCTTCGCCTGCGTCTAAGCTTGCCTCTAAATCGCAATTTCGAACAAGTACCTCTCCCGTTAGATGGCATGTGACGTAATAAGCCTGGCTCTTCTCGTCAAAATGAAGGGTAAGATTTGTTCCCATCTCGCATTCATCTGGCTGAAATACCCTGAAAAAATCGTCGATGGCTTTAACGATGCTTTTATTAGGTTTGAGATCAGACTTGATTATGACCGAACCCATATCTAACTCCTTTTGCATTTTGAATACTAACTCAAAACGCCGACCCTTTAGATTAGGTGAGTGGGTATGAAATTATAGCAATTATATAGCGCGTTAAAATAGGTTGCGTAATTATATCAAGCTTATCTTGATTTCCCTTTCGAGAAACCTTCAGCTTTTTTCTTCGTAAACGTATTTGCCGCCGCGGATCCAGGAAGCGGCGGCGCCGATCAGGCACATTATAATAGAAAAGATAAGTACCTCGACGAGGCCCCGGTGGAAAGCGGATTCGATAAGCTTGGGGAAAAATGCCCTTGAGGTGATGGTGGCGGCTTGAGCTGCCGGCAATGCGTTCAATACGCTTGCCGGAATCACCGTCGCCAGGGGATTGTAGCCGAGGAAAGCGGCGAATAGATAGCCTACCGGCGGGGATGCCGAGACCTGCTGGGCGACCCCGGCGGGGATGCCGTTCTGTACCAGGCCGTTATACAGTGCTGAAGGCATGGAAGCGTTCAATCCCACGACCATAAGCGAGAAGATAACCGCCATGGATATGGGGTTGCCCACATTCATAATGGTTGCCCTCATGCCGGAACCGGCCCCGCGGTGCTTCGGGGGAAGGCTGTTCATTATCCCCGACGTGTTAGGTGCCATGAACATACCCATCGACATGCCGTCTACGAAGATTATCAGG
>Ga0082335_1004478_pt1 | contig 20888 bp, 20 predicted proteins | sample Subgrocontami58m_FD_72375 | JGI IMG/M metagenome (GOLD analysis project Ga0082335, IMG submission 72375) | Subsurface groundwater microbial communities from S. Glens Falls, New York, USA - GMW37 contaminated, 5.8 m (SPADES assembly) (version 2) ... | reverse complement strand
CGCGGATGGCGATCGCCGGTCCCGGCGCCCGTGACGAGGCATTAACGCTAAACGGACCGCCTTGCCCTTGCCCTCGCCCGCTTCCCGACGAGAGAGGGCAAGGGCAGGGGCAAGGGCAAAGAACGACGACGGGATGCGACCATCGTCTAGCTGGCTAGGGCCTATGCCTGGTCACACGGTCCACGGGTGGGCGCCGCCACGCAAGACCCGTCATGCAGCACCCTCCCGGCCTCTCGGCCTCTTGGCCGAATCGATTGACACCTCGCGGCCGGCCCGGCTAGACTCCTCCCGTTGCGAGGCATTCGCGATTCGTCTTCGGAGGAATTCTCCCATGGCGTTTGAACTTCCGGCTTTGCCGTATCCCCATGATGCGCTCGAACCGCACATCGACGCTAGGACCATGGAAATCCACCACACCAAGCACCACAACACGTACGTCACGAAGCTTAACGACGCCCTCAAGGACCAGCCCGCGCTGCAGTCCAAGAAGGTAGAGGAGTTGTTGGTCGGGATCGCCACGGTCCCCGAGGCGATCCGGGGCGCCGTGCGCAATCACGGCGGCGGCACCCACAACCACAACCTGTTCTGGAACATCATGAAGAAGGGCGGCGGGGGAGACGCCGTGGGGCCGGTGGCGGATGCGCTCAAGAGGGACTTCGGCGGGGTCGCCCAGTTCAAGGAGAAGTTCACCGCCGCCGCGGCTGCGCACTTCGGCAGCGGCTGGGCCTGGCTGAGCGTCGACAAGGACGGCAAGCTGGTCGTGCACTCCACCCCGAACCAGGATTCGCCGCTCATGGACGGCAAGAAGCCGATCTTCGGCCTTGACGTCTGGGAGCACGCCTACTACCTCAAGTACCAGAACCGCCGCCCGGACTACATCACCGCCTGGTGGAGCGTGATCAACTGGGACCAGGTGAACGCAAACCTGGCGGCCGCCCGCTAAGCGATTGCCGCCAAGGCCAAGGCAATGGTCGCCAAGGCCAAGGCAATGGTCGCCAAGGCCAAGGCAATGGTCGCCAAGGCCAAGGCAATGGTCGCCAAGGCCAAGGCAATGGTCGCCAAGGCCGAGGCAATGGTTGCCAAGGCCGAGGCAATGGTCGCCAAGGCCGAGGCAATGGTCGCCAAGGCCGAGGCAGTGGTCGCCAAGTACGGCAAGGACAGCGACGAGTACGAAAAGGCCGGTGCCGTGAAGAAGAGCGAGAAAAAGAAGCCGCAGCGCAAGCCCAAGTCGTAGCGCCAAACGATGGTCGCATCCCGTCGTGGTGCTTTGCCCTTGCCCCTGCCCTCTCTCGTCGGGAAGCGGGCAAGGGCAAGGCGGTCCGCTTAGTACCGCGCCCCGGAGAAGGGTGCCCAGTATCCGAAGGCGATTCTGGCCGCCGGCGAGGCGCGACGACGACGCGATGCCAAGAGCATCGCGGAGAGGCAAGTCGCGAGAGGCAAGCTGCGAGGACCGCCCAGGCGGGCGGTCCGGAAGCAGCGCGACAGAAGAGGGCGCCCGGGCGGGCGATCCGGGTGCGGCGCGACAGAAGAGGGGAGCAACGAAGCAGGGGGCCAGAAGCGCCGAGCAGACTGGGCACAATTCTCCGGGGTGCGTTACATAGAGCGGCCTGGACGGCCGCAACCAAACCCGTTCCCGCTCCCGTTCCCGTTCCCGATGGTCGGGTGCGGGAACGGGAACGGGAACGGGAACGGCGAAATCCTCGCGCGCCGCGACAATTCCCGGGACTGGATTGTTTAGCGCTAATGCCTTGTCACGCGTAGTGCGGATTCTTCATGAGGCCGCGCGAGCGAACTGCCCGGCGCGCCGAAGGCCGCTCCTTGCGGTGAGGGAATCCGGGCCCGGAAGGGCAATCCAGGGGCGAGGCGTCGGCCCTGTCGCATCCTATCGGATCGAGTCCATGCCCCCACCGGTCGAGAGCATTGGCAGCCCCACCCTCTGGGCCGCATTCAGCGCGTTCATTCTCTTCATGCTCGCGCTCGACCTGGGCGTGTTCCATCGCAAGGAGCACGAGATCGGCATGCGCGAGGCGATCCTGTGGAGCATCGCCTGGGTCGTCCTGTCGCTCCTCTTCAACCTCTGGATCGCCGTCGAATTCGGGTCGGCCAAGGGTTTGGAGTTCCTTACCGGGTACTTCCTCGAAAAGGCGATGAGCGTCGACAACCTCTTCGTCTTCCTCGTCATCTTCACCTACTTCGCCGTCCCCAAGCCCTTCCAGCACCGCGTTCTCTTCTGGGGCGTGCTCGGCGCGCTCGGCATGCGCGCCGCCTTCATCTTCCTCGGACTGGCCCTCATCCAACTCTTCGACTGGGTCATCATCGTTCTCGGGGTGGTCCTTTTCGTCACCGGCGTGAAAATGCTGCGCCACCAGGGAGTCGAGGTCCAGCCGGACCAGAATCCGGTGCTCCGGTTCTTCCGCCGCTTCGTCCCGGTCACTCCCGAATATCACGGCACCCGGTTCTTCGTCGTGCAGGAGGGCCGCCGGTACGCGACTCCGCTTGCCCTCGTCCTGATCGTGATCGAAACCACCGACCTCGCCTTCGCGATCGACTCGATCCCGGCGATCATCGGCATCACCCGCGACCCGTTCATCGTGTTCACCTCCAATATCTTCGCCATCCTCGGCCTGCGCTCCCTCTACTTCGTCCTCGCCGGCCTCATGGACAAGTTCCACTACCTCAGCGTCGGCCTCGGCCTCACGCTCATCTTCATCGCGGTCAAGATGCTGATCCACGATTGGGTCCACATCCCCGTCCTCCTGTCGCTGGCGGCGATTTCTCTCCTCGTCGGTGGATCCATGGCCGTCTCCCTGATGCGACCGCAGCCGGTCAAGTCGCTCGGGACCTCGCCCGGGAAGACGCCCGAACCGGCTTCCGGCGGGGACGCACCGCCTTCCGCCGCCGCCTCGCCCCCGGCGGACTCCGGACGCCCGTCTTGACAACCCCTTCCGGCCGCCGCGATAATGCCCTGATCGCGCGTTTACGGAGCCCCTTCGAGCCGCTCAGGAATGTGGGTTGAACCCGTCATCGACCTGCCCGCGCAGGTCGCCGATTGCCGCGCCCGCGGGGACTCCGCCGCGCTCCTCGCCTGCCTCGACACGGCCGATTCCGCCTCGGTCCGCCGACTCGCCGTCGAGGCGCTCGCGGCGGTCGCCGACGCCGCCGCGTTCGAAGCGCTCGGCGCGCGAATGGCCCGGCCCCCGGCCGAGGTCGGCGATCTGGTGCTCGACGTCCTCCATCGGACTCCGGGTAGCAACTCGGCTCGTCTTCTGGCTCGCGGCCTGGGGGCGGACGATCCCCTCTGGCGCAACCAGGTCCTCGAGATCCTGGCGGACCGCCCCGAACCGGAAGTGCTCTCGCTGCTCCTGCCCGCATTGCGCGACCGCAGCGGCGCGATCCGCCAATCGGCTTTGCGCCATGCCCGCCGCATCGTGCGCGAGCATCCTGAGCGCGCGGCGGCGCTGTCGCCGGAGAAGCTCGGTCCCGTGCTCGAATCCCTCGACTTCGCGGCGACCGTCGAGTGGTTCCGCTCGTCGCACCCGACGCTCCGTTGCGCGGCCGCGTCCCGGCTCGGAGCGATCGGCGGGGAGGTGGCCTTTTCCCTGCTCGCCGGCGCCGCGGCCGTGGAGGGGGATGCAGGCGAGGCCGCGTTCGCCGCCTTGGAATCGGCGCAGGATGCGCCCGCGGCCGTCTTCCGAACCCTGGCCGCGCACCCGGGCCCAGTCGTGCGCCGGCGGGCGGTGGTCGCCGCGGCGGCCCGCACCGGCCCCGACGCGGCCGCCCTCGTCGCCGCCGCCTTGGAGGACCCCGAGCCGGCGGTCCGCGAGGCCGCCCTGCGCGGCGTCCAGGCGCATCTCGGGCCCGAGTCGCTCCCGCGGGTCGCTCCCCTCGTCGGCGACGCCGCACCCGGGGTCCGCGCCACCGCGGTCGACGTCGTCGCGCGCTGGCCGGGCGAGGTGACGGACGCGCTCCTCGGCCGGGCCGCGGGAGACGGCGAGCCCACGGTGCGGCGGCGCGCCCTGCTCCACCTTGCGCGGCGGGGGGGACTCGATCCCGTCCACGTCCCTGCCCTCGCCGGCCGGCTGAGGGAAATCGCCGCGCAGGGACGCAGCACTCCTCCGGAGCTCGATGACGCCAGCGTCATTGCCTCGTGCTTCGGCAAGCATCCGGACCGGTGCTCTGCCGAGGCGATCGATGCCCTCGTCGCGGGCGGCGACTCTTCTTCGCTCCGGCTCCGCCGGGTCTCGGTCGAGGCGTTGCAGGCGCTGCCGCCGGCGTCCGCGATCCCCGCCTTCGCGCGACTCGCCGACACCCGCGACAAGTCGGTGCTCAAGATCGTCGGCCTCGCTCTCGGGGCGGCCGGCGCTCCCGAGGGACTGGTCCCGCTCATTCGCGTGATCGACGAGTGCGGCGGACGGCCGGCGGATCAGGCCAAGGCCCACCTGGCCCGCTATGCCCAGGTGGGCGACCTCGACTGCATGATCGGTCTCCTCGAGAACCGCTGGGTCTCGGCCCGCCGGTATTCCGCGGAGCGCCTGCGCGAGGCAGGCGACGAGCGCGCGGTGCCGCCGCTGCTCGAAGCGCTCGCGGACGAGGACGTCGAGGTCCAGCTCGCTGCGGTCAGCGCGCTCGGCCGCTTCGCTTCCCGGTCCGACGTCGCCGATAGACTGGTGGCCGCCGTGGAGTACGGCGACCTTGCCGTCCGCCAGTCCGCGATCGAGGCCCTCGGGGAGGCGCACATCCCCGCCGCGGTCCCGATCCTGATCCGCGCCCTGGGGAACGCGTTTCTGCGCACGCGCGCCGAGACCGCGCTCAAGCGGATCGGCGATCGCAAGGGCTTCCTCGCGGTACGGCGCAGGAAGCTGCGCGACAAGTACTTCAAGAAGAAAAAGGCGACTCCGGCCGAGCGCGCGCGCGCGGCCGCGGAACGGAAAAAACCGTCGCAGGCGCGACCGAGGCGGGGAGACTGACGCCGCCGATCCGCGCGCGGACCAGCCCAGGTCGAACCCGGGCCGGCCGAGCTCGAGCGGCAGCCAAGGGCGCCCGGCCGAACCTGCGGAATCGGGCGGCACGGGACGCCAGGGTAGGGGGAAGAATGGCCAAGCTGGGCGACATGCTGGTGGCGGAGGGGCTGATCACCCCCGAGCAGCTCGAGGACGCGCTCCAGACGCAGAAGGCGTCGGGCAGCTTCCTCGGCGACGTCCTGGTGCAGAAACGTCTCGTGACCGATCAGCAGCTCGCCGACGTGCTCGTCCGCCAGACCGGCTCGCCCGCGATCGACCTCTTCTCCGTCAAGCTCGACCCCACCCTCGCCAAGCTCGTTCCGCTCGAAAGCGCCCGACGCTACCGGCTGGTCCCGGTCAAGCAGATCGCCAAGGTCATCCACCTCGCCATGGTCAACCCTCAGGACGACGCCGCCATCGATGCGATCGGCTTCTCGACCGGCTGCGTGATCAAGACCCTCGTCACCACGAGCCAGGCGCTGGAGGCGGCCTGGGAGCGCCTCTACGGCCCGCGTCCGGCCGCCTCGGAGCTTCGCGCCAAGGCGTTCTCCGGCGCCGCTCCGGCAACCAAGGCGGAGGGCCGCAAGCCCCCCAAGCAGCTGCCGTCGGTCAAGGCCCTCGATGTCGTGATCCAGGAGTCGGTGGATCAGATCGCCACGCCCGAGGGCAAGAAAGACGAGCCCGAGGACGCCGAGGTGATCGACCTCGAGGCCCGCTCGGACGAGTCGCCGGTGATCCGCCTGGTCAACGCCCTCCTGCTCAAGGCGGTCCAGATGCGTGCCAGCGACCTGCACCTGGAGCCGCAGGAGTCGTCGATCCGCGTGCGCTTCCGCATCGACGGCGTGATGGTGCCGGTCGCGGACTTTCCTGCGCACACCAAGCAGGCCGTCGTCTCCCGCATCAAGATCCTCTCCCGCATGGACATCGCGGAGCGGCGCATCCCCCAGGACGGTCGGATCAAGATGCGGCTGACGGAGTCCCAGGCGCTCGACTTTCGCGTGAACGTCCTCCCCTCGGTGCACGGGGAGAAGGTGGTGATGCGCATCCTCGGCCAGGGGCAGATCGCCGAGTCGGTCGACGCGCTGGGCCTGGTCGGGCGCAATCTCGAGGCGATGAAGGAGGCCATCCGCAACCCGTTCGGGATGGTCCTGGTCACCGGTCCCACCGGGAGCGGCAAGACCACCACGCTCTACACCCTCCTGCGGGCCCTCAACCAGGGGGACGTGAACATCCTCACCGCGGAGGACCCGGTCGAGTACCACCTCGCCGGGATCACCCAGGTGAACGTCCGTCCCGCGATCGGGTTCTCGTTCGACGTGGCGTTGCGCGCCTTCCTGCGCCAGGACCCGGACGTGATCCTGGTGGGCGAGATCCGGGATTTCGAGACCGCGGCGATCGCCACCAAGGCCGCGCTCACCGGCCACCTGGTGCTGTCGACCTTGCACACCAACGACTGCGCTTCGACCGTGGTGCGCCTGGTCGACATGGGGATCGAGCCCTACCTCGTCGCCTCCGCGGTCAAGCTCGTGGTCGCGCAGCGCCTGCTGCGGCGGATCTGCAAGGACTGTCGCGAGGAGCAGTCGCTCGACCAGGCCGAGCAGGAGGACCTGACGCAGTCGTCGATCGCGATGATCGAGCATCTCTGGCGCGGACGCGGCTGCGACAAGTGCAGCGGGATCGGGTACCACGGCCGTACGCCGGTCTACGAAGTCATGCCGGTGAAGTCGAAGGAGATGAAGCGCGTGATCACCGAGGGCGGCACCGAGATCCAGGTCTCCCAGGTGGCGCGGCGCGAAGGCTGCCGCAGCCTGCGGGACGAGGCCCTGCGGCTGGTCAACGACGGGACCACTTCGCTCGAGGAGGCCCTCGAGATCATCATGGCGGAATGACGCGGAGGCCAACCATGACCGACGAAGAACGCAAGATCGAGATGCCGCGGGAGGGGATGAGCACGCTCGTCACCCAGTACACTGCGGACCTGCTGGAGAAATGGGCCGCGGCGATCCGCACCCTGCGCGAAAAGGGAAAGACCGAGGGCGCGATCCTGAAGGAGATGCGCGACAATCACGTCGGCAGCGGCGATCCGCACACCCTCTCGAAGATCTACCGCCGGGCGCTCGGCGCCCCGATCCCGGACGACTTCATCGAAGAGAACATCACCCGCGTCGAACCGGTCAAGGAGAACACGATCCGCCTCACCGCGCAGGAACCCGTGCCCCACCTCGAGTACATGAGCCTGGTGTACTGGAAAGGGGAGGCGTGGTTCGTCCAGACGATCGACGGGAGTTCCTACCTGCTGAAGAAGGTGGTGTGACGATCGGGAGGCAGCCGATGTCCCGGGCCCGGTGCAACCGTGGGACAATCCGTATCACACACCGGCAACATCGCCGCATCTCCGACGATCTTGCGAGGAATCGCACCGTCTGCCGTTGGACAATCCGTAGTACACACCGGCAACATCGCCGCATCTTCGACGATCTTGCGAGGAATCGCACCGTCTGCCGTTGGACAATCCGTGCAATCCGGCCAATCCGTATAATCCGTAGTTCCGTCGGTTGCGGGGGCAGCCGCGCTGGGCAATCCGGCCAATCCGTATAATCCGTAGTTCCGTCGGTTGCGGCGGCAGCCGCGCTGGGCAATCCGGCCAATCCGCATAATCCGTAGTTCCGTCGGTCAGGGCCGATTGAGCATCCGCACTCCGATGGCGAACAGGACTCCCCCGATGACGAGTGGGCTGACCCCGACACAGCACGTCGCGCCGATCAGTTTCGCCATCGGGTGCTCTCCCGCTCCGGCTCCCGCGGCGATGCCCACGATCATCAGCAGCGTGAGCAGGCCTCCGCCGCAGGCCAGGATGCCGCCCCCGAGCAGCAGCAGCCACGCCGCGATCGCCGAGCTTCCGGCGGGCGGGGGCGGCTTCGGCGGGTGGGGGTCGAACGCGATCGTCGGCGGCGCCACCCACGGCGAATCCAGCCCGTCCGGCCGCGGCGGAAGAATCGGCGCGCGCATCCTCTGCGCCGACCCCACCCGGTCCTGTGCCGCGCGCAGTTTTCGCACCGACACCCAGGCCCAGACCCCGAGGCACACCAGCACGGCGATCGCGCTCCCGAAGAGACCGAGCACGAGGACGCCGATCTCGCGCGGATTTCCCTGCGATTGCTGGACCAGGGCCTCCGTGGTCAGGAGCGGGAAATCGTAGAGGCCGTGCATCGCGACCGCTGCGAGCCACCCCTGGAAGAACAGCCCCGCCCGGCGGCTGGGTTCGAATACCCCCCGGCCGACGAAGTAGCCCATCAAGGCGCCGCAAAAGGCGTGCATCGGCACCGCGGTGAAGGCTCGCAGGATCGCGTTCCCCGCGCCGTATTGCGAGACGTAGAGCACGTTTTCCAGCGTCGCGAAGCCGAGCGACGCCGCCACCCCGTACACCACGCCGTCCATCGGCTCGTTGAACTCCGGGTGCCGGATGCAGTACAAATAGAGGACGAGGAATTTGAACAACTCCTCCGGGATTGCCGCCGAAAGGAAGGCGCTGACGAAGCCTTGGGCGAAAGGCGCGGGGATCTCCCGCAGGAGGAAGATCGTCGGCAGCGCAAAGACCAGCGTCGGGATGATGCTGAGAACGCCGAGCCCGAACGTCGCCCAGAGCACCCGGGGGGGCTCGGGATAGGCGTCCCGGGCGTGAAAGTACCACATGAGGAGGAGGCTGGGCACCAGGGCCATGACCAGCGGTATTGCGAGAAGCATGTGTCTGGCCTCCGGCGGCTACGGGCCCGCTCCTTCCGGCGCCCCCGCGGAATGCGGCGGGGCTTCCCCCCGGCGGGACCGGAACGCAGGACGTACCATGCGCGGGCGAGGCAGGTCAACCGTTTGCCCAACCTGGAGGTCGTGACCGTCCCGGCGCCCGGGGCAAGGGAGGTGGTGCAGTGGACGAGGAAACGCGCGGGATCCTCGAGCGCGGAATCGTGATCTTCAACGAGGAGAAGTTCTACGAGGCGCACGACGTCTGGGAGGACCACTGGCTCAACGTGTCCGGGGACGAGCGTCTGTTCTTCCAGGGCCTGATCCAGACCGCGGCGGCGTTCTACAAGCTCCAACTCGGCAACCCGCGCGGGATGGCCAGGCTCCTCGCGGACGCGCTCGAGGCGCTGGGCGGCGTCACGGGGCAGTACGGCGTGGACCTGCCGGGCACGCGTGCCTTCGTGGCCTCCTGGAAGAAGGTAGCGGAAGAGATGGTCAGCAGCGGCCGGATGGAGTACGACGAGCGCTCCCTGCCCAGACTGGTCTACGTGCCGACTCGTTGAGCAACTGCTTGGGAGGATCCGCGATGCTCGACCTGCACGCCCAGGTCCTCGAGTTTCTCAAGGGACTCAATCGGGTCGTGCGCTCGCTGCGCATGTATGCCGCGACCCACCCTCAGGTCCAGAAGGACATCGATGCCTGCTTCGGCGCTGTCACAGCCGTCCTCACCGGCCAAGAGGTGCTCCACCTCGGTGTCACGGAAGGCATGTTGATCGTCGACGGTAAACCGATCCAGGACGCGTCCGCCTCTTTCAAGACGTTCGCCGATCTCCTCCGCGGCAAGCACATCGGCAGCTTCAAGTTCACCCGCGGACTCACGCGTGAGGAATTTCTCGAACTCGTCCGCCTCCTGTGCATGAAGCCGGAGGATGCGCTCGAGCAGGAGCACGTCAAACCCGAGTTGCTCGCCAAGTTCCGCAATGTCAAGATCAGCGAGCTGCGCTTCGTCGGGGTCGAAGGGGACCAGGGCGTCGGCACGGGCGGCGGGCCTGCGCTCGCGGAAGGAGTGCGCGAAGTCGCCGAGGTCCTGGCCGAGTCCGGCACGCGGACCCGCGAGGACGCCCTGAAGCTGCTCGAGACGCTCTACGCGCAGACCGCCGAGGCGCCGCCGGGGGCCCCCGGGGAGACCGCGGGGCAGGTAGTCGGGTTCCTCGGTTCCCTGAAGGAAAACCTCGCCGTATTGGATCCCGCCGAGGCCGGGGCCACCATCCGGCACTACTTCGAGGCCATCCTGCTCGAGCGCGCGGGGGGCATGGGAATCGAGGATCTGCGCCGCACCGTCGGGGACATCGCCGCCGGCCTTCCCCCGGACCAGCAGCACCTCTTGTTCGGAGAAGCGTTCGCCGCGGGCGCGCCCATCGATGCCCTGCGCCTGCTGCGATCCTTCGACGGGCGCCTGCGTGCCTCCCCCGTGGTCCGGGAACTCATGGACGGCAAGGTCGACCCCGAGCACCTGCGCAGGGCCATGGACCTCATCGCCCCCGCCCCGGCCGAGTTCGTCAAGCTGTACGAATCCGTGTCCGCGCAGCTCCAGGAGTCCAAGCTCGATCCCCAGGAGGCCTCCGCGGCCCTCGGCCGCCTGTTCAAGACGCTCAAGCTCAAGGGGGAGGAGGCGCCCCCCGCCCAGTGCGAGGGCACCGTCCTCGTCCTCGATCCCCCCGAGATCGATTCGGGCGGATACCCGATGGACCTCGAGGAGATGGGGTTCACGGTGATCCGCTACATGGACGGCCGCAAGGCCTGGGAGCACGTCTCCGCCCGCGGCGACGTGCACTGCCTGGTCATGGACGTGAAAGTGCCGGGAATGTCGGGCCTCGAGATCCTGAATCGCCTCACCGAGGCGCGGCGGGACCTGCCCGTGGTGCTCGTCACGGCACACGCCAAATTCGCCGACGCCTTCGAGGTGGCAAGCTACCCGCGGCTCCGCTATTTGGCCAAGCCTGTCGACCTCGAGGACCTGCGCAAGGCGCTTTGCGAGTTCATCCCGCAGAAGCCTCCCGAACAGTCGGAGGAAAAGGGCGACCCCGAGGAACTGGCGCGCGCGCGGGCGATCCAGGAGAAGCTGATTCCGACCGAGGCCCCGCAGATCGCCGGCTACGACCTGGCCTTCTACTACAAGCCCGCCCTCGCCGTGGGGGGCGACTACGTCGACTTCGTCCCGCTCGACGAGAACCGCACGGGCATGATCGTCGCCGACGTCTCCGGGAAGAACATCACCGGCGCGATGGTCATGGTCATGGTCCGGACCGTCTTCCGCATGATCGCGCTGCGCTGCAGCGACGCGGTGGCGACCGTGCTCGAGTTGAACGAGCACGTGGCGCGCGACATCCGCCGCGGCATGTTCGTCTCCGCCGTCTACGCCATCCTCGATCGCAGCCGGCACTCGATCGAGGTGGCGAATTGCGGGCACAATCCCGCCCTGGTCTGGACCAGCGACTTCGGGCTCGCCCAATTCCTGCCGATTTCAGGCACCGCGATCGGCCTCTTCGGCGGCGCCACATTCAAGCGCTCGATCCGGAAGGAAACCGTCAGATTCGAGCCCGGGGACCGGATGCTGCTCTACACGGATGGCGTGGTCGAGGCGATGGACGCACGGGAGCAGGAATTCAGCGAAAAGCAGCTGCTCAAGCTGTTGAACGCGAATGCGTCGAAGTCCTCCACCGATCTGGTGCAGGGCCTGGTCGCGGCGATCGAGCGGCACCGCGGGACGGCGCCTCAGAGCGACGACATCACCGTGCTCTCCCTCGCCCGCCCGGCCGAAGCGTAGGACGGAACCCGGGCCTGCGCCCCGCGGCGGAGCCGGGGAAGGGCTACCCGGGCGCCCATGCGCTGGCCGTGATGCAGGCCTGTCCGCCGGCGTACAGGACGTAGAGCAGGGGCTTGGCCGCGGCGAACGGGCGCCGGAACCGGTCGATCGCGAGGATGCTGTCCGAAGCCAGGAACAAGGTCGCCCCCACCGGCGCGGTCCAAGAGCCGTCGGCGATGCCGCGCGCCGCCGCGGAGGCGCACATCGCGCAGATCGCGACCGCGTATCCGATCACCGGTCCGCGGAGCTTCCCCGTCGCCGGCAGCAGCCAGGCGGCCAGCGCGACTGCCGCCGCCGCGTACCCGGCAGTCCAGGGCAGCGCGGCCCGGAGCGACCCGGCGTCGATTCCGCGCAGGAACGCCCCGACGTAGAGCAGGTGCGCCGCCAGGAAAGACCCCAGCCCGGCGAGGAAACGGTCGCGCGGCAGGGCGAGAAAGACGTCTCCCGCGAGCGAGGCGACCAGGCCCGCCGCGATCAAGCCGCGCTGAACCGGGTCCCGCGGCTCGCCGCACAGGAACAGCCCGGCGAGCAGAAGCAGCATCGGCACCGGCTTGGTCGCCAGTCGGGCTCCGGTCGTGCCACTCCGCTGCGCCAGGAGAAATGCCAGCGAGGCGACCGCGACGGCCGAAAACAGAACCGAGCGCGTCATCGGTACGTCACTTCCGCTGGCGGTACATGAGCCGCTCCACCGGACGTCCACCGACGATATGTTCCTGGAAGATCTCGGTGACGTCGTGGGGCTGGACTTTGGTATAGAGGATGCCGTCCGGGTAGACCATGATGTTCGGGCCGTGCGAACAGTAGGAGAAGCAGACGCAGGCGGTGTCGCGCACCTGGTTCTCCAGCCCGCGCTTGAACATCTCCTCGCGCACCAGGTCGCGCAAGACCTTGCCCGCGCCTTCCGCATTGCAGCGCGGCCCGCAGCACACGAACACGTGGTGCTGGAAGGGCACGTTCGACTGGATCGGTTGCTCGTCCATGCGCCCAGTGTAGCCCGGCCGCCGCGGAGGCACAAGGCCGGCCAGGCTCCGGGGTGCATGACCGCAGCTGCGCGAGACCGTGGCGTGTCGCTGTGACCGTCCCTGATGTCCACCGGACTCACATCGGCCGTCCATCCGTGAAATCCGTGAAATCCGTAATTTGGTCCTCTTCGGCGGACCGCGCTCTATGCAGTTGGCCGCCCGCAACTGCGGACATGCACCCCAGGCTCCGCCGGGACTCTGGACCGAGCCGGGCTGAACGCCGCGGCAGCAGCCGCGAGGCGCGGCTTCGCCTGGCACTTCGCCTGCCGCGACCTGGTCGACCGGTTCGTCGATGTCGTTCTCCTGCAACTGGTCGCCAAGGCGCTCCTCTCCCGACACAAGAAGCAGTTCCAGGACATGAGCCTGCTCGGCCTGATCGAGTGGGCCGGTCGGCACGCCGCGGCGGGCGTGATCCAGATGAATCCAGTGGCGGTCCGGATGAGCTGCTGGGGGCGCCGATCGCCCGCCGGAAGGGTCAGTGAACTACTTCCCGGACGCCGTCCCGATCCACGTCGTGGGCGGGGAGGAGGTGGTGAGGGCGGGAAACCACATCCGGTAGACGCCGGCTTCCAGAACCACGTCCGCTCCGGCGACCCCGCGCACGAGCTCGCTCGACAGTTCCCGTTCGTCGGACGCGACGGTCCATGCGACGCCGTCTCCCGACTGCGCGTACCAGTAGCCGGGGATCGGCGCGGAGCCCGGCATGCCCAGTTCCGCGAGCGGCGAGCTGCCCGGGGCGCCGTCGTGATGGCCGTACCACATCTCGAAAATGGAGCGCTTCTCGTTCCACGCCACCGTCGGATGGTGCGGAGAGCCTTCGCCTTCTCCCGTGTCGAGTGAGGGGAGCGGGTTTTCTGCGGCCGGGGACCAGCGGACTCCGTCGCTCGAGGCGGCATAGGCGATCCCGCGCAGGGTCGGAGATCCCTGGGCGCCGGTCGCGGTCGTGGCGCACCAGAGATGGAAGCGTCCGCCGGCGAAGACGGCTTCCGGGTCCGCCAATCGTCCAGCGGCGGAGGCCTTTCCGGGGAGGACGTCCTCGGCGGTCAGGATCAGCCCGGCCTTGCCGTGGGGGGATTCCTCGGCGGCGAGCCGCGTGAATCTCTTGCCGAAGGCCGAGAGCGCCATGCCGATGTGCATCTCCGGAGAGCCGTCGGAGCCGCCGTAGAAGAGCACGTAGCGTCGCTCCGGGGGAGCCTCGGGGCAGAGCACGACGGTAGGAGCGCGCACTTCCGCGCGGTCCCACGCCTCGGAGTCGGACGCGGGCTCCAGCGCCGTACCCGGGTGCACGCTCCACGAGACCCCATCCGCGCTCTCGGAGTATTTCACGGCCGTGCGCCAGGACTCCCCGACGCGCCAGGAGATCGCGAACCACATTTTCCACTTCTGGTCCGCAGGATCGAAGAGGACCGAGGGGTCGGAGACGGCCGCGGGCTTGGGCCCGTCGGGAACCGCCGGAAAATCGGGGAGCATCGCCGGAAGGCTGGTGGTCGAGACCACCCACTCGTGGTGCTCTGGGCGCGGGGGGGCTACCGCGGGGGCGCGGACGATCCGGATCCAATCGATCAGGATCAGGTTCTGGCCGCTCGCCCCGGAGGCCTCGAGCGTGGCGCCGACGTCGATCATGCCCCAGCCTTCCTTCAGCCGGGACGGGTCGAGGCGGTCCTTCCGGACCGGCGAGTCGGGGTTGAGCTTGAACTGCGAAGCGGGGTCGTCGATGCGGATCTCGACCCAGCGGTGCGCCGGTAGAGGAAAGGCGCAGACCCAGCTCGCGCGATCGCGGTCATCCATCGCCAACGCCAGGGAGATGTCCGTCTCGGATCGGACCTTGATTCGCAGCTCGCGGAGGCCGTTCAGGTCGGCGCGATGCACGAGAAACTCGCCGCGGGCGCGATCGTAGGCGAACCGGAGCGCGCTGCCGTTCGACTCGAGCCGGGTGCCGGACTTTTCCCCCGTGCGATCCAAGACCACCCAGCCGTCCGTCGAGTCGCAAGGGAAGGCCTCGGTGACGTCGGCGCGGAGCGGGAGAGCGAGTGCGAGCAGGACCAGAATCGACAGCCCCGCGCCCGCGGCGAACCGGGACGGCTTCGGCACCTCGCCTCCTCTCTCTGCCGTTCCCCGTACCGGGCGGACGCCGGTCGCGGGAACGCGTACGTGGCCTCAGCGCGCGAAGGCCAGCTTCTTGGCCCAGATGTGGTTCGGGTACCGCTTCACCACTTCGCGGTTCTTCTCGGCGATTCGGCCCACGTCTTTGGTCAGCTTGAACTCGCAGACTCCGGTCCAGTAGAGGGACTCGGGCGCGGCGTCGGTGGCGCCCAGGCGCTCGACGATGCCGGAGAAGCGCCTGAGCGAGTCGTCGTAGCGCCCCTTGGCGAATGCGTCCTTCGCGGCCGCGAGGTGCACCTGCGCGGCGAACTCGTCCGGCGGCAGGAAGCCGAGAAAGCGGTGCTGCTCGACCTCCTCGCCGTCGACGAACACGAACATCGGGGTCCACACGGCGCGCATCTTCTTGGCGAGCGGCCGGTCGGCCATTACGTTGGCCTGGTAGGGGACGGTGTTGTCGTTCACGTCCTGCGCGACCCGTTCCTCCGGAAAGGTCGACTTCTCCAGCTCGGCGCAGGCGGTTCAGTGAGGGCTGTGGAACTGAAGCAGGGCCAGACGCCCGGTCTCCTTGGCCTTCTCGAGTGTGTCTTCGTAGGACGATTCCCAGGCGATCTTCATGTCATGTCCTCCACGGTGGATTCAACGCCAGACGTTTTCGGACAGGTACTTGTCCCCGCCGTCGGGGAATACGGCCACGATCGTGCCGCGGTCGATCCGGCCGGCGACGGCGAGCGCGGCCGCCATGGCGGCTCCCGAAGAGATGCCGACGAACAGACCCTCCTCCTTGCACAGGCGCAGCACCATGTCGTACGCGGTCTCGGTCGATACTTCCAGGTTTTCGTCGGCCAGCTTGGGGTCCCAGATCTTCGGCACCATCGCGGTGGCCATGTGCTTCATGCCTTCCAGCCCGTGCAGCGGGGAGTCAGGCTGGAAGGAAATCACCCGGATCGCGGGTGAACATTGCTTGAGGCGGCGGGCGGTGCCCATGAACGTGCCGCTGGTGCCGAGACCGGCGACGAAGTGCGTGACTTCTCCGCGGGTCTGCTCCCAGATCTCCGGGCCGGTGGAGAGGAAGTGGGACTTCCAATTCGCGTCGTTGGAATACTGGTCGGGGTAGAAGTACTTCCCCGGCGCCTCGGCGTGGAGCGCGCGGATCGACCGGATCGCGCCGTCGGTTCCGGTCATCGGGTCGGTGAGCAGCAACTCGGCGCCGTAGGCGGCGAGGATTTTCTTCCGCTCCGGGCTCGCGTTGGAAGGCAGGGCCAGGAGGACGCGGTAGCCCTTGGCGGCGGCGATGAGGGCATACGCGATGCCGGTATTGCCGCTGGTCGCGTCGATGATCGTCTTCTCCCGGGTCAGGGCGCCGGACTCCTCCCCCTCGCGGATCATTTGGTAGGCCGGGCGGTCCTTGACCGAGCCGCCGGGGTTGAACCACTCGGCCTTGCAGAGGATCCGCACGTTTTCGGACTGGAAGATCCGACGGATCGGCAGCAGCGGGGTGTCGCCGATCGTGCGCAGGATGGAGCTTTCGCCCGGAGCGATCAGCCGGGAGGCCATGGGAAACCCTTGGAATGCGGAAGCCATCGGAGTATATCCCGGGTATTCGGGAGTCGCAAGATCGTTCGGCCATCCCGGCCGCGCCCGCGCGCGCCGGGAGGCATCGGGAGATCGGAAGTCGATTGGGAGGAACCGTAATGCGCGCAAGTATCCTCTTGCTGGTTGCCGCGTTCGCTGCGGGCGTCGCGGCGGACGACAAGGACGAGGCCGAGGCGATCGCCGAGGAGATGCGGAGCAACGACGTCGGCGTGCGGCTGGGGGCGTTCGACAAGGCCGCGGCGTTGGCCACGCCGGAAGCGCTCGACCTGGTGGCGCAGGCCTACTCCAAGGACCCGCTCGGCAAAGTGGTCGCCAAGGCCGCATGGGCGATCGCCCGCATCCATGTCGCCCAGGAGGAGAAGGGGAGCGAGGACGACCCCAAGTGGAAGGCCGCCTGGGGCAAGGTGGCCGACCTCCTCGGCAAGGGCCTGCTCAAGCATCGCGAGGAGCTCGACGTCGCCCTGGCCACCATCCGCGCCATGGCCGAGATGGGGGACCCGCAGTTCGTGAAGACCCTCTCGGAGGACCTCTGGAAGGTGCGCGAACGACAGGTGATCCACGGCCGGATCCTCGCGCTGGGATGCATCCGGGACAAGACCTCGATCGATGCCCTGATGGACATTCTCTACGTCGCGGGCAGGGAGCAGTTGGAACCGTTCGCCCTCACGCTCGCAGCGGCCCTCAAGCGGCTCACCGGGCAGACCTTCCGCGACCGCGTGGAGGCGAAGAAGTGGTGGAAGGAGAACCGCGGGAAATTCGCATTCGAGAAGGTGGATCCGAAGCGCCGGGAGCTGGAGCGAAGGGCGTTCGAGAAGATGTGGGAGAAGGCGGAGGAGGGCAAGTAGCTCCCGACACGGACACGGGCGCGGGCGCGGGTACGACAGGCACGGGCTCGGACCGGTCCAGCGCGGCTCCCCCCGCCGCCACCGAAGCTGCGGATCATCCGGATGTCCGGGTTGCACGGATCGTCCAACGGCAGAAGGTGTACTCTTCACACCCCGACCCGGTGAAGGAGTTGCGCCGCCTGCTGACCCTGCACCGGGCCTACGTGCAAATGCGCGCAGGGGAAGGGGAGGCGGCGATGGCCGCTGCCCCGGGCAACCTCGAGATCGCCTTCTGGCACGCGCTTCGGCTGGTGGGGCAGGGAAACGAGGACCAGGCCCTGCCGATCTTTCGCCGGATCTTCGCCGCCGACCCGAACTGGAAGGATCTGGTGCGGCGCCTTCCCGCGGCCGGGCTGATCGACGAGGAGCAGGCGCGCAGGATTGTGGAGTAGTCATAGTCATAGGGCCCACGATGATGCACATGGTCGGGTACTTCGCGAAGTCTAGCGCCATCCCGCCTGATTGGTCGGGGCCCAGGTTGGCCGATCTCTGTAGCGTCAGCACCTGCCTCGGCCGTGCTCCCGATGGCTGGTTTGAGTGCTGGAAACACAACGAGCTCGGCTTCTTCAATACCATCGTCGATGCGCGTTCGGTTCTACCAAGCGACTCGCGAGTTTTCGTCATGTTTGCCTATCGGCTCCTCGGGCAGCGCTTCGTCGCGGGGAGGCATGAGGTCTTGGAAGTTCCGGTTCTGCCCGTCGAACTCCTTCCACCAGGATTCACCACTCTCGGCTTCGACGTCGTGAACAAGAGTCAGCCGTGTGCGTTCTTTGAATGTTCGCCCTTGTCCTGTAACGACCTGGCCAAGCTGTACAAGGTCAATCGGTATTGCCTTCTCTCGACCCTCGCCGAGGCGATGGTCATTGCCGAGCGGTTTTCGCGGGAGGAACCAGAGCCCGGGCCGTACTATGTGTTCGAGGTGTTCCGTGAGCACGGCGTGCGAGCGAGTGCAGAGGCCTGATCCCGCGTTGCTGGAGACTCGTTCGCTCGCTGGTGAACGCCACCCGTTGGTTGTCGGGGAAGGACGAACGATGGGATTCGTCAGGGAACACCGGGACGTCGAGACTTGGCTGACCGCGTCGGCAGCGTCTTGGATTCCGCTGACGGATGCGGACTTCCGGGCGATTGTGAGCCGGTGGGAGGATGCGTTCGAGATCGAGTTGTCTGGGCCTCATTCCAAATTCATCCTCCATGGCAGGAATGCGCTGCTCGCGATGGAACGCGAGCTTCCGGCCGACGTGTACGTGTTCAATCTGCCGGGCTATCCACATCTCCCTGCCTCCACGGACGCGTTGGAGCGGCAGTATGGCTATCTCGCGAAGCAACTGCTGCGGATCGATGTTCGAATCGCGAATTATGCTGACGCAATCGTGACCGAAGCGACGCTCCGATTCACGTGCCTCTACACTCACGAAGCCGGGGTGCTTGCCGAGCCCATGTACGTGGTGTCCAAGTCAATGTGAGTTGAATTCCTGACAAGGCTTCCAGGCCGGTGAGCGCCGGCCTTGGCCAGGGCCGACGATGAAGACCATCGACGCCAAACACTACTTGCTTGGCTTGTCCCTCCGGCGCGACAAAGTACCTTCATTCAACGAATATCCGTACTCTCTGCCCGTCATCCGAGACGTGTCCAAGATCGATTTTCATCCCAGCGTGACGTTCATCATCGGCGAGAACGGGACGGGAAAATCGACCTTGCTCGAGGCCATCGCCGTGGCGTGGGGCTTCAACGCGGAAGGCGGCACGAGAAACTTCGGGTTTTCAACTCGCTCGTCGCACTCGTCACTGCAGAGCGTCTTGGCGTTGAAAAGGGGCCTCAAGCGGCCGAAGGATGGTTTCTTCCTTCGGGCGGAGAGTTTCTTCAACGTGGCCACGGAGATCGAACGGTTGGATGCCGAGCCGGCAAACGCTCCGCCGATCATCGACTCCTATGGAGGCCGCTCCCTGCACGAGCAGTCGCATGGAGAGTCGTTTTTCGCCCTGGTCACCCAACGCTTTCGAGGTGGTGGACTCTACGTCTTGGATGAACCCGAAGCGGCCCTGTCTCCCAGCCGCCAATTGGCCCTGCTTGCGCTGCTGCATCAACTTGTGCGGGCACGATCCCAGTTCATCATTGCCACGCATTCCCCCATCTTGATGGCCTACCCGGACTCCACGATCTTCCAACTGACCGAGAGGGGTGTATCCCGGGTCAAGTACACGGAGACCGAGCACTACACCGTGACTCGCGAGTTCCTGAACAAGCACGAGTCGATGTTGAAAGTGCTTCTCGAGGACTAGCGGGCTAGGCAGACCCTGCGCTTGCGCTAGTAGTCGGGTGAGGCGGGCGGTTCACGCCGCCGCGGCAGCAACCGCGCCGCACACGATCACGCGGCGAGTCTCCCAATTCACTTCGGTCGAGGCGCCGGCTCGGCCGTCCTACGGGATGGCACTGGGCTTCCGTGGTATTCTGGTCCCCCGTCGGGGAGGACGGGTTTGTGGTCGGGATGTGTGGCATGGGTGTGGCGGGAGTCGCTCCGTTGTCCAGGGTCCTGCATGTGGTGGTCGAAGACGCTTTGGCGCGCGAACTTTGGGTCGCGTTCCTTCGCGAACTGGGGTTCATGGTGCGAACCGCTGATGCGGACGAGCCCTTCGGCAGGGAAGGAGCGCGCCGGGAGATCATCATCATCGAGCCCGATCCGGCTGCCGTGCGATGCGATTTGGCCTTGCTGCTGGAGCGGATTCGTGCCTCGGGCCTGGTGGGCACGTCGCGAGGGAGGTCGCGCGCCGCCCGGCGCACGCCCGAGGCCGAGCGCCCGGCCGGCGCGGCATTCTCCGGGCTGATCACCCGGCATCCGCCGCTACTGGCGGAGATCGAGAAGGCAAAGTGCTGGGCACAGGACTTGGACCCGATCCTCATCCAGGGCCCGACCGGCACCGGCAAGGAAGTCGTGGCCTGCGGCATCCACACGTGCTCTCCCAGGCACGATCGCCCCTTCGTCACCCCAAACGCCGCGGTGCCGGGCATCGAGATCTTCGCCGCAGAGCTGTTCGGGCACAAGCGGGGGGCGTTCACGTCGGCCGACGCGGATCAGGTCGGTCTCATCGAAGCTGCAGGCGGGGGCACGCTCTTCCTCGACGAGATCGGTGACGTGCCGCTCCAGTCGCAGGCCAAGCTCCTGCGGGTCATCGAATCGCGCAGGTACACCCGGCTCGGGGACAACGCGGAGCGGCGTGTCGAATGCGCGATCGTGGCCGCGACCAACAGGGACCTGACGGAGATGGCGCGGCGCGGAGAATTCCGGTCGGACCTCCTCGAGCGCATCAAGCCCCGGCGGATCTTCCTGCCCCCGTTGCGGGAGCGCGTGGGCGACTTGGATCCGCTGATCGACCACTTCAAGCAAGCGCTCGAGAGCAGGGGCCGGTTCTTCCGGGGCTTCTCCGCGGAAGCGCTCCGGCTCCTCCACGCATATGATTGGCCCGGCAACGTCCGCGAGCTCGAGCGCATGATCGGCGCCTGCGCACCTCTCTGCGCCGGGCGGTTGGCGGACCCGAGAGACCTCCCGGCTGAGGTCCAAGCGCACGTCCCAGCACGTGACTCACGGGACCTGACTCGAGCCGACCTGCACGCCGCGCTCGATGCCGAAGGCGGAAACCGCACCAAGGCGGCCAAGCGGCTGGGCGTCCACAAGTCGACCGTCTG
>Ga0082335_1004475_pt1 | contig 20906 bp, 24 predicted proteins | sample Subgrocontami58m_FD_72375 | JGI IMG/M metagenome (GOLD analysis project Ga0082335, IMG submission 72375) | Subsurface groundwater microbial communities from S. Glens Falls, New York, USA - GMW37 contaminated, 5.8 m (SPADES assembly) (version 2) ... | reverse complement strand
TCCTCATTGATATCCAGCACGACTACCATGACACCATCCTTTCCACCCAGCACATCCACCTGGATCACGACAACTGTCTCGAAATAATCGTGGTAAAAGGGAAACCAAAGGAAATAGCGGCATTATACGGAAAGCTAAAATCCGCAAAAGGGGTGAAACACGGGGGATTTTCCATGACTACAACCGGTGCGGATATCATGTAGGCGCTAATATTTTTTTCAGCAACGATAGCACGTTTATTAAAATAGTAATATTATACGAGGTGTTCCTTATGCATATCAGTGGCGGGGGTTTCAGTCCCTTTGTTATTGGCGCAGGATGGGCGGTAGCCGTACCCACGTCCGTCGTTTACAAACAGACAAGGTTTGTGGCTTATGGTGTGGTTGCGACTGCGTTCTTTGCAGGTTCGACAATCCATGTGCCTGTCGGCTCATTCAGTATGCATCTTGTACTCAGCGGCATAGCCGGACTGCTATCGTTTTTATCTTCATTTTCTGCGTCCTTGCGTTACTGTGTTCGAGTGTACATGCCCACGGACTTTAGTTGTCCACAAAGGACAGAAAATTATGTAAATATTTTTTCGACAGCAGTAGCACGAAAACTAAATAAATAATATTTAAAGTGCGGGAATTCCCGTGTTTTTGGTAGGAGCGATCGGGCGCTTATGCGCTGTCATGCACCCTCAATCGCCGTCGGGAGACGGCTCCTACCAATCGGCGGGTTCAGGTTTGCAACCTGAACCCACAAAGGTTGCCCACGAAAAGACGTGAAAATAGCGAAATTTAACTTTCGGGTCTTTTGGCGTGTTTCGTGGGTAATTTGTTGCTGCAGTCAACGTAGGGTGGGCATCGCCCACCAATACCAAGCGCGGGTGGTTTATCCCCCGCCGGTGGCAGACCACAAGGGATCGCCACAAAAAAGACCGTTTTGTTTTGCCTTGAAAACAAACCTAATTTAAAAAGGAGTTTAAAATGCTTCGGAAAATCCATTATTGCACTTTCATAATAATTAGTATCCTATCATCTGTACTTACAATTGATAACTCGGCATCTGCCCACCACGGCGGGGTCTCATCGGCTTTTGGCCCTGGTGCTCCGATTGAAACTGCATCTCCGTTGGCGCTGGGCAAGGGAAGATATTTGATCTATGAAAAATTTGAATATGTCCCGTTTGAGCACAAGGAACATGCCGAGCCGGAAAATATTGACACCTTTACCTTCTTCAATACGGTCTTTGGCTACGGTGTAACCGATGCGCTTTCTGTGTATGGCATCCTCCCCTTTGCCAGGAAGGAACAAGACCGTCTGGGCACATCGGACGGTTTTGGAGACCTCGGCTTGATTGTCCAATACGGGTTTAAATTGGGCGAAAGGGACGGGATTCGCGGCTTATATCACTTTGGCCCAGAAGACTCTTACTGTGCGGATTACAGCAGTGACGATCTAAAGATGTCGGTAATAGCAGGTCTTACCGTGCCGACGGGCGCTACCTCAAACCGGGACGATGAAGGAAACAGGTTTGATATGGGCATGCAGCCGGGTTTTGCCGCGCCAAGCTTTACTCTCGGTTTTGCTGCTTCGAAAATGATCATTCCTCATGTTACCCTAACAGGGGATACTTCAGTTCTTACCTTTACCGAGACGAACGATGGGAAACCCGGCAATGAGGTTCGTTTCAATGCAGCAGGCGGGTACGAAATCTTTGAGAAACCGAACGGCTTTCTCTCCAGGCTTGATATTATTGCAGAATCCAATTTTCTCCATTTAACGAAAGACCTGAGCGATGATGGCAGGAAAGAAAATGATTCGGGCGGTTCGATGCTTTATCTCTCTCCCGGTTTACGGGCAACATTTGGCAAGCATGTGAGCGTAGGGGCGCTGATTAAGATTCCCACGTGGAAAGACCTCAACCGCGAGTCAAAGCAACAGGGTGCAGAAGGTCTGGAAGACTACAGGGCAATCGTTACCTGCTCAGTTTCTTTTTAAACAATCCTGCATGTTTGCGGACAAGCACAAAATAGCATAAAACGTTTGACTGTGGAGATGCAGAATTGTACGTCTCTGCAGAATTATTGGATAAATCTTGTTTTGCCAAATTATGAAATTCTTGCTATACTTTTGATTTTTAAAAGAATGTTTAGAAAGTGTTTTGATAAAGGAGTCAACAATGTTCAAAAGCAACTTCTTAAAAAAATGTGTTCTGTCTTTTATTGTACTCCACTCTTATTCTTTGCAGATAACGTATGCGCATGAAGGTCACGACCACAGCCATGAATCTGTTATAACCATCGGGAAAAAAACTTATATACATCTGCAATCGGTCTTCTTGGCTTATCAATATATTTATGGGTATGTGGTAAAAGGGGAAACAGAAGGCATTGCAGGTCCAGCACAAAATATAATCAATGCAGCAGCGCAAGGCATTGAGACAGAACCAGAGGGAGCCGGACAGCACATGATGGAACACATCCTCGAAGCCGCGCAAAATCTTAAAGAAGCAGCAAGTGTACAGCAATTACAGAAGGCGTTTACTGCTTTAGACGACGCCCTCTTTCCGTTTTTTAATTCATGGCCAAACCAGTTAATACGGAACAGATTAAAAATATGCCAATGCAAGAATGGACACCGATGGATTCAACCGGAAAATACCGTTACAACATGTCCGTATTCACAGAATAAATCATCGGATTGCTTAATAATAGTGGAAACGAAATATTGATAGCGAATGAAAAGGAAGTGGAAGGAATGGGCGCTTTCCTTATACTGTTTCTACCCATGAAGATCACGTGCATGAACATAAAGCGGTAATTACCATTGGGAAAAAGACCGTTGTTCATCTTCAATCAATTCTGTCGGCCTACCAAGAGGTTTATACTTATTTAGTAAAGAAAGATGTGAATGGCATTGCGGATTTAGCTCATAAATTGTCGGATGCAGCCCGGCAGGCCGCTCAAACCGAGCCTGACGGCGCCGGTCGTCACATGATGGAGCACGTGCTTGCAGGCGCAGAAAGGCTGAAGAAGGCAAAAAGCCTTCAGGAAGTCCAAAAGGTATTTGCGTCAATGAGCGACGTCCTTTCACCTTTTTTCATAGCATGGCCTAACCAGCTCAAACGAAATGAACTGAAGATGTGCCGGTGCAAAAATGACGGACACTGCTGGCTGCAACCCCAAAATTGTTCGTCTGCCTGCCCCTATTCTCCAGACAATGGAAAAATGTGTTCCGATATCGAGGAGGTAAAGCTGTAGCGGAAGAGATATGTAGGGCGAGGCTTTAGCCTTGCGTTTATTGCGCTACATGTCGCTGTTAAAAATATTTTTTAGAAGTCTACTCTAAACGCCCGTAAAATGGGTGAAAATGCCATAAACGACTGACGTTAAATTTCACTTTGCGCTACTCGACCCTTATAGAATCGGCAGGAAAACAATGCCATATCGCAGACCAAAAACACCGGGTACAGCTTTCTTTTTGTACCCTATAAAATAGTTACCCCCTCTCCCTCGTTTTATTCCGCTATTGCACGGTGTATTTCAATTGAGAGATATTGGTGGATAGGATTTCACAGCAAATTTCAGTGCATGTGATTTTTATAGCGCTAATGACATTGATTACTTACATAATAAACGGTAAATTATTTTAGAACTGGGAATTGATTTTGCGCGGTTTCTCGTTTACACTGTGTACTACGTTATTAAATTTCAAAGAAAATTCTCCCGGTTCACGAGTTGATTGTAACGGATAATATGAGAGAAAGCACATGAAGCTATGAGCAAGATTCATAAGGTTATCGCCTGTGTTCAAATCCTCATTTTTCTCGGTCTCGCACTGTGTAACGGCGGCATTACCACTGGTTCACGGGGAAAATCAGGCGAATTCCCGTGTAAGGAACATGTCTGCGGTTGCAAATCAGAGGCTGATTGCAAGGCGCATTGCTGTTGCTCACCACAGGAAAGCCAGTCAGCGTCTCAATATGGTGTAAAGAAACAGAAGGACAGCCTCCAATCATTCATCAGCAGCCTCAGGTGTAAATCAGGAAACGACGCGATTGCCTGTATAACCGCGGAACTCAAGTACATTACGGAAGGCGATTGTGAAATCCCCGAAATGACATTCCTCTGTCTGCTTACAGGCGATGCCGTGGCTCACTTCCGCGAAGTTATGGTATCACCTCCCGAAAAACCTCCCCGTTGTCACGCATAAAGTCCCATCACCAATTTACAAAATTAACCAATAATAAACTCGTTCAGACGGCAAGGCAGGGTAATACCCCTCTTACTTAGCGGGGAGATGCTCCATATTATTTTTTGTCTTCCGTCGGCCATCTTCTGCCTTTATCTTGTGTTTCCGGTGAATGGGAAATGCGAGATAAACGGCGCTCACTTTTAAAATTGGAGAAAATAACTTATGTTGAATCTCAAGGGACATCTTATCATTGTCGCAATGTTGGGGACGATAATTATTTCGGGAAATGTTATGGCTCACACAACGGTGATGTCAAAAAACACACCCACAGACTACAGCAGCCGCGATGAGCTAGAGGGGACGACCGGCCTCAATAATTTTAGTATACCTCACGGGTGTGACGGTCTGCCGGTAAGGGCGATGAGCATTGTTTTCCCAAATGGCGCGGACAATATTGCCGAGCGCTCAGACACGGAAGAATCAGTAACCCTTTCGGAGCATATAACGGGCAACCCGATAATGGGCGCAAGTCCCGCGTTAAACAGCCTTTTCAAAAAGATCAAAAAATTGTCAGGGACTGTTCCGTCATTTACCTCACATGGCGCGGAATACACGGAAGATACCAGGGCATTTGTTTACACAGGAGGCACGTTAAAGGACGGTTTTACGGGACTCATTCCCTGGCGCGCAACCTTTCCCACGTTTAAGGCGGATTCTTGTGCAACTGCGCTGACCGTGTATATTGCTATTGCAAACTATTGCACAAAATCCAAGAGCGAAGACGATAATGATCGCGCCGATATCTGGATAGGCCGTTTGACTGAGAAATTTGATGATGAAGACGTCGTGTCTGTTGGCTTCTGGCCGTACCTGAAGGTGGTAAGAGACCTGGAAAATAATCCCCTTCCCGACGGTTGCGGCGAAGGGTTTGAGATTAGCGTATACCCTTCCGACGAAGCCATTGATGAATTTCTGCCGGTTGAAGGGTACTGGCCTGCTGCGGGTAAAAAGGGAAACGATGGGGATAACGGAGACGAAGGCGATCACGGCAACCATAAGCATTGATATTTCCAAACCCGAAAACCGTTTTACGGGAAAACAAACATTGAAAGGAGATATATGAGATGAAAATCTTTGTCACAATTTTTCTGTTTTTACTTTTTACCAGCAGCGCTGTGTACGCGCACGGCGAATGTTGTCTCTCAAAATCGCTTGTTGAGGCAACGACCTCGAATATTACTACGGCGTCAAACTTTGGCCTCTCTCTTCAATATGAATACACCAATATGAAGACCATAAGGGACGGTACCAGCAAGATAAGCCACAATACGGTGCTGGATGATGTAGCGGCAGAATGGCCTGTGATGTCCACGGAGGGTAAGAGTTTTTCGATACCAACAAGGATGATTATGCAGAAGTATACCGTGCTAGGCACCTACTCAGCCACGGAGCGACTCCAATTTCTGACCACAGTCCCGTATGTCATACATGATATGTACATGAGGCACCTGGTAAGGAGTCCTATGGGCATGGATATGAGAATGGACATGAGGATGGATACCGTGGAAGGGCTTGGGGATATGACCCTTATGGGGTTGTACAAACTTTACATGGATAAACCGGATGCCCCAACAAAGAAGCTTACCCTGGGACTCGGCTTAAAGCCCCCAACGGGTAAAAATGACGAAGAGACGGCTTCCGGCAACCTTATCCATGCAACGATGCAGCCGGGGACAGGTTCGTGGGATCCCCTGTTTCTTGTTAATTACCTGCAGACGTTTTCTCCCGTCGTCTTTCAGACCAATCTTTTGTATCATGCGACTACAGAAGGCGACGAGGGATATGAATTTGGAGATAAAGTATCTTTGGATCTTATTGCGAGGTATCCGTTAGCTAACTACATAAGCCCCGGTATTGAATTAAATGGGCTTTACGCAGCGCAGGACAAAGACCATGACGGCAAGTACTCAAGACCGGATGAGTCCCTTTTGGACAACCCGGACAATACAGGCATTGTCTCCCTTGCTATTTCACCCTCTGTCCAGGTGAAAATACCTAAGACCGGCGGGAGCGTTGACCTCAAATTTCAAAAACCCCTATATCAGCACGTGAGGGGCACTCAGCAGGTAGCGGACTGGAGTACAATGGCGTCGGTTGTATGGGCATTTTAAGCCGGTAAAGAGGTTGGAAAATCTTGGGGGAGTATTCCCACTTCATGGAATACTCCCACCAAGGTGTTTCGTTTATGGTAACCCGAAAAATTAATAAGAAAGAATATTCAGTGCTTACCTGGCTCAAGTTTCTCACCGGCGCGAGCAGAGAGTATGTATGCTTCCAAGGCCTTCATCCTGGGATCGTCCTCTGCAAGTTTCTTTCCTTCCTGTGGGTTTTCAATGCACCAGTTTATCATATCTCTCAGGAGAACGGCCTTTTTTATCTGTGTCTGAAATTTCGGATATGTTTCAGGATGCGTATTTGCGGCGTCCGGATGACACATGTCGCATGAAATTCCATTTGTGCCCAGCGCGGAGTCGTGGAACACGGCGTACCCTTCCTGAATCATACGATCCATTTCTGCAGCCCATATCCTTTTTTCCCTTTCCGTGTGCGGTTTTCCCCCATGCACCAGAACCAAAGGCAATTCCCCGATATCCGTAATAGTGATATACGGCTCTCCGTTAACTGAAAGCTGGACGGCCATCCCGGTCTTTGGTATCTTTGCGGTAATTTCCAGTTCACAGAATTCCATTAAGGCCATCAGCAGTTCGGCTACTTTCCTTGCCTTTTGTTCAGGCATCGCCTCTCCCTCGCGACATCCTTCCACGATAATCTTTTTCCTGCCGTCACAGGAAGTAACGATTTGTACCGCCTTGTCGTCAGATGGTTGGACTGCCTGCTGGGTTGCACTGACGGCATGATCTTCCGCCTTTGCAGAGTGGATAAACATTGCCAGAGACATGAAAAGGCAGGCAAACATTATATTTATGAATTTCATCTGTATCTCCTCCAAACATATTTTTTGTATGTGGTAAAGGCGCCTTAATAAGAATGGCCCGATACGAACCCGCCGCCGGTTGACACCTTTTCGTGTGAGACAAACATGGGGTTCCTCTCCCATAGTTTGTACGTTTTGTTAACGTGCCCGTTGGGGAGCGTGTCAATGATGCCCCACCCCATGCCGTCAAATTGATTAAAGGGATCCGGCCTGTCCATTTGCATGGTAAGTTTGGGGATACCTTCGGGCGCGTAAGGCCATGGCCAGGCGGTTGAGAGCATGCCGTGAAAAGCAATATTTCCTACTTTATTGGTAAGCACCTGGTGAGTATGTCCGTGGATAACCGTTACCGTTTTGAACGGCGCCAATAATTTTTGGACATCCTCCGCATCGTCAGTCCAGAAATTCCATGCCTTGTAATATTTATAAAGAGGAGAGTGGGAAAATATCACAATGGGTGTGTCCTTGCTGACGGCAGAAAGGTCATCGCTTAACCATTTCCGTTGCTCCTCGCCAACCGTGAAGGGTCTGCCTTTCGGATTATCCAGTTGCGCCATAAAAAGCATCCGTTCCATGGGAGTCATTTTGGCCTCTGACCAGTAATCTTCCACCACGACGCTATTCAGCACAATGAAGTGCACGCCCTTATGATCAAAAGAATATGTGGGTTTGCCAAAGAATTCCTTCCATACCTCTCCCATGTCAAAATACCAGTCATGCTCGCCAACCATCATATAGAGCTTCGGTTTTAATTCCGCGATAATATCTTTTCCGAGCGATAGCTCCTCCCGCAGCCCTAACTGTGCAAGATCGCCGCCGTACAGCACAAAGTCCGGCTGTGGTTTCAGGTTATTCACATCCTCAACTGCCTTTATTAAGGCCTTGGCAAACCTGTGTTCCTTTCCGCGTGCAAGGAGGTGGGAATCGGATATGTAAGCAATCGTAAATCCATTTGTCCCTTGTTTTATCTCAACCTGCTGCGCGCCGCTTGTGGAGACTCTGATGGCGCATCCCGCGCCTGTAGCAAGTACGCCGGTTGCAAGGGCTGTCTTTAAAAATTCCCTGCGGCTGATTCCGGCAGACGAAGGGTACAGCGACTGTTTGTGCTTTCCTTCTTTTTTGGTACTCACGAATAATTACCTCCTGCAAAAAGTTTTCCTGTCTTGTGCATTTTTTAAGGGTTATGGCCAGACACAAGCCTTGGCAAGTCATCGCTTGTGAGAGATTCCATAAATGCTACCAGGTCATTCTTTTCTTCTTCAGACAGACCGAGCGGCCTGATGCCCCCATCCAGATTAGGATTCGGAATGCCCCCTTTATTGTAAAATTCGACAACGCTTTCCAGGGTGGGCTCGCTTCCGTCATGCAGAAACGGGGCGGTAAGGGCAATGTTTCTCAGCCCTGAGGTCTTGAACGCCCCAATGTCTTTCGGTTCCTTAGTCACCACGTAGCGTCCGAGTTCAGCAGAGCCTTCTTCCTGTGCGAGCACGGAGGGATTTGCGCCGCGGCTGGCGGCCTTTCTGGCCAAGGATTCAAAATCTTTCCCCTTCATAGCGACGCCGATATTGTGGAACTTGTTATCGGTAAAAAAGGGATATGAGCGATTAAACTCATGACAGGTGATACAGCGTGCCTTTCCCTGAAACAGTTGCCATCCCCTTTGCGCAGATTCGCTCATGGCACCCTTTTCACCGGCTATAAATCTGTCAAAGGGGGCGTTGAACGTGATAAGCGTGCGCTCAAAAGAAGCGATAGCCCCGGCTATGTGATCTATCGTAATTTGATCTGCGGCCAAAACCGCCTTAAAGGAGGTTTTATAATCGGGGATGTTTGAGATTTTTTCCACAAGGGCGCTATGGGAAGACATGCCCATCTCCTTCGGATTAATTACGGGTTGTTTCGCTTGCTCTTCCAGTGTTATTGCCCTTCCATCCCAGAACTGCGTATCGAAAAAGGCCGCATTGAGCACCGTAGGGCTGTTTCTTGTTCCTTTTCTGTCCTGTATCCCAACAGCAATTACCTTTCCATCGGCAAACCCTTTTTCAGGATCATGGCAGGTGGCGCAACTTACGGTGTCATCTACTGAGAGACGTTTATCAAAGAAGAGTTTTTTCCCCAAATCCACCTTTCCCTTTGTTAATGGATTGTCTTCGGGGATAATCGGCTCTAAAACACCGGGTGGCAGGTTTAAAGCAAAAGAATCACCCTTTGGCTGCGAAAAAGCCACAAGGTGCGGAAAACAAGCAACCCCAAGCACAACACAAAATATTTGTACAGCGTTACGGATTGCACCGGTAAAGGCAATTCCGGATTTAATACGGATTCCAAGCATATTTCCTCCTTTCTTTTTTTGAAGTTGTACAGGATTTATTGTAAATATGCGTTGTGGATATGCAAGCATTAAATTCCGTCAAAGGCAGTAAGAGAAACCACTGTGCGGGGTGCGTACAGGCAGATATTTGGTTGACTTTGGGAATTATGTTTGTAAAATGAGACGCTGGATTATGGGATAATTTTATATAGTATCAAAGGACCGGACAGCATGCAAAAACACAGAGTCGTTACCATTCAGAGGCATATCGTCGAACAGGAGCGATTATTTCCGAGGGCCACGGGTGATTTTACGGGTCTCTTATGGGATTTAACTATTGCCGCAAAGACCATCTCGCGCGAGGTAAATAAGGCGGGTCTTGCCGATATTCTTGGTCTCACCAGCGAAACAAACGTCAGCGGCGACGCCGTTAAGAAGTTGGATGTCTATGCAAACGAGAGAATTTTTAAGGCAATGGACCACGGCGGACATCTCTGCGCCATGGCGTCAGAGGAAAACGAAGACATCATCCCCATACCTGACGAATTTCCCAAGGGTAAATACGTCCTCATGTTTGACCCCTTGGACGGTTCATCAAATATTGACGCAAATGTGAGTATCGGAACCATATTCTCTATCTATAGGAAAAAAACAACGGGGAAAGACGGCACGATTGAGGATTGCCTCAGAAAAGGCACGGAGCAGGTTGCGGCGGGATATATTATTTACGGTTCCAGCACCATGATGGTCTATACCACAGGGCAGGGCGTACACGGCTTTACCCTCGATCCCGGCATAGGGGAATTTCTCTTATCACATGAAAATATTAAAATCCCGACAAAGGGCAAGATATACAGCATCAACGAAGGAAACGCAAATACGTGGGATGAAGGCACAAAGAAATACATTGCGCATCTTAAAGAAAATGATTCTCCTACGGGACGTCCTTATTCCCTGAGATATATCGGATCATTAGTAGCCGACTTTCATAGAAATCTGCTGTACGGCGGTATCTTCCTGTATCCTGCGGATTACAAAGACCCCAAGAAGCCAAAGGCAAAATTACGACTGCTTTACGAGTCAGCCCCGCTTGCCTTTATTGTTGAACAGGCTGGCGGCATGGCGTCAACGGGCAAGGAACGCATTTTGGATGTTCAGGCCATGGAATTACACCAGAAGGTGCCGCTTATTATTGGCAGTAAAGAAGATGTATTAACATACGAGAGGTTTTTTAATCAAAAGTAAATGAAGGAGTTAATAACTCATGCTTTATCATACGAAAGAAGATTTATTACAGGATATTAAAGGCGTTATTGCTATTCAAAAAAACGGCGCTGTAAAAATACTTGACAGAGATTCGCTCCAAAACAAAAAAATTGACACTTTGGTATGTAACGCCGTTTTTAATAAAGAAGGCGCTCTGAAAGATGCATCACGGTGGCTGATTCGCAGCGTTGGAAATAAGCTCGGTATCGTTTCGTCATCCATTCAATCGCTGTATGAAGCGATGGGGAAAAATCAGTACAAGGGATTTACGGTACCCGCCATTAACATTCGGGGTTTGACGTATGACGTTTCACGCTCTATTTTCAGAGCTGCCAAAAAGAATCATGTAGGCGCATTTATCTTCGAGATTGCTCGTTCTGAAATTGGTTATACAGACCAGAGACCAGCGGAATATACATCGGTGATACTTGCCGCCGCTCTTAAGGAAGGGCATGAAGGTCCGGTATTCATTCAGGGAGATCACTTCCAGATAAACGCCAGGTATTATGAAAAAGACAAAGACGCAGAAATCAATAAAGTCAGGGGGCTCATCAAGGAGGCCATAGAGGCGGGTTTTTATAATATTGATATTGATACCTCAACACTTGTTGATTTAAGCAAGCCGAACCTTACCGAACAGCAGCGTCGTAATTTTGAGTTTGCGGCTGAATTTACCGCTTATATTCGAACGTTGGAACCAAAAGGGGTTACCGTTTCTGTTGGCGGAGAAATAGGAGAGGTAGGGAAAAAGAACAGCACTATTGAAGAGCTAAAGGCGTTCATGGATGGTTTTAATAGCGCACTGGCTGCTAAGGGCAAGGAGTTAAAAGGTATCAGTAAGATTAGCGTACAGACCGGCACCTCCCACGGAGGTGTGCCGCTGCCCGACGGAACGGTCGCCAAGGTAAAGCTGGATTTTGGGACGTTAAAAGACTTGTCGAAGGTTGCCAGGGATGAATACGGTCTTAGCGGGGCGGTACAACATGGCGCATCCACGCTTCCGCCAGACGCATTTGATAAATTCCCGGAGACGGCCACATCCGAAGTGCATCTTGCCACAGAATTTCAGAATATGATTTATGAAAGCAGTGCCTTCCCGAAAGATTTGAAAAATGAAATCTACAAATTTTTGAAGGAAAAATATGCCTCCGACCGCAAAGAAGACGAAACAGAAGAGCAGTTTATTTATAAAATAAGGAAAAACGGATTTGGTCTTTATAAAGAGCGATTCTGGAATCTACCTTCCAATGTAAAGAATAAGATAGGTGAAGAACTCGAAGCCAAGTTCGATTTCCTTTTCAAGAAATTAAATGTTATTCACTCAAAGGAAATAATAAAAAAGACCGTAACACCCGTCGAGGTACAATTGCCTAAACCCCAGGATTTCCCATAGCAAATTATTATTCTGTAAGCGATTAGGCTGTTTTTTATTGCCAGATCTCTATAAATTACTTGACAGAAACCAACCGATGTGCTACCTTGTTTGCTCATTATCAGACAAGATAAATCAATTATTTACAGGCCGTTGTTGACATCTTTATAACAGTATCTAGAACATTTGGAAAGGAGGCGTAAATATTTATGAAGCACATGTATCGTATTACCATGTTTGCGTTGTTGTTGTTTATTGTGACGGGTTTTGTGGCAAAGCAGCACACAGCCCATGGGCAGGTTCCAACACCAACCCTCGCGCCAGTGCCCACAGGGCTGCCAAGTTTGGAGCCACTACCGAGCGGATTACCGTCGTTAGAACCGCTGCCGAGCGGATTACCGTCGTTGGAGCCGCTGCCAAGCGGAATACCCTCATTAGAACCTTTGCCGAGCGGTATTCCAACACAACCTCCGGTGCCGGGTGGTAGTGCTTTTATCATCGGATTTGTGACTGACGCAGATGAAGAGCCTATGCAAGGGGTTGTGGTATCACTTGACGGAGCCAGTTCTTCATCAAGCGTAACCACTGATGAAGACGGCCTCTTTGAATTCAGGGATCTTGCCGCGGGAGATTACACGCTCACCTGCGAAAAAGAGGGTTTTGAAACCTACACAGAGGATATTAGCTTGGGCGAAGGCGAAGTAAGGAATGTTGAAGTAGTTCTGGAAGAGGTTGTAAAGGGTACGATTTCAGGATATGTTGTGGACATAAAGGGCGATCCTGTCGAGAATGCAAGGATAAAACTCAAAGGGATCAAAACCGGTTACTTAAGCAATGCAGCATCAGATGCAGATGGTTTCTTTGAATTCGACGACCTTGAGGCAGATACGTATGTTCTCGTTGTAAAGAAAAAGGGCTACAAGAAAGCCAGAAAAACGTTGACTCTTGAGGATGGCGAATCTACAGAGGAAGAGATATTACTGAAGAAATCAAGCAAGAGAATTATAAAGGTATCTGCGCGGTAATCTGGCAGATATCATGACGGTAAGTAAGAAACACATGAAATCCCACTTCTGCTCAGCAGGAGTGGGATTTCTTTTTTTAAGGCGGACAGGCAACATGGGGTGAAAGGTATTGTTTATTGCAAATTTTTAAACTTTTGCCTGACCTCTTCAATCTTCCCGCAGGTCATCTTTCCTTCCGGGCATTTATCATTAACACAACCTGGCCCTGCGTCTTTGAAGATATGAGGAGAGACCAGTCTGGCCTGCCTGAGCATTTCTATCGCCATTGCCCTTATTTCCCACTGCGCCCGGTTACAGCAGCGCACCCGAAAGAAGTGCAACAGTTCCCTGGCATTCATGGTAATGATAATCTTTGTTTCCGTGGCGTTCGGCAATAAAAACCGCGCATCCTCGAAGGCGCTTTCTCCCGTAGTTCCAAACATCTCCACCATCTCATCATACCATTTCTGAATAGTCTGCATTTTTTCCACAAACCACTGCTTTTTCCCAATCTTTTCTATGCTGGGGGGGACAATAAAATTAAATCCCCCGCCCTTTTTACTATGTTGTCCCACATATCGCTGGCTCTGCTGAGAATAAGAAGCCAGACGGTGTCGTACAATTTGATGGGAACAGGCGCGCGATATGCCTTCTATGCCAAAGGTAAAGGTCACATGCTCGACCGGCGAAAGGTGCCTCATATCGGTCAGTTTTTTTATATAATTTGCCATGTCCTGAGTCTCTACCTGTTTTTTAAGGTCATCAACAGAAGCAGGACTATAACAGAGCTTGGCAGCCTGAGCCACGATTTCTTCGGGGTTTGCCGTATACCGCAAAAGCATTACTTGTAATTTTGACTGTGCCATAGTTTTAATTGTGGATTAAAATTCAATACCTTTCTGCGCCCTGATACCTTTTTTGTAATGGTGTTTGATTTCCTGCATTTCAGTCACCATATCGGCCAGTTCAATAATCTTTTCATGCGCGTTACGACCGGTAAGGATTACATTGAGCCGTTTAGGCCTTCCCTGTAATACGGCGATCACCTCATCAACGTTTAAGAGGCCGTAGTCAATCACATTATTGATCTCATCCAGGATAATTGTGTCGTATAAATCAGAGAAAATTTCTTGCTTTGCATAATCCCATGATACCCTGGTATTTTCAACGGTTTCACTGGACTGTTCGGTTTTCTTTGTCTTGACAAAACCCTGCCCCAGTTGAACGATCTTGAAATTCGGTTCCAGTCGCTTAACGGCGTCAAGCTCCCCCGTATGCCACGACCCTTTGATAAACTGGAGCATGAGCACCTTTAAGCCATGTCCGGCCGCCCTGAGCCCAAGTCCCAAGGCAGCCGTGGTTTTCCCTTTTCCATTGCCCGTGTTTACTATAATCAGACCGTTTTCCACATCCATCCCGCCGTAAAATGAAAATGCACCAAACAGAATATGAAAAAGGTTATATTAATCGAGAGTTAAAGTCAAGGATATTAGCGGAAGTCCGTCCTAATTGCATCCATAAAATAGGTTGACAAATAACTGTTTAATACGTAATATCGCTTTTCTTTTACAGGAACATTTATAAATCTTTTTGTGTTGGTATCGTAACGTGTGTTTAAGGGAAGGGGTTTGTTATGTCAGCAATCAAGGAATGTGACCTGCCAGGTATAGGCAAGAAATTTACCCTGGAGTTAGATTCAGGGGATAAATTGGTCGTAGTGATACATTTTTCAGGAGAAAGAGAGGTCTTCAAGTTTACAAAAGACAATGATGAGCCATCCTCTGTGACAACACTTACAGACGAAGAGGCGCACCAAATCGGCGCGATCCTGTCCGGAACCTATTTCCAGCCGGTCATGGAAGATGAGCAGAAATTGATGATGAAAAATGTAACGATGGAATGGATTAAGATTACCGATGATTCCTCCCTGGCCAATAAAAAACTTGAAGAATTGAACATTCGGAAGATAACAGGGGTCTCTATTACCACAATCATCCGGGGCGAGACGGTGATACCCAACCCCCGTTCCAGCGAAGTCCTTCAACCGCAGGACACCGTCATTATCATAGGAAATAACGAACAAATTAAAAATTTTATATCCGCCTTTGAAATCAAACAGCGTCTAGAGAAATGATTGTCAATGAAAGCGTGTTATCACTAGGCATCTCCCTCCTTGCCTTATTTATTGCGGGTCTACTGGCCACTAAAATCAATCAATCCCTGACCGCCGTTTTTATTGTGGTGGGCATGATCCTGCAGAATTTTTTCCCCGTCACGATCATTACGGAATTCATCGCCACGCTCGGCATTATTTTTATGCTCTTTATGTTTGGCCTGGAATTCTCGGTGGGGAGTCTGGTCAATAATCAGAGGAAAATATTCTATAGCGGAATTTACGACCTTTTGTTCAACTTTCCCCTGGGTTTGTTTCTGGGCTGGTTGTTAGGATATGATTTTATCCATGCACTCCTGCTGGCAGGCATTATTTACGTAACCAGTTCCGTAATCGTAGCCAAATCCATCATAGATTTAAAACGTTCGGCAAATCCTGAGACAGAGTATATCCTGAACGTCCTGATTTTTGAGGATATGTTCATTGCCTCATTCCTTGCATTCATCGTTGGCATTACTAATTACGGGCACATAGACGCAAAGGGTACGTTTCTGGTTATATTGAAGACCTCGGCCTTTTTTGCGTTCTTTATCGTGCTTGCCAAGACTTCAAAAAAATTCATCAATAAGATCATTGATATTGAACATACGGAATTATTTGTCATCCTGATACTCTCGATTATTGTACTTTCTGCGGGCGCTGCGTCTTATATAGGACTTTCTGAGGCAATTGGGGCATTTCTAGCCGGACTCTTATTGTCGGAAACAAAGCAAAGGCACCGAATATCAGAGGCGATAAAGCCCTTTCAGCAGTTCTCCACGGCAATTTTCTTCGTAGCATTTGGGATGTCCATTGATTACAAACACCTCGGGGGAATGGTGCCCATGGGAATATTTATATTTATCGTCACCTCTTTTAGTAAGGTTTACGGGGGATATTTCATTGGGCGGAAATATGCGTTAAGCAAACGGGCTGGATTAAGGCTTGGTTTAAGCCTGATACCGAGGGGAGAGTTTTCGATTATCCTGGCCGGTGCGGTTTCCATGAGCGCCAGTACGCCTTATTCGATTAAATCCCTTACCGGCGTTTACGTATTGCTGAGCGCTATTATTGGCAGCATCGTAATGAAAGAGTCTGACTGGTTTATAAAAAGGCTCATTGAAAGGAAAGCCCCTAAGACCCTGCAAACGAAAAACCCCTGACAAGTCGTCTGCAATTCATTTTGTAACGGGCTTATCGCAGTACTTTCCTGCCCATCTTACGCCTTAATGACATCAGAAGTTCCCTCATCATCAGCCACCTGTCTTCTAGCGCCCACATGTGAAAGGGCAGCACACACCCGCATCGTAAACAATCAGCCTGGGGGCCCATCATACACGGTTTTTTAATTTGGCCTTGCGGGTCAAGACAAAAGGACACCTGCTTGAAGACACAGTTTCTCGTAACCTCTTTGCACTTATCAGACTTCATGAGTTTCAAGACAATACTGGGGACACCAATAAAATCCCCGTATTTTTCTTCCTTTAACCTGAGAAGCGTACCCAATATCTCGTCGCGCAACTCCCAGCCGGGCCAAAGGTCATCATTCTTCAAGCCTTTCACGGGGGTATATATCTGAAACAGGCAGCCACGGACGCCAACGTCTTTCCATTCCTTAATAAAGTATTCAATGTCCTGATAATTCATCTTATTGATTACCATTGACACGAGTATTTTCAATTCAGGCCTGTTGGCGTGTTTTTTTATTTTATCGTGGCAATCCTTGCCCCGGATTGCGTCATGCATTTCCTTCCTGCCGTCAACTGAGATATAGAAATTAACGTCCGGCCAGTGAGGCAGTTCAATAGTACCGTTGGTGGCAACGAGGTTCGACCTGAAATATTTCATGCCGCGTTCAATCAGTTCTTTTCTCAGCAACGGCTCGCCGCCAATCCAGGAGCATTGGTAAAACGGGAAATCCGTCTCTTTTAAACTCTCCAGCTTTTCTATCCATTCATCATCGCTGAGTTCCGGGCTCCCTTCGTAATCGTGCGCGTAGAAGTAACAATGTTTGCAACGCAGGTTGCACCGGCTTGTGATATCAATTGCGCCAATTGCGCCAATTGGCTTGCCGAAGAGGTCAAATCCGGTCAAATCATATAATTTGAAGAAAAACTTCGTCCGTTCCTTCCCTATTTTTTCGCAGGAGTAATCAAATACTTTATCTCTAAACGTCCGTTTCGGACCGAATTGTTTGTTTTCTACGGTGTTAATCATTTTATGTCTGAAAAATCTACGCTGTATTTCTTCGTGCCCTTTCTGGTCTTTACCATGATGGTTGTATTCGCCCGGGGGTTTACTCTCTCTTCCTGGAAAATACCAATAACACTCTGCACGTTATTCTTATACTTCATGCCCAATTCCACCTTCTGCGGCAAAATATTGTTTGTTCCCTGTTGTAGTATGATTTGAGCGTCTTCCGGAGCTTTAACATCATCATCAATAACGGTAAGCACTACTTTCAGAAGAGAAGACTCCTTGATTTCTTTTACGTCATCATCGCTCATGGTTTTATCCTTCGTTGTCATCATAGCGGAGGTAACCGCGATCCTGATGTACTTACTCATAACCAACCCACCTTCGCCCGTAGGATATTCGCCAAAACAGGCCGATTTTACGGTATCGCTTTCAAAAACGTCCTTTCCCTTGTATTTTGCGCCATACTCACGCGCTTCTTTAATTTGCTCCTGTGTTAGTTGAATCTCGAACGCGCCGGATATTTTAGGTGTTTGCAGCGCTACAACCACGACGCAGACGATACCGAGACACCATTTGGTAAGCTTCATAAGGATTATCCTGAATTGTTGTTGTTTTTGTATTAACGTTTCACATCATTTTATACGGAACGCCACACGTTACACTTCGCATAACTTGAGGTCTCTGCCCGTTATCATGCTGATCTTCTTTCCGAGGTTTTTCATCTCCTTAAATCCGCCGCGGCTGGATGACTCGCCAACCTCATCCACCAGTATCTTCTTCCCATTCGCCAGGTGCAACAATACTAAATATCGCACACACTCGCTTGGTATCGAATCCCGCACGTCTTTTGCGACCTCCACCGTTTTTATCCTGGAAAACGGGAAACTATCTTCCGTATCGAAGAAGAGCGTCCTTCTGACCCTAGTCGTCACCTGTTCCACCTTCCCATCAATAACAATCGTCTTGAAAAAGGAATTCAATACGAGTTTATTTGTAACCTTCTTCTTTAATTCCATCAATTTTATACCTCCTTTTTCAATAATCCCATATACAGATAAATAGATTATTTAGCGTTGTCCGACTTAATTGCAGGAAATATATCATATACGATTTCTATAGTCAAAATTATTATTCTTAATTTTTAAGTCCTTTTAGCCTGCTTTGGTGTCTTTTTGTGTGTTATCATGAGCCTTGATTCTATCAGTATTTTTAAGGCATTCAAGGGAATTTATTTCTTTTCTGTTTGATTCTGTTTTGATATGTTTTTATCACCAGGTACGACATAAGTACGACATGAAAATGGCAATACTCAATTAATGGTTGGCTTAGCAAACTTGCGGGGTTTGGGGCGGCTAGCCCCATAGGGTTGTTGCTTTTTGGTTGTATTTTTATTGGTTTTCGCCAATCCCCCCCATGCCCACTGGAGTAAATTGCGTCGTGCCGAAGGCAACATCCATTCTCTCTCATTCCTCACCTTTTCAATAATAAAAACAGACCTGACACAAAATTTGCTATTGACTTTAATATTTTACATGGTAAGATATTTTTACTATTTTACACCTCTGTAAAGGATATAAGGAACTATGAAAGCATTGACAATATCATCAAAAGGGCAAATTGCCATACCGAAGGAAATAAGAGACGCTCTGGACATTAAGGAAGGCGACAAATTAACTTACAAACTGGAAAAGGGGAAGATTGTTTTAGAACCTATCGTAAGCGTTCCACGTTCTCAGGCATATTTCTGGACTCCTGAAGTACAAGAGAAGGTCAAAAAAGCAGAGGGAAATTTCAAGTCAGGCAATTTTAAAACGCATGAGATAGACAAGTTTGCAAAGGAATTAAAAGATTGAGTAAATATCTTATTGCCATAGAGCCGGAGTTTTTCCCACAGTATGACGAGCTACCAAAAGAGATAAAAAAGAAGTTTAAAAAACAGTTATCCTACCTGAAAGACAATCCCAAGCACAATTCATTACAAATTCACAAACTCGAAGGTACAGACTTCCAGGAGTTTTACATTGATAAAGGTTACCGGTGCGTTTTCAAGCAAGAGGGCAACGTTTATAAATTGCATTTTGTCGGTACTCATAAGTTGATTGACAGATTTTGAGGTTTTCACCATGAAATTGATTGTTGCAATAATCCTTTATTTCCTGCTGATTCCTGAACATTCCGATGGAGTTGACTACGTTTTGACTACAATTTGACTACAGTAAAAGCTAAATGATTTTCAATCAGGTAGCCATTGTGATAGATTTTATTTGACAACCAATTCAAGGTTACTACAATGGCCAATAAAAATTTACACAAAATTTCTGAAATTACAAAAATGGAAATATTTAAAAATATATTTATCACATATAACTCGATGTCTGAAGTAGAAGAAAGTACAGCTTTAAGACTACAAACATTATCAAATTTATATGGTTTTTCTGTATCACTACCATATAGGACAAAATTAACGTCAACGGCTAATAACGAAACGAAATTAAGAATACGTAACGCACAATTTGTATTAGCATTTTGTTTAAATAGATTAACCAAAACGTTAAAAGAGGAGTTAAAATATTCAAAAAGTATAAATAAACCGATAATTATTATTTATGATAAAAAAAGAGGAAAAAGAGTAAAATTTGGTGACGATAGTAACGTTAAAGAAATTTTTATAGATTTCCATAATACAGATAAGGCATTACATCAAATAGCTGAATTTTTAAAAAATGTCTCTGGAAGAGCAAGAACTACTGAATCTAGTTTGGGTGTCGCTTTAATAGGAATAGGCTTGGGGCTTTTGGCTCTTCATGTCTTGTCGAATAATAAATAATGCCAACTAAAACATGCAACCAAGAAAAGCTATTATTGATACATCTGTATTGATTTCACTTTATCACCTCGATTTACTCCGCTTCCTTAAATTAATTTATTTTCAAGTTAAAGTACCAGCTAAGGTAGAGGAAGAATTTTTTCGTAAGACGACAAGAGAAAATGAAAAAAGTTTAAGATTTAAGTTTTTAACAGAATTTTATAATCAAAATGGCTCTTGGTTTACCAAATGTAATGAATACGGAAGCGATCTGATTCAACTTTATCTTACAGAAAATATAGATGAAGGGGAGGCAGAAGTATTTGCTCAAAATCAATCGTTAGGTTCAATTTATGAACTTTTACTTGACGAAAAAAAAGGCAGGAAAATCGCGGAATCTAAGCTTATTAAACATCATGGAGTTTTACATATACTTGCAAACTTTGAGCTTAGATACAAATGTTGTAATTATTCTAAAAGTGTCCAAAAATTGAAGAATGAAACAAGAGATAGATTCGATTCTAATATTATTGCTAAAGTTTATGAAGAAGTAAAAAAAGAGATATAAAATTAATCGCAAATTCTCTTCATTAGCAACCAACGAGAACCACAGAGGTGTA
>Ga0082335_1004472_pt1 | contig 20916 bp, 17 predicted proteins | sample Subgrocontami58m_FD_72375 | JGI IMG/M metagenome (GOLD analysis project Ga0082335, IMG submission 72375) | Subsurface groundwater microbial communities from S. Glens Falls, New York, USA - GMW37 contaminated, 5.8 m (SPADES assembly) (version 2) ... | reverse complement strand
AGCTCTCGCTTACTCACTTGGACAACTGTGCTGGACATTTTTTGACTCCTTTAGTTTTAAAATACTAATGTTATCGAACTTTTTCAAACTCGCGTGCGGCACGGGTACAGAACAAGCAAAATAACGGCGCTGAAATGAAAAGCCATAGAATTAAAACCTTGCTCAACGCTTCTGCACAGATGAATGAGAATTATAGTTAGCTTCAGCGTTGATTTATTTTGTAGCACATTAAGAGACAAGTAATTATTTATACATGTAAAGATAATACCTGGGTAGCAGAGTATCCAAGTCTTCCAGGCTGTATTAGTCAAGGCATTTCAAAAGAAGAAACAATCGCTAATATCCGTGAAGCAATTCAGGCTTACGTAAGTACACTTGAAGAAGATAAACTTCCGGTTCCTCACAAATTTTCCGATAATCCTTAAATTCAAAATCTATTTCATCAAAGTTCACTGTTACTAACATTTTTTCTAATCAAATTTATCTATAACAATCTTCCCTTTCTTTCATTAATTTTGCCAGTAATAAAAGCCCCCTGTATTCCCCAAAGGGGGCTATGATTTTAAAAAATATTTTTGGAGTACAAAATGAAACTCAGCAAAGTTATTTTCATTCTTTTCATCATAAGCGGTCTCGCATTTGCACAAGTACATAACAAAGGAACATTTGTACAGCCAAAGAGCGAGTATTGGGATGAAGTTCAAAAAGGAATTAATGATTTCAACAAAAAAGAAAAGCCCGATAATAAAATATTTAAAATGGATTATACCGGGTTAAATCTTCCCAAATCTAAAAATGAATTTACAAATTATTGGCACAACGACCCGGTTAACCAAGGAAGCACCGGAACTTGCTGGTCTTTTTCTACAACATCTTACTTGGAATCTGAAGTCTATCGAATTCATAACAAAAAAATTAAACTCTCCGAGATTTGGACTGCTTACTGGGAATATCTGGCAAAAGTTAGACGATTCGTTACCGAAAGAGGAAATTCAACTATCGGGGAAGGATCACAAGCAAATGCAGTTATTAGAATTTGGAAAGAATTTGGTATCGTACCGGAAAATGTTTACGACGGAAAACTTCCCGGACAAAAACATCACGATCACAGTAAAATGTTTCAAGAGATCAATAATTATCTTATCGGTATCAAGAATACAAATTCATGGAACGAAGATGAAGTTGTTAGTACTGTAAAATCAATTTTAAATCATTATCTGGGAGAACCGCCAACCAAATTTACTGTTGATGGAAAAGAATACACGCCAAAAGAATATTTAAATAAAATAGTCGGGCTTAACTTAGATGATTATGTTGCTGTTATGTCTTTAATGCAGAAACCATATTATGAAAAAGCAGAGTATGAAGTTCCGGATAATTGGTGGCACAACAAAGATTACTATAATGTTCCTCTCGATGTCTTTATGCCAACTATAAAAAGTACAATCAGAAAAGGATTTACACTCGCCATTTTCGGAGATGTTTCTGAAGCCGGAATCGAATCGCACGCAAAAGTTGCTATGATTCCTTCGTTCGATGTTCCTTCCGAATATATTGATGAATCCGCACGGCAATTTCGTTTTAGCAATGGCACAACCGGTGATGATCACGGAATTCATATGGTCGGTTATTTAAATAAAGATGGTAAAGATTGGTACTTAATAAAGGATTCCGGTTCGGGTTCTTTCAATGTAGGCGATAAGGGATATTATTTTTACCATGAAGATTATGTGAAGCTAAAAATGCTTGGATTCATGGCACATAAGGACGCTGTTGCCGATTTACTGAGTAAGTTTAAAAAATAATACCTGATCTATTACTAATCTTGATTATGGGACAATTAATGAAATACTTATTCAATATCTTCTTTCTGTTATTAGTGTTTAAGGCATTACTTCCTGCTCAAGTTACAGACCAAAGTTGGAAAGTTTACGACGATACACAGGTTGCACAAATATTTATTACAATGAATCCGGCTGATTATACCTGGATGATGGCTAATCCGCATAGCGATTCTGCACACGTATCAACAATCAAATTCAAGAATAAATATATTGATACAACAATTACTAATGTAGGAATTCGAATCCGCGGTAATACATCCAGAGACGCACAAAAGAAATCTCTTAAAATTTCTTTTAATGAATTTGTAAAAGGAAAAGACTTTTACGGAGTTGAAAAATTAAATGTTAATGGTGAACATAATGATCCTTCCATTATACGTTCTAAATTATGTTGGGGCCTATTTCAAAAGAACGGATTTAGATCTAGCCGTGCGGCTCACGCTGCAGTTTATATTAATGGAAATTATAATGGTTTATATATTTCAGTTGAACATATAGACGAAGAATTTATCAAGAAAAATTTTACAGACGCAACCGGCAATCTTTGGAAATGTCTCTACCCTGCTGATCTTACATACAAAGGCAGTGATCCAAATATTTATAAATACCGTCAGAGTTTTCCTGCATATGAACTATCAACCAACGAAGATCAAGGCGATTATTCACAACTTGCACGATTGATCAATCTGATCAACAATACTCCCGGCTCAGCATTTCAAGATTCATTGGAAAATATTTTAGATGTTAGAGATTTCTTAAAATATGAAGCGATGAATGTTTTAGTCGGTCAATGGGATGATTATTGGTCTAATATGAATAACTACTATTTATACTTCGAACCGACAGAAAAGAAGTTTCATTTCATCCCTTATGATTATGATAACACATTCGGAATTGATTGGTTCAGTATTGATTGGACTCAAGCCGATCCTTTTAACTTTCCCAAAATTAACAGAGGATCCAGACCATTAGCTGATAAGTTAATGGCAATAGCCCAGTATCGCGATCTGTATACTCATTTTTTAAAGTTCATAATAGAAAATACATTTCAATATCATCAGATGGATCCTGCTATCGGAAGAATTAAAGAGATGATCACACCTTATGCTCAAACCGATACTTATAGAACAAGAGATTATCAATTTACAATGGACGATTTTAATAATTCTTACAATGTTACTCCATATTCAAAGTTCCATGTAAAGAAAGGAATTCGTCAATACATAAATGAAAGAAATGCATACCTTCAAAACAGACTAAACTACATCGGATCATCGCCCATTGTTTATCAAATTGATTTTAAGCCGAAGAACCTTGGTCCGAATGATTCTATTTACGTTTATGCATCGGGCTTTGGCAGTGCTGGTCTTGATCAATTAAATATTCAATTTCATCCGGGAGTTTTAACTGTTATTTATACTTATCAAATGAAAGCGCGTCCGATCATCGGCACAACAAAAGTTGAAGAGGCAGATCAATGGATTGGTGTAATTCCTCCTCTTGGTAAAAACGGTTATGGCAGATTTAAGATCGAAATAAAAGATAAGAATGGGACAAGCATGATTTATCCGCGTACAAATTTTGTAGAGGTGAAATCAATGTCTTTTGCTGGGGGAAATAGTGTTGTTGTAAATGAATTCATGGCAAAAAATAATTCAACAATTAAAGCACCTAATAATAAATATGAGGACTGGGTTGAACTTTTTAATCCAACCACTTCCGATATTACATTAACCGGTATGTATATGACCGATACTAAAATCAATCCCAGGCAATGGAAATTCACTCAACCGAACCTTGTTATAAAACCTAATGAGCACTTATTAATTTGGTGCGACAATGACTTAGCCGGTCAAGGGATACATACCAATTTTAAATTAGCTCAAGAAGGAGAATTTATTGGAATTGTTGCAAATGATGGAATTACATGGATTGATTCTCTAAGCTTTGGTCAGCAAGCAAGTGATGTTTCTTATGGACGCATACCTGATGGAAATATCAAGTGGGGCATTATGACCCCAACGCCCGGAAATGCTAATGTACTTACAGATGTTAAAGACGAATCTATACCAACTGAATTTAAAGTCAGCATTTATCCGAATCCGTTTAATCCCTCAACTTCAATTCAGTATTCACTGCCTAATGCTTCCGATGTTACAATAAAAATCTATGACCTGTTAGGAAAAGAAATTTGGTCGCAAGAACAAACATTACAAATTCCGGGGCTTCATACCATTCTCTGGAATGGAGTTAATAATAATGGTTCGCTTGTCAGTTCAGGTATTTATTTGTGCAGAATCTCAACTCAAAAATTTAACATAACAAAAAAATTAGTATTGATGAAATAGATGAGGTAAAGATGAAAAAATTTATCAATGTAGGAATGAAGAAAAAGAAAAGGATTGCACTCGTTGCTCATGATAACAAGAAACAAGATTTGATAGAGTGGGCTAAATACAACCGCGGCAATCTTGGTGAACATGAAATTTATGCAACGGGTACAACCGGAAAATTGCTTGAACAAGATTTGAGATTTAAAATAACCCGGTTGCAAAGCGGTCCGCTCGGCGGCGATCAGCAGCTTGGCGCAAAAATTTCAGAAAATAAAATTGATGTGCTGATTTTTTTCTGGGATCCGCTTGAGCCGCAACCGCACGACCCTGATGTGAAAGCACTTCTTCGCATTGCCGTTGTTTGGAATATTCCTATTGCATGTAACAGAGCATCTGCGGATTTTATATTTTCTTCACCTCTTATGAAGGAAGAATATTCCCGTATCGTTCCGGATTATAACGATTATTTAACCCGTGATATTTCATAGAGGAAAAAATGAAACGACCCAACAAAGATGAATACGCTTTATATTATCATACTTATATTGAAAAAGTCCCAGACGGGGATATTGTTAAAAGTATGAAAAAACAAATCGCTGAAGTAAAAAGATTATTTAAGAGTGTTACCAAAAAACAATCGGAGTTCCGTTATTCTCCCGAGAAATGGAGCGTGAAAGAAGTTCTCGGTCATATTCTAGAAGCTGAGAGAATTTTTGCTTATCGCGCACTGCGTTTTGCACGCAACGATAATAAAGATCTTCATGGATTTGATGAGAACGAATATATTCATCAATCAAATTACAACGAGATCAAACTTGCCGATCTTGTTGAAGAATTTTGTGCATTACGTAAATCAAATATGCTGATGTTCAAAAATTTTACTGACGAGATGAGTTTGCGCTCCGGCACCTCAAACGGGAATAAACTTTCCGTACGCGCAATTGCATATATCATGACCGGACATGCACATCATCATCTTAAAATTTTGAAAGAGAGATATTTTTAATTTTATGACGCTGCTTGTTTGAGAATTAACTTATTTGGTTAACAAAAATTCCGCAATTCTACCAAGCTCTTTAACATCTCTGTTGCTGTATGAAGGCATAATTGTACTTTTATATTTCTCGCGATACTCATCAAAACGTGCCCCGCCGCTGTATGATGAAGGATTACGCAAATAATTAATTAATCCGTCACGAGTCCAGTTCTTACTAATATTAACTAACGCGGGCGCCTTCTGTGACCCTTGTAAATTATCTCCATGACATGTGATACAACCAAGTTGTTTAGTCAACGTTTGCCCATCTGCATCGGAAGTAGTTTGAGTTGTTTGCTGTCCCATTTGTCCCATCGTTGGCGGCATTGTCTGTTCTTCTTTGCGTGTAATTCTTCCAAGTAAAAAAAGAATAAGAAATAAACCGAGAAAAGAGGCAACCCATTTTTGTGCATTAGTCATCTACAATAACCCTTTCTATTAGAATTTAACGTTGTAAAGTTAAGGTGATGAGTTTTGAATAACAAATTTATGCAGCTGTCTGCTCTCAGCTACTTTCCAAATTCCTTATCGTAATTCTCTTTATATCTTTTAATAGAAGAAAAAATTGCTTTGGCTATTTCATTTTGCCCTTCTGTACTTGCAAGATGAGCTTCATCTTTTCTATTTGAAAGAAAACCGTTTTCAATTAAAACCCCCGGCATTGAAGCACCGACAAGAACATAGAACCCTGCCTGCTTAATACCTAAAGCAGGAATTTTTACATCCTTTTTCCATTCTTGATCTAAGAGATCGGAAAACGTTTCTGAGTAACGCATATATTGTGAATGTGCCATACTTACAAGAATAAAATTTTCATCAGTTAGTGTTTGATAACGATCAGGATTGTCTTCGTATTTGATTACGCTATTTTCAAATTCTGCAATTTTAATTGCCTGCGATGTTCTGCCGGGACGTAAAAGATAAACTTCAAATCCGCGATATGAAATATCTTTCGCCTCGGTTGAATTACAGTGAATTGAAATGAAAAGTTTGCCTCCATTTTCATTAGCGATCTTTCCACGTTTATATAGTTCTATAAACTCATCTGTTTTACGAGTATATACTACATTAACTCCCTGAAGATTTTTTTCAATTAACTTTCCAAGCTTTAGAGCAACTGCAAGATTTACGTCTTTCTCTTTAACGCCTGTCACGCCAATAGCCCCGGGATCTTTTCCGCCATGCCCGGCATCAATTACAACAACATCAAACAGCCATTTAGATTTTGCATCATCAACATTTAATGGTGTAGAATCAAAAAGTTTATTGTGTATTGTAATCAGTATATCATAGCTATCTAAATCTTGTAATGCTTCAGTTGTGGAATATCCATCGTTTAGAACAAACTCCAATTGATTATTTTTAGATGTGATTACTGTTTTTTTGATTCGCTGAACAAGTCCCGCAGGTTTAACCAAGTTAACAATATCCGGCGCTATTGTTACTCCGGATATAAACACATACAAAATATTGTTGCTGATCGAGTGTTTGGGAATATTAATTTTGCGGCTCGCTTTAAGCCGAATTAATGTTCCGTTAGATTTTTCTTCAACTTCAACAGAACTTATATCATACTTCGAACTTACTTTTTCAACCGGAGTTTCTATATCTGGTGATGTAATTTCTTTTTCTTGAGATTGTTTTGCAGTAATAAAAGACTCTGTTGCAAACGGTTCTTCAGAAACAATTAAATTTTTAGAGCGGCTGTCGAAAGAAATTTTTTTACCGTAACCTAAGCTCAGATAATCAACACAATAGATAAGAGGAATAAATACATCTTCCTTTAACAACAATGTAGAAATGGGAATTTGAAAAATTGATTGTGCGCCGTCAGATTTGCGGTTGAGAATTACAAATTGATTTTTTGCTGTAAACTTGAGAATATAATCTTTAAACTTAATTTCAATTTTTGCTGCTTCAGCATTGAAAAACTGTGTTACACCAAGAAGAGATGATAATTCTTTTGCAGATGCGTAGTCAATTCCAGCTTTAGTAACATATGATAATATTTCTTCTCTTCCTGAAATCTGAACTGAAATTTTATATAAGCGCTGCGAAAATGTAAAAGAAGCAGTTAGTAAGATTAAAAACAGAAATAATTTGGTTTTCATAACAACTTATCCGATGAACGGAATAATAAACCCGCTTTGTTTTTTATATGCAGCAAACTTTTCACCGAAATATTTTTGAAGTAGTTTATCTTCAACCGAAGCTCGCATTATAAAAAGAGGCAGTTCAATTAAAATTACTATCGGAACAACTGTAAAACTTAATAATGCAAGTCCGGCACCAAGATCTGAAAGTACTTGACTTATATATTGCGGATGACGAATAAATTTATAGATCCCGGTTGTATGTAGCCGGTGTTCTTTTAAAATAACAATATCTTGTGCATAATCTTTCCCAAGTGATTTATATGCCCAAACTTGAACCCATGAAAATATTACGAAAATAATTAATCCAATAATACGAACATTTGCGAATCGAGTTTCAATATCTTCGCCAAATGTTCCGATTTTGAAAATAGAAAATATTGTTAGAATAAGAATTAAAGCGGCAACATTAGGCGGTACTTTTTGCAGAAACGTTGCCGGTCTTTCTACAACCTTAGTAATAGATGTTTTAAGTCCTTTTTTTGCACCTGAGTAATTTGCACTCATCGAGACAAAAAGATTAATTGCAATCAAAAGATTTATAGGATCCATTTTAACGCTCATATAATTAATATCTGATATCAATATAATAATTTTAACAGAATGCATTTATACAGGAAATTCTTACCACCTATCTAAGCCAGTGATGTTATTTTCGGGTTATTATAGATTAAAAACCGCTTTATTCTTCTTGCACACTTTTTGAATATTCCTTTCGAAGAAAGTAATTTTTAAGCTGAATAAATTAGTTTAGAAAAGCTAATCTATTTCAGCAAGTGAAATTTATTACCAAAAAAAAATAATTGCATGGGCTCAGCACAATTAATATTGTTGATGGGAAGTTTGATCTTACTAGTTATTCTTTCTATAAATTTTTACAGCTCTTATAGGAGTAAATCAGAGATTGATATTTATAACCAGGCGCTAATTACAGGAACTGGAATCGGTCAATCAATTATTAATGAAATCCAAACGAGAGCATTTGACCAAAAAACCATTACTAAAGCTATTACCTCAACAGATTCTCTAACAGCAGTTGGCTCTTTGGGTCCTGAAAGCGGAGAGACTTCAGTAACTAACTATAACGACGCTGATGACTACAAAAATTATGTTCGTTATGATACTCTAGGTGTTCTGGCAATTTTTAAGACATGGGTTGATGTTAAATATGCAACCAAGATGAATCCGGATCTTAATAGTTTATCAAAAACATTTACGAAAAGAATAGATGTCTTTGTTACTAATACATATTTACAAGATACACTGAAACTTAAACACGTTATTACTTACTAGGTTTTTATGGGACAACTTTTAGAATTACTTGGCGCGTCAATCATTGGCGGATTTATAATGCTGATCGGTCTTGCATTAAACATGCAGATTTCTGATTCGTCAAGAGAAATATTTCAGAGTACGTACAATCAAAGAAGCGCTATTACTGCATCACAAGTAATTGAGTACGATTTATACAAAGCCGGTTACGGAGTAACCGGAGAAAAAGTAATGCAAGCAGATTCCAATGCCGTTAAGTTCAGATCAGATTTTGATAACAATGGAACGATTGACACAATTTATTATTACACAGGTGCTGCATCAGCCATGACCTCAACTTCAAATCCTAATGATAGACAACTTTTTAGAAAAATAAACAGCCAATCACCTAATCTTGTTTCCGTTATTACTCGTTTCAATATTGTTTATTATGATTCGATAGGGAATCAATTAAATTATTCCTCTCTTTCGAGTTCAGTTCAAAGAGAAAAGATTCGGGCAATGAGAGCTTATGTAAAGACAGAATTGCCGGATGCGCTTAACAATCTTTATAGTCCGATGGAATGGCGTGAAATGATTAGACCAAAAAATTTGTTATAGGGAATTAAAATGGGAAAAGCAGTTTTAATATTTGTACTTGGAAGTATTGCTCTGTTTGGTATTGTAAATATTAATATGAACGAAAGTGTTGGCGTTGCATCTCAAAATTCCGTAGATGTATTTAAGGAAACCTATGTGCGCAATATTGCAAACAGCGTTTCATTAATGCTTGTTTCCAGGATTGCAGATTCATCTTCTTATAGAGCAACTACAACACAAAACATTTCTTCAGTGTTAGGCGGCTCTGCTAACTACCGCGTTATTGATACAACTATCGCCGGACAATCTTATATAAAAATTGATGTGCGCGGAATTTATTCGGGCAGAACAAAATCCACTGTAGTGCTTACTCAAATACCATCCGGCGGTTTTATACCAACTACGGTTAAAGCTGCTGTTTCAACTAACAATAATGTTTCAACCAGCGGTACTTTAACTGTTGACGGCAGAGATCATGATCTTAACGGAAATTTAATTGCAGGACAAGGTACACTTGGTATTTGGTCCACACAAGATATATCACAAGACGGCTCTTCAAAGATCGGCGGAACTTTTTCAGGAACTGATTATGCAGTAGCAAAACCTGCTAACTCAAATACTCTTAACGAGGATGCTGCTTATTCAGGCGGATATCCAAATACTCCCGACAGCATCTTAGGTGGCAGAGCAAAAGGTTTTCCCGCAGGCACTCTAAAAAGTTTAGCGCAAAGTAGTGTGAACGGCAGCCAGTATACAACTAATCCTAGTTTTTTAATTTTTCCCCTGAAAGGCGTTACATATGTCGAACTTCCATCCGGAGGTATTTGGAATTCTTCTAATATTGATGGAACTGGAATTCTAATTGTTCACAATAACTCATTAAATGCAGTTATTAAAAATGAAAACATGGGTACGTTTAGAGGATTAATAATTGCAGATGATATTGTACATCTACATACAACTGTAATTGGGGCAATAATTTCTATAACTACCTCACCTTCTGAAGGTAACACCATTGGCAACGGAAGCGGTAATGTGCTTTTTTCAAGACAAGCTATTAAAGGCGGAATAGGAGAAATTATTAATGTTGTTAATTTCGGCTTTGCAAAAACCAGAATAACAATTTCTTATTGGTACGAATAACTCTCTATTTTTTCCCTCGATATAAAAGCTCACTAAATGAACCTCCTCGCCGCAATTCGCCGAGGCGAAGCGAGGTATCTTGTCATGCCCGAATGTTTCTATCGGGCATCCACTAATAGATTCCCGCTAGAAGCATGCGGGAATGACGCCGCAACCTGCCCGCCGCTTTGCTTTGGCAAGCTCGGGGCGGTGGGGTATTCAACCCGAAGAGATTAAATCTCCGGCAAACTGTCTTAGAATAAAATGAAATTACACCTGTTTTCATCTTTGGGACACCCTAAGAAACAAACGAACATGTCTACCGCCAGGTAGATTGGATTGTGTGTAATTTATTCTTAACAACCTCGTAGAGGTTACATTTTTGTAGATAAATTTAAGAATAACATATTTCAATCCTCGTAGAGGATTTATAATATTTCTTTACTCACTGCAAATACTAAATGAGTATATAGTTGAATAAATACACCTGGTTTCATACCCGCCTGCCTCGTCAGTCTAAGTTCGGCAGGCAGGTAAAGCTCCTTTTATTGATCCTCTACGAGGATTTTTTTTCAGAGTTACATCTTATTACAATAATTAAACATCTACGATGTTTTACACTAATAAAAAAATTTGATTAAAACTTAGTTGAAAACAAACCATCTGGCTCTACCACTCTATTCTTGTCCCGTAGGGATGCATTCGCACAAGAAAATGACAAAGGCATCACGAACCATTTTTCCTTTGGGACATCCGGGCTAATCAAAAATCCTTTGATTCTGAACCATTTCCTCAACTTTTTGACCTTTTCTTAAAAACCGCTGAAAACAGGAAGAAACCAAACTCCAATTAGATCTGCGGCAAACTGTCTTAGAATAAAATGAAATTACATTTTGAGACAGAGCGCCAAAACTAATCTTTCCTTTTTAGAATAAAAGCCAATCATTCTTTAGCATAGTAATTGTATAGATATAGTTACCAATTTTGCGTATTTTCTCAAAAAGGTTAATGAAAATTAAGAAAAAGGAGTTATGGGTTCAGCACAAATGATATTATTGATGGGAAGTTTGATCTTACTAGTTATTCTTTCTATAAATTTTTACAGCTCTTATAGGAGTAAATCCGAGATTGATATTTATAGCCAGGCATTAATTACAGGAACAGGAATCGGACAATCAATTATTAACGAAATTCAAACGAGATCATTTGACCAAAAAACCGTTACTAAAGCAATTACCTCAACAGATTCTCTAACGGCTGTCGGCTCTTTGGGTACTGAAAGCGGTGAAACTTTAGTAACTAACTATAACGACTCTGATGACTACAAAAATTATATCCGTTATGATACTCTAGGTGTTCTGGCAATTTTTAAGACACGGGTTGATGTTAAATATGCAACCAAGATGAATCCGGATCTTAATAGTTTATCTAAAACATTTACGAAAAGAATTGATGTCTTTGTTACAAATACATATTTACAAGATACACTAAAACTTAAACACGTTATTACTTATTAGATTTTTATGGGACAACTTTTAGAATTACTTGGCGCGTCAATCATTGGCGGATTTATAATGCTGATCGGTCTTGCATTAAACATGCAGATCTCTGATTCGTCAAGAGAAATATTTCAAAGTACGTACAATCAAAGAAGCGCAATTACTGCATCACAAGTAATTGAGTACGATTTATACAAAGCCGGTTACGCAGCAACAGGCGAAAAAATAACTCAGGCTGATTCCAATGCCGTTAAGTTCAGATCAGATTTTGATAATAATGGGACGATTGACACAATTTATTATTACACAGGTGCTGCATCAGCCATGACTTCAACTTCAAATCCTAACGATAGACAACTTTTTAGAAAAATAAATAACCAATCAGCCAACCTTGTTTCCATTATTACTCGTTTTAATATTGTTTATTATGATTCGATAGGGAATCAATTAAATTATTCCTCTCTTTCAAGTTCAGTTCAAAGAGCAAAGATACGGGGAATGAGGACTTATGTTAAGACAGAATTGCCGGACGCAATAAACAATCTTTATAATCCGATGGAATGGCGTGAAATAATTAGACCAAAAAATTTGCTATAGGGATTAAAATGGGAAAAGCAGTTTTAATATTTGTACTCGGAAGTATTGCACTCTTCTCAATTGTAAATATTAATATGAACCAAACCGTAGGAACTACTGCGCAAAATTCCATTGACCGATTCAAAGAAACTTCTGCGCGCAATATAGCAAACAGTGTTGCATCAATGCTGGTTTCGCAAGTTGGAGATTCCAATACTTATAGAGCAACTACAACACAAAACATTTCTTCAGTGTTAGGCGGCTCTGCTAACTACCGCGTTATAGATACTACAATCAGCTCAAAACCTTATATTAAAATAACATCAACCGGCAATTATTTAGGAACGGTAAAAACCGCCATTTTAATTATACAAGTTCCTTCGGGCGGTTATATTCCAACAACTGTTAAAGCTGCTATTTCAACTAACAATGAAGTTGAAACAAAAGGGAATTTGATTGTGGACGGCAGAGATCATGATACTAATGGAAATTTAATTGCAGGTCAGGGTACACTTGGCATTTGGTCAACAGAAGAGATCGAGCAAGAAGGCAATTCAAAAATTGGCGGAACTTTTTCCGGTACTGATTATGCTCCTTCAAAACCTGCAAACTCAAATATTGTTAAAGAAGAGCAACCCTATGCGGGTGGTTACCCAAATACTCCGGATAGTGTCATGGGTGGCAGAGCAAAAGATTTTCCAGCAGGCACTCTAAAAAGTTTAGCTCAAAGTGGTGCGTACGGCAGTCAGTATACGACTAATCCAAGTTTTTTAACTTACCCGTTGAAAGGTGTAACTTATGTTGAACTGCCATCAGGGGGCATTTGGAATTCTTCTAATATTGAGGGAACAGGAATTTTAGTTATTCACAATAACACACTAAATGCCGTTATTAAAAATGAAAATCTGGGTACGTTTAAAGGAATAATTATTGCTGATGATATTATTCATCTTCACACGACCGTAATTGGGGCAATAATTTCTATAACTCCGTCACCTTCTTCAGGCAATACCATTGGTAACGGAAACGGTCAAGTACTTTTTTCAAGACAAGCCATAACAGACGGAGTTGGGGAAGTTGTTAAAAAGATTAACTATGGTTTTGCCAAGTATAGAATGAATGTTAATACCTGGTTTGAGTAAGTTTTTTTTACTAGATTTTTTAAAGCTTCTTCTGCGGTTTCAAATCTAAAATTGTATCCCGCTTTAATAGTTTTTTCCGGAATTACTTGTGCCCCATTTAATAAGACTTCTGCTGCCTCGCCAAATAAAATTTTAATTATAAATGCCGGAACTTTGAATAGTGATGGTCTATGCATAACTCTTCCCAGAGTTTTACAAAACTCATTCATTCTTAGTGGATTAGGTGATGCCGCATTTAACGCTCCGCTAACTTTTTGATTATCAATTGCAAACAAAAATATTCCAACAATATCATCAATATGAATCCACGGGAACCATTGTTTACCGTTACCAATTGGACCACCGGCAAAAAATTTAAATTGATTTATCATTGGGACTAACGCACCTTCGTTAGTGTCCAAAACTATTCCGGTTCTAATGCTGACTCTACGCACTCGGCATGATTCAACTTTACTCGCTTCAGATTCCCACGCCTTAACAACTTCCGAAAGAAAATCTTTCCCGGGTGCTGAATCTTCATTTACAGGTTGTTCGGAATTTCCATAAAATCCAATTGCTGATGCGGAAATAAAAGCTTCTGGTTTGTTTTTCAAATGCCCGATTGCGTTTACTAATGATCTCGTTCCTTCAATGCGGCTTGATAGGATATTATTTTTATGTTCTGCGTTCCACCGTTTTGCCATTACATTCTCTCCGGCAAGATGAACAACGGCATCTTTATCTTCCAGCTTTTGATACCAATTATTCAATTCCGGATTCCACTCAACATAATCATAAGCATTAGAAATTTTTTGTTTAGCATTTTTAACCGAACGTGTAAAAATTGTTACTTTGTCTCCACGCCGAATTAATTTATCCGCAATCCTTTTACCAATTAGTCCGGTAGCACCGGTTAATACAATTTTTTTCATATATCTTTCCTCTTACTAACTAAACATTTTAATAACAAAATAAGTTTTAGTTATGACTGAAGATAAGATTCTTTTCGATCTTTTTTGAAAGATATATATGTTTTATCTTTGATCAAGAAATGATTGCCAAAGAAACTATTCTATTATTGTCTCGTCTAATTTGACAATAATTCGGAGGTGTAATTGAGTAAAAATATTTTTGTCGCCGTGATTCTTTTTACTTTCTCTTCCCAAACCTTTTCACAACAATTTACACTTACAGGAAAAGTAATTGACAAACCGACTTTATCTCCACTCATTTTTGCAAGTGTTAGATTAAGCGGAACAACTTCAGGAACAACAACCAATTACGAGGGTAATTTTGAGTTACGGTTGAAGCCGGGTAATTATAAATTAATTGCAACATTTATCGGTTATAAGTCGGATACCATTGCAGTTAATCTTAACTCGAACAAAACGATCAGTTTTTCACTCGAACCAATTCCGGTTCACCTTTCGGAAATTACGGTGCTGCCCGGAGAAAACCCGGCGCTCGAAATTATTCGCAGAGCAATAGAAGCAAAACATGAACGAAATGAAAAACTTAACTCGTACGTTTTCAGAGCATACACTAAAGGATTGGCAAGAACTACAAAAGATTTTTCATCACCAACTACAGGCTTCAGCATTTCGGCTCCAACTCAAGACACAGGCAAGCTAAAGGTAACGGGCATAATAGAAAACGAAAGTAAGGGATACTTCAAAAAGCCCAACAAGTACAAAGATGAAATTATTGCGCGCAAGCAAAGTGCAAATACTCCCTCTTCTATAAACGTTTTAACCGGCGGCAGAATAATTCAAAATTTTTATACAGATGATATTCGATTTCTTGGTCGCCCATTGCCAAGTCCTATTGCCGATGACGCAATTGATTATTACGATTACTTGATCGAAGATACACTGGCGTTCGACAAACAAAATGTTTTTCAAATTCACGTTGAACCGCTCAAAAAATCAGACCCGGGTTTTATTGGGAAAATTTTTATTGCAGATGGGATCTACTCGCTCGTTAAACTCGATGTCAATCTGAACGATGCCGCTAATCCGGGTAGAATATTTGACAGAATAAATATCATTCAACAATTCAATCCATTCGATAATAACATCTACATGCCTATTGATTACCGCATCTTTGCCGAAGGAAATTTTCTTGGATTTGTAAAATTCGGATTTGAGCTAAACACTATCTTCTATGATTACCAAATCAACTCAGCCATCAGCGATGATTTTTTTGGAATGGCGATTGTAAAAGTTATGCCGGACGCAGATAAAAAAGATTCTACTTTTTGGAAATCTACTCAAACAATTCCAACCACAATCGAAGAACAGCAGGCATATAAACGAATTGACAGTCTCGAAGCTGTTCCTCTTACTTTCTGGGATAGATTTTCTTTTCTTTCTACAAGCATTAACCTCAACGAAAATCTTTCAATCACCGGACCTTTATCACTATACTCATTCAATCCCATCGAGGGACATACCTTGAATTTCGGGGCAAATATTTTTCAAGAATTAGATAAGAGACTCAACTTACGGTTGGATTTTTCTTACGGCTTTGCCGATCAAAGATTTAAAACCGATTTTTCTACTACTTATTATTTAGGCGAATACAGAACACACTCCTTTTCATTAAGTGCGTTTAACAAATTAACAGATCTCTTCAGTGAGTCAATCCGTTATAACAAACTGACTTCAACTTTCACAAATCTTTTCGGAAAATATGATTTCAGAGATTACTATTACACGAAAGGATTTTCAGTAAAACTTTGGAGCGAAGTCTTTCCGGTTCTTCGTCTTGGCGTTGGATTTTTTAATCGAACGGATAACAGCGCAATTAACAACTCCGGTTTTTCGATTCTCAACACGGGCAAGAGATACAACCCGAACAGAATGATTTATGAAACAAAGGTCAACGCGCTTACCGCAAGTTTTCAATTAGATTTTCGTAAATACATAGAAGACGGATACTTTAGAAGAAGAACCGGACAAAATAAATTTAACGCCATCCTTTCCGGAGACGCGGCATTCAGCAGCGGCACTCTCGGAAGCAGTCTCGATTTTCAATCTTACAAACTCACTCTCAACGGTTACATCCCAACGTTTAAATCGGCAAGTATGAATTTTGTTCTTGGCGGAATTTACTCCGATGGTCCCGTTCCTTTTCAAATGATGTATTCGCTGCCGGGCAATATTCAAAGTTTAGGTCAATCTTTTACGTTCCGAACGTTGGGAATCGGCGAAGTCTTCGGAGACAGAGCATTAACGCTTTCAATCAACAACAATTTTAACGATGAGATTTTCAGATTACTTAACTTAACTTTTCTAATAGATTGGCAGGTTAACTTAAGCGCATATTTCAACGCCGCTCTTTTAGAAATTTCTCCAAAAAGCAGATCAATTATCACCCAGCCGTTTGTCGAATTCCAAAAACCGTTTTATGAAATAGGATTCGGAATCAGTCAAGCGCTTTTTCCGTTCCGATTGGAATTTACGTGGAAGTTGAATTATTTCGGAAACAATAATTTTGTTATTGGAATTAACAGCGGTTTGTTCTAAACAAAAATGTACCAATCAAGAACTACTACTATAACTCAGATTAATACTTGTTAAATATTACCCGGAATGTATTTATTGTTTCCGACGAGTCGGTAAGTAACGAATAATCTTTGTCGGGGAAATAATAACAATTTAACACTGAGAATTCTATTTCACTTTTATCTCTCCCTTCAAATGCCCTGAAGCCATGATCGCCCTGAACTACAATGATTGGCGGCTCTTCGGTGGAATTTAAAATACTATTTAACGTTTCCATTAAAAGTTTATTACAGTACTTTAATTGCTCTAAGTAGTTGTCCTTATTTTTATTGTCGTTTGCATAACTAAAATCGGTTTTGTTCCCTTCCGCATCAAAATAAAATGGTGGATGCGGCATCATTATGTGAGCGTAAATAAATTTTGGCTTTTCGTTAAATGTGCTTCGTATCGTTCTTAATCTATTAAAAATATCGAGGTTAATGTTAGCCATGTCAGCTGTGTTCTCGTTGTAAATCTCATAAATGTGACCATATATTGTACGGGCTTGATAAATGTTCCCTTTTTTTAAGAAGTAGATGTCCTGATAAAACTTCTTCTTATCCAAAATATCGAAAAATGATAGATTAATAAAATCATAACCTAATCCATAAAAGCGCTTAACGACTATATTGTTTTTGATAAGTTCAGCCAAGGATAAGTAGCTGCTCTTGGCATATAAATCAGTTGTATCGATATTGAGTTCAGCCATGTTGAATGTAGATGCTATTGAATAATTGGTAACATTGTAAATTGTTTTCCCATTCTCTGCAACGAAGAAACCATAGTTAACCAAGAATTTTTTTAGCTCGCCATTATCGAAATTCCAATGTTTTTGTAAGCCGCTAAAACTGGTATAACCATCAAGTATGATAAAATAGATATCCGGTTTAGTTGTTATATTATTCAAAGGATGCTTTAATTCTATTTTGTTTTTTAACTCGACTTTAGATACTTCTAAAAAACTGCATCCAATAATTTCAATAAATAAAAAAATTGTGGTCAATAAGTTTAAGTAGGAATTCAGTTTTAATAGTTTCAGCTTAGTTTTATATAGCCATAAAGTTAAAGCAGCTAATAAAATAATTACTAATGCAACAGTAAAAAACAATTCTCCAATAAAAATTGAAAATATGCTGAGTGCGTTTGTAATTTTGACATAAGCAAGAACTTCAACTATATCTCTGAAAAAGAGTGTAACAAACAATGTGTAACTTGAGATCAAAGATGATTTTATACGGTCTTTGATCATCCATTCAATAACAAAAAATGCTGCGAGCCCTAAAGCAAAAATGATAAGAAACGAGATTATCGCTTCGTAAAAGTTGATCGAAATACCCGCCTTAAATTTTAGTAAGCTTGTATTAATGAAAAAAAGAAGAATTATGTTCAATGGGTGAACGATCAATTCATTCTTATAAAATTTAAAAGAATATTTGTAACTACTCAGCATGTAACTATTCAACTCTGTATGTTAGATGTTTCAGGTGATGAACTGTCAAATTTGCCACAGACCTGCCCGCCACGTAGAGCTTAATGTGGCAGGCGGGTTCACAGATTATAGAATCACTCTTTTTGTAATTAATGAATTTTCACCAAAGTTTACTATTAACCCTAACTGACATTTAGATATTGCTAAATAATTTATTACCCAACTGTAATGTTCATTTACTATTCCTTTCTGTGCTTTTACTTCCAATATTATTTTGTCAAACACCACAAAATCAGCGAAGAAAAAATGAGGAAGAATTAGTCCTTTGTATTCAACTTCATATTTTTTCTCACGTTCATATGGAATTTTTTTCTTATTAAATTCATATTCAATAGCGTCTTTATAAACTATTTCTAATAAACCCTTTCCCAAAATACGGTGAACTTCCATACATATCCCAATAATTTGATAGCTCTCTTTTTGTAACGGGTATTTCTTTTCTGAATATTTCACCTGCCCGCCATATTGATTCTCGTGAGGCAGGCGGGTAAGTTTAATCTGTGAATCTGTGGCGTTTTATTTTTGCTGCTGAGTAGTTACGAATATTTTTTAATTACCATCATTTTTTTTCAGCCATTTTCAGTATGAAATTATTTTGGATATCCGGAACAAATACCCCTTCACTCAATAAGTTCAAATCTAATTCTTTTTCATCAGGTAAATGATTCTATCCGTACCGGAAACTTTTTTATAATCAATTACAGAAAAGTATTTCAGAAATTCTCGCTCGAAGTCTTCCACACAATAACTTTCAAAAATATCTTTTCTGTGGAGTAAAAGTTTTTTCACCATTGGATCGCTTTTAGGCACAAACTCGATTATTAGCCAATTACAGATTTTACCAAAAAACTCCGCTATCAAATTAAAAGGTAAATTATTGGAAATACATAGATGATGAATAAATGCTAATGCTAAAACCAAATCAGCATTCAAACGTTCCACAAGTGACATTCTTTCCGAATTTGCCCAGCCAATGGGCGGAGTTGGGTTAGATAAGTCTACAACTAATGGTATTAAGTTTTGGATATTATTTTCCTTTACGTGGTTATAACATTCCTCGATGCAATTGTGATCGCTATCGAATGCTAATACAACATCGCTCCAAGCAGAAGCTATTTTGCTGAACTCCCCATCATTAGCGCCAAAATCACATACCCTCTTTGTCTTAACCTTTTCGATATAAGTTTTAACTATCTCTTTTTTTTCATCAAAGTAAATTTTGCTGTGATACCGATCGAAATAATAATTGCTCCAATGTGTTTTGTCTTTTTTTATTCTAAGTTTATTAACAGTCGTCTCAAGGTTTCCTATTAAACGAAGCAGAGAATCTTTATTCATCCATTTTTTATTAACTGATAGAGATTCATTTTTATCACTATACTTAATTTGAAATTTGCTGTGCAAATAAACGTGAATGAAAACACCTAGACTTAAAAAAACTTTCGTGCCTAGAATTTTTTTGGATAAATCTAATGGTATTCCGTCAATAAAATTCTTCAGCAACAGGTTAAGACGGACATCGCAAAAGGCGGCTAAAACTAAAGGTGCCAAAAAATTTTTACAGAATTGATTGTATGCTGTCCAAGGTTCATTCTCGTTATAGATCTCAAATGAAAGCGTGTCAATCAAAATTGGTTTCCCGCGATAGAACTGAATATTATATGCGCTGCTGTCTTTCAGTGTCATGCCATGTTTTAATGCAGCTTTTTGAATTCGAAGAGTCGTAAGCGCTGCGTCTTTTAACTGGGAGAAACACCATTCATATGGGTAGGAGATAAAATCAATTTTTTTTGGTTTAATGATTTTATAGATGTCCGGGTTCAATTTATCTTTCAACACTTCTTCGGTATGAGAGATAAGCAGATTCTCTTTAATCAAATAATCATACAGTCCGCATTCAATTAAGTGTTCATAATTTTCCTTATATGAATAAGTGATTGCTCTGAAGATTTCTCCATGCTCGCAAAAAACAAATCCGCTATTATCACGGAAAGAACTTTTTTCAACTGTCATTGTTTTTCTTTCTAAAGTAATAGCCGGTGAAAAATCTCGAAAAAAAGAGCCGTACTTTTGAAAAGAAAAATAAAACCCCTGTGATCAATGCAATGAGGAGTTGGAAAATCAAACTGCCGATGTTTGGGTCGATGTAGAGAAGCATACGTAGATACCTCTAAAATTATATGACTTAATATAATTTAGTAAGTCACCTTACGCAAGGTGTCATTCTGGGTATAATAGTCATTTTGTGTTGCTGTAATTGTTATAAATTATTTTGGTTTTAGAAAAAAGTACCACTTAAAATAATTTTGTTTATTCATTTTTGATAAACCGCGATGTAAGCGGTAGT
>Ga0082335_1004467_pt1 | contig 20927 bp, 20 predicted proteins | sample Subgrocontami58m_FD_72375 | JGI IMG/M metagenome (GOLD analysis project Ga0082335, IMG submission 72375) | Subsurface groundwater microbial communities from S. Glens Falls, New York, USA - GMW37 contaminated, 5.8 m (SPADES assembly) (version 2) ... | reverse complement strand
TCCCCTTTCACGTAGTCCCGCCCCTGGTTGCCCTGGACCAGCGCCGTGTGGACCCAGTCGATTCCCGGGCGCCGCCGCGTTGTGTCCATCGGCCCGGTGCCGCCCATGACAATCACCGGCACCCGGTCGCACCAGGCGTTATAGATGGCCATGCTGGCGTGCTGCAAGCCGACAACGTTATGCGTGATGGCCGCCATGGGTTTCCCCGCCGCCTTCGCATAGCCGTGGGCAATGGCTACCGAATATTCCTCATGAAAACAAAAGATGACTTCGGGTTTGCGGTTGCCTCCGTAATTAAGAATGGAATCGTGAATCCCGCGAAAGGTCGATCCGGGATTGAAGGCCGCATATTCGATGTCCAAGGCTTTCATCAGATCAACGATAACATCCGAGCCGAATTGAGCTTCCTTTTTTTTGCCTTTGCCCTGAACTTTTGCCATTTTCATCCCTCCTTAGTAAGTTAGAAATCATATTCTGCCTATTATTGCAGAATATGATTTCGTTAATGCACTTATCCCGTTTATCGGGGCTATGCATTGTTATCTTAACCGGACTCCTCTGCCGCTGTTGATGGCAAAAAATGTCGGTATTGTGTGTAATGCCTGTTTATCCCAGACCAACGATTAAGTCAAGTTCTCGAAGGGACAGACAATTTTCTCTTAGTAAGAAAAGGTAGACGGAAACAGGAGATTTGACGGTTATCGGGAAGGGGAGCCCGTTACCCCTTCCCGATAACATAAGGAGGAAAAAACCTTAGTGAATCTTTTTGCCGCCTGGCAGTCTGGCCTTCACTGCCCTCCGGGCCGCCTGCGGTTTTGGTACCACCTGTAACTCCGGATGGCCGGCGGCCAGCTGCGGAACCGCCCCGCTTTGCAGTCCGGGCCTGCCGTCCTGTCTGGCATGGAGCCACTGGGCAATAAACGGGGCCAGTACTTTCTGGGACTTGGAACTGACAAAGATGCCCACGTGTCCGCCCGGGAATTCAAACAGGGATTTGTCGGTACTGCCGACCAGGTCATTCAGCGGCTTGGTCGTGCTCGGCGGGACAATGTGATCGGCACTGGCGTAGATATTGAGCAAAGGCATGGTAATTTTTTTCAGGTCCACCGCCCGGTCGCCGATTTTCACTTCTCCTTTTACCAGCTTGTTTCCCTGGAAGAAGTCCCTGATGAATTCCCGCAGGCATTCCCCGGCTTGTCCCGGGCTGTCGAAGATCCACTTCTCCATCCGGAGGAAATTCAACAGTTTTTCCCGGTCATCGACGATACTCAGCATCTGCCCGTATTTTTTTATATTCAAGGCAAAGGGCATCAACATCGAATAGGCAACATTCAGGAGGTCGCCGGGCACAACACGGTAGACATCCACCAGGTCATCCGCGTTCATATACTTGGACCAGGCAAAAAGCAGCCCGTCATTGGGGGTAAAATCAAAGGGGGCAACAATAGTGATCAGGTTCTGCACCTGCTCGGGATACATCGCGGCATACATGGCGCAGAATGTTCCGCCCTGGCAGATACCCATGAGGCTAAGTTTATCTATTCCCGTGCTTTTTCGGATATATTCCACGCAATCATATAGATAACCATTCAAGTAATCATCCAGTGCCAGGTACATGTCCGCTTTGGTGGGATAACCCCAATCGATGATGTAGAGGTCCATCCCGCGCTGGAGGAGGTTTCTCACGATGCTCCTGTCGGGCTGAAGATCAAGCATATACTGCCTGTTGACCAGCGCGTAGACCATCAGTACGGGTACCCGGCATGTAACCTCCCCCTCCTGCCGGTAATGGTACAGCTTGACCTTGTCCTCACTGTAGACCAGGTCCTTCGGCGCAGTGCCCACATCCACTTCCGCGATCTCCGTGAAAGTTTCCATGCCGGCGATGGCTTTTCGCTGCAAGTCACCAAGATCGCGCACTATTTTTCTTGCGCCACCAGCAGCCAGCGTTTTTTTCATGCCGCAGCCTCCTTGACATTCCGGTCGCTGATCTTCCTTTCCAGGTTCCTCACTTTCTTCTTGAGTTCGTAAAGCGTCTTGTAGGTATCGTCCATCTCCGAACGGAGGGCGATCGGATATTCATATAGATTCAATTCCATCAGTTTGTGAAATTGTCGGCGCACCTTCAGGGCAAAACCAAGCAGTTCACCCTGAAGCATCGAGAACTCCTTCGTACGGAAGGCATGGAAGTATTCCTGCTCATTGATATCCAGCCACAGTTCGAATAACTCGTTTAACGTCCTGATCTCGTGTCCGCTCCTGATTCTCTGGGCGACGGCGTGCAACACCTTTTCCAGGGCCTTGATCCCCGTCACATAGATCCGCTGCTGAAATTCCGTGTACTTGGCGTTGTAAACCACCAGGTCGTCAAGCCCTCTCAGGATCAGGCCGATCTTCTCCCTGTCTTTTCCCACAGCCGGTATGTGGAAGACCTTGCCGACTGTATTGTCGAAGGCACTGAAAAGATTATGGAAGATATGCAAGAAGGTATCCGGCCGCCCTTCGGCCAGCTCCGGCATGAAAACGCCGTTTTTCTGCATCGCCTGGGCCCACGGGCGCCCGTATTCCTGGGTAGCACAGCAGAGCGCCTCGGTGATCTTGGTTGTCTGGTGGATGACTTCCGTAGCCGTTGCGGGTCCCAAACCGAACACCTGATCCATAATCTCGCTATATTCCTGCGGTTCGAGAACCTCCCCATAGGCCTCCACATCCATGACCCGATCCTGCACCGCCTGGAAAAGGGGATGCCATAACTCATATAGCTTCATAAACACATTGGAAGTGCCCGATGCCCTGGCAACGGTATCCTTCATCACCTCCGTCCCCAATTGCTGCATGTGCACGACGTCGGCACTCAGATCCTTCAGACAGGACATATTGGCATTAAACAACTCACTGGCGGGAGAATCGGGGAGGGAACTCTTGAACACTTCCATCTCCAATAAAGTCTGAGGCAATTCCTGGGCGGCCGCCAGCCAATGCTTGACAACTTCTTCCTGCATCTGCACCCAAGTATCAAAAAATTCCGTGGCCTTTTCCATAATTGTCTTCTGCCTTTTCCTTCTTGCGGCGCAGGCGACCGCAGCATCAAGGAATCCACAGGTGAAAGGGATTCGTTGAGCTACGGCCGCACATCTTGGGAGGTCAGGCTTTGCCTGAGGACTGGCCGGGTAAATCAGGGAAACCCTTAAATAAATCCTTACCCATCAACATCTGTTTTTCCACCGCGGTCTTCCATGTTTCCTGGACCTTCATCGCCTCATCGGTAAAACCCTTGGAAGAATTGACCATCGTGTTGAACCAGGTGTTGTACATATTGACCATGTCTTTGCCGGGAATGCCCGTCTGTTTGGGCTCCAGGCTTAAAAACGACTCCTGCATTTTTTTGGCCGCCTCCAGCCAGTTTTCCATAAATTCCTTCTGGCTTTTCGTCCAATTATCCATGAAATCTTTCTGTAACTTGGCCCAGGTCTCAATAAAATCCGCGCTCTTTTTTTCTGCTGTCTTGTCCATTGCTGCCTCCTTTGGCTTTAAATAATTAGTCCCTACAGCACAACGCTGTAAGTAACGTACAATCATTAGTAAGTGAGAAATTATTTACGTTTTTTCTGGCAAAAAATAATTTCGTTAACGCATGAGTAGTTGGAATTTGCTTTCTGAAAGAAAAAAACCCCTCAATTTACTTATCCCGTTTATCGGGGTTCGAAATTCAGCGTTCCGTTAATTGCCACTGTTTGATGAGTTCACAGAAGTTTTGCCCCACTTCCTTATTCAACTCAAGCTGCCGTTGGGTGATCTCGCGCCAAGTGTCCTGTATCCTTGCTCCGCCTTCCCGGACAATATTGAACTGCAGCTCTCGCAAGGTATCCTTGAGCAATTTGTTCTCCTGTCTCAATTCCTCGTTGTCCCTCAGGGCCTGATCATACTTGGCGCGGGGGACAAGACCGAGGACCATGTAAAAATCCATCATTCTCGTGTATAGTTCCAGGGGATTGGGAGGGATGGCATTCTGCGCCCCCGTCAGGCTCCCGTAACCTGGTGCCGCCTCGAAGCCCCGGCGCTGCAGGGCCAGAAAAAAGTCGAGAAAATTATTTTTGCCCAAAGGATTGTTGAGCAAACCCATCAGATTCTCGAACATTTCTTCATTACTCATCTTGCCTTTCCTCGATCTGCCTGGCAGTTGGTTTCCCGGCTCGCCCAGGGAGAAAATTACTCCTCTTCTCCGTGGGGCGCGAAAATGTTTTTTTCTACGCGCTTAAGTTACTTGGTACGGCAAAGCTAATCAATGAGGGTTAAATGGCAGGCTAATGGCAGGTAAAAACTATCGACGGGGTTATTAAGGTGCCGTCAGAGGCGGTCGAAGTTGAAAGGCAGCTCCCGCTCGAAATCGGGCGACAGGTGCCGGTCGTCCACGTCCTGGGTAAAGATGGTTTCAAAGCCCAGGTCGAGGGCAAAATTTATCACCTCCTCGTATTCCCGGCGGCTGACCCTCCTTCCGAGGCAGGGATCGCCGGCCACGGCCGGGACCGGCGTGTATTGCGCCATGATGCTGAGCGGCGCCTGCAGGGAGATGTTTTCCTGAATCAGCCGCAACACCGCACGGCTGTTTTCCACCTTCCCCGGCAGCACGAGATGGCGGATCAACACCCCTTTTTGGGCGATATCCTCCTCCGTTTCCAGATCATCCCCCACCTGGCGGACCATTTCCCGGATGGCGGCCACGGCGGCGGCCGGGTAGTCCTCCACCCCGGATAAAAGCCGCCCTTCCCCGGCCAGGCCATACTTAAAATCGGGCAGGTAAATATCCACCATCCCCGCGAGCATTTTGATTACTTCCGGCGCTTCGTATCCCCCGCAGTTATAAATGAAGGGCAGCCGCAGGCCCCGCTCTCTGGCCAGCATAAGCGCTTCCATAATCTGGGGGGTTTGCGGAGTGGGAGTGACCGGTTCGATATTGTGACAGCCCTGCCCCTGGAGCGACAGCATGAGTTCAGCCAGGGCCTGGCTATCCATTTTTTTCCCTTGCCGCCGGTGACTGATCTGGTAGTTCTGGCAGTAGCTGCACTGCAGATTGCAGGAGGAAAAGAAGATGGTTCCGGCGCCGGAGTGGCCGGAAATAGGCGGCTCCTCACCGTGATGAATGATGGCGCAGTCCATAACTACCCCGGCATCGAGACGGCAGAAGCCCTTTTCGCCTCTGGTCCTGTCCACCAGACAGTGGCGGGGACATAGTTCACAGCGCCGCAATATTCTTTTCAGTTGGGCGATCGCCTCGCCGTGCTTGATCATCACCTTTGCCTGACCCCGATAAATTTCTGAAATGACCTTGACACAACCCGCCCCCTTTTGTACAGTCTTTACCATAAATACTTGGACAAGTTGAAGAAAGGATGCCCTCATGAATATTAAGCAGGAGGTCGGAGCAATAGCCAGGAACGCCCGCCGGGCCGCCGCCACCCTGGCGCGCTGTTCCACGGATCAGAAGAATGGAGCGTTGGCGGAAATGGCCCGGGAGCTGGTCCGGCAAAGGGACAGCCTGATAGCGGAAAATGCCAAAGACCTGGCGGCGGCCTGCCAGGCCGGCCTGACACCCGCCATGATCGACCGGCTCACTTTGAAGGATACCACCATCAATGCCATGGCGGTAGGCCTCGACGAAGTGGCGGCCCTGCCTGACCCGGTGGGCAAGATAACTTCCATGTGGCGGCGGCCTAACGGCATGCTCGTGGGACGGATGCGAATCCCCCTGGGCGTGATCGGCATCATTTACGAATCGCGCCCCAACGTGACGGCCGACGCCGCCGCCCTCTGCCTTAAATCGGGCAATGCCGTAATCCTGAGGGGCGGTTCCGAGGCCATCCATTCCAACCGGGCCATTGCCCGCCTTTTACAAGGCGTATTGAAAGGGATGTCGCTGCCCGAGGAAGCCATTCAGCTCATTCCCACGACTGACCGGAAGGCCGTGGCGGAAATGCTGAAGCTCGATGAATACATCGACGTTATCATCCCCCGCGGGGGCGAGGAATTGATCAGGGCTGTAGTCAGCCAGTCAAAAATCCCGGTCATCAAGCATTATAAAGGCGTTTGCCATGTCTACGTCGATGCTGCCGCCGATTGCGGGATGGCCGAAAGAATTTGCCTGAACGCCAAGACCCAGCGACCCGGAGTCTGTAACGCCATGGAAACGCTGCTCGTCCACGAGCAAATTGCTCCGGCCTTCCTGCCGGGGATGGCTGCTAAATTCAGGCAGGCGGGCGTTGTCCTCAAGGGTTGTGAAAAATCACGGGCTATTGTGCCGGACATGGAAGCGGCCCGGGAGGAGGACTGGTACAGCGAGTACCTGGATCTGATCCTGGCCGTGCGGATTGTGCCGGATATCGACGAGGCCATCTCCCACATAGAAAAATACGGTTCACTCCACACGGAGGCCATCGTCACCAGGGATTATCACAATTCCCAGCGCTTCCTTAACGAAGTGAATTCCTCCACGGTGCTCGTCAATGCCTCGACCCGTTTCAGCGACGGCTTTGAACTGGGCCTGGGGGCAGAAATCGGTATCAGTACAACGAAGCTGCATGCTTTCGGTCCGATGGGGTTGGAAGAACTGACGACCACCAAATTCATCATTTACGGCGACGGACAGGTCCGGACATGAAATGGGGGGTCTTGGGCGGCACCTTTGATCCTATCCATATCGGCCATCTGCGGTGCGCGGAAGAAATCCGGGAAGAGTTCGCCCTGGACCGGGTCTTGTTCATCCCCGCCTCCCGGCCGCCCCACAAAGATTCTCCGGCAGTTACCTCCTTTGCCGGGCGCGCCCGCATGGTGCAGTTGGCCATCGCCGGCCAGCCGGCTTTCTTCTTTTCCGATCTGGAATATAAACGGCGAGGGATGTCCTACTCAGTGGAAACGGTAGCCGAGCTGCTCAGCCGGCACCCCGGGAAATTGTCACTTTATTTCATCATGGGCCAGGATGCCTTCCAGACCATCCAAAACTGGAAAGATTGGGACAAGCTGCTGCTATCGTGCCATACGGTCGTGATAACGAGGCCCGGCTACCAAAATGCGGACCTCGCCGCTCTCCTGCCCCCCGCCTTTGCCGGACAGTTCCGTTACGACCCGGCCACTGACGGTTACCGGGGACCCACCGGGCAAACCGTCTTTTTTCGGAGGGTCTCTTTTCTCGACGTATCTTCTTCGGACCTGCGCACCCGGATCAAAGCGGGCAGGTCGGTCCGCTACCTAGTCCCGGACGCGGTTCTGGACTATATCGCCGCCGAAGGATGCTACAGATAGGGAGGCCGGCCGGTTGATGCCGGCCGTTCCGAACATAGAGAGGCAAGGCGCTACGCCCTGTCCCCGAGCCAGGCGGCTATTTTAGGTGCCAGGGTTTTCTGCGTTTTACCGGAAACAAACATACCGATGTGCCCTACCGGGTAAGTAACTTCTTCCACGTCGTCGGCGCCCACGTGCGTTAAGAGCGCCTTACAGGAAGAGGGAGGAACCAGCGTGTCGAATTGGGCATAAATGTTGAGCACCGGCATGGTGATATTTTTCAGATCGACCCTTCTCCCGCCTAATTCGAAGTCCCCTTTGATCAGTTTATTATCTTGATAGAGGTCTTTGAGGAACTTGCGCACCGTCTCCCCGGATTGAGCAGGGCTGTCAAAAATCCAGGTTTCCATGCGCATAAAATCGGCCATTTTATTACTGTCATCCATGATCTCAACCATATTGATATATTTTTGCAGGCTGAGCGTGATAGGCTGGATCATCTGGTAGGCGCAGTTCATGACATCGCCGGGAATGTTGCCGTAGGCATCCACCATCAAGTCGACGTCAATTTGGGTAGCCCACACATTAAGCAGGCCCTCTTTAGTCGCAAAATCGATCGGCGTTACCATCGCGACCAGGTTCTTGACTTTCTCGGGATAGAGGGCGGAATAAATTGACGAAAAAGTCCCGCCCTGGCAAACTCCCAGGAGGTTGATCGCGTCCAGTCCCTGCCGTTCGCATATCACGTCAACACTGTCGTTGAGGAACCCGTCAATGTAATCTTCCATGGTCATGAAACGATCCATGCGATCCGCATAACCCCAGTCGATCACATACAAATCCATCCCCCGATCGAGCAGGTTCCGGATAATAGAGCGGTCCGGCTGCAGGTCGAGCATGGTATAGCGGTTGACGAGGGCGTAAACGATCAGTATGGGTATGGGGCATACCTCTTCCGTCCGCGGCTGATAATGGTACAACTTGCGTTTACCATCCTGAAAGACCAGTTCTTTTTCCGTTTGACCAATCTTTATATCCTCGATTTTGCAAATGTTATCAATGCCTTTTTGCAGCTTGGCGGCAAATTGGTTGGCGTCTTCCATGGCCTCCAGGAAATAGTTTGCGCAGGTGTTCATCGTTACCTCTTTCTATTTATTTTGGCTTGAGCGTTTGTATACTTTCTGACTAACAACTTAGGGATTTCCTTCATGTTTCAGCTTGTTAACACTTTAGAACGGGGCTTCGGCTCAACCTTCCTTACGCCTTTCTTAGCGATGGCGGCTGTGGCTTTCACCTCTGCCTGCGCTTTGCCGTCTCCGCCGTCGGGAGACATTTGCAATCCAGTTGCCGCCGGCATTCTGGGGCGCTTTTCTTTGACCTCCTGCCGCAAGCTCCTCATATCCCGCTTCAGGCGATGAATCTCGGCAATGGCCAGATCCAGGTCCCGTTTAAGAGCAATGGGCGTTGGCTCCAGTACCTTTTCCGCCAATCTGGTCCACTGGATATTCAGGCGGTGGCCGGCATCCATAAAATCGCCTTGGGATTTGGCAAACTCGTCACTCCTCAAAAATTCTATGAACACGGGCTCACTTTCCTTCGTCCAGAGGGCGAAAAGTTCCGTGAACTTGGCCACCGGCTCCTTATTGGCAGCCATCTCACTCAATCTGGTTTGAAAAATAGTGCTCGCCTTGCGCGATGCGGCATCGGCCACTTTGGCCAACTTGCCATAGGCCAGGACATAATCCAGTGACAGATCCAGTCCCTTGGCTACATCCTGGATCATCTCCCGGTTTAATCCCAAGGGCGGAGCCGCAAGGTACTTTTCAAGTTGCTCTTTGCAGGCCCCCAGGTTTTCCACCAGTCTGTCTATGAGAAGCGATGTGGTCTGCTCGGACAAACTGCCCACAAGATCTTGATAATTCTTCAGGACGGCAAAGAACGTTTCCCCCCCCTGCCCCCAACTACCTTGCAGCATTCCTATCGTTTGGCTTATTACATCGGTCACTTTGGGAAAGCCGAAAGCCGACAATAAGGGATTGCCGTGCCCCATAAACGACTCATATAAGTTATTTACCCCTTGCCAGGCGCCAGTATCGCCGCCGTTGGGGGGCGCTCCCCAAGCCGTTTTCATATTGGCGAGAAAGTTCTTATAGTTTTCCTCAAAAAGCCGGAAGTTCATGAACTTTAAATATTCATTGGGGAAATTGCCGCCATTGTGAACCAATCCGTTCATGCGGTCGCCCAGTTCCCGGAAGTGTTCCATGATGGCCTGCTGGGTCTTCATCCAGCCTTCGGAGAAATCGGGGCCCTTTTGCTTATTGCCAAAGGCCTCGGCTGTCCATTTTTCGGCCCAGCCGGCATACTGTCTGGTCAGCTCCTCCTGATTACCCTGCCACATCTTCATCAGATCCGCTTGTTGTTTGAAATATTCCTGCATCTTGCTCTCCTTCCCATCCTAACAGCTTTGTCCCGCTGCCTATTGGTACGTTAGACTTCATTAACGAGTAAGCGAAGACGTTAACGCGCTTATCCCGCTTGACGGAACTCATCCCGCTGAACATCACTACTGCACACCGACTTCTCGCTTCGCGGGGGAAAGACTGGCGTCATAATTTCCGGCCACTTTCATCGGGGTCACGACGTTTACGGGTTCTTTGGGGGCCATAACCAGCGCCTCACCCGTCAGGACCAGCTTCCCGTCCTGATTCGTGCATGTTGTTTTCAGACGCACCCGGTTCTTCTCCGGCAGCAGCTCGGCCACTTCCACCCGGACCGTAATGGTGTCGCCGATGAATACGGGCGCCATGAATTTGAGCTCTTGCCCGAGGTAAATCGTTCCCGGACCGGGCAGTTGATTTCCCAGGATGGCGGAAATGTAACCGGCCGTAAGCATGCCGTGGGCAATGCGTTTCTTAAAAGGGGTCTTCTTCGCGTAGGACTCGTTAAGATGCGCCGGGTTAACATCTCCCGTAATGCCCGCGAACATGTAGATGTCGGCTTCGGTGATGGTTTTCGTAAATTCCACGGCGTCCCCAATTTTCATTTCCTTGATGGTTTTCCCGGTGATCATTTAAGTCGTACCTCCTTTTCCTGATTTTTTTCGTCACTGCGATGGGGCGGAAAATGGTCTTATCCTTAAAACCGAAGAAGATGGTCGATGCTCAGATTAACCGGACAAGCAATACTGATGGCCATGGCATTATTTCCAGCCATGGTTAATTTATTCATCTTCCTTGCTAAGAACTAACTTTTTAAACTTATCTCTCAGACAGCATGATAGAGAATGGAGACCACTTACCTGCTTGATGGACTAAATATATGAATAAATTGCGGTGGAAGCAATAGTGGTAAAATGCAAGAAGATTGGTAGGGATAAACTACTCGCCGACCCGCAGGCCCAGATTCACGGCATTTCTTAACTCTTCTTCCGGTATCGGGTACAGGTTGAGATTGACTTCGGCACAGTAGTATTGATTGGCAAGATTGCGACAGCTCATGGCGCCCGCGATCATAATCTTCCTGACGGCGTCATCACGATTTTCAGCATCAACTTTGATTTTATGATGGCACGGTAATGGACAGGTAAATGAATAATACATCATGGTCCCCCCCCTCGCTGATTTTTCCCTTGTTTTTTCGCCCTGGGATAAGAAATTAGAACCGGTTAGCAGCCATCTGCCGCAAGTTTCTGCTGCTACATGCACTTCTTCAGCTCCACTTCGTAAAGCAGTTTGGTAAGCGCTCTTTCCGCCTGATTTGACTTTTCTGTTTTCGCCTGCGACTCGGTCCTTTCTTTGGCGGCTTTGCCGGCCAATTTACTTTGCGCCTCCCTCAGTTCCGCTTCCACAGCCTTACGTTCCCTGAGCTCCTGCATTTCCGCCAGGGCCCTCTTCACTGCCGGCGCCAGCTTGCGGAGATGCTGTTTCATGACATAATCCTTGCCGCCGTTTTCGAGACTGTCTATGGCCCGGTCTTCTTCAAGAGCGCCGGTGACAAGGATAAACGGCACCTCGGGACACCTGGTCTTAGCTTCAGCGAGGGCCAAGGAACCATTATATTGGGGAAGATCGTAGTCGGAGATAATGATATCAGGAGCAAATTTCTCCAGCGCATGGACATATTCCGCCTCCGTCTTCACCCTCAAGGCGGTAAAACACAACTCGGCCTCCCGGAGTTCATATTCTATTAGATCGGCATCACTCGGCATGTCTTCCAGAATCAGGATCCGGAGGATTCTGGCTGCGCTTGCCTCTTTTTCCTGGCTCACCGTCGGAAGATCGGGCCCCGGTTCCATCTCCAGTTTACTCACACTTTTTGCCATTTTACCCACCTCCTTTTTTTAACTATTGATATTATCACTACACACAGTGAGCCGCCAGAAGTAAGGGAATATCATATTAATTTATAGAGGGAAGCCAATAGTAATTAAATAGGAGAGAAATGACAGGTAAAAACAGTGACTATATGGTGCCAGGTATGGCCGCCGAAGGACATATTCCTAAACCTGCAGGGCCGGCGGCGCTGGCACGGGCACGTCCTGAGGTTTGATGTATCTGTTTACCACCTCCAGGGTATCGTCCATATTGAGCTTGCGGAAGAGGAAGGTGAACTGCCGCTCCAGTTCTTCGCCCAGGGCCTGAAGTGTCGCCGGCGGCAGATGCCACAATTCCCGCTTGAAGACGCCGAAACTCTGCTTCCGGGTCTTGTAGATGAACTGCGCCTCCGATTCCCCGGGTTTCTTTTCCGCGCCGTGCACTTGCCGTAAATCTTCGTAAATGCGCTCTCTCAAGGCGGCGGGAAAGTGTGGGCTGTCAAAAATAATGTTTTGAAATCCGGTGGCCAGATGGATCTCCGCTGTTTCCACGGCGGGAAACTTATCGAAGGCCTCCTCGGGCAGCGTCGAGGCCCCGTGCTGCACGGCACCGGCCAAGCCGAAGGCGTCCCGGGCTTCGAGGGACAACGTGCCCAAGGTCTCGAAATCGAGATTCACCTGGGCAATAGTCCCGTCGGTAAGCGGCACGCCGCCGTGGGTGGTTCCCGTCTGGACGCTGATCTTACTGATGCCCCGGAAATTCTTGTCACATTTCCGCAATTCTTCCAGGTAACCTTTCATGAAGGCCCGTAATTCCTCCACCGTACTGTTCTTGCTGCCCACCTCGCCGATTTCTCCGCCCACGGAGACGGTAACGCCGGAAGGTTCCAGATCGCGAATCACCGTTGTCAATTCGGCCGCCAGCAGGTAATTGACTTCCTGCTGCTCGGCAACGGTGGGCCGGGAAAGGTCGACCAGCGTGGAGGTATCGATATCGATATTGTAAAAGCCGGCCTCAATGGCTTCCCAGATCAGATCTTTGACGGCTTTGACTTCCTGGGCGGCATCCTGCTGAAATCTCTTGACAATTACCTGGAAATGATCTCCTTGGAGAAACAGGGGACCGCGATAACCCAGTTTTATTGCGGCAGCCGTGACCGCCGCGGCATATTCGGCCGGTCTTTGGCCGGTATAACCTATTTCCGACCGGGCGATTTCAAAAATCGCGGCGCCCACCCGCCCTTTCATAGCGGCACGCAGCACTGCCTGGGCAACGAAGTAGGTGAGCCCCCGGATATTAATGGCGGGGACGGTGAACCCGGAAACTTCCCCTCTGCCCATCGCCTCATAGAGGGGTTGAATGGAGGCAGCAAGAATCCCCAGCGCCGCCCCGGCACGCCTGATGAGCCAGCGGGCCGCCGCGGCCGTTTCCGCTTGGGAGCTGAAAAGCGCAGTGAAAATCAATGTATCGATCAACTCATTCCGGAGTTTACCCTCCTCCAGTACCCGGACCTCATTGCCTTCCACGGACAGAATTCCTTGCCATGCCGCCTTCAGCTGCTCGCTGTTATCACAGATCATCTCGCTACCTCCCGGAATCATTGTAAGCATTCGTTGTCAATACTTGCTGAGAAATTCCCCGGCCTTTTCCACTTCGTGACGGCTGCCGATATAGACCGGCGAGCGCTGGGCCAAATCGTCTACCTTGAGGGAGAGGATTTCTTCCCGGCCGTTGGTGGCCATACCGCCCGCCTGCTCAATGATAAAGGCCATCGGCTGCAGCTCGAAAAGCAGCCGCAGCTTGCCGTGCGGTTCATTTTTCAGGGCCGGGTACATAAATATCCCCCCCTTCTTAATCAGGATTTGATTGATGTCCGGTACGAATCCCCCGCTGTAACGGAGTTTATAGCCATCCTGCTCCAGATATTGCAGGAATTCCAGATGGCCGGGCAGACAATCCTTCTTCAGGCCGCCGGGGCTGTAAATAGAACCCTTGGGCTTCAAGGTGATCTTTTCCTGGGAGAGGACATATTCTCCCTCTCTGTTCAGCACAAACTCATGGGTGCCCTTTCCTGCCGAGTAGACTATGGTAATCAAGGGACCGTAAGTAATATAAAGCGCCGCCACCATGGTGTTTCTGCCCCGCCCCAGGACTGCTTCCTGGTGGATGCCGATAATGGTGCCGATGGCCAGGTTCGCATCCACCAGTGAAGAACCGTCCAGGGGATCGGCGGTCACAAAATATTTTTCGTGGCCTTTGCCCATCCTCACAATGGAGTCCTGTTCTTCCGAGGCATATTCCCGGACAAAACCGGAAAAGAGGAGCTGGTTTTTCATGATTTCATCGGCGCTGCGATCGAGGGCCAATTGGTCTTCGCCGTAGATGTTTTGAAAACCCGCCAGTTTGCGATTCGACTCGTGAATCTTGGCGGAGATGTACTTGCCCGTCACCGCAATCTGCCAGATAAGCCGGCGCAGATCGGTTTCCACGTCGTCCATCCACATATGCCGCCGGAGATCCACCGCAAACTTGGTATAATCAGATATGCCGTCGCCCATAGGAAGTCCTTTCTGTCTGTAATTGATCCTTTTTCAATAAAACCGTTCGCCCGGGAAAAGGGATTGCGCTTCCCTCATCGCGAAGTCTTCGTTGCCATCTCTTAATGAATGCATGAATTCTCCGGTATCGATACACCGGAGTTGGAATTTAATATCCTGAAAACGGCTCACCTGTGAAGTCGTGAAAATCTACCGGAAATTCGGGAGAATTTCAAGTAGATTTCCGAAGAAAAGCAACCCTCAGTACGCCCAGTAAGGACCGGTGCCCAGGCTCGAGACAGTCCCTTCAAAACCCACAAAGACGTAGCGTCCGAAGAAGAAAGGCAGGCCCCAGTCAAAACCGCCCCGAAAAGTTCCGCCGACTTCGGTGAAGACATTGTTACCGGAGCTGTTGAGGCTGAAAAAGTTGCCGATTTGGAAAGAAACCGACCCTCTTGTCGACAGGGGGGCGACGCCGGTGTTAATGGCGGAAAAACTCGCCGTCGCTGCGGGGCAAAACCAGGTAGTGCCTTCACAGTTGGGAAAAAGATGGGCACTGGCGGCGGGAGGGTTGAAGAACAGGCCATTGGAGCCGCTGTCGATAAAACCGCTGTAATTCCGGCCATTGAACAGGGTATTGAACCTCGCATTGACGTCGGTGCCGTAGGCGGTCACCTGGGAAGGAGTATTGTTGGGCTGAGTACCGATCCCGAAGATGAGATTGCCCGTAATAGAAGTCGTCCCGCCAGGGGGAACAGCGGGAAGTTGAACGATCACGCCGTTGTTGTCCCGGGGAAGGGCCGTTGCGGGGTTCAAAACCTGACTGGCCTGGGGGACGGTTGTCCCGTTGCAGGTCGTTCCATTGCAACTATAGTATATGCCGACCTCCGCATTGGTCTCGCAGGTGACGCCGCAATCATGGGTAAGAACGCCGACCCCCAGGATCCCTGTATACCTGGCGCTGGCCGGATTCCCGTGCGCATTGAAGCAGCCGAAGTTCAAAGGGAGGAGTGCGGGGTCGGAAAAGCCGAAAGTCGCATCGATCACCTGGATCGGAACCTGCACGGCAGGCTCGTTCCCCAGGATTACGCTGGCCGTCTGCACGGGCCCCCATAACGAAGAACCATCGCCAAACTGGATGCACTCGGCCAGCGGGCCGGAAGCCACGGTTACCTGAGGGAGGGTAAGGGTCGGCAAGGCATCTTTGAAGATCCGCAAACCGAAGCTGCCCGTGTCGAGCAAGATGTCATCAATGGTCTGACAGTTCGCCGTGCCAGGCGCACAGACGGTTACCCGGACGCAGGGTTTGTTGGGATAGGAAGAATCAGGCGCACAAAGCGCGCCATTAACAGAGATGGGCATTACGTTGTCCACCGTGGCGCCGCCGGTCACGGTGAGGTTGGTGGCCGCGGAAATATCGCCCAAGGTGGCGGCAATGGTCGTCGTATTTGTCGACGGGTCGGCTCCTGCCGGGCTGGTTAAACCGCCTGACCTGACTACGGCCACAGCGGTTGCCGAGGAGCTCCAGATGACAGAATTGGTCACATCCTGTTTTGTGTTGTCGGCCAAGGTCCCCGTAGCAACGAACTGCTGGCTCCCCCCCGGGACGAGCGCGGGATTAGCCGGTGTTATGGCAATGGAAACCAGCCCCGGAAGCGTCGGCTGGGCGGGTGCCGGCGTGGGGGTGGGGCTGCTGCCGCCTCCGCCGCCGCAGGCCGTCACGAAAACCAGGATCAGTACAAGAAGCTGTAATTTATTCGATTTCATTGACTTGCACTCCAGGAGGAATCAGGGCGGGGGCATAGGCCCGGCCTTGCAGGTTTCGCATCTGTCCCCACTTCTCAACTACAACCCGGTTCGTTTTGACCCGGAGCTGCCTGCTGCCCGGTTCGGGAGCGGCCTTCGAAAGCGCCGCCGCGTAATCGCCGGCATAGGACCCGAGCAGTGGTTTCAGATCGGGGTGGATCAATCCATTCCAGGCAATGGCAAAAACAATGCCGTCAGGGGCAATGTATTCCCGCAGGGTCACCGCATCCGAGTGGAACTCCCGGACCGTATAGCCGTTGCGCACCTCTGTGTCAGCTTGGCCGGCGGAGAGGATCTTTTGATCCGCAGTCACCGAATCCGCCGCTTCGCCCAGTGTCGCCCGGACCGGCGCTGCGGTTGCCAGAAAAGCCGCAGCCAGACTAAGGCCGAGCAGCAAGGGATATATTTCTTTTTTCATGCTTAGGCACGCTCCTTTAAGTTTTTGTGTGACAGTTTTTGGTTGATTTTTCATGAAAAGATGGTATGTTGAAAGCAATTATTGATCCGCCCCTCAAAGTTTAGTATCGCCTGATACCTTATATATTACATATATTTTTATTTTTAGTATATGCATAGTTTCTCAATCTTCAAGGAGCGGATCTCGCTGCTTGGCGATTACCTAATTAATCCAGGAGGTTGGTATGGTAAGCACTTTCCCGCCCGAGGAGTCTTTTTTCGGCGACTCTGTCTGCCTGCACGGGCGCCTTAAGGAAGGGGCCGCACCAGCTGGCGATCGGCTGCCGATCCCCAGCTCCTCCGCCCCCCCGGAGACGACGGAACGGCAACTGGCAGAGCTGCAGAAGAACGAACAACGGTTCCAGCAGGCATCCGAAAACAATCGGGAATGGATATGGGAAGTCGATGGCAACGGCCTTTATACCTATGCCAGTCCGGCAGTCGAGAAGATCCTGGGCTACCGGCCGGAAGAGATTGTGGGCCGGATGCATTTCTATGACTTTTTTGCCCCGGAAATACAGCAAAACCTCACCGCGGAAGGGTTTGCCATCTTTGACCGGAAGGCGACCTTCCGGGAGTTTGAAAATCCCAAGGTGCACAGGGAAGGCCATATCGTATGCCTGGAAACAAGCGGCTTGCCCATCCTGGACTCAGAAGGAAATCTCTTGGGTTATCGCGGCCTGGACATCGATGTCACCGCCAGAAAACAGGCGGAGGCGGCTTATCGGGAAAGCGAGGAGCGTTTCAGACAATTAGCGGAAAACGTTGACCACGTCTTTTGGTTCATTCAACTCAATCCGGAGAAGGTCCTGTATGTGAGCTCCGCCTTCGAAAAAATATGGGGCATCCCCATCGAGGATGTTTATCGCAACCCCAAACTCTGGTCGCAAGCCATCCATCCGGAAGACCGGGACGAAGTTATCCGGCAAATCGAAGGCAGCATCGCCGGGGCAAACAAGTTTGCCCCTTATGACCTGGAATATCGAATTGTGAGAAAAAATGGCGAAGTCCGCTGGATACACGACTATGGCGTTAATCTTTTCGACCGTGATGGCCGAGTGAATAGGGTAAACGGGATCGCGGAAGACATTACCGCACGTAAACGAGCGGAGCACGATCTCCGGCTGTTGGCAGCCGACCTGGAGTTAAGGGTGACAGAACGTACCAATGATCTGGCGGAAAGCAACGTGAGACTTCAGGCGGAACTGGCGACCCGCAAGCAGGTGGAAAAAACCTTAAAAAAAAGGGATGTCGAAGTGCGCGAGCGCTCCCGCAAACTTGAGGAAACCAATATCGCCTTGCAGGTTTTGCTTAACCGGATCGATGAAGACAAAAAAGAACTGGAAAAAAAACTGCTGTCCAACGTGAAACATCTCATTTCACCCTACATCGAAAAACTGAGAAAGAACCATATCAGCAGCGTCCTCAACGAGACCTACCTGAGCATTATTGAAACCCAATTAAATAATCTGCTGTCACCCTTTTCCCATAGATTGTCGGCCGAACGTCTCGCCCTGACGCCCCGGGAAATCCAAGTGGCAGATCTCATCCGGGAAGGAAAAACATCAAAGGAAATTGCGGATATATTGCACATCTCCAAAGGAGTGGCCGACTTTCACCGGGATCATATCCGTGCCAAGTTAGGCATCAAGAATAATAAGGGCAATCTCAGAACCTACCTGCTTTCCATCCGCTAAACATAGTCCCTGGAGTGGTTATTTCACCATGTCCCGGCGGCTCAATTGGTGAGATCACCAGGTCTTGGCAAACATTAGCGGGGCAAACTATCCCCTTTCCGTTGTTGTTCCCTGGCCCATAGGGATACTCGTTAATAAATATCCAATAACTTCAGTTATATATAACATTAACATTCAGCTGAGAAAATTAAGATCCCCTTTTGGTACGTTAAATGCTGCGCTTATCCTTGGAGAAGGGTACCGAGGGAGGAAAGTTCATGGTTCAAGGAGCAAATATCAAGGATGTAGTCGCCTATCAGGATGGCACCATCGTCAGCAAAGAAATCGCCAACCGGCCAAGTGGAACGGTGAAGATATTCGCTTTTGACGAGGGACAGGGGTTGGGCAGGCATACGGAACCCTCTGATGCCCTGCTCCGCGTGCTGGATGGTGCCGCGATGCTGACCACAACAAACAAGGTTCGTCATCTCAAGGAAGGCGAAATGGTCATTATGCCGGCGGGAGAACCGTACGCCCTGACGGCGATGGAGAAGTTCAAAATGATGCTCGTAACCGCCGCCCACTGATTCAGGAACCGCGCCAGCAGCTACTTCCCGTGGGAATAGTTCAGGTGGTAGTGCTCATGGGTGCCGAGCTTCACCCGCTCATCATAATGAAATTTGTAATCCATGCCGACAAAGGGACTGCGGGCATTGTGGCATGACCGGCAGACATTTTCCGTGGGCGGATAGACCAGGCCCACCTCTCTGGCTGCCGCTGTCGTGAAAGTCGGCTGCTTGGGATTCATCACCGTGTTGACATACGTTCCGCCGTGCCCATGGCAGGCCTCACAACTGACACCGGCCATTTCCGGCGTCTCTTCAATGGAAACGAAGCCGCCGACCAAACCATAGCCTGTCGTATGGCAGGGCAGGCAGGTTTCATCATGCGTGTAGTCCTGTTCCGGATCGAGACCCGCCATGCGCTTTTCCTGACTCTTCACTCCCGCCCGTAGGACGTCGAAACTGTTCGCCATCCGGGTCTTCTTCCAGGAGGCATATTGTTCTTGATGGCATTCTTTGCACTTGCTGGCGCCCACAAAGCGGCCCGGCGATGTATGCTCGTGGTGACCCGTGGAAAAATAAATCAGCACCCCCACGACCAGCACCGCTACCACTCCGGTAATCGGCCATGCGTATTCCGGAATCTTCATCGACTTCTCTTCCTCACCGGTCTTGTCATTCCCTTCGTTCTCCTCAGTCGGCATAAAGCCCCCCCCTCTTATGCTTATGTCGGAATAAGAACGTCTTTGTCTTACGGTCTAACCGCCCTGCTTTAAATACTCCATAAGATCGATCAACTCCTTATCCGTCATTTTCTGCCAGCGAATATTCCTTTCCTTCATTTTTCCGATCATTTGGTGACCATGATTCCATAAGGCCGTAGCCATGTAAATGGGCGACACCGGTCCTTTCAGTTTTGCCAGGTTAGGACCCTCTTTCTTCCCCTGGGCCTCTTTACCAATATCATGACACAGATTGCAGCGTTTCTCCAGTAACACTTTCTGTCCGGCCACCCTGTTTCCCGCCCGGTCAAAATAACGGATAGAAAACAGGTAGGCGGTAATATTGGCCATGTCGTTGGCCGATAACTCCGGTAACTTGATATTTTCCTTCCGCATCTCCTCGATCATTTGCGGAAAGTGGTTCCACATGAGACTGGCCAGTTGGCCCAGCGTCGGTGGGAAATCCTTTTTCTGTAAGCCCAGGTTGGGCCCCTTCAACTTCTCCGTCCCCTCGGTTGCGTGACACTGACCGCAACCCTTTTGGGAAAAAGCTTTCATTCCCTCCTCGGGATTGCCCGGCGCCAGAAATACCCTTTCCTTCCCCTTCTTATTCAGGCTGCCCATATAAGCGATGATATCCACGACATCGTTCTTTTCCAGCTGGGGCCAGTTGCGTGCTCCCTTATCCATCGCATTCTTCATCTTTTGGGCATGGTTCCACATCATCTGGATCCAAAGGACCGGATTGGTATATTCCGACCACATCGCCAGGTCGGGGCCGATTTTACCGCCTTTTTCCGCGATGCTGTGACATTCCGTGCAACCCTTGTTCTTTAAGACCTCTTTTCCCCTCGCCGCGCTTCCCGGTTCGTCCAGATAACGGATGAAGTATAAGAAGGCAAAAAGATCGGCCATCTCCCCCTCGTTAAGTCTCTTGAAGGCTATCCATTTCGCCGACATCTTCTCCCACATTTCCGGAGCATGATTCCACATCGCCGCCGCCAATCCGCCGGACGAAAGATGGCCCGCCGCGCTTGTCGACAGGTCAGGCGCGATAATCGTCCTGCCCTTTTCTCCCATGACATGACACTGGATACAGCCCTTTTCCGAAAATACCTGCCAGCCTTTCCGGGCATCACCGGGAACTAAATATTTGCTTTCCGCGAAGGCAAACTGAAAACTCAAGCCGCAGGTCAGCAATACTCCCATTAGTAAGTTAGAAATTATTTTCTGCACTGTTCTGGCAGAAAATAATTTCGCAAACGCATTTATCCTGCTTGCAGGACTTATCCCGTTTATCGGGGGCACGACGGTATGATTAAATTTTGCTTTCATTGACCGGCCCTCCCTTCTCGCGGATTCGCTTCTGGCCCTCTTTGATGATGACGGTAAAAACCATCGTCATAACGGTGGTTATGATCAGAAAGGCGAAGGTTATGACCGATGACAGGACGACGGCATGCACCGGGTGGTCGCCGCTTACTACGGATCGATAGACCGCACTGCCGAGAAAGGTAAGAACTCCTAAGGCAAACATATAAAAACAAAGGAGTAAAGAAATTTGCAGGCCCAGGATTAC
>Ga0082335_1004466_pt1 | contig 20931 bp, 26 predicted proteins | sample Subgrocontami58m_FD_72375 | JGI IMG/M metagenome (GOLD analysis project Ga0082335, IMG submission 72375) | Subsurface groundwater microbial communities from S. Glens Falls, New York, USA - GMW37 contaminated, 5.8 m (SPADES assembly) (version 2) ... | reverse complement strand
ATACTAATTCGCTTTCAAACATTAAATAAATATGCTATACTTCCTTCAGAGATTAAAACTTTGAAGGGAGGGAATAGTCATGAGACATACCGCTGTTGCTGGCCATTTGAAACCGGAAGAGATAAAGGAGCGAATGCTATCTTCAGAAAGTCGCCAGCAATTTCAACGATGGCAAGTAATTTATATTACAGTTACCAAACGACTTAAAGCGGAAGAAGTCAGTGAACTCGTAGGTGTATGCACAGGAACCGTACATCAGTGGGTGCATCAGTATAATCACAAGGGGCCAGACGTCTTTATACTGCAAGGACGCGGTGGGCGCAGGAGGGAGTTATTGTCGTGGAATGAAGAGGAAGAACTACTGGAAGAGTTGAGGGATAGAGGCGAGAGAGGAGCCATAGTGATTGCCAAGACTATTCGTGAATATGCCGCAAAAAAGTTGGGGACAGAAGTCTCCAAAGATTACGCATATGATCTCCTTCATCGCCATGGATGGAGAAAGATTGAACCCAGGCCACGCCATCCCAAGAGCGATTCAGAAACACAGGAAGAGTTTAAAAAAAACTTCCAGAGATTGTGGCAGCCTCCGTTCGAACCTTTGCGGAGGAAGACACACGCCCGATGAAAGTGTTTTTTCAAGACGAGGCGCGCTTTGGCCGTATGAGTAATCCTGCTCGTTGTTGGGCGCCAGCAGGCTTTCGCCCTATCGTGCCCATGCAACGAGTCAGAGAGTATACCTACATTTATGGCGCTGTCTGTCCTGCGGACGGCGATTCTTTTTCGCTGATCTTGCCCAGTGCAAATACGGAAATGATGACTCTCTATTTGCGAGAGTTTTCTCTGTTCTACAAAGACTATAGAATTGTAATGGTTATGGATGGAGCCCCCTGGCACAAGGCCAAAGACCTCGAGACTTTCGAGAATATTCGAATCGTCTTTCAGCCCTCATATAGCCCCGAACTCAATCCTGCGGAACATCTGTGGGAACATCTTCGTGAAAACTACCTACGAAACGGGTTCTGGCCTTCGATGGGAGAGTTGGAAAAGGTCTTAATGAAGGCTCTGATTGCAATATCATATAACAAAGAAATCATTCAATCGCTGGCAGGATTCCATTGGGCTATATTTTAGTGTTTGACGGCTAATTAGTATTATCTTTTAAAAATAAGGATGTTGCTAGGTTTATTTTAATGGAGTAAATTCCATAAATTATGGATTAATTTCCTTAAAGACTATGGGATTAAATCCATAGATTAGTGTAAATAGAAAGATGGAAGAGTAAACTTGCTTACTAAAATCAGGATGGTCATAAAATAATTTTCCCTTTATTTGTCAAGAGATATTTACTCATAAACTTACGAGATTTATGCTTAACATCAAAGCAAATCAATGATATAATTTTGTGGCTTCAAACTTCATTCCAGAAAAATTCATCATTTTTGTGGAGATAAAGATGAAAAGTAAGGTCTATTTTATAAAGGTAGAAAATGGTGAGGGCACTGCCTCGCTTGCGCAAAAGACGGGTCAGTTATTTGATTTTGCCGGTTTTAAGGATGCGATCAGTAAAAAAGACATGGTGGCGGTGAAAACGAGCTTTGGTGAAAAGGGGAATACCGGTCACCTCAAGCCGCCCATCATAAAGGCAGTTGTAGATAAAGTAAAAGAATGTAACGGGAAACCTTTTTTAATAGAGACAAACACGTTGTATGAAGGTCGCCGTACCAATGCCGTTGATCACCTCTCGCACGCCCACGATCACGGTTTTGGTTATGAAAATGTTGGCGCCCCCATTATCATTGGAGACGGGCTTTTTGGAGAGCATGATGTACGGGTGGAAATTAACCAGAAATTGTGTAAATACGCCTTTGTGTCCGGCGTTGCCAGGGCAGCGAATGCCATTATTTCAATTGCCCACGTAACAGGTCATCTGGCGACAGGAATGGGCGCTACCCTGAAGAATGTTGGGATGGGACTCTCCGCGCGCGGCGGGAAACTGGCGCAGCATTCCGGCGTTATTCCTCAAATCCAAAAGAAACGGTGTAATACCTGTGGTGTGTGCGGTCGGTGGTGCCCGGTGGGCGCTATTAAGATGGGCGAGCAATTTGCCAGCATCGACCCCAAGATATGTATTGGCTGCGGGGAATGCCTGGCTGTCTGCCGGTTTGACGCCGTAAAAATTGCCTGGGATGAGAGCACGGTCAACCTTCAAAAAAAAGTAGCGGAGTACTGTCTGGCCATTACAAAGGGAAAGGAGGGGAAGGTTGTCTACTTCAATTTCCTGACACATATTACGAGGCACTGTGATTGTATGGACAAGCCCTTTGAACCTGATATTCCGGATATTGGTATCATTGCCTCCAGAGACCCGGTTGCCATTGAAAAGGCAACGACGGATATTATCAAGGAACGTATCGGAAAGGATTTTTTTAAAGATGCCTGGCCCGGCATTGATTATACTGTTCAGATTTCTTATGCCCAGGAGATTGGGCTGGGAAGTATGGATTATGAACTGGTGCATTACGGGTAGGGGCGGCGACAATTGGGTTTCTCGTGTTTGCTGAGTTACTTGCGTTTACCAGGCGAACTCAAGAAACTTAAATCTACATATTTTATAATGGCACAAATTATTCCCCTCTTGGGAGGGGTTAGGGGTGGGTTCCTTTCCCCGTTTTCACGAGGACAAGGGTCGTGAAATCTCAGTAAATATCTCACGATTATGCCTGTGCGTGGCGCGCAGACAGGTTACCGACTTACCCACCCCTAAATCGTTCGACTGAGCTCACGACGAAGTCCCCTCCCAAGAGGGGACTTTCTAACCGAAAAGGAGAAACGAGATGATACAGAAAACACCCATCGTCATTGATTTTGATGGCACTATTTGTGAGCATAAGTTTCCGGATATTGGCGAGCCAATGCCCGATGTAAGGGAGGCGCTGGAAACTTTAAAGAAAGCCGGTTACCGAATTATTATCCACACCTGCAGGACTGCATCGTATTGGAAAGGTATAATTCCCGGTAATCAGCCGAAACTCATTGAGGGATTTATGAAATATCACAAATTGCCCTATGATACCATATGGATGCCGGACAAACCGATTGGTGTTGCCTATATTGACGATAAGGCGATACGATTTGACAACAATTGGAAAGTTATTACAGAAAATATCCAAAATTATTCAAAAAAGACAGACGGCTAATCACTCCTAAAGTATTTGCACACAGTAAAAACCACGTATTCAAAATCTAAATAAATGGATTTTTGTCTAAAATTCTTGATAAAGATACCAGCCTGTTTTATCGCCTCTGATTATTCACATTTTGTAACTATTGGCTTTGAAGGTAACTAGAACATATTTGTGTATTGTTTTTTGAGGGTATTCTTTTGGTACGATAATTGACTTAATATCACAAGGGAATGAGGAGAATGTAGGGATAAATAAAAGTAAATATTTAGGTTCGAAATTAAGAGAGGGAGAATTAGGCAATGAGTAAAGATATTGAAAATCTAAAATTGGCAAGACAGAAGAAAGAGCTTGGTATTGAACGATACAGTGACCAGATTAAGGTATTAAGCGACCCCAAAACCAACGCCTTACTTGAGGGTATTTTACATAATGAGATACGCCACAAGGCGGAATTAGAAGACCATTTAGCCCGATTATCCTAACCCGAACGAGTCGGAAGAGTCCTTGAATGGGAATTTGCGATTTTAGATTTGCGATTTGGGATTTAATAAAATTGTAAATCGTAATTCGTAAATCGTAAATTGTAAATTTTTGCTAAAAGTGTCAAAATAATTTTGGGAAGATACTAAGCGCATAACAAAGGAGAAACAAGCATGAGAGAGGGATTCAAGTCAATATTAGAATTTTTAGAGGCTGATTTAGAAATTGAGCAAGAACAGGAACATTTATACAACCAATTGGCAACAGTTTCAAAAGATATGAAGGTAAAAGAGACTTTTCAACATCTGGCAAGGGCGGCCAAAGGGCATAAGGATGTGCTGGGGAGGATTATCAGGGATATTGAAACTGATAATCACGATGTAAGTTTCTATTGCCTCATGTGCGGCTGGGAGATCGATTTCGGAAAGATGCCTTCTGTAGGGAACGAGGAGCGGTGTTCGTTGTGTTGCCAGAAGTTTGCTCTCGTGGACGTTGATAATGATTATGCAATAAAATTCCTTCCGCAATAAGAAGTGGAAATAGTTCATGTTCAGGAATTTCAAAGTTACAGTTGTAGTGTGAACTTTAGTTCGCGCTACATTGAAAAAGCTGCCAAAGGCAGCCTAATAAAAAAAGAAGGGGCGCTGAAATACAAAATGAGCGAGTCTTTAAAAGATATAAAATCAATGGCAATCCAGATGGAGATGGATGGAATAAGGTTTTACAGCGATCTGGCAGTAAAGACACTCCACCCTATGGGAAAGGCTATGTTTAAGTCCTTCGTAGAGGATGAGAAATTGCACGCCAAAAGGCTTAGGTCTTTATTGTCGACTCAGAACGAATCAATTCCAGCAAGGGAAAAGAGTATAGTAACTCCGCGGGAAAGATTGGTTACTATTTTTCAGAATATGGATGACGAATTGAAAAGGAAGATCAACGTCAATACCAACGATATAGAGGCTGTAAAGCTCGCTATGGGGATTGAGGAGAAGGGAATTAAGTTTTATGAGCAGGCTGCTAAAGAATCTCAGGATAAAAAAGATAGTGAGATATATCGTTTTCTTGCCGGCGAGGAAAAGACGCATTTCAGCATATTAAAGAACACCCTCGAATATTTAGAAAACACAGAACTGTGGGAGGCAGAGAGTGAGGGGCGTATTTACGACATGTGGATGGATATGGTGAATAAAAAACTATGAAGGAAATACGAATTCATGCAAGGGCAGGCCAGGGGGCAATTACGACTGCGTTGTTGCTGGGAACCGCCGCATTTATTGGAGGCAAGTATGCCCTGGCTTTTCCCCATTTTGGCGCCGAACGTATGGGGGCGCCCATGAACGCCTTTGTACGACTCAGCGAACAGGTGATACGCTTGCGTAGCCAGGTGTATGAACCTGATTATTTGATAGTGTTAGACCCATCTTTGATGCGTGGGTTTGACGTCTTTGAAGGGTTTCGTCCCGGTGGTGTAGCAATTATTAATCATCATGAAAAGGTGCAATGTCCAAAACCAATTCAAAACATCAAGGTGTTTACTGTTCCTGGAAACGATATTGCAACTGAAGTTTTGGGACGCCCCATTGGAAATACAACGATTTTAGGCGCTTTTGCAGCGGCAACGAACGAGTTTGGATTAGAGTCACTTCAACAGGCAATTTTAGAGCGTTTTTCAGGTGAGGTTGCTAAAAAGAATGCAGAAGCAGCCCGCCGTGGATACGAATACATAAAGAAAGGTGTTTAAGGTGATTATCCCTGTTACTTCAAAACCTCGCACAAGTAAGGCAAATAAAACGGGTACCTGGCGGTCTGGCAAGAAACCCCATTTTATTCAAAAGGAGTGTATTGCGTGTCGTTTATGCGTGATGGTATGTCCGGAAGGTTGTATTTCAGGCGACAAGAAGTGTACGTACATTTCCGATTATAAATATTGCAAGGGATGCGGTAATTGCGTGGCTGTCTGTCCTGTTGCAGATATCGAAATGGTAAAGGAGGAATGGTGGCGTGAGACAATATCTTGAAGGTTCCCATGCAGTTGCAGAGATCGTGCGATTGTGCAAAGCACAGGTTATCTCTGCCTACCCCATAACGCCCCAGACCCATATTGTAGAAGCGCTGGCGCAAATGGTGGCCGACGGAGAGCTCAACGCGGAATTTATTAATGTCGAAAGTGAACACTCAGCGGCCTCTGTAGTCCAGGGGGCAAGCGCCACCGGCGTAAGAACCTATACGGCCACCACGTCGCAAGGGCTACTTTATATGATCGAGGTGCTCTATAGTATTGCAGGTTTGAGATTGCCTGTGGTTTTGACCTGTGCCAACCGTGCTGTCTCCAGTCCCATTAATATTTGGAACGACCATCAGGATTCCGTGACGGCACGAGATGCAGGTTGGTTGCAATTTTATGCAGAAAATAATCAAGAGGCGTGCGATCTGCACTTAATGGCTTACCGGCTTGCTGAAGACCATAATATCATGCTGCCTGTCATGGTGTGTATGGATGGATATATCCTGACCCATGCGTACGAAGCGGTAGATTTACCAGAACAATCGCAGGTAGACAAATTTCTTCCCGATTTTAAACCCGTGCATTGTCTCAATCCGGACGAGCCCATTTCTATGGGAGTTCTTATGGGGCCGGAATCGTATACAGAGACACGTTATGCTATCCATCAAACCATGGTGGATGCGTTGAATGTTATTCCTGGGATTGCCGATGATTTTGAACGGGTATTTGGCAGAAAGGTCAATTGCCTGATAGAAAAGTATCGATTGGAAGATGCCACACAGGTCTTTGTCGCTATGGGTTCGATGGTAGGCACAATCAAAGAAGTGATTGATGGATTACGAGAAGACGGTCAAAAGGTGGGTTTATTAAAAATAATTGCACATCGTCCATTTCCCAAAAAAATTGTGTATGAGGCGTTAAAAAATGCGAGGGAAATTGCCGTGCTTGAAAAGGCAATTTCTTTGGGACAAGAAGGTCCTTTGCTTTCGGATGTCAAATCCGCTTTTTGCGGGCATGGTAATCAACCCAAGATCAGCGGCTTTGTTCTAGGGTTGGGTGGAAGAGATATCACGAAGAAATCGATCCTCCAGGTACAAGACACTCTTGCCGGCTCACAGGTAGATGTGAAATTTATCGATTTAAAAATCTAAAAGGAATTAACCAATGGTTACGGAATTATTTTCATCTGGTCATACAGCATGCGCAGGGTGCGGACAGGCCTTGGGCGCACGCCTGGTAGTAGAAACGACGGGACCAAACGTCATCATTGCTAACGCTACCGGATGTCTGGAGGTGTTTACCTCCCGATATCCTGAATCTGCCTGGGGGGTGCCGTGGATACATTCCCTGTTTCAGAATGCGGCCGCCGTTGCATCAGGAGTGGAGGCTGCCCTGAGAATTAAAGGTAAATTGGACAAAGTCAGGGTTATATCTCAAGGGGGGGACGGAGCTACTGCGGACATCGGGATGGCCTCATTATCGGGCATGTTCGATCGTGGACATGATATCCTATATGTTTGTTATGACAATGAAGCCTATATGAATACAGGTGTGCAGCGGAGTGGATTAACCCCATTTGATTCACGCACTACTACGAGTCCCGCAGGAAAGAAATCCTTTGGGAATCCAAGACCGAAGAAAAATATCCCGGAAATTGCCAATGCCCATAATGTTCCTTATGTTGCTACTGCGTCTGTTGCCTTTCCAAAAGATTTGCAAAAAAAGGTAAAAAAGGCGCTTTCTATAAGAGGGCCGAAGTACCTACAGATATTTGTTCCTTGTCCTCTGGGTTGGAGGCACGATCCAGGACTTACCTATGAAATTGCGAAGCTTGTCGTGGAGACAGGTTTATATCCCATACTGGAATATCAGGATGGAAAGCTCATATCGGTGAAAACAATCGATGCTCCCAAACCCGTAGATGAATACTTAAAACTTCAAGGCCGTTATGCGCATCTTTTCACGGAGAGAGGCAAAGGCGAAATAGCCAAAATACAGGCTATTGCAGACAGCAATATGAAAAAATACGGCCTTTTGAAAGAGGGCAAAGGGGTACAGAAAAAAATGACGGAAGAAAAACCTGCGGAAGAAAAAATATTTACAACTGCGGAATTGTCAAAATGCGACGGTAAAGACGATCGACCTGCTTATTTTGCATACAAAGGAAAAGTGTATGACATTACCGGTAGTGATCGGTGGACAGATGGTACACATTATAATATGCATTTTGCCGGTGCTGATTTAACCGAAGCATTATCAGAAGCCCCTCATGGGGATGAAGTATTTGAAAGATTTAAAGTTGTTGGGGTTTTAAAAGTTTAATTATGAATAATAAAAGAATAGACTCATTCCGAACAGAAAAAGATTATATGGGTGAGATGGGAGTCCCAAAAGACGCTTACTATGGGGTGCAGACTGCCAGGGCTATCGAGAACTTCCCCATCAGTGGCCAAAGTTCTCAGCCGGTGTTTACTACGTCTATCGTGCAGATAAAAAAGGCGGCTGCGATGGTGAATGTAGAGCTTGGTTGTCTCGATAGCAAGATAGGCAACATGATTATCCTGGCGTGTGATCGCATTCTGAATGGTGAGTTTCAGGATCAATTCGTAGTGGATGTGTATCAGGCAGGCGCTGGAACATCCCATCATATGAATGTAAATGAGGTTATTGCCAATATTGCAATTGAAATGCTTGGTGGCACGAAAGGGGACTATTCGGTGGCGCATCCAAACGATCACGTTAATTACGGACAGTCCACAAATGACGTCTATCCCACCGCCATGCGCATTGCGGCGTTACAATCGTCTAAAAAACTCGTTAAGAATTTATATGCATTGACCGAGACTTTCAACCAGAAGGCAAAATCATTTGACTCAATTGTAAAATCCGGCCGTACGCATCTGCAGGATGCTGTGCCCATCCGTGTCGGCCAGGAGTTTTCAGGATATGCAGCATCGCTGCTTAAGGCAGCGAGAGGAATTGAAAGGGCGAGTGAAAGTTTAAAGGATTTGGGAATCGGTGGCAGCGCCATAGGTACGGGAATCAATACGCATCCGGAATATGCTGGTAAGGTAGTCGAAAAACTCAGGAAGACGACAAACCTTGATCTCAAGGAATCAAAAAATCGGTTTGAGTCCATGCAGAGTAATGCGCCGTTTGTGGAATTCTCAGGCGCCCTCCGCACTCTGTCTGTAGAACTTATCCGTATTGCTAATGATCTGAGATTGATGAATTCCGGGCCAAACACAGGACTGGGGGAGATAGACTTGCCGGCAGTTCAGCCTGGGTCTTCTATCATGCCGGGGAAGGTAAATCCTGTTATTCCTGAGATGATGAACATGGTGTGCTTTTCGGTTATGGGTAATGATGTGTCAATATCGATGGCTGCACAGGCGGGACAATTTGAGCTCAACGTTATGATGCCGGTAATACAATACAAACTGCTTGATTCTGTTCTTGTACTTACCAATGCCGTCAAAATATTTAATGAGAAATGTGTTAGCGGCATAACCGTAAATGCGGCAAGGTGTCAGGACTATGCCATAAGAAGCCTGGGGATTGTTACCGTCTTGAATCCCATTATAGGCTATTCAAAGGCGGCTGAGGTGGTGAAAGAATCGATGAAAACGGGGAAATCAGCAAAAGAGATTATCCAACAATGGGGGATCCTCTCTGCGGATCAGTTAGATCTGGTATTGTCTCCCATTTCCATGACTGAACCCAGTGCGAAGGCAGTCTCTGTGTAGGTGTCAAATTTTGTATTTTACTTTAAGGGTTAATAAGCGGGAGGTGTAAGACATGGAGAATATTATCGTATAAAAGTATTCATTTAGTTTTTTTGTATTACGGGAGGAGTATTTATATGAAGTCCTTAATATGTATAAGTTTGAGTATTTTAGGTTTTGCAGGATTAATGGGGTCAACAAACATGGTTTGTACTAAAGCCTTTGCAGGTGAGGAAAGGGCTAGTGCCGTACATGAACATGAAAATGTTAAATTGCCTACTAAAAGGTTGATGGTCGAGATTGAAAAGAGGATGTATAATATCCTCGAAGGGATATTGATAGGTAACTTTAAGTACGTTAAACAGGAAGCGGCTGCTGTTACAGAAAAAGCAAACCAGATCAATGAGAATTTTTTCCCACGAAATCCGGAAATAGATGCATGGTATAAACGGTCAAAAGACCTGGATCCAAGCAATATAGAGGCAATTAAAAAGTTAAAAGAAGAATTTAATTCCTACATGAGACGGATAGATGCGGGTGTACAGGAGATTCAAAAAGCGGCAGATACAGGGGATACAGAGGCAACATTCCAGGCATATAGCGGCCTATTGACAAAGGCATGCTTCGAATGTCATCGAAGACTCCGGGACACAAAATAGCTGTTGAGAGCCGATGATTATAAACATAATTTCAAATCGTGGAGATTGAGTTAAAAAGAAAGTGCAGATTATGTTCCTGTCTGCACTTTCTTGGGTTTAATACTCAGGAATTTCAAACCAGCCATTGAGGACGCAGTAGAGACAGGTTTTAAACCTGTCTCTACTTGGTGTCTTCGTGGCGTAAGAAAGGGGCGTTCTAATGAAAAAAATTGGTCAAATGCGACATGTGTTAATTTGTGGATTTGTAGTAACTGCGGTAGCTATGTCTTACACATGGAAGGGCAATATTGCTTTGGGGAAAGATATTGAGACCCATCATGGTTCAGAACTTACGCCTACCCGTTCACTCATGCAGGTAATCAGTTCTCATACGTCCAGGATACTTGACGCCATAATGATTGGCGATCATGACGCTGTGGTGAAGGAGTCCAATGCGGTGACAGAAAACTGCGAGGCCATATTAAAGAATTTCTTTCCGGAGGGTGGAAAAGTTGGCGAGTGGTTCAAGGAAACGGGAAAGGATTCGAACAAATCAGAGGACATAAAGGCTGTAAAGAAGGATTTTGAAAAATACTTGAAAGCAGTTGTTGATGCCTCGAAGAATATTGCCGAAACTTCTAAAAAACTGAACATTGTAGAGACTTACAAAAGCTTTGATGCAATGTTAAAAAATGCCTGTTTTTCCTGCCACGAGGCTACCAGGACAAGATGGCCGGAATGGCCAGATTGGATGAAGATAAGCGGAGGCTAGAATAATATTTATAGTTGAAATAAAGAAAGGTATAATTTGACATTCAGGAATTTCAAACCAGCCATAAAGTCATTAAGTATTTCTTTGTGCCGTGGTGTCTTGGTGGCGTATAATACGTTAGAGGATTAATTTAATGTATAGGAATTTCAAACTGGTAGCGCAACCGTCTCGGTTGCGCAAAAAAGTCGCCGAAGGCCTAACTTAAAACGTGTGTTTATTTTATTCGAAGAAAGGAGACGTTGTTATGAAAAGATTGAGGTTGTTAAGTATTAGTTTAATGGGTTTGAGTTTGGCAGGATTAATAAGTGTTGTTACTCCTGCTAAGGTTATTTTGGCAGAGGGAAAGATAGTTACCCACGAGCATGTTGATGAACCTACCCAGGTATTGATGAATGAGATTGCAAAGCGTGTAAACAATATACTCGATGGAATATTGGCAGGAAGCTTTAAGTATGTTGCACAGGAGGCCGGAGCCATTGTGGATCAGAGTTATAAGGTAAATGCAGCCTTTTTTCCTGTAGATCCAAAAGAAAATAAATGGTTTAAGCGCGCAAAAATAGATCCAAATGATTCAGAGAAGATTACAAGACTGAAAGAAGAGTTTGATGTTTATCTTAAAGGGATAGCATCGTCGGCGCTGGAGGTTCAAAAAGCGGCTGCATCAAATAGTCAGGAAGTAACCTTTAAATCATTCATAAAAATGGTTGAAAATAGCTGTTTCGAGTGTCATAAGACGGTCAGAGACAGGCAAATTCCAATTGAAAATCGATAAATTTCAACTATCCAAGGTGGGTTAAAAAGAAAGTGCAGTATATTTAAAACATCTGCACTTTCTTTTATTTTAAAGATTGATTACAGAATACAAGGTAGTGTAAAATATGGCAAAATGGCAATGTCAGGTGTGCGGGAATATATACGACCCGGAAGACGGTGATCCGGACCATGGTGTTAACCCTGGAACACCTTTTGAGGATTTACCTGACAATTGGGTGTGTCCTTCATGCGGTACAAGTAAAGACATGTATAAGAAATTAGCTTGAAGGCTTTGATAATAAAACAAAAAATTCATTTGTTACTGTATGGCATAATTGATTTATTAATGCAAAAATAAGGAGAAAATATGTCAAAATGGGAGTGTCGGGTCTGTGGTTACATATACGATCCCGCAAAGGGCGATCCGGATAATGGTGTTAATGCCGGGGTGACCTTTGAAAATTTACCAGAAGATTGGGTGTGTCCATCCTGTGGTGCAAATAAAGATTTATTCGACAAGCTCGATTAAGGGCGTCCTTATTTCATATACTTTTTCTCAATAACTTTTTATGTCAAAATTATTACAAAAACAGTGCTTGAAACTTTATGTACTTGTTATATGCATGGTAATATCTTTTTATTTTGTGGATAGTGCTTTAACGAATACAGAGCAGGCAGCGAAAAGCAAACCAGGCGTTACGTATTCAAATCCTTACTTCAAAGGTACCAAGGAAGAAAGAGACGCCCAGGTTAAAAGGATATCCGCGCTTTTTGGAGTAGAATGTAATTTTTGCCATAATGAAGATTTGACGGTATTTACGGAAGAAGGGGAAAAATCGAAGAAGATGATGATGGCCTCTGTTGCCCTGGGGGTTGAGTGTGACCACTGCCATGTCGATAGGAAGCATTATAAAGAAAATGAACAAGAGGCAAAAAGAATGTTTGAGCTATCTGAAATTATGGGGACGGAGTGTAGCTTCTGTCATGCCGGAAAGGATAAGCTTACAGTAAAAGGAGAAACGTCTAAAACTGCCTTCGTAACCCGTGCCTGGGCTATCGAGGGAACAAAACAATGCCTTGAATGCCATATTGAGAAAAAACAGTTTGCATTGAATTTCTACGGATGGCAGGTCCTGAATGCCATGAAGGGATTAAAGGGGATGTGAATAAGGATTACGATGTAATCATTATCGGGGGAGGTCCTGCCGCCCTCGCTGCAGCCGTTTATACTTGTCGTGCCTTATTGAAGACCGCAATACTTGAAAAAAAATATTTGGGCGGCCAGTTAGCCGGTACTGAACTGATCGAGAATTATCCTGGGTTTCCGGAGGTCATTAGTGGTTTTGAATTGACACAACGAATGGAGGCACAGGCCAAACGGTTTGGCGCAGAGATACGGTACGAAGAAGTCTTGAAATTGGATGTAGAAAATGGCTTAAAGGTCGTAACGACTGATACAGATAAGTACTCGAGTCCTATAGTTATTTTGGCAACCGGTGCAGACCCGAAAAAATTAGGCGTACCTGGCGAAGAGGAATTTTATGGTAAGGGCGTTAGTTATTGTGCGACCTGCGATGGCGCTTTCTATAGGGGTAAAAACGTCGTCGTAGCCGGTGGAGGTGATTCTGCTATAACCGAGGGTATTTTCCTGACCAAATATGCCCAAACCGTACAAATAATACACAGAAGGGATGAATTTAGAGCCACAAAGATTTATCTTGATGATGCCTTTTCAAATCCAAAGATAAAAGTGATACTCAACACGGTCATTGAAAGTATTTACGGGAAGGAAAAGGTGGATGGCGTTGTTACCCAAAACATGGTGACAAAAGAAAAGACGGACATTCCCTGCGATGGCGTCTTTGTTTTTATTGGGAGTTCACCCAATACGAGTTTTTTAGGCAATTTGTTATGTGTTGATGCCGGCTGCCATATTGAGACAAATATTCATATGGAAACGGCGATTGAAGGGTTGTATGCCGTTGGCGACATCCGGAAAAATTCATACCGGCAAATTGCGACTGCAATAGGGGAGGGAGTCACGGCAGCCATTGCAGCCGAGCACAAATTGGCTGAATTAAAAGCATCGGGTAGATTGAAGAAATAAATTTTACATATGGAAAAAGGAGGGAGGCATGGCAACGATGGATGTGAAAGAAATTGTTAAACAAGCTGCACAGCAGGAAGAGAAGGCATACAAATTTTATATGGATGCGTTAAAATTTGTGAAAGACCAGGCGTCACAGGTATGGCTAAAGGAACTTGCCGCTGAAGAGTTAAAACATAAGGAGATGTTACAAAAATTTGATGCCTCTAAAATTAAACAATTCAAGCCTGCTAAAATTCAAGACCTTCATATTACTGAATACCTGGTCGATAAAGACGTCCACGAAATCAAGGACTTTCAGGATGTGTTGATCGTAGCCATGAAGAAAGAGCAGAAATCCTATAACTTCTATGTAAGTATGGCTAAGTCCTCTGATAATTCTGATATGAAAAAATTATGTAAAATGTTAGCCCAGGAAGAACTAAAACACAAACACAAGCTTGAACTGTATTACGATGACAACGTATATCTATGGGACTAAAAATCGGCTGTGCATGTGTGGCGCCTTATTTCTATCAAAATAGCTATCTACGTTTTGAAAGAAGCACGATAAGGGCCTCGCGTCCGGTATGATATATTCCAGTATGTTAAAAGTTTAGCTGGTAAGCCGGAGTCACTGCTCTCCGGTCTACCAGCTAAGTTTATCCCTCCTTCTCATGGTTTGATATGCCGAAAACGGTTCTGTTCCTTTTCTCTTATTAGCAATTCATCATGCTATGTCCAACATGGATAGATACAAGGATTCAACCCATTGCAGTGCGGGATGTCTTGGCTTATCTTGTGGAATACCTTTTAAATCCAGAAACTGCGGGAAAAAGATTTGATATCGGAGTACCAGAGATTCTAACCTACCGTGAGATGATGGATCATATGCGGATGCAAGGGGAATTCCCGAAGGATCATATCCGCGTGCCTGTTTTAACACCCCTCCTTGCTGCCTGATGGGTGGATTTGGCAACTCCTGTATCATCGGGTATTGCACATCCTCTTTTTAATGATAATTGAAGAGATATTCCCTTCAGAGACCGAAATACTCACGATGGATGAAAAGATTAAAGTTGGGATAAGTTCCTGTCTGCTTGGAGAAAAAGTTCGTTATGACGCAGGCCACAAGCTGGACAGGTTCATAACCGATACCCTTGGACGGTATTTTGAGTGGGTGCCAGTTTGTCCTGAATTTGAATATGGCCTACCCGTACCGAGAGAGGCGCTGCGCCTCATAGGAACTCCAGAAGCACCGCGTCTTGTAACTATCAAGACAGGCATTGACCATACAGAGGGGATGTTGCGGTGGGCAAAGAAAAAATTAGCAGAACTTGAGCAGGAGAACCTCTGCGGCTTTATCTTTAAGAGCAAATCGCCCAGTTCTGGTATTGGCGGTGTGAAGGTCTATACTCCTTCGGGAATGCCGGGCCGAAAAGGAGTTGGCATATTCGGTGGGGCATTTATAAATCATTTCCCCCATCTTCCCGTTGAAGATGATGGCCATCTTCACAACCCAAGCTTGCGGGAAAACTTTATCGAGAGTGTATTTGTCTTCAAACGATGGCAGGAATTCAAGAAGAAAGGTGGGTTCGGAGCTGATCTGATAGGTTTTCATACCGACCATAAACTTCAGATTCTTGCCCATAGTCCCAGGCATTACGCAATCCTTGGGCGTCTGGTGGCAAAAGCAAAAAAGTCAGGACAGGGAGAAATCCTCTCAGAATATATCATGACATTGATGAGTGGTATTCACCTGATTGCAACGGTGAAAAAAAACACCAACGTTTTGCTACATATCATAGGGTATTTTAAAAAGCACGCATCATCTGACGAAAAAGAAGAATTGCTTGAAGTTATAGACAATTACCGCAAAGGAATTATCCCTCTTATCGTTCCCATAACACTCATAAAACATTATGTCAGAAAGTTCGATGTGTCGTATTTAAAAAGGCAATACTACCTGAATCCCCACCCTTTAGAACTCATGCTAAGGAACCATGTATAAAGAGTGAAGGTGGTCGCATCTGGCCGGGAATGCAAGTTTTTACGGCAGTAAAAAGGAAATGTTTTGTAAAAAAGGTGCGATACGTTATGTTTTTATAATTAAACTTTGGGGTGAGTAGTTTCTTGAAATTGTTTAGATTATAATGTATATTAAAAGAAGTTTTTACTACATATAAAGAGGAAATTTAATATGTTACCTGTAGAACCATCGATTATATCCTTTCTTATTTCTGATATGGTTATTCAAGAGAAAGGGACAAATAAATGGAGTGCTATTGGAATATTTGATAAAATTATAGCAATACAATTTCCTTTTGTGCAACCTAGAGTAGCTCTTTACATTCGTCTTTCAGATGCTGAAGGAGATTACGATATTCGCATTGAGTTTTGTGATGATAACGATTGTATACTTGCTATTTTTGAGGGAATAAGATTATCAATTCCTTCCAGGTTACATAATCCTGATTTAGGAATTACAACATTAAATTTGCCTATTCAAAAACCCGGAAAATTTTATTTTAAGCTGTTCTTCAATGGAAAATTTGCTAAAGACTTTCCGCTAATTGTTGAAGATTATAGTAAAAGATAAGGGAAAGGATATAGATTATGTTGAGTAAAATTGATGATAACGTAACTTTAATCGATCCTCAAAAGGAGTTAGATAAAGGCGCTGAAAAAGCAGAGGTATATCAACCTATATTATTAGAAGCGCAATGGCAAACTCCTGGATTATACCTTGCTCAAAAAGTAGCAGGGAATCCTTTGGTTCGTTTCGTTGGTGAGAATCTGCAAACTGACTTTATACAAGTTATCATTATTGTAGACGATGATCCAGAGGATTTGGTAGATAGTATTTTTTCTGCTGAACAAGAGATGTACAATAAATTCAAAAAGTTAAGATTTGATGTAAGATTAAGGGTTATTCCGGTTAAAGAAAGTATTGAGATTGTAAAGAAAGCTACGATAAGAAATTATGATAGGGACATATTTAAACCTAAATTATAATGGAAAACGTAAACAGATATTTTAGTTTAATAAAACACAACGTAAACCTTTTAGATTTATTAACCGGAGATCGCCCAAAATATCTTAGAGATGAAGATTTTTCAGATTGGCAGGTAACGGTAATATTTTATATATCTTGTATTTATATGAAGACTGTATGCAGTTTATTTGATATCGACATACAAGATCACTATACCTTGCATAGTATAATTAATACAAGGACAGACCTTTCATTATATTCGATATCAAAAGATTACAGGCATATTGAAGAGGCATCAAGGGACGCACGTTATGAAGGTAGGAAATTTGATAAAGACTATCTTATCAAAAGAATTTTAGAGAAATATAATAAGGTTCGAGATTGTGCAATATCTATTATCAGGCAAAAAGGTATTAACAATGTTGTTCATGCAGATATCAAACCTTTTTTAGAGAGATTAAATAAATGAAATATTTCATTTTTTCTTTTTAGGCATTCAAAATTTACATAGCAAAGACACGGTTTTCTGGACTCTCCTTCTAAAGTTTTCATTTCTTCATGCTATATTTCACAAATGACGTAAAATAATATGATAATTGGGCAGTCTAATACAAAGTTAGGCGCGCAAACCGTGAGACTGCATCAGTTATATGCAATTCGTTGCAATGAATATCAGAAAAGGAGTCAATGGTATGGCTAGGGTAAATTTGGATGCTCTCCTACCTCGTGAAGATTTTGAAGTATCCGAGTCTCTCAGCCCAGGTAGAAAGAAAGAAACCATCTCAATCGAAGATCTGAAGAGTGATTCATTCTTCCTACCTCTTGTCAGAAAGCCAGACTTTCAACGAGAGACAGACGAATGGGATGCCGACAAAATTGTCCAATTCATCGAGAGTTTCGTGAATGGGGACCTGATACCTGCACTCATTTTATGGAGAAGCCCAAGCGGATTACTCTTCGTGATTGACGGCTCGCACCGACTCAGTTCCTTATTGGCATGGATCAACGATGATTATGGCGATGGAAACACATCCAAATCCTTCTATGATTTAAGTATACCAGAGGAACAAATCTCTGCTGCTGAAGAAACCAGAAAACTTGTGAGGAAGCGAATCGGGACATACTCTGACCTCAGGCAGGCATCTGCTAAACCAGAAAAAGTACCACCTGAGATCATAAGCAGAGCAAAAAATCTCGGTGCCTTAGCGATACAGCTTCAATGGGTAGAAGGCGATGTCAAGACTGCTGAGAAATCCTTTTTCAAGATCAATCAAGAGGCCGTACCAATTGATCCCACAGAGCTGAAGCTTCTTGAGTCACGAAAGAAGCCAAATTGCATTGCCGCGAGAGCCATCATTCGTGCTGGTACAGGCCATAAATATTGGTCTAGATTTCCCGATGAGAACCAAGCAAAGATACAAGAGCTTGCTAAGGAAATAAATGATGTTCTTTTTTCTCCGAAACTCGAGACGCCCGTGAAGACTCTTGATATTCCAATTGGGGGAAAACTTTATTCCGCACAAACTCTCCCTTTAGTTCTGGAATTCGTCAACATGACGAACAGTGTGGCCTCTGATTTCAAAACCACTCTAGCTGATGACGATGACGGCTCTGTAACTATACAGATGTTGATAAACGCCAGAAGGGTTGCACAGCAAATTAACAGTATGCACCATAGTTCGCTTGGTCTTCATCCGATAGTATATTTTTATTCTCAGGATGGTCGCCACAAGATTGCCTCTTTCTATGCCTCCGTGTCTTTCGTGATGGAACTTTATGCGCGCAAAAAGGTCAACGACTTCATCAAAGTACGAGCGTCATTTGAGAAAGCCATTATTGAAAACGATTACCTCGTTCAGCAAATCAATCGTAAGTTCAGATCAGCACAGGCAAGTTATCCACATATCCGAGATTTCTTTTTCGCGCTTATTGATCTGCTCAATAAGGGTACAAAACCAGAAGATTTGATTGCACAGGTGATTCAAAATACCAAGTTCGATTATCTAACTCTTCAGCAGGATACACCGGAGGTCACTTCGGCAGATTTCAGTGCACAAAGAAAAAGTGCTGCATTCATTCGAGATGCTATTACTCGTGCACCGAGATGCCAGATTTGTAAGGGGTACATGCACAAGAATTCCATTACCATCGATCACATTCAACGAAAGGAAGATGGGGGTATCGGTTCAATCGACAATGCACAATTAGCGCATCCCTACTGTAACACAACTTTTAAGAATTGAATAATGGCGATAAATTGCACATAACACAGCGTACAGCAGAATTCGTGATTTAGAGCAAGCATTGAGAAATAGGTTGAGTATATGAAGAATTACTTTAGCCCAGCCTAACCCTCGCTTCCTGCCGACGCCCTCACGCTCCTTGTTTTCAAACGTTAATCATCTGTGAGGTAACTCGGTTGGCAAGCATTTATCGCTATAGTCGGGCGCGGCTGATGCAAATTATTTGATATAAGGTTTGTTTTATTTGATACTTTCAACATATCGAATATGTTTAATTTTAGTTATAAAGTTAGAAGGTAATTGATATGCTTTAATACCTTCAGTAATTGAGGTGACTTCGCGATCGGTTAGGATTTTCTCTGTTTTGCTTTTTATGTATTTAATATAACCTTTTAAGAATACGTTTTCGGGCACTTCAAGCATAATCAAAAGGGTTTTAATGGTTTCCAATTGCCTATTCACTTATTGTTCTTAAACTGCAATTTCCAGGTTTATCTTGTTATAATTCACTACGGGTATGGACTCTCTCCGTCCTTCTTTCTTCCTTTTCATATCAATCAACCCCAGTTCTTCCAGGAGAGCAATATCGGTTGCAACGCTCTTAATGTTCCTTTTTGATAGTCTTGTAAGCTCCTGAATGCTTCCAGGCTGTTTTTCTCTAATCAAATGGAGCAACTCAAGCCTCTTTGGTGTAAGTGCCTTTCTAAATCCCTCAATACTTTCAAAGTAAAGCCCCTTTTCAGGCTTGACCTTCTCTCCCCGTTCAAGTTTTTTCATAACCTCTTTTGTTTCTTCAAGGACATTTTCAAGGCTTTTTATTCCTATTTTCACACTTTTAACTCTCATGCTTTTTAACCCTCTTTATATCGTTATAGAAATCTTCAAAAAGCTTATCTACGCTTTTACCTTTCATTGTTGGTGTATTATACCATTGATGGTTTGGAAGTCAAGTGGAGTTGATCAAATAGTAATCTACTGTGGGAGAAAAAACGTTTTGCTGTTTTCTGGATTTATCCAAAAACAAAATAAGGGATAATCATCATTCAAGACGCTATCCTTTTTTTAATTCTTGGGACGGTTTTTTGAGGGGGTAAAAACGTTAAATCTTTGATTTGTAATGGTATAAAAAAACGAGGCCGACGGGAATCGAACCCGCAACATCCAGATCGACAGTCTGGTACTCTAACCAATTGAGCTACGGCCCCTGAATTTAATTGTTTTCACTCTTGTTTACAGACAATGGTGGGCGATATAGGACTCGAACCTATGACCCCTTGCTTGTAAGGCAAGTGCTCTAGCCAATTGAGCTAATCGCCCGTAAGTGATTTCAAAGTATATCATCTCGTATTTTGTGAGTCAATAAAATTCTACCGCTTCCATGTGATCGGTAAAAATAGAAGCAGCAAACTATAAATTTCCAGCCTACCCAAAAGCATACAGAAACTTAATAGCCATTTACCGGCGTATGCCATATCACTAAAATTAGTCATAGGACCAACCTTGGCCAGTCCCGGCCCGCAGTTTGCCATGCACGTTGCCACAGCAGAAAAAGCGGTGATTATATCAGTGTTTAATGCAATGAGTGCCAGGGAACAAACACCAAAGAATCCCAGATACACGACAAAGAATACGGAGCTTTCTGTAATAATTTCTTCGCTTACCGATTCGCCGTTCAGCTTTACATGTTTTACCATGCGTGGCCTTAAAATCCTGCCAAATTCCCGCATGCTCGATTTCATCAGTAATAATACTCTTACACATTTTATGGCGCCGCCCGTTGATCCTGCACAAGCCCCTATAAACATCAGGAGAACCAATAAAAAACGGCAGGAATTCGGCCATAAATCAAAATCTGCAGAGGCGTGACCGGTTGTAGAACACGTTGTCATCACTTGGAAAAAGGCGTATCGAAAGGAATGTCCTAAATTATAATAACGGCTGTCCTTGATTCCACCATTGAAAGATTCAGGCTGGCTGAAGTATAAGGTCGATGCTACAAATATAATAGCTATTAACACCAGGCCCGCGAAAAATCGCAGTTCTGAATTT